>Ga0209573_1000763_pt1 | contig 59812 bp, 53 predicted proteins | sample TNRBio252014_DNA_FD_185870 | JGI IMG/M metagenome (GOLD analysis project Ga0209573, IMG submission 185870) | Wastewater treatment Type I Accumulibacter community from EBPR Bioreactor in Madison, WI, USA - TNR Reactor_6/25/2014_ DNA (SPAdes)... | ecosystem: Engineered > Bioreactor > EBPR >...
CTAAAGTGGGGGAAGTGAGGGGAGTAAAGTGGGGGAAGTGAGGGGAGTAAAGTGGGGGAAGTGAGGGGAGTCGTTAGGCTAAAGTGGGGGAAGTGAGGGGAGTTTTTTGCCCTAAAGTGGGGGAAGTGAGGGGAGTTTTTTGCCCTAAAGTGGGGGAAGTGAGGGGAGTGGAAAATCTTCCGGCAAGAGAGACGCTCTAAGGTGGGGGAAGTGAGGGGAGTGGGTGCCAGGTGAGGCTGTCCAGCCGCGCAAGCGCTGCGAGTGACACCGTAAGGAGCGTTCTCCATCAGGCTGAATGAGGGTTTTGGTTTGCTAAAGTGGGGGAAGTGAGGGGAGTCGATTCGGGCTTGAAGGGTAATTAGGTGGGGGTCTTTTGGATTTGCAATCCCCCACTTTTTGTTCTATACCTGCGTGTCAGGCAGCACAGCCGCGAGACACGCCATGAGTCCTGATATCACCGATTTGCTGAGCAACGATGTCCGCAAACCGACCGCGCTGGTTCACTTTGAGCGCGATATGTCGTTGACCGAGCAAAAGGTGATGACGCTGATTATTTTTCACTGTCAGGTCGCTGAGAAAGATGAAGGCGGCTTCTATCACATCCGCAAGGGCTTCGTGCGTCGCTTTTTGGGCTGGGATGACAGCCACAACTACCCGCGCATCTACGAAGCCTTTGAAAAAATTTTCGACAACACCATTCGCTGGAATCTGCTGGGCCGGGATAAGACATTCAAAAGCCTGAAATGCAAGCTGATTGTCAGCTTGTTGGAGCCTACCGACACCGGCCCGTTCATCGGTTTCAAGCTACATCCTGATTTAGAGCCGGCCATCCGGGATCCGCGCCTCTTCGCCCGCATCAAACTGATCATGATGGCTATTCTGGCCAAGCCCAAATACGCGTTTCCATTGTATGAAATCCTGACGGACTGTTATTCACGCGGCGAACGGGTGGCGCGGATTTCTCTGCAAGAGCTGAAGGACTCTTTGGGCATCGGCGGGGCTTATTACGATCAGTTTATCGCTTTCAAAAAGGAAGTACTGCGCCCCAACCTCGCCGCCATCAACCAAAACACCGATTGTCAGGTGACTTACGATACGTATCGGGAAGGCCGTAAGGTGGCTGGCGTGGTGTTCACCATCGACAAGCAGACGTGGTGTCCGCCGTTGCTGGAAGAACATCTGCAGGAGTTGCAGAGCTACTATCGGCCCGCGCCGATTGATGCGCCGGTGCCGAATGCGCCCTTGCTTTCCCCTGATGAGCAAGTCTTTGTGGACAGCGTAAAGCCCTACCAAGTGGCTGAGGCGGACGCGCTGCGCGCAGTGAAGACTCATGGCTTGGAGGGCGCGCAAACCATTCGTGATTATGCGCTGCGCCAGGCCACGCGCCGCAAGGGATCAAAAGAGCAGGTGCGCGACTTGGGCGCTTATATGGCGCGTTGTTTTCGTCAAGGCTACGGCTTGGGTGACAAGCAGGAACGCCTAAGGCTGGAAAGCCCGCTGCCCTCCCAGCCTGAGCCAATTGCCCAAGCCACCGGGCAAGCGCCTTCCGAGGTTGAGTCCCAGGTTGCGGAACTCCAGACAGCGTTTCGCGCCTACCAAGGCCGTTTGGTGGAAGAACGGCTGGCCAAGATGGCAGTGGAGGAACGCAAACGGCTGGATCAGGATTTTGTAGCGCGTCACCCGATTTGGGCGCAAAAGTTTCGGGAGGTAGGGCCAACCACCCCGCTGTTGCGCTCGGCTTTTCAAACCTTTGCCGTGCCACTGCTGCTCCCTCCCGAACAACAGGATCTGCTGGCGTTCGCTAAAGAGCGCGTTGCATCGACGCAAGTCATCGCCCAGCTAGCGCAAGGGCCGGTGCTTGCCGGAACCGCGCCTAGGAAAAATGGCTAATGCGCCAGTTCATCCGTCATCCTTCGGATATTCCGCTGGATTGCAGTCTTGCCCAGCCGGACTCTATGCAGCGCCATTGCCTGAAGGATATCAGCGCCGGTGGCTTGTGCTTTCAAAGTGGCCAGGCCCTGCCGCAAGGTAGTGTGGTGCACCTTACTATCCCGGTGCGAGAGCCGCCGTTTGAGGTAATGGCTACGATTATGTGGTGCAGCCGGATCAATAGCCATTATGAGGTCGGCGTGCAGTTTGCAGACGCCGGTACTGAATTCGCAGTGCGCATGGTGGAGCAGGTGTGTCATATCCACCACTATCAGCGGCAAGTGCTGGCGCAGGAAGGGCGTGTGCTATCCGGCGCGGAGGCGGCGGCGGAATGGGTGCGTCAGTACGCCCAAAATTTTCCGACCTAAAGCGGCAAGTTTCGGCGCGCAGACCGCGAAGAAAAGCTCAGCAGCCCGGCTTGCGCTTTGTCTTTCAAGGCAGTCTGGTTTCTCGTACACTCACCCTGATCCCGCCAACTTCACCTTAACGCGCGCTCAGCGCAGCAGAGCCGGGACTTCTTCATTTGCAGGATACCCTTTCGATGCGCACTCTTTTGAAATCGGCTAAGCTGGCTAACGTCTGTTACGACATTCGCGGACCGGTGCTGGCGCACGCCAAACAAATGGAAGATGAAGGCCACCGTATTACCAAGCTCAATATCGGCAACCCCGCGCCGTTTGGTTTTTTGGCCCCTGAAGAGCTGGTCCAGGATATGATTCGTAATTTGCCGGATGCCTCCGGCTATTGCGACTCCAAGGGTTTGTTCGCCGCCCGCAAAGCGGTGATGCACTACACCCAGCAGAAGTTCATCCGTGGCGTGCAGGTTGAAGATATCTATATCGGTAACGGCGTATCCGAACTGATTGTAATGGTGCTACAGGCGCTGCTCAATAGCGGCGACGAGGTGCTGCTTCCGGCGCCTGACTACCCGCTATGGACAGCGGCGGTGAGCTTGTCCGGTGGCACCCCGCGCCATTATCTGTGCGACGAACAAGCCGACTGGTTGCCGGACCTGGAAGATATCCGCAGCAAAATTACCCCAACCACGCGAGCCATCGTTGTCATCAATCCCAACAATCCCACCGGCGCGCTGTACCCGGTGGAACTGTTGCGTGAAATTGTCGAAATCGCCCGTCAACACCATCTCGTCATTTACGCCGATGAAATTTACGACAAGGTACTTTACGACGACGCGCAGCACACCTCCATCGCCTCTCTCAGCGATGAAGTGTTGTGTTTAACCTTCAACGGCCTATCGAAAAATTACCGGGCGTGCGGCTATCGTGCTGGCTGGCTGGTGGTGTCGGGCGAAAAGAGCCACGCGCAGGATTATATCGAAGGGCTGACCATTCTGGCCTCGATGCGGCTGTGCGCCAACGTGCCCGCGCAGTACGCGATTCAAACCGCGCTCGGCGGCTATCAGAGCATCGGAGATTTGGTGTTGCCTACCGGTCGCCTGGGTAAACAGCGCGATTTAGCATACCAGTTGCTCACTGAAATACCTGGCGTCAGTTGCGTAAAGCCCCGGGCCGCGCTGTACCTGTTTCCCCGCCTGGATCCCCAGATGTATCCCATCGCCGACGATCAGCAGTTTGTGCTGGAGTTGTTGCAGGAGGAAAAGGTGTTGCTAGTGCAGGGTACCGGCTTTAACTGGCCCTATCCGGATCACTTGCGCGTGGTGTTTCTGCCGCATGAGGATGATTTGACCGATGCCCTTGGTCGGCTGGCCCGGTTTTTAGAGCGTTACCGCAAGCGCCACAGCGCGTGATGGTTCGCCGCTAGGGCATGAACGCCAGTTCGGCGCTGACTTGTTCTGCTAGCGCCAGGCAGGCGGTCAAGCCTGGCGATTCGATCCCGAACAGATGGACCAGTCCCGGAACGCCATGCCGGCTTGGGCCTTGGATGATGAAATCTCCCGCTGCCGCGCCTGGGCCGGTCACTTTGGGTCGGATTCCGGTATAAGCTGGCTGGAGCGCGCCGTCTGCCAGGTCGGGGTAATAGCGGCGAATGGCGCGGTAAAATTTTGCTTCCAGACCTGCCTCAAAGGCATAATTCGGCGTTGTCGGCCAGCCGCTCACATCTGGGCCAAATTTGCATTGGCCGCCCAGATCGAGGGTGACATGGATGCCCAGACCAGCGGAGTCAGGCATGGGATAAACCAGATGCTGAAACGGCGCGCGCCCGTTCAGGCTAAAGTAGTGACCCTTGGCGTAAAAAATAGGTGGAATACATGCCTTGGGAAAGCCGCTAAGGCGCTGAGCCAGCGTCTGCGCCCGGAGGCCAGCCGCATTCACCACCCGCCGGGCGCGCAGCGTGAAGGAGCCATCCTCAGAACCAGCACGCAGCAGAATCCCATCCACTGTGATGCGCCCAGCCGTGACCGGGCTGCGCGTCACCAGGGTCGCGCCCGCGCGTTCCGCATCGCCCAGCAGCGCCAGCATCAAGCCGTGGCTATCGACAATGCCGGTCGAGGCCGAATAGAGGCCGGCGATGGCGACCACTGCTGGCTCCCGTTGGCGAAGCTCGGCGGCGGTGAGCGGTTGCAACGCCACCCCGTTGGCGGCTGCTTGCTGGGCATAGCGGGCAAGCGTCGCCAATTCCGCCGTTTCCGTGGCGATCAGCAGTTTGCCCAGACGACGCTGGGCAACGTGCCGTGCAGCGCAGTACCGGTAAAGCAACGCCTGGCCCCGGACGCAGCAGCGGGCTTTGCGCGAACCGGTCGGGTAATACAGCCCGGCGTGGAGAACCTCGGAGTTGCGGGCTGAAGTTTGGGTGCCGAAGCTGGCCTCCGCTTCCAGAATCAGCGTCTCATGGCCGGCCAAGGCCAACTGACGGGCCACGGCCAGGCCCACCACACCCGCTCCAATGACGACTGCCTCCACGGTTTCCATCGCGCTGTGTCGGCGTGCTAGATTCGGTTTTTAATGGCGCCGGTCGGTGCCTCGCTCAGCGCATTATGCTCTTGGAAAGAGTTCGTTACGAGCCGGGAGTGGCAAACCATTCAAGTGCTGGAAGGAACTGGCGCGAGCGGTCGGATTTCGGCGGAAGAGTTGTTGCAATTATTACAACAGATCTAAGTCGATGTTGCTCCCGCGCGGCCTGCGTTGCAGAATCAGAGCGAGAGATTTTGTTGCCACGTGGCAACTTTTCGGCATGTGTGGCCAGAAGCTGGCACCAAAATACCTTTTGCACCGCCGCTAGCAATTCAGCCACGATAGCGCTCGGCGCGTTCGCGCCGGATTTCTCTGGAGGCATCATGACTCAGGTGATTGCGGTGGCCAACCAGAAAGGTGGCGTCGGTAAAACGACGGTGACTGTCAACCTGGCGCGCGCCATGCAACTGGCCGGACAGCGGGTTCTTATCGTCGATTCCGATCCGCAAGGATCGGCCAGGGACTGGTCGCAAGCCAGCCAGAACCATGGCTATGACATGCCAGTGGTGGTAGGGGTGGACCGACCGGTGCTGGAGCAAAGCGTGCAGAAACTACGCGGCTCCTTTGATGTGATTCTCATCGACGGAGCGGCCAAACTGCAGGATATGAGCATTTCGGCGATCAAGGCGGCGGATCTGGTGCTGATTCCAGTGCAGCCCTCCGTGCTGGATATCTGGGCTGCTGGGGACCTAGTCGAACTAATCAAAGCACGCCAATCCGTCACAGAGGGTCGGCCTCAGGCGCTGTTTCTGGTCAGCCGCCAGATTGGGGGGACGCGACTGGCACAGGACGCTAATGCAGCCCTGGCAGCGTTAGGGCTGCCAGTTCTAGCCGGGCGCACCACCCAGCGCGTGCTCTATGCAGAGTGCATCAGCACCGGCAGCACGGTGCTGGACCTGGAGCCAAACGGCGCGGCGGCGAGCGAGATTACCGCTATTCTGGCCGAGATCCGGGGATTGGCGACCGCCACCACTTTAGGGCGTCCAGACCATGGCTAAGAAACTCTCGTTAGCCAACACCGGAGCACGACCCTCGGGCCGAGATCGGCCTACCACAATGGACGAGCTGATTCGATCCGTGCAGACGCCCGCGTCCATTACAACGACGCCAGAACCCTTCATCCTTCCAGTGGATCGACTGGTACGGGGCCGTTATCAGCCACGACAGATCAGCGAAGAGCCAGATCCCGAACTGGCGCGGTTGGCGGATAGCATTCGCGCGCTGGGATTGATCGAACCCATCGCCGTGCGGCCTGGGCCGGATGGGGAAGGCCAATTCGAGATCTTGGCGGGGGATCGGCGTTGGCGAGCGGCCCGACTGGCCGGACTCGGTGCGGTGCCAGTCATTGTGCATGAAGTCGATGACCGGACAGCGGCGGCCATGGCGCTGGTTGAAAATCTGCAACGTCAGGATCTCAATCCCATGGAAGCCGCCGCTGGTATGCAACGACTGCGCCAGGAATTTAAGCTCTCGCAAGAGCAACTGAGCAAGACACTGGGCTTGTCTAAATCGGCGGTCAGCAGAACGCTGGGGTTATTGACGCTACCCATGGAAATTCAGGCTCTGCTGCGCTCTAGGCAATTGGACGCTGGCCACGCCCGGGTTTTGCTTGGGCTGGATATGGAACAACAGATCCGGCTCGCTAGGCAGGCGGTCGCTAAAGGGTGGTCGGTGCGAGAGCTGGAAAAGCGTCGGGCCGCACTGGCAGCGTCCTCCGGAACTGCCGCACTGGATCGCGCCGCCGGGATGTTCGATCCCGATCTTCGGCACCTGGAGAGCCTGCTGGGTGCCTGGTTAGCGGCCCCGGTTCGCCTGCGCACCCGTAAGGGGGGTGATGGCTTTATTATGATCCGCTTTTCCGGATCTGAGGAATGTAACGGCATTTTGCAAAAGATCGGTTTTGACTTGGAAGGATTCTAGCGGCGCCCTGGTTGCCACACGGCAACAAACGCCTTTATGCCCGAAAGTTGCCACGTGGCAACTATTTTGCCTTGCTACAGGGATCAACGATGACCCAAAGAGAGAGGCCAATGCGCCAGCAGTTGGCCAGTGACAATTACGCCGGCTTGTGTCCAGAAGCTCTGAATGCCCTAGTGCAAGCCAATCGCGGCCATGCGCCCTCCTACGGCCAGGATCACTGGACGGCTGAAGCTTGCGACCAATTTCGCGCCTTGTTTGAGACGCCGTGTGAGGTATTTTTTGTTTTCAACGGCACGGCCGCCAATGCCTTGGCGCTGGCTAGTTTGTGCCACTCTTATCACAGCGTTGTCTGTCATCGCTACGCGCACATCGAAACGGATGAGTGCGGCGCGCCCGAATTTTTCTCACACGGGGCCAAGTTGTTGCTGGCGGATGGCGAGGCTGGCAAACTGGATCCAGCCCGTGTCGAGGAGATCATCACCCGGCGCGGTGATATTCATTATCCCAAACCCCGCATTGTTAGCCTTACGCAATCCACCGAATTAGGTACGGTTTATAGGCTGTCTGAATTGCGAGCGATCCAACAGGTTGTGCAACGCCATGGTTTAAGTTTGCATCTAGACGGCGCGCGCTTCGCCAACGCGGTAGCTGCCCTCAATGTGCCCCCGCGTGCGCTGACTGTGGATTGCGGGGTGGATGTGCTGTGTTTCGGCGGGTCTAAAAATGGACTGGCCTTGGGCGAGGCCGTGCTGTTTTTCAATTTAGCCGCCGCCGAGGAATTCGCTTATCGCTGTAAGCAAGCCGGGCAGTTAGCGTCCAAGATGCGGTTTCTGGCGGCGCAGTGGCTGGGGTTGCTGAAGGAGGGTGCCTGGTTGCGCTACGCCGCGCACGCCAATGAGTGCGCCAGCCTGTTGGAACGGGAACTCTGCGCGCTACCGGAAGTAGAACTGCTGTTTCCGCGCCAGGCCAACGCTGTTTTCGTGGGTTTACCAGAACAGGTTATTGTGGCGTTACGGCAACGCGGCTGGCTGTTTTACACTTTTATCGGCCTGGGTGGGGTGCGGCTGATGTGCGCCTGGGATACCGAGGAGTCCACAGTGCGGGCGTTTGTCGCCGATGTGAAAGCGGCGATGTAGGCCAACCGCTGAGCGCTAGCACGACATATGCAAAATGATTACGGTTAATAGGTATTATCAACCACCAGTATAGTTCATATGCCGCAGAATCATCGGCTGCCCGTCCGCTTGAAAAGCGTGACCATGCGGCTTGAGCGCCATCGCGGCAATAATCGCTTGCTTTAGCCGTACTTGATCGCCGGGATAGCTGCGCAAGGTGGTTTTCAAGTCTACCGAATCCTCTTGTCCCAAGCAGAGCAATAAGCGACCTTCGGCCGATACCCGCACTCGGTTACAGTCGGCGCAAAAATTGTGGCTGTGGGGTGAGATGAAGCCAACGCGGCTGACGGCATCAGGGATGCGGTAATAGCGGGATGGTCCGCCGGTGGTTTCGGTGGTTGGCGTGAGCGTGAATACCGGGGCGAGATCGGCGCGAATCGCCTCGCTGGAATAATATGCTTCCGCCCGGTCGTGGTCGCCGATCCGCCCCAGCGGCATTTCTTCGATAAAGCTAATATCCAAACCATTGTCGAGGGCAAACCGCACCAAATCGACGACTTCGTCATGATTACGGTTTTTCAGAATGACTGCATTCAGCTTGATACGCTGAAATCCGGCGGATTGAGCAGCCTGGATACCGCGTAGAACCACTGCTAAGTCCCCATTGCGGGTGATACGGCGAAAGCGCACCGGATCGAGGCTATCCAAGCTAATGTTGAGCCGGGCCACGCCAGCAGCCTTGAGATCGATGGCCATGCGCTCCAATTGCGAGCCGTTAGTGGTTAATGTCAATTCTGCTAGGCCTTGTTGCCGCAACTGGCCGAGCTGTTGGAAGAGCCATAAGATATTCCTTCGCACCAGCGGCTCGCCGCCGGTGACACGGATTTTGTACACGCCCAGTTCTACAAACGCGCGACCTAGCGCCACCAGTTCTTCCAGTGTCAAAATCTGGGCGCGCGGCGCGAAGGTCATCTGCTCGCCCATGCAGTAAACGCAACGGAAATCACAACGGTCTGTCACGGAAAACCGTGCGTAACGAACCACACGGCCGGAGCGGTCGATCAGTGGGCTGGGAATGGCCTTGATGTCACTGGCTGGAGTCGACACGGACGAATACCTCATGCTAGGAAAACCGCTACGGGAGAACTTATCAGAATCGCAGCAAAGAAGACGCCGCCTCACTAAAATTCTCCTGTTGCGCAATAAACTGTAAAATAGAAGTACAAGCTTTGAGCTTGAGGCGGTAGAGATCGGCAGGGATTCTAGCGTGGGCTGAGGTCGCGGTCGTTGATTCCTGGTGATAAAGATGCATAGTTGGGTCGATGACAGCGCTTTCGGGTATCCGAATCCAGAGTGAGGTGTTATGAGACGGTTGGGAACGAACGGATCAGTACGCTGTGAAGGGTCGCGTCCCATAAGAGCCGCCTCATTAGGCGGTGGCCGAGTGCGTGGTTGGCGGTCGGCGCTGCTTGGGTGGCTGGTCTGTGGCTTTGCGCCAGTCCTGGCGGCCAGCGATGGCGTGGTGCCGGTCAGCACGCCCGATCGCTTATGGTTTTGGATTGGTGGTGGCTTGTTTCTGCTGGGAGTGCTCGGAACCTCTCTGGTCGTGCTATTCGGTCAGCGCCGTCAGTTTGCGGCTGAGCGAAATGAAATTCAGCTCAATTTTGATGCGCTGCATGATCGTCAGCGCGAGTTGGAGGCGGAGCTTGACCGTTGGCGTCAGGTAGGCGAGCGCCAGCGCGAGTTGGAGGCGGAGCTTGACCGTTGGCGTCAGGTAGGCGAGCGCCAGCGCGAGTTGGAGGCGGAGCTTGACCGTTGGCGTCAGGTAGGCGAGCGCCAGCGCGAGTTGGAGGCGGAGGTCGAGCGGCGGCGGGAAGACTTGAAAACCCTGCGCGAGAGTGAGCAGCGCTTTCGCGTATTGACGCAGAATCTTCCTGTGGGTGTATTTATGGCCGATATTCAGGGTAATTGTGTCTATGTGAACGATTGCTGGCGGCAGATGGCTGGATTAACTGCTGAGCAAATTACGGGATTGCCCTTGGCGCAGGCTGTACACCCCGATGATCGCGAGGCGGTCACCGAAGCATGGCGGCAAGCGCTGCGGGAGAGCAGCGCATTTGTCTTCGAGCATCGCTTCTACAGCCCCTCAGGCCGGACCACCTGGTTGAGCACGCGCGCTGTGCCGTTGCGCGACCGCGTCGGCCGCATTACTCACTATCTAGGCGCGCATGCCGACATCGCTGAAATCAAAAAAACCGAAGAGACCCTGCGCGCCAGCGAAGCCCGGTTTCGCAGTTACTTTGAATTACCACTTATTGGTATTGGCTTGACTGGGGCCGATAGGCGGTGGTGGGAAGTCAACGACCGCTTGTGCGAGATGCTAGGTTATCGCAGAGCGCAACTGCTGCGCTTAAGCTGGACCGAACTCACCTATCCTGACGACCTGGCCGTGGAAATGGCGCAGTTTGATCGAGTCATCAACCAGCGGATTGAAGGTTATTCGCTCGAAAAACGGTTTTTGCGCCAGGATGGCGCGCTGCTTTACGCCAGCGTTTCAGCCAGTTGCGTGCGGCGAGCCAATGGTGTGGTGGATTATTTTGTTACTGTGGTGCAGGACATCACCGAACGCAAGCAGGCCGAGGAGCAGCTCCAACATCTGGCCCGCCACGATCCGTTAACCGATTTGCCGAACCGAGCTTTGCTGAGCGACCGCTTGCAGCAGGCTGTGTTGCGCGCCGAACTCAACCATACCCAGGTCGGTGTCCTGTTGGTGGATCTCGATCATTTCAAGCGAATCAACGACACCCTAGGCCATTCCATCGGCGATCAATTGTTGCGGGAAACCGCCGCGCGCTTGCAAAAATGCGTGCGCGCCAGCGACACTATCTCCCGGCAAGGTGGGGATGAATTTGCGATTTTGTTGCCCGATCTGAGCACCAACGACGTCGCTGATCACATCGCACAGCAGATACTGGAAGCGATAGAGGAACCTTTCACTATTGAAAAAAGTGAATTGCATTTGGGTTGCAGCATCGGCATTAGCCTCTGTCCCCGTGATGGCAACACCGTCGAAATGTTACTTAAAAACGCCGACAGCGCCTTGTATCGCGCTAAGGATTTAGGGCGCAACAATTATCAGCATTACTTGTCGGGCGCGACCATTATGGCCCGCGAGCGGCTCAGCCTGGAAAGCAGCCTGCGCCATGCCGTTAAGCGTGAGCAGTTGGAGCTGTACTATCAGCCTAAGTGGGATTTTCACAGGCAAGCGATCGTCGGTGCCGAGGCGCTGATTCGCTGGAACCACCCCGAACACGGATTGCTGCCACCGGCGCGCTTTATTCCGATAGCGGAAGACAGTGGTTTGATCCTGTCCCTGGGTGAGTGGGTATTGCGCGCCGCCGTGCGCGAGATCGGCCAATTGCATCAAGATGGCTGGTCGGGGTTGCGGGTGGCGGTTAATTTGTCGGCGCGCCAGTTTCGCCAAGGCGATTTGATTGCGTTGGTGCAAGGATTACTCATGGAAACCGGTTTTGATCCCGATTCCCTGGAGCTTGAATTGACCGAAACCATTTTGATGCACCACGCGGAGGATAATGTAGAGGCGCTACGGGCGTTCAAACGCATGGGGGTGCGCCTGGCCATCGACGACTTTGGAACGGGCTACTCATCGTTGGGCTATCTACAGCGCTTTCCCGTGGATGTGCTCAAAATCGACCGCTCGTTTGTTACCGATTTGCCCGAGAGTGAAAGCAACGCTGCCATTGTCAATGCGATTATCACCTTGGCGCATGGCCTGGGGTTGGAAGTGGTGGCGGAGGGCGTGGAAGTTGCCGCGCATGTAGACTTCCTGCGCGCGCGCGGTTGTGACGAAGGGCAGGGCTACTATTTCGGCAAACCGCTGCCAATGAGTGAGTTTCGGGCGCTACTGCTCAAGGATCGGGCGCGGACGCAAGCGGTGGCTGGCAGGGTAGGGCCGACGAAGCCGTCTCCGCCATCCGCATCGATTGACGGCGCAGCGTCCTAAGCATCCCCTTGGCGGGGTGAGTCCACTGGACGGAAGGCCTGGATGAAAATAGCCCATCATGAACGTCGCACAGTCGCATTATCGCCGGAACGCATGTTTCATGTCGTCGCCGATGTCGAGCGCTATCCTGAGTTTTTGCCGCTGATGCGCGCGGCGCGCATTATCAGCCGCACATCTGATACGTATGAAACTGAGCAAGTGATAGCAATAGGCCTGTTGTCCTATCGTTTTCGTAGTCACACTCTGCTCAATCGCCCGCATTCGATCACGGTCACTTCACCGGATGCCAATTTCCGCAAGTTCGCAATTCGGTGGGCATTTGCGCTGGTGAATGTAAACGACTGTTGCATCGACTTCAATCTTGATTGCGAGATTCGCTCGATCTGGTTCAAGCCACTGGGCGACGTGTGGGCAGCACAGATGGCGTTGACCATGGTCAACGCCTTTATCAAGCGGGCGCATTCGCTTAATCTCGCCAACGCTGTTTGAAACCCGGCGTTGACGGCGTCGGTTGCGGGCAATAATGTTTGTTGCGCCGCCCGGCGCGCTTTGCAGGTCCGAGAGCGGATCAGGCCGCTGCTGGGAAGGATGCCCTGGTAAGCAGCGGAGGCTATGGCCCATCCGCGCTGAAACCCTCGCGAATATAGCCAGTCAGGCATTCCGCCACGGCGGAAACCGAAGTACCTCGGTGCAAAGTAATGTTAGCCGATGGTAATGGCGGCAGACCTGCCTCACTGAAACGTTGCGAAAGATGAACAAGCGGGCGATGAGTGGCATGATGCGCTGAAAACCGTCAGTCATGAGGTCGATGATGGCCTATGCTTGCGGCGCTTTCGAGCTTTCTTTCCACTTCTCCTGGATGCTTGGCCATGCCCGAATTGACGATCCATTTCCACAAACCGGCCGATTGGGCCGATACCGTTCATCTGCATTACTGGAATACTTACCCTCATGTCCAAGAGTCCGCATGGCCGGGCGTGTCGATGGCAGCAGGTGAGGACGGCTGGTTTAGCTATAAGCTTGCCGGTATCCAATCCGCCAACTTACTATTCCACGACCGGCACGGTGCTCAGACGGCTGATCTATGGCGGGACCAAAACGGCTATTACACTAACGGTCAATGGCACGATGGTCCAAGTGCCGCTGCTGCCAGCACGATAGCCGCTCGCCAGCCTTTGGTGCGTGAACCCGCACGAACACCGTCCGTCCAATACCCCGCCACCCTCACCGGCAAAGATTTCCGCGAGGAAACCATTTATTTTCTGCTGACCGCCCGTTTTTATGAAGGCGATCCCAGCATCAGCTTCTTCTGCCGAGACCGCCTCAAGTTCAACCGCGAAACCGGCCAACCGGAAGACCCGCACTGGCGCGGTGATTTCAAGGGCCTGATCCAGCGGCTGGATTACATCCGCGATCTGGGTTTTACCGCGATCTGGATCACCCCGCCGGTGGAAAACCGCAGCGGCCTGGATTATCACGGCTACCACGCCTACGACTGGACCCGGATCGATCCCCGGCTGGAATCGCCGGATGCGACCTATCAAGATTTGATCGACGAGGCCCATAAACGCGGCATCAAGATCATTCAGGACGTGGTGGTCAATCACTCCTGCCAGTATGGCATTCGCGGCAAGGTCCACATCGACCACCTGCCGATCAAGTACTACGTGCCGCAAGGCTCGGAACAGGGCCGGGTCAATCATGGGCCGTATCAGGGCAGCCTCGGCAATTACGCCTGGCCGAATCGGGACGACATCGACAACCCGGTCGCGCCCGACTGGTATCGGGAGCGGCACAACAGCGACCCGGAAGGCAAGATCCCGCTGGTCGATCCCCAAACCGGCGAGACCGTGCCCAAGCCCGGTTATAACCCTGGCCGCTTCTTCGGCATCGACGCCAATAATCTCGATCCCGAATGGTATATGCAGCACGGCTTCATCTGCGGCGGCGACTGGGAAAGCGCGGCGGTGCAGTTGAAACACATCGCCGGTGATTGCATCAACCTCGCCACCGAGCGGCAGAATGTGAAGGATTATCTGATCGGCTCGATCAACCGCTATCTCGACATGGGCGTGGACGCGCTGCGCATCGACACGGTGAAGCACGTCCCGCGCGACAATCTGCTGGAATATGTCAACGCCTGGAAGGCGCATAAACCCGGTTTGTTCGTGTTCGGCGAAAATCTGGTCAAGGGTTATGGCTTCGGCGATCTCGGCCACGGCGATAACGGCCCGTCCTTCATCCGGCCCTGGTGGTACACCCGGCTCGGCCACGACCCGCGCGACCCCAATTCCGGCGGCGATTCCGGCTTCGCGGTGCTGGATTTTGGCCTGTTCTCCACCTTCCGCGACAACTTGAGCCGGGGCAGCTTCGGCGGCGTCAAGGCCGTGCTGGACATGGACTGGATTTTTGGCGATCCCTCGACTTTGGTGACCTTCCTGCAAAATCACGATGTCGGTCCGGACAACGATTTCCGCTTCCGCTTCAAAGGCGATCAGTGGATGGCGGCGGCGGCCTACAACCTGCTGTGGACGGCGCGCGGCATTCCCTGCCTGTATTACGGCGAGGAAATCGAATTCATGAAGGGTGCGCCGCAGGACGTGATCGGCAACGACGACACCCTGGACACGACCGGCCGCGCCTATTTCGGCGATCATCTGACCGATGAGCGCATTGGCCAGACCCAGAGCAACCCGCTGTATCAGCACATCAAGCGGCTCAATCAAATCCGCCGCGCCATCCCCGCGCTGCAAAAAGGGCCGATGAGCCAGGTCAACGAATGGGGCAGCGGCCTCAGCTTTGTGCGCGATTTCAACAACGGCGAAAGCTACGTCGTGGTCGGATTAACCATCGGGGGCGGCCAGGACATCAGCGTCGGCGGCATCCGCAACGGCCATTACCGCGATGCGGTGACCGGCCACGAAATCACCGTACAGCACGGCAACATTTCCTTCCATGTGCGTGGCAACTCGGCTGGAATTTATGTTCTGGACGGACCCGGTAAGGTTGGGGTAGACGGCCTTTATTTACAGTAACGAGTGATTAACGCCTTTATAAGGGGTGGCTGCGACAGTATGGGGCCAAGAGGTTCTAGAAATGTAAGCAACCTAGGCAACATGCTTAGCGGCCATCCAAACTTTTTCCTATCTCTATTGAACTAAATATCTCTAATATAGTACAATATAACTAGGAAGCTCTGAATTATCCTGTATTTAAGTAGACAACCCTAAGTTATCCAGTATTTTGATGTAGTATTTTCAATATGTTACCTTCATATGGAAGGCTCGAACTTTCGGCAAAGTACTTAGATTCAGTATTTCCAAATTAGCCTGGTAAGGACTGGCTGAAATTTTTCTCAGGTATTTACTAAAAATAAAAGATATTTGATCCTGTGTTCAAAATCAGGATGCTATCGACTCAGTTCTTTTTCATGAACACCTACTGATCGTGGTCAAATTCTAAACTAGCAGTTTTCCAACAAATGGATCATTTACATGGCTAAAGAAAGTACTCCTCACGCTCCCGTCATCACCAACAGTCTTATCAAGCGTTTTCGTAGGTCCATTATTTGGTTGTATATAGCCACTATCATGATTAGCATTCCAATCATTTATTTGGCGACCCGCTATCAAGTGTATACTGAAGCGAACAAGCAACTGTCTTTACTAGTGGATATGGTCACTGCGGTGCGGGAATACATTGCTGATGATGTGCGTAAAGATTTACTGGATGCTAAATTGTTTCAATCGCCTGCGATTTCTGGCACGGTGACCACCGGCATGGTGGCTAACCATTTTCTTAAAAGACAGCCTGACTACTACATTAAGATTGCTTCTGATAATCCCTTAAATAAAAAGAATTTGCCTGAGCCGCTTGAGGCGCAGTTTTTATCTCAATATCGTGCAGACAGTGATTTGAAACAAATTACTCAAGCAGGAGAGATCGGGGGGAAAAATTTTTTGGTGTCCTCACGTCCGAGCATAGCTCATCAAGAATGCATGGTCTGTCATGGCGATCCAAAAGATGCTCCCCTACCGATTACTAGCAAGTATGGCACAACCAGCGGCTATCATTACAAGCCTAATAGCATTGTTGGCACTATTGGAGTAGGGGTCCCTCTAGCCGACATCAATACCTTAGTCGTACAGCGTGGATTGATCACGACTGCAATAATCACCGCAATATTCGGTTTGTTTTTCTTAATCATCAATACCCTAGTCAAGAAAAGTATCCTTTCGCCAATCACTAAGATCACCGAGTCCGCAATACTTTTAAGTAAAGGTGATCTCGACCGTGAAATCACGATTAAGCAGGATGGAAGTGAAATAGGCGAACTCGCCCGCTCTTTTGAATTGCTCAGGCGTAGTCTGAAATGGGCAATAGATCAACCTAAAGAGTAAATTTTAGCGTAAAAAATGCTACCTACTCGCCAAAGCCTAGAGGGTTTGGTTTATAGGTAGCTTTTTCTCACTCATTTTTGATAAACTTTTCTCCTGTCGGTATTGATAATATCAGTAAAAAGTGATCCGCAAACATGGCTAACATGATTGATGAATTAAAGAAAATTCAGCAGGAGAAGGCTTCAGGAACATTAGTCGTTTTAGATCAAAAAAAGCAAATGGCGCGTGTTAGCGTGGTGGATGGCCAAATAGTCAGCGTGTCTTTTGGTCAAAAATCCGGTATGGATGCCTTGCAGATGATTCAACAAACTGATATCACCTGGCTCCAGTTTATCAAGGGCAGTAACAACCGACCTGCTGCCCATACGCAATTACCTTCCACTAGAGATATTCTAGAGTTGCTTGGAGGCGCTTCTGCGAAAGCTCTAACGCCGCCTCGCGTTGAGAAAAAGCCAGCACCAGAGTCGCTTTCCCTGGAAACTTTAGCCGTATTACGCGAGACGCTAGCAGAATTTATGGGGCCTGTGGCACCGATGATTTGCAATAAAATCCTGCGTCAAGCGCAGGATTTAGAGTCAGTGCTCGAATTAATAGCTGGGGAAATACCTGATCGAAAGCAGGCGGTTGAGTTCAAAAATCGCGTTTTGCAGCAGTTGCCTTGAAAGGGATGGCGCGTTGCCCGCTAGCACCTCATTCCACTCGACCCAAGCGCCTCCAGCATTTCTTGCGTCTCCAGCCATGTGCTCTCCGTCTCTTCCAACTCCTTGTCCACTTGCGCCTTGTGCAGCAATAGCGCTTTGAGCCGATTTTTTTGAGTGTCCTCGTAAAGGCTCGGTTCGAGCAGTTCGTCGTGTAGGCGGATTTGTTCGGCGTGCAAATGCTCCATTTGCCGCTCCAACTTCTTGATCTGTTGCTCCAGCGGCTTGCGCTGGATCGCCCATTGCTGACGGCGTTCCGCTTCCTGCCGTTTCTGCTCGCGCCGTTCCGTGGCGCTGTTGCCGTTCCCCATCATCCGGGGCGTGGCTTCGCGACTCGCCGCCCGCTGCCGTTGGTTGATCCACTCGCGGTAATCGTCCAAGTCACCGTCGAACGGTTGCGCTCGACCATCGGCGACCAGCAAAAACTCGTCGGTCACGGTGCGTAGTAAATGACGGTCGTGCGAAACCACAATCAGCGCGCCTGGATAATCCTGCAAGGCCAGCGTCAAGGCGTGGCGCATGTCCAAGTCGAGATGGTTAGTCGGTTCATCCAGTAATAACAGATTTGGCCGTTGCCAAACCAATAAGGCTAGCGCCAGCCGCGCTTTCTCACCGCCTGAAAAGGGCGCGACCGGTTCCAAAGCACGGTCGCCGTTGAAGCCAAAGCCGCCGATAAAATCGCGTAATTGCTGGTCGGTAGCGCGGTTGTCTACCTGCTGTAAATGGCGCAGCGCGCTCCAGTCTGGCCGCAATTGCTCCAACTGCTGCTGGGCGAAATAACCCACCGCCAACCCTTGGCCAGTCTCGATCCGTCCGGCCAGCGGCGACAATACGCCGGCCAGCAATTTGATGAGGGTCGATTTGCCCGCGCCATTCGGCCCCAATAGACCCAGGCGACTACCGGGATGAACGGTCAACTCGATGTGCTGCACTATCCGTCGCTCACCGTAGCCGACGGCGACCTGCTCAACCGCCAGCAGTGGATTGGGCAAGCGTCCCGGGTCGGCGAACTGAAATTCGAAGGGTGAATCGACATGGGCGGCGGCGATGCGCTCCATCCGCTCCAAGGCTTTGATCCGGCTCTGCGCCTGACGGGCCTTAGTTGCTTTGGCGCGAAAGCGGCTAATAAAGTTTTCCAGATGCGCGACTTCGCGCTGCTGTTTCTCATAAGCGGCTTGTTGCAAAGCAAGGCGGGCGGCGCGTTGCTCCTCGAACGCCGCATAGTTGCCACTGTAGAACGTGATCCGGCGTTGATCGATGTGAGCGATGCCATCGACGACGTTATCCAACACATCGCGGTCGTGAGAGATGAGCAGGAGTGTGCCAGGATAGGTGCGCAACCACTGTTCCAGCCACAATACCGCGTCGAGATCAAGATGGTTGGTTGGCTCATCTAGCAACAGCAGATCGGAACGGCACATCAAGGCTTGCGCGAGATTCAACCGCACCCGCCAGCCGCCGGAAAATTCCGCCACCGGCCGCTCCAGGTGACCGGCGGTAAAGCCCAAGCCCGCCAGCAACTTGCCGGCGCGAGCGCGGGCGCTGTAGCCGTCGATGGCGTCGAAACGGGCGTGTAGTTCGGCTTGTTGCGCGCCGTCATGCGCTTGCACGGCGGCTTGCAATGCGCGTTCGATTTGACGCAGTTCGGCATCGCCGTCCAACACATAGTCCAGCGCTGGAACCGTAAGCGCCGGCGTTTCCTGGGCGACATGGGCGATAACCCAACGCGGCGGCCGGTCGAGATCGCCGGCGTCTTGATGCAGCTCATCCAGCAACAACGAAAACAGACTGGATTTGCCGGAGCCGTTGGCTCCGATCAACCCAACCTTCCAACCGGGATAAATGGTGAGCGAAACTTGGTCAAGCAGCGGCTTGCCGCCGCGTTGTAGCGAGAGTTGGCGTAAGGTCAGCATAATGGATGGAAGTGTATCAGTTTGCCGACGGCGGCGATTCAAGCGCTTGCTGGTTACAATCAGCCTTCATCGACACCATCGCGAGGCCCTGACATGACTGACGACGAGCTGTTGCGCTACAGTCGGCAACTTCTGCTACCAGACTTCGATATCGACGGCCAGGAGCGCTTGCGGCGATCCCATATCCTCATCGTCGGGCTAGGTGGGTTGGGTTCGGTGGCAGCGCTGTATCTGGCGGCGGCGGGTGTGGGACGGCTGACACTGGTGGATTTCGACACCGTGGATTTATCCAATCTGCAACGGCAAATCATCCACCGCACGGCGGACGTCGGTCGGCTCAAGGTGGAATCCGCCCGCGCGACCTTGCTGGCGCTCAATCCGTTGGTTGAAGTGGTGACGGTTCCCAAGGCGTTGGATGATCGGGAGTTACGGCAACAGGTCGAACGCGCCGCTGTGGTGGTGGATGCTAGCGATAATCTGCCCACTCGGCTGGCGCTCAATGCTGCGTGCGTTCGCGCCAGAACCGCGCTGGTCACGGGCGCGGTGATTCGGCTGGAAGGGCAGGTGCTGGTGTGGCGACCGGATGGGGAAGGGGCCTGTTATCGCTGTTTGTACCGCGATGCTGAAAGCAGTACCGAAAGCTGCGCCCAAACCGGCGTGCTCGCGCCGGTGGTGGGGGTCATCGGTAGTCTGCAAGCGGTGGAGGCGATCAAGGTGCTGGCTGGTATCGGGGAGACGCTCGTGGGTCGGTTGTTAGTGCTGGATGCCCTGCGCATGGAGTGGCGCACTCTGAGAGTGCCGCGCTGGCCCGCTTGTCCGGTCTGTGGCCAAGCGTGCGCGTGATCGCCACGGCTAAGGATAATAGCTTTGCAGCGGCGGAAAGCCGTTGAATTCAATAGAACTATAGGAAGCGGTATACGCGCCGGTGGACAGCCAGTACAGCCGATCGCCGATTTCCAGCGACAACGGCAGTTGATAGCAGAAATGTTCGTACAGAATGTCCAGGCTGTCACAGGTGGGCCCAGCCAGCACCACATCGCCGGTTTCGCCCTGTTTTTCGGTATAGATGGGATATTTGATGGATTCGTCAATCGTTTCCATCAAGCCGTTGAAGACTCCCACGTCGGTATAAACCCAGCGCTTTAAATCGGTTTTAGATTTTTTGGCGATGGAGATCACTTCGCTCACTAGAACGCCCGCCTCGCCCACCAAACCGCGCCCCGGTTCCAGATAGATTTCCGGGATACCTTCGCTGAAATAAGAACTCAGATAACGATTGATTTCTTCACCGTAGACGGACAGCGGGTTGGACTTGGCGAGGTAATCGGCTGGAAAGCCGCCGCCCATGTTGATCGCCTGGAGCCGGATGTTTTTTTCCTGCAACCAGTCGAAAACATCGTAAACCTTGAAAATCGCTGCATCCCAGGCCGAAATCTCCCGTTGCTGCGAGCCGACATGAAAGGACACGCCATACGGTTCCAGGCCCAGATCAGCCGCCAAAGACACCAGGTCGAGCAGCATGCGCGGCTGACAGCCGAATTTCCGTGATAGCGGCCAATCGGAATCCGAGGTGACGGCATCCATCAACAAGCGGAAAAACACCCGGGAACCCGGCGCTTCCTGCGCCAGATGGCGCACATCAGCCTCGGAGTCAGTGGCAAACAGACGCACGCCTTTCTCATAGGCCTCGCGGATATGCCGAGCCTTCTTGATAGTATTGCCGAAACTGGTGCGCTCTGGGGCGACGCCGAGACCAAGGATGCGATCCAGCTCATAAATCGAGGCGATATCGAAACAGGAGCCGAGGTCTCGTAGGGTGGTCAGGACTTCCACATCCGGGTTAGCTTTGACGGCGTAATAGATTTTGGCCTTGGGAAACGCCGCCCGAAATTCCGCGAATTTTTGCCGGACCCGATCCAGCAGCACCACCAGAAATGGCGTCTCCCGCGCTGCGGCGCAGGTCATGATTTTTTCCCACTCAGCCGCAGAATAATAGGCGCGATGCATGAGGTGCTCCTTTACTCAATCACAGAAGACTCAGGTTGGGACCAGCAAAAAAGCTGTTCCGCTTGCAAGGCGCGGGCAGCCGTTCTGGATCCTGTGGGTGGTGCGGAATCAGGGATTAGGCCATGGGCGCGGGGCGCTCATGCCTGGGATGGCTTGACGCTGGTCGGCGTTTTGGGAGCCAAGGCGATCATCGGATTGGCCGCCGAAATCGTCACCGTGGCGGTGGACTCGGCCAGTTCGGTCTCCAGGTCGCGCACCGCGCCATTGAAGGACTGGGCGCTGCCAGGTTCGATGTCCTGGATCTCGGTTGGCAAGCCGATTTGATCGAGCAGGGCGATGAACGGCTCGGGATCTAGTTCCTCCACATTGACCATGGTGCGCGGATTCCAGATCCCCTGTGCGACGAGCAGGGCGGCGGCGACAGGCGGTACGCCGGCGGTATAGCTAATCCCTTGCGCTTCCACTTCTTCGTAGCATTGCTTATGGTCGGAGACCTGATAGATGAAGAGTTCCCGCGCGTTGCCGTTCTTCCAGCCTTTGACGAAATTGCCGATGCAGGTTTTGCCGGTATAGCCGGGTGCCAGGGTTTGCGGATCGGGCAGCAGCGCTTTAACCACTTTCAGCGGCACCACCTCTTGACCGGTGCTCAGCGTCACCGGCAGGTGTGACAAGAAGCCGAGAGTGCGGAGTACGGTGAACACGTTGATATAGTGGTCGCCAAAACCCATCCAGAAGCGAATGCTGTTGGCGTCGATGTTTTTCGACAGCGAATGCAGCTCATCGTGGCCATTGAGATAAATGGGGCAGGGGCCAACCACCGGGAAATCGTAGACCCGCTTAACCGCATGGGTGGGATATTCTTTCCACTGCCGGTCGATCCACGTCCACACCTTGACGAATTCGCGGAAGTTGATTTCAGGATCGAAGTTGGTGGCGAAGTACTTGCCATGACTGCCTGCGTTGACATCCAGAATGTCAAGCGTGTCGATCCGGTCGAAATAGCGTTTGACCGCCAGCGCGCAATAGGCGTTGACTACGCCGGGATCGAAGCCCGCACCCAGAATAGCGGTCAGCCCTTTGGCGGCGCAGCGCGCTTTGCGCTTCCACTCATAATTGGCGTACCACGGCGGTTGTTCGCAGACTTTATCCGGCTCTTCGTGAATGGCGGTGTCGATATAAGCCGCGCCGGTTTCCAGACAGGCTTCCAGCACCGACATGTTAATGAAGGCGTTGCCCAGATTGATAACGATGCCGGATTGAGTGTCTTTGATGAGTTGAACTGTCGCTGGAATATCGAGAGCATCCAGAGTGCGGGAATACAGCTTTTTAGTCGGATCCTTGACGTGGCCTTTGCGCTGGATGCTGGCAATAATGGCATCGCATTTGGCGACCGTGCGCGAAGCCAGGCAAATGTCACCCAAAACATCGTTGTGCATCGCGGCCTTGTGGGCCGCTACGTGGGCCACCCCGCCCGCGCCGATAATCAACACATTCTGCTGCTGCATGTTTGCTCCTGGGCTCACGAAAGGCTGCGTTTAAAATCCTTGTACCCGAATTTGCGCAGGATTTCCACGCTGCCATCCTGGCGACGCACCGCGATGGCTGGCATCGCTAAGCCGTTGAACCAGTTTTTCTTGACCATGGTGTAACCTGCGGCATCCGCGATCCGCACCTCGTCGCCCACTTGCAACGGCTGCTGCACACTGTAGTCGCCGAAGACATCTCCAGCCAGACACGTCCGGCCCGCGATCATCACCCGGTGTGGTCCCGGTCCTGGCGCTGTCAGTTGCGGCGTGGTGCGATAAATCAGGTGATCGAGCATATGCGCTTCCACGGACGCATCCACAATGGCTACGGCTACTTCATTGTGGATGACATCCACCACTGTGGTGACCAGTTCCGCGCACTGGGTAATCGTAGCTTCACCAGGCTCCAGATACACTTGCACCTTGAATTTTTCGCTGAAGCTTTTCAGTTTGCGGCAAAATTTTTTCAGTCCATAACCCGCTGTGGTAAAACTGATGCCGCCGCCAAAACTGACCCATTCCATCAAGGCCAGCACCTCGCCGTAGCTGCGGCCAATGCGATCGATGGCCTTGCACACTTGCGCTACATCGCTATTTTCACAATTGAAATGAAACATTAAGCCACTGAGCAGGGGGGCGACTTGGCGCAGCTCCTGCTGGTCCGTGACACCCAGGCGGGAATAACGCCGGGCAGGATCCGCCAGGTCGTAATGCGAGTAGCTAAGGCCCGGATTCACCCGCAAGCCCAGTTTCAAGCCGTGCGCGGTGTCCCGAAGAGTGGTGAGCTGCGAGATAGAATTGAAGATCACCTTATCGGCAAAGTCGCGGACGGCTTTAATCTCTTTTCTGGTAAAGCCGACGCTGTAGGCGTGTACTTCCTTGCCAAATTTTTCATAGCCCAGCCGGGCTTCAAACAATGAGCTGCTGGTGGTGCCATCCAGGAAGGGGCGCATGGCGGCAAAAACGCCCCAGGTCGAAAAGCATTTCAGCGCCAGCACCGCTTTCGCACCGGAGGTTTCACGAACTTGCTGGATGATGCGCAGATTTTGCTCCAGCCGGGTTTCATCAATCAGATAGTAAGGGGTGGTGAGCTTTTTCATGAATGGGCGGTTTTTAACAGCGGCGTGGCAGATAGTTCTGGCTCAGGTCGCCCTCAATCTTCCAGCGCGCCCTGCACCAGCGCATCCATGCTGGCGTGGCGGACATCCTTGCCCCGTACCAGATAAATGAGATACTCGGCGATATTCTTGGAATGATCGCCGATCCGCTCTAAAGCCTTAATGATGAAGATGACGCTAATAGCCTGACCAATGGTGCGGGTGTCTTCCATCATGTAGGTGATGAGTCGGCGCAGAGCGGATTGGAATTCCTGATCCAGTTCATCATCGCCTTGCGCCACGGCCACGGCTTCTTCCACATCCAGCCGGGCCAGGGAGTCCAGGGCATTATGCAGCATGTCGACCGCCAATTTCGCCATCGGTTTGACATCGCGCAGTAATTTGGCGCTGGGCGGGCTGAGGTCGCCATCGTAGGTCTTGATGGTCATCCGGGCGATTTTCTCGGCTTCATCGCCGATGCGCTCCAGATCGGTCACGATCCGGGACAGCGACATGATGAGCCGCAAATCGCTACCCAGCGGTTGGCGCAGTGCAATGATGCTGACACAGTCCTCGTCGGCCTTAACTTGCAGGCCGTTGATGACCTGATCGCGGGCGATCACCTCGCGTGCGGCGGCTAGATCTTCATCATCCAATGCTTGGATAGCATGCTTGATCTGTTCTTCAACCAGCCCACCCATTTCCAACACCAGACTACGCAGGTTGGCGAGCTGAACATCAAACTGTTTGACGGTATGTGCGTCTTGGCTGATAGCCATCGGGGCGTACTCCCAGCAGAGGGTGAGCGGTGGGGTCAGCCGAAGCGCCCGGTAATATAGTCCTCAGTCAGCTTGTGCCGAGGATTGGTGAAAATCTGGTCGGTGTCGCCGATCTCGATCAAATCCCCTAAATGAAAGTAAGCGGTCCGCTGAGAAACGCGAGCGGCTTGCTGCATGGAGTGGGTCACGATCACGATGGTGTAGTTTTCCCGCAGCTCGTCGATCAATTCCTCAATCTTGGCGGTGGCGATGGGGTCCAGCGCCGAGCACGGTTCGTCCATCAAGATCACTTCCGGGTTGACCGCGATGGCGCGAGCGATACACAGCCGCTGCTGTTGGCCGCCGGACAGGCTGGTACCCGGCTCCAGCATCCGCTTTTCGACTTCCTTAATCAGGCCGGCCCGTTCCAGGCTCTCACGCACCAGATCATCCAATTCGGCCTTGGTGTTGACCATGCCGTGAATGCGCGGGCCGTAGGCGACATTTTCGTAGATGGATTTGGGAAACGGGTTCGGCTTCTGGAACACCATCCCCACCCGCGCCCGCAATTGCACCACGTCGATTTCCTTAGCGTGGATGTCGTCATCGTCCAGCTTGATCAGGCCGGTGATGCGGGCGGTGGGAATCGTATCGTTCATCCGGTTTAGGCAGCGGATGAAGGTGGATTTGCCGCAGCCGGACGGGCCGATGAACGCGATCACTTCATTGGCGCCGATGTCGAGGCTGACATTTTTGATCGCGTGTTTCTGACCGTAATAGACGTTGACGTCCCGGCAGGCCATTTTCGGGTTGTCCACCGTAAGCTTGCCGACAGTCTGGCGATTGTCGTAATCGGTCACCTGAACGCTAGCGCTCTGCGGGCGCGGTGCGCGCCGGTTCAAAGCGCCGTTCAGGGCAACCTGGGTTTCGAGGGCAGGTGTACTCATAAGCAAGGAATCCTTGAGTGGTTAACGGCGGGGCGGCCGGCGCTACCAGCGCCGCTCGAAGCGCTTGCGCAACAGAATCGCCAGGCCGTTCATCAACATCATGAAGGCCAGCAGTACCATGATCGCGGCCGAGGTCCGCTCGATAAAGGCCCGTTCCGGCAGATCGGACCAGAGGTAGATTTGCACCGGCAGCACCGTGGCGGGATCGAGGAAATTCTTAGGCACATCGACGATAAAAGCGACCATGCCGATCATCAATAAGGGCGCGGATTCACCCAGAGCGCGGGCCATGCCGATAATCGAGCCGGTCAACATGCCGGGCATCGCCAGCGGCAGGACGTGATGGCCGACCATTTGCAGCTTGGACGCGCCCATGCCGAGCGCCGCCTCGCGGATCGACGGCGGCACCGAGGTCAGCGCGGCGCGACCGGCGATGATGATCACCGGCAAGGTCATCAGGCTCAGGACCAGGCCGCCGACCAGCGGCGCGGAGCGGGGCAGGCCGAAAAAGTTGATGAACACCGCCAAACCTAGCAAGCCGAACACGATCGACGGCACCGCCGCCAGATTGTTGATGTTGACTTCGATAATGTCGGTCCAGTGGTTTTTGGGCGCGAATTCTTCCAGATACACTGCTGTTGCTACGCCGATGGGAAACGAGAGCAAGAAGGTCACCAACAGCGTGAAAAACGACCCCATCAGCGCGCCCCGAATGCCGGCCTGCTCTGGCTCGCGAGAATCGCCGTTTTGAAACAGAACACTGTTGAAGTGGCGCTCGATTTTGTCGGCGGCTTGCAGTTGGTCGATCCATTCGATCTGATTGTCCTTGAGCGGGCGCTCCGCCTCGACAAGCGTGCGGTCAATGTTGCCCTTGACGAAGGTATCCACCGCCGCCGAAGCCAGTAACCACACCTCTTGTTGGGTACCGATTAAGCTGGGGTCGGCCACAACCCGCCGTTGCAGCTCGTAGGAAGCGTCGGTGCTGACCAGGGCCGACAGCGCCCGCAACGGCAACCGGCCCTCAACGGTGGGAAACACCTGGCGCAGTCCAGCGCGGACCAGCGCAGCGTAATCGGCGCTGGCCAAGGTGTTCGGGTCGCGCCGACCTTCCGGGTCGAGGGTGGCTGCATCGAAGCTGATCGGCACCTGGACATAGGTTTGCCAAAAAGCCGGCCAGCCTTTACCGATGATGTTGGCGAACATCAGCGCGACGAAAGCGAGTCCCAGGCTGATCGCGATCAGGCCGTACCAACGAAAACGCCGTTCGGCGGCGTGACGGCGCGCAAGGCCCGTGTTGACGATGATTTTAATATCGCGCGTGCGCAGCGGCGCGCCGTTGGAAGCGGGCGGTTTACTCATATTGTTCCCGATACTTGCGCACCACCCGCAGGGCGATGATGTTGAGAATCAGCGTCACCACGAACAGCACTAAGCCGAGCGCGAAGGCCGCCAAGGTTTTGGGGCTATCGAACTCCTGATCGCCGGTGAGCAGGGTGACGATCTGCACTGTAACCGTGGTGACCGCCTCCAAGGGATTAGCGGTCAGATTAGCCGAGAGGCCGGCGGCCATCACCACGATCATGGTTTCGCCGATGGCACGCGAAACCGCCAGCAAGATGCTGCCGACGATGCCGGGCAAGGCGGCGGGCAGCAGCACGCGGGTGATGGTTTCCGATTTGGTCGCACCCAGGGCGTAGGAGCCGTCGCGCATCGACTGCGGCACGGCATTGATCACATCGTCCGAGAGCGAGGAGACAAAGGGAATGATCATGATGCCCATCACTAATCCAGCGGCCAGCGCGCTTTCGGAAGCGACGTGCAGGCCGATGGCCGAACCGATTTCACGGATCAAGGGGGCCACGGTCAGCGCGGCGAAAAAGCCGTACACCACCGTCGGAATACCGGCCAGAATTTCCAGGGCCGGCTTGGCGAAGGCGCGAAATTTCGGGGTGGCGTATTCGGACAAATACAGCGCCGACATCAGGCCGATGGGGACCGCTACCAGCATGGCGATGCCGGAAATCAACAGGGTGCCAGCGAATAAGGGCATCGCGCCAAATGCCCCGGAAGAACCGACCTGATCGGCACGCAAGGCGGTTTGCGGGCTCCATTGCAGTCCGAACAAGAACTCGGTGATGGAGACCTGACGGAAAAACAGCAGTGATTCGAACACCACCGACAGCACGATGCCGAGCGTGGTGAAAATCGCCACGGTCGAACTGGCGATGAGGAAAATATTGACGACCCGCTCGACCCGGTTGCGGGCGCGTAACATCGGTGAGATGGCACGCCAGGCATAAGCGATCCCACCGATAGCGATGCTCAACACCACCACCCACAAGGCCGCGTTGCCGATGGCGCGCAGCTGACGGTAGCGGTTGGCGGCTTCCACCATGACTGGATCGGAGGCGCTGGCGACGAAATGGCCGCTGACCAGATTCTTGAGATCGTTGACGATGAGATTCAGCCGGTCGGGCGGCAAATGCTGCACGTCTGGCGGCAGGCTGGCCAGGGCCCAGTGAACTAGGATGCCGGGCTGGGCCATAGCCCACAGCGCAAGCACCAATAATGCCGGTAAACCGCACCACAGCGCCGTGTAGAAGCCGTAGAAGCTGGGTAGGGAATGCAAGTTGCGCACTTGCCCGCCCGCGACCGCCAACGCGCGTTGGCGGCCCAGAGTGTAAGCGCCAACGCTCAGTAGGAGCAGCGTGAAAAGTAAAAAGAGCTGCATGGAGTCTCCACCAAAACACAAAAACGCCGCCCGACGGCTGGAAGCCCAACGCGGACGACGTCAGGGACGACCGAATTACGGATTACGGATTACGGATTCAAGGTCTTGAGGCTGTTGGCGTCGGCGGCAACTTGCTTGCGCTTGGCGTCCGGCAGCGGAATCAAGCCCTTTCCGCCGAGGTAACCGTCATCGCCGACCGCTTTCTCGCTGGTGAATTCGGCGATGAATTCCTTGAGGCCGGGGATCACGCCCACATGGGCCTTCTTGACGTAGATGAACAGGGGCCGCGATACAGGGTACTTGCCATCAGCGATGCTCTCGAATGTGGGCGCGACGCCGTTGATGGTTTCGCCCTGAATCTTATCGAGATTCTCTTCCAAAAAGCTATAGCCGAAAATACCGAGCGCGTTAGGGTTGGCGACCAATTTGTTGACGATCAGATTATCGTTCTCGCCGGCCTCGATGAAGACGCCATCCTCACGCACCGTCTGGCAAGCGGCCTTGGCCATTTTTTCGTCGCTCTTTTCCAGCGCCTTGATAGCGTCGAATTCCTTGCAGCCGTGATCCATCACCAGTTCGACGAAAGCGTCGCGGGTGCCGGAGGTCGGCGGCGGCCCCAGCACTTCGATCTTGTGGGCTGGCAGCGCCGGGTTCACGTCCTTCCAGGTTTTGTTAGGGTTCGCGACCAGTTTGCCGCCGACGTCCGGAACCTCCTTGGCCAACGCCAGCCAGATATCCTTGATGGTCAGTGGCATTGGCTGGTTTTTCTTGGAGGAAGCCAACACAATGCCATCGAAACCGATGTTGATTTCAACGATGTCGGTCACGCCGTTCTTGGCGCAGGTTTCGATCTCGGATTTCTTGATCGCCCGCGAGGCGTTGCTGACATCGGGATGTTGGACGCCGACCCCGCCGCAAAACAACTTGAAGCCGCCGCCGGTGCCAGTCGATTCGACCTTGGGGGTTTTGAAATTGGGGTTGGTCTTGCCAAACTGTTCGGCCACGGCGGTCGTGAAGGGATAAACCGTGGACGAGCCTACAATGCTGATGTAATCGCGGGCGGACTGAGCATAGGCCGCGCCAGCCAGCGCGAGGGCCGCCGCCACGGCGAGTCCGAGTTTGTGCTTGATCACGAGAAGCCTCCGAAAACTGTTGGTGCCCAGGGGAAAAATTGGCGTCCGCCTGTTCTTGAGAATCGGTCAGAAACCATCAGCAGACAGTACAATGCGCTGGCGGCTTTTATATTGCAGTTATATGACAGTTTTATTGCATTATAGGATTAATTATGTGGAAACTTAGTAACTAAATGATATTAAATAAATTTATATAGAGAATTTTTATTTTGCTAGCCAAGCGGTCGAGGTCCTGGTGAACGATAAAATCATTCTGATTACCGGCTGCTCGTCGGGGATTGGCCACTGTGTCGCACGGGGTCTGCAAGCGCGCGGTTGGCGAGTGTTCGCAACGGCGCGCCAACCAACGGACTTAGAGCGACTGAAAGCTGAAGGCTTGGAAGGGCTGTTGTTGGATTTGCGTGATTCGGCTTCGATTCAAAAAGCAGCGGCGGCGCTGTTGGATCGGACCGATGGTCGGCTGGATGCCTTATTTAATAACGCCGGCTACGGCCAGCCCGGCGCGGTGGAGGACGTGAGCCGCGCGGCGTTGCAAGAACAGTTTGAAACCAATGTGTTTGGAACCCACGAGGTGACCAACTGTTTTATTCCGATCATGCGTCGGCAGGGCGGGGGGCGGATTCTCTACACCAGTTCGGTGCTGGGGCTGGTGGCATTTCCCTATCGGGGCGCTTATGTCGCCAGCAAGTTCGCCTTGGAGGGGCTGGCGGATACCCTGCGCCTAGAGCTGGTCGGCACCGGCATTCACGTTTGCCTGATCGAACCGGGGCCGATTTTAAGCCGGTTTCGCGATAATGCGCATGCGGCTTACGGCCAGCATCCGCCGGATGCGGCAAGTCCGCACCGGCAACAGTATGCGGCGATGGAGGTACGACTAACCAAGATCGGTCCAGCCGCGCCGTTTACCTTGCCGCCGGAAGCGGTGCTGAAACGGGTGATTCACGCGCTGGAAAGCGCCCGCCCCCGCGCCCGCTATCCGGTGACCGTCCCGGCTCACCTGTTCGCTGTGTTGCGTCGGCTGTTACCGACTGGGGCGCTGGACGGTTTGCTAAGACGCGCTGGTGGGGGAGGACGGCGCTAGAGCGGTTGCCTGTTATTCTATGGATGGGCCGTAACCGCCGTCTGCGCCAAAGATTGCGCAATGGGACGCAGCTCTAGCCACCATTGGTCTTTGGGCCGCCGATATGTCCAATCCACCATCTCTCCCATCTGCTTGAGCGGGAAAAGCGTGACCTTGCCTTCCGACAGACCGATAAAGGCGCTTTCTGTGGAATGCCGCTCCAATTGGGTGGTCAGAAAGTCAATGCAGTGGGCCGCTAGCCGAGTGGCCAGGATGCGGTCGAAAGGAGAGGGGACGCCGCCCTGCTGGATATGGCCGAGGATGGCTTGACGCACATCGAAGTGGCCCTGGCTTTCTTCCTCGAATAATCGGCACAGAAAATCCACAGTGTAATGGGGATTGGCGCGCTCGCTGCGAATGGCCAGATAAAGCCGCCGTCCGCCGCGAAAACCGGCTACCATGCTGGCCACGTCCGCCTGTAAATCGTTCAGGGTCACGCCTTCCTCGTGTAGATACACCCGCTCCGCGCCGCCCGCCAGGCCGCTTAACAGCGCCAGATAGCCGCAATAGCGGCCCATGGTTTCCACCACGAAACAGCGGCGCGCCGCCGTGGCGGATTGTTTAATGCGGTCAATCGCCTCGACGATGACATTGAGCGCGGTGTCAGCGCCAATGCTTAATTCCGAGCCGGGCAGATTGTTGTCAATGCTGGCTGGCATACAAATCATAGGGAGATTGAACGCAGGATAACGACTCCGTTCCCGGTACAGTTCATAAGCCGCTTTGTAGGCTATCCAGCCGCCGATGATCAGTAGGCCATCGATACGGTGAATCTCTAAGGCCCGTCCAACGGAATAAAACTGTTCAATGGTGGGAATCTGGCGGTTGGTGCCCAGTTCTGCCCCACCGAGGGCGGCCCAGCCTTCGACATCGCCCCAGCTTAGCTCCTGAAGCTGACCATCCATCAGACCCTGGAAGCCGCCGCGCACACCCAGCAGGGTATGGCCGCGATCCAGTCCCAGCCGCACGGCGGCGCGCACCGCTGGATTCATGCCGGGCGCGAGTCCGCCGGCGTGGAGGATCGCCAGGCGGCGCGGTTGCGCAGGCGCGGTGACGCTGGGCATGGCTTCGGCGATGCGTTGGAAGGTTTGAAACAGTTCGGTAAAGCTGCCGCCCCGCAGCGCCATCGCCGCCTCGTAATCTTTGGCGGCGATTTTTTGGGCGACGCTGTGGGTTTTCTGAACGCATTCCATCAGCGGGGCGCGGTCGATGCGGTTGTAGCGGATGCCGATCAGTTGTGGCTCGCTCTCCGCCGTGGCCGATAGCACTTCTTCTACTGCGGCGTAACCGAGCAACGTGCTCATCCAACGGTCAAACGCGCTGGGAGTGCCGCCGCGCTGGACGTGGCCGAGGATTGTCACGCGGGTATCCTCGCCCAGCCGCTCCTCCAACACCTGACGCACGTAGTCGGCGCTGATCGGATGACCGGCGCGATCAATCGCGCCCTCGGCGACCACCACGATGCTGTCGCGGCGGCCCGATGCCCGGCCATGGCGCAGCAACTCGCACATCTGTTGTTCCCAACCCTCAGCGGGCGGATTTTCCGGGATCAGCACATAGTCTGTGCCGCCAGCGATGGCGCTCATTAGCGCCAGATAGCCGCAATGCCGACCCATGACTTCCACCACAAAGCTGCGCTGGTGGCTGGCGGCGGTGCTGGTGATAGCGTCAATGGCCTCAATGATGCGGTAGAGCGCGGAATCAGCGCCGATGGTCATATCGGTGCCGACCATGTCGTTGTCGATGGAACCGACCAAGCCAGCAATCATCAACGCGGGATGGCGCTGGGCGGTCGCCTCGTCAATCTCGCCATTTCGCAGCAGCTCCGCCAGCAGTTCTGGCCATTCCCGGCGGAAAGTATCCGCGCCGGTCAGGCTGCCGTCGCCGCCGATGATGACCAGTCGGTCGATACTGTGTTGGAGCAGGTGACGGGCGGCATGCAGGCGGCCGGCGCGCTCACGAAATTCAGCGCTGCGGGCGGTACCGATGACGGTGCCGCCGCGATGCAGGATGCTGCCGACATCATCCCAGGCCAACGCCCGGATGCGGTTGCCGCCTTCCACCATGCCCTGATAGCCTTCATAGATGGCATAAACCTTGGCGCCCCGGTGCAACGCGGTGCGCACCACGGCGCGCACCGCCGCGTTCATGCCCTGGGCGTCGCCGCCGCTCGTGAGAATGCCAATATGTTTAGCGGATTCAACGGATTCAGTAGCCATATCGGTCGGGGTTCCTTCGGCGGCGTGGAAAGTGGCGCGCAGCTTCGAGCGCTGGCAGTCATACGCTGGAGTGATGCGCTGTGGAGCAGTATAGGATAACCGGATTGCCGGATTGATAACCGGGGACTGAAATGGCGTGAATGACCCCTAGCAAAGGCCGGTTGGCGCGGCGCGTGCGTCCAGAGGGCGATACGCGGCCAAGGGGTTCCACAACGACGCAAGCGTAGGAGGAATCATATGGGTTTTTACGCCTTTCTGGCTATCGGCATCGGGGCCGCGACAGGCGCTTGGGTACGCTGGGGCTTTGGGCTATGGCTCAATCCATTGTTCCCAACCTTGCCGCTGGGAACCTTAGCCGCCAACTGGCTGGGCGGCTTTTTGATGGGCCTGACGATGCAATTCCTGCTGGAACACACACTGCTGCCACCCGAAATGCGCCTGGCGATCACCACCGGATTTTTGGGCGGTCTGACCACATTTTCGACCTTCTCGGCGGAAACCGTCACCTTGTTCCTGCGGGCAGAGTATCTTTGGACTTTGGCAATCATCTTGCTGCATGTGGTTGGCTCGGTCGCCATGACCTTGCTAGGCATCCTGATGATGAAACGGTGGTTGGCGTTGGGGGTGTCATGAATGGAATTTGCCTGCAATTTTACGTTCACGAGCATCGCCGCCATCACGGCATTTTGCTGTATGAATGGCTGCTGGAGCGCGCGAAAAGCCTGGGTATTCACGGTGGATCGGCGTTTCGCGCTATTGCCGGTTTTGGGCGGCACGGCATTTTGCACGAAGACCACTTTTTCGAGCTGGCGGGCAATCTGCCCATCGCCGTGGTGTTCATGGTCAGCGCCGACCAGGCCGATCAACTGCTGGCGTTGATCCAGTGCGAAAAGCTTCCTGTATTTTATGCGCGAATGCCGATGGACTATGGCATCATCAACGGGGGTAGCGCGCAGTAGAAGCGTGGCCCGGTTCAAAAATAGGCGTACAAGCCGATGGCGAATTCGTTCAGCCCGCCCCAACAACGCCAGTCTAGAGTCAGAGCTAAGTCCCGATCCAGGGCCAGATGTTGCCGCACTTCCGCCCGCCAGGTCGGCCCGGCGCTGCCCAGTTGATCAGCAAATCTGGTGAAGCGTGCCAGCCCTTTCCAAGCAGGCGTCGGTTGCGCGAGCAATCCAAGCTCTAGGTTCCAGCCAGCGCGATAGCTGTTGACCAAATGAGCGCTGGTATCAAGCGTCAGACCCGGCAAGGCGAACCAGACGGTGCGCCATGGCCAGCCGGTTTCCACCGCTATTCCCACGCCACTGCGAGCCGAAAAGGTGTGCCAAGCCAAGCCATCTGGCTGCGGAGCCGACTCCCAACCGGCGTACAGGTGCCAGGCTGGTTGCAGCGTTAGCGCATTGAAGGGGCTTAACGAGGCGATGTCGAGCAAGGTCAGACGGTCGAGCGCCCAACGCTCGTGGTCTTCATAGCGGCGCAATGCGAGGCTCAACAGCTCAATCCCAGCATCGGGGGTATAGCCCGCATCAGGCTCCAGCAGACCGTGATAGGCGGCCCGCGTGTTGATCTCTAGAAAGCCGCCGCCATTGCGCTGCCCGCTGCTTAGGCCGATACGGCGCGAAGCGTGGCCGGTTTCCGGGCGGGTAGCGTAGGGCGTGATCTGGACTGGTGTAGACGCAACCGCTAGTTGATTGCGAGTGGCCAGCAGACGGTGGGCGAGGGGGTCGCGTCCTGCCAGCGCTGTGTTGGCCTGGCTCTGCTGATGTTCGTCCAGGGCCAGTTCCAGCAGCAGCGCCTGACGCGATGGAGCCTGGCGCCGGAATTCAGGCGCGGCGGCGCTGGCCGGATCCTGGCGCAGGCGGCGCGCTAGCCGCTGCTCGCGGGCGGTGAGCGCGACATAGCGCCGATTGATTTTCGCGCTGCGCCCCGGACGGGCGGTGGCCTCACCCACTAATCCAGCCTGTCGAACTAGCAAGCGCAGCGCGTCGGCGGGCAAGGTCCAGAGCGGGAACTGGTCGCTTAGCCGCAGGGCAGGGTCGGTGACCTCCAATAAGGTCAGCAATTGCCAGGCGCAGTTTTCCCGGAAAAAGTAGTAGTTGAAGTCGATGCCACGCAGTTCCCAAACGTGTTCGAGCAAACGCCGCCGTTGCGCCGCGCTGAGGTGCAGGCGGTATTCCCACAGGTCACGATTTTCCAGATCGCCGTAGGTGCGCACCAGTTGATAGTAGGGTTGGAGCGCGAACCGAGCTTTGAAGCCGCCGCTGACGCCGTTGATGGCGTAGAGCAGGGGATTGCTGTCTGTGGTGTCAGCTGCATAGTTGACCGCATAGGCCAGCAGTGGGCTCGTTTCGCCCTGGCCGCGCTGATCCAGCCGCAAAAAGAGATGGCCAAACAACGAAGCGGGATTGTTCAGATAGGCCGAGGCAAAGACCAGCGTGACGGCTTCGGTGTCCAGCTCACGCCGCCAGTGTTCGAAGCGCGCACAGGCTTGTGGCGGCAGACGCCGGTCATCAATCCGTAATTCCGCCTTCAGCCATTGATAGCGGCCAATGAAGGCGCATTGGGCCGGTTGCGGGTCGCCGCCGACCGGAGTCGTGGTGAAAAAAGCCCGCAAGGTGGCAGCCAGCTCGGCGCGCGGATTGCTTTGACCCTCAGGCGCGAGGAAGAAACGCGAATCGGTAGCAGCGCTCACCGCGCTCTGGCCGTCGGCGGCACGACGGTAATGGAGCAGCGCACGCCACTCGCGCCGCTCGGCCAACGCGGCGGTTTCAGCGCGGCCCAGCAACTCAGCCAGATAGACGGTCTCGGCGTGGACGCTGGTCGCCCAGAGCCAGCAACCGCAGCAAAAGCAGGCGGCGAGACGGACAGCGCAGACCCCAGAGTAGCTCAGTTCAGGGTTAACCGTTGCCCGAACCGGGGATCAGCCCGCAGCTCCCGCTGCAACGCCACCAGCATTTCGGCAGAAGTGGTGGAGTCGCTGGGAAACAGGACGTTGAACTTGTCGCGTGTCAGGGCGAAAAACGCCGGTTGGTGGCGCGCTTCGATCGTCAACAATACGGCCAGTGCCCTGAGATATTCCCCTTGGCCAGTAACCATGTCGTTGCGCAGCGCTTCCAGATTGACCCTGGCGAATTCGGCGGTCTGCTCCTGGCGGTTCATGAAAACAGCACTGCTGGAGCCACCGGTGGTGGCACTAGAGCCGGAACTGGGATCTATGGAAACGGTGCACGCGCTGGCGCTTAGGCCAAGGGCGGCAGTTAAGGCGATAGACGGCAAGAGCTTCATCGGTCATCCTCGGCAAGATCCATGGCAATACGGAACGCATTATAAGGCCACCGGCCAGAGGACAGAATGGCAAGGCCATGCCGGAGTGGGTCACCCTATCCGCCGGTATAAGCCGTTTTGCGCCCTTTTCGCTCTTGGAACACTGTGGGGCCTAGCGAGCGGCCATGCGCAGCCGTCGAACCGCCGCCAACCATTGCCGCGCCAATTCTTGGCGTTCCTGACAAGGTCGTGCTTGGGCGGTGGCCTTGAAATAAGCTCGCATGGCCTCCAGGGTGACTTGGGTCTGGGTTTTGAGCGCACTATCGCGGGAAGTATGAAGCATCGCAGTTGACCTCGCTGACAGATAAAACGGTTTTTAGAATGACCAGGTTGGTTAGTGGCGTGATTCAAACATCCTGCTGATGCGAGCGCTCCAAGAAATCACGAATGAAGCGGCGTACTTCCCTGGATGCCGTGGTATCTGAATCCTGGCAGGCTTCGATGAAGGCATCGCGTAGTCCTTCCTCGATGCGCACAACTAGCTTAACTTCCTTATCTTTCTCAGATTTCTGCTTTTTATTTTTGCCCATGATAGCACAATCCAGAATTTTGTATATACGTAGACAATACGCAGTCTATATTTTTCTTGTTGGTTAGGTCAATCAACGCTATAGCGATGGAAGGAAGTTATCCACAAAAGCTGTGGATAACTTTAGGTTCATGGGAAAGGACAAGATAAGGGCGCTTGGAAAATCGAGAGCTTGCCCCAGCCCTATTAACTTGCTTAAAAAATAAGCAATCCAACGGGCTGACTGACATAAACGCATCACTAAAACAGCATTTCATCACACTATGTAGCAATTATTCATCCTAATATACCATCATCTAAAACTACCACTTTCTTAACCAGCCTTTCACCGCACATCCCCGATACCCTCGCGCACCTCGCATAACTGCTGGGCCCACGACTGTGCATAGCGTCCAGCTTGTGCGAGCAGCTCAGCATGTGTGCCAGACTCCAGAATGCGACCTTGGCCCATGACATGAATCATGTCAGCGTGCAGTGCGGTGGTGAAGCGATGGGTGATTACCACCGCTGTGCGGCCAGCGGCCAGGGTGCGGAACCGCTTCAGCCAGTCAGCTTCCGCCCAAGAATCCATAGCGCTGGTGGGTTCATCCAGGATCAACAACGCCGAACGCCGCAAAAACGCTCGCGCCAAGGCCAGCCGTTGCCATTCACCGACACTGAGCTCTGCGCCCCCAAACCACTTGCCAAGAATGGTTTCATAGCCTTGCGGCAGGCGCTGAATAGGCCCATCGGCCCCAGCAGCGCGGGCGGCATCCGCCAGCGCTGCCATGTCCAACATGGCCGCTAGATCGCCGCACCGCAGGTTATAGGCCACGGTGTCGTGATAATGCACCGGCTCTTGAAACAGGACTGTAATGCGGCGACGGACCTCGGCCAGCGCCAACTCGCGCAAATCCACGCCATCCCAGAATACACGCCCAGCTTCGGGGTCATAAAAGCGACAAAGCAGCTTAATCAAGGTGCTTTTGCCCGCGCCATTCTCACCGACGATAGCGACTATCTGGCCGGCGGGAAGCGTCAGATTAAACCCATCCAACGCCAGCCGCTGGCTGCCAGGATAGCGAAACCGTATATTTTCCAGGCAGATAGTGCTAGGCGTAGCTAAATCAAGCGGCAATTGGACCGGGCAGGGCGGTTCGGTCACTGTCGGGCGCAAGGCCAGAAATTCGTACAAATTTTCTAGAAACAACAGGTTGCTATACATTTCGCCCACACTACCCAATGCAGTGCGCATGAGCCGTTGGCCCTGACTAAACACTTGATAAAAAAGCGCCAGATCGCCCAGGCTGGCCAAGCCATCCACCAGTCTCCCCACCATCCAAACCAGGGTTAAACCCATGACCAGGAGCGCAATAAAGTCTGCACCTAACCCAGCCTGCATGTGCCGCCGCGTCAAATGCAGGCGCTCAGCGCGCAGCTGAGCGCGCACAGCGCGGTAGTGACCGCGAAAGGTTTCCCCCAGATTAAACAGACGGAGTTCCGCCGCGACCTTATCCCAGGTCAGCATCCAGTCGTAATAATGCGCGCGGCGCTCTTTACCAGTATTGCGGACGCGCCACTGATGAAAGCGCACGATGGAGGCCGTCGCCACCCCTAAGGCTGGCAGGGCACCGCCGATTAACACCAGCGGCAGCCAGGGCGCATAATTCCACAAAACGCCGGCCATGCCCGCCAGGGTCAGGCCGTTTTGCGCTAAGCCGCCGAGGTTTTCCAGCAAGGCCATCGGGCGGTCACGCGCATCCACTCGCGCCCGATGCAGCTGATCGTAATACTCCGGCGTTTCGTAAAAACTCAGATCCAGCTCAGTGGCCTGGGCGTGAATACGCTGATCGAGATAATCCCGCAACCACTCCGCTTGCGCGGCGCGCACCCAACCGGCAAACCCGCGCAGCACCTCGCCCAGCAGCAACAATCCCGCCATGAGTGTCACCCACAACAGGGTTTGGCGCATGGCCATGTCATCCAGCGGTGCGCGCAAAGTCGCCGCTAAACTGTCCACCAAGGTGCGCGTCAAGAGCACCACCGCGACCGGCAGTACACCTTGGGCCACCACCAGCGCCGCCCAGGCCAGCGTCCAACCGCGCGTTGCGCGCCAGATCAGCCGCAACGCCCACGGCAAATGGGGTAATTGCGCCCGGATCCTGCGTAGCCGCTCAGCCCAGTAGGCTGGAGGAGTCCCCCCAATGCCTCTCTTCAAAATCCTGCATCCCCATTGAGCCGCATAAAAATCGGACTACACTGAAAATCGAATGCATCATTCACTCAATCGGCCCCGGTGAGGTTAGACTTAAAATGCTGCCGCAAATTATTCCTGAATCTAACTACCTGATGCGCATGGCCGATGGCACCATCAAGCAGGTTAACCCTTTCACGGGAACGGAAGTGTGGACGGTGCCTGGCCGAGGTAACCGGCCCTTAGGAGTTAAACCACCCCATCCAGTTCCCCTGGACCACCATCGGCTGGATGCCTATTGCCCCTTTTGTGCGCGCAATTACCTAGAAACACCACCGGAAAAAGCGCGGTTGGTGCGGGCTGGCGATCAGTTCACCACCTTTCGCCATCTTCAGGTCGATGCCCTGTTTGATACGGTAGCCGAGTTTCGCCGCATTCCCAATCTGTTTGAAATCGTCTCCTTCGATTATTGGCGGAAGAATTTTGGCTACAAACTGCCCGACGCCATTGAGTTGCACAAAAGCCAGTATCTAAGTTCAGTCGCCGGCCGCCAGCATGTATTGCGCCTGTCCGAACAACGGTTGAAGGCCGCTGGCTTCGACGAGTCGGCCTGGGATCGCATGTCTCTGGACGAGCGCTTACAGTTCGCCAACGCTTTCTTCGGCGGTGGCCACGAGTTGATCGTCGCCCGCCGCCATTTCACCGATGGCGCGACCCATGATGACCAATTGGCTTCCTCAGGTGCCTTGACCCCTGAAGAACATTATCAATACCTGCACTTTACCATTGACGCCCTGCGCGATATTTATGTCAACAATCGCTATGTCCGCTATGTGGCGGTATTCCAAAACTGGCTAAAGCCGGCCGGCGCTTCCTTCGATCATCTCCACAAGCAACTGGTGGCCATTGACGAGCGTGGCGTACAAAATGATATGGAATTAGAGCGGGTGCGGGCTAATCCTAATCTTTACAATGAAGCCGCCGTCAACTTCGCCGCCTATCGTAATCTAGTCGTGGCGGAGAACGATCATGCCATCGCCTACGCAGGCTTTGGCCATCGCTATCCTACCTTAGAGATATTCTCCAAAAGCGAACGCAGCCAGCCCTGGAATCACTCCGCTGAGGAATTGCGCGGTGTGTCGGATCTGGTGCATGCCTGCCACGCCGCCACCGGCTCCGACATTCCCTGCAACGAGGAGTGGTACTACAAACCGCCCGATGTCGATGTGCCCATGCCATGGCGCGTGCTCATCAAATGGCGGGTCTCCACGCCGGCTGGCTTTGAGGGCGGCACCAAAATTTACGTCAATACTATTGATCCTGAAACCTTGCGCGACCGGGTGGTACCGAAGTTATTTCATCTGCGCGGTCAAGGCCGGATTGCGCCGATCAAGATCGCGATTGAATGTCCCTGCGTGCCGAACTGCCTACGCTACAACCCCGCAGTCCGTCAGCAGGATTCCTCTCACCCCGAGTTTCCGCCGCTGTCTAGCGGGCCATCCTGACGGAGATCGCGCGCGGTCCAGACTTCTTGCCAGACTCCAGCCCAGTAGCGGCTTAGGGTTGTTGGCAACCCAGCCCACAGCCCCAGCCAGTCCGCATTCGATAAATGGCTGCCAAAGCTGCGGGAGTCGAAGGGAACCAGGCCACGGCTGGGCAGTTCCCGCAGACACTGGATCAAGCCGGCCCAGACCAGCGCCGTGTCCATGGCGGGCTGTGCCGAAAGGTCGCCGATCACGCCGGTCAGAGTCAGCAAAGCTTTGCGGAACAGCGTGAGCTCTTCAGGGAACTGCATCACGCCCGCAGTACCCAGCCCATCCAGCAATCCCATCAGCCACTCCATACCGGGAAATTGGCCATGGCGTACCTGGCGTAAACCGGCCTTGACTACGACACGCACGGCCTCCAGGTCAGTAGCGCGTCCCACGGTGGTCAGTGCGGTCAGCAAAGCTGGCTCATCCTGGGCCAGGGCACTCGTTACCGCTTGCACCACGGCGACCCGTTGCGCCTTGCTCAACACGGTGACCAAGGCCCAATCCAGAATCGCCAGCCGACCATCATCAGTGGCGAGCAGGTTGCCAGCGTGAGGATCGGCGTGAAAGATGGCGGCCGGGTCATTACTCCAGAACGGTTTGGCTAGCAGCGCTGCGCTCAGGGTGGCGGCCAGCCGCTGGCGGGTCGCCGCGGGTGCACCGGACTCGGTGATTTTGCGGCCATAAACCCGTTGCATGGCGGTGATCCGAGTGGTGCAAAACGGCCAGAGCGCCGGGATCAGCACCGCCGGGGAATCGGCGTAAAACGCTGCCGCGCGCGCCAGATGGACTTGCTCCTGGTCCAGCCGAATCTCGTTGGCCAGCAAATGACCCACGCTATCGAGTGTATGACGATAATCGAGCCGTGGTAAGCCCCGCTTGATGCAGCGCTCTTCCAGAAAAGCGCCGAGCACAGACCAAATCTCCAGCTCTGCGCCCAACTGCTCGGCAACGCCGGGCCGGAGTACCTTGAGAATGCCGGATTGGGGGGCGGCTCCTGCGCCAGAATGCCAGAGAACCGGCACCACGACCGCCACGCTGGCTTCCGCCAGGGCTGTGGCGGTGATTTCAAGGTGCGCGACGGTTCCAAGCTCCCGCTGGATCAAAACCGAGAGCTCGGCCATGGATGTGGTGGGTTCCAGCGATTCCAGCCATTGCAGATTCAGCCGCACTTCAGGGGCCAGGCGCGGATCGCGCGCCATGACTTGACCTAACTTATGCAGAGTGGGGCATTGCCGAAACACGGTGACCAGACGCAGCGCGGGATGGGTGTCAGGCGGCAGCCGCAGTTGCTCGGCGAAAATCCGCGCTAAACGCGCCGGTGACAGCCGTGCGAAGAAGAATTGCAGACCATCCAGTAACAAAGGACGCCAGGCGGCGTAAGCGTCTGGAACCAGCCGGTCAACTTGCAGCGCCTGAGCCAGCACGATGGGATCAAAACTGCCGCTTACCGAGGTCATGGCCGTATCGCTTCCCGGCTGACCCAAGGCAAAATAGCTGCCCCAGACCGCGTCGGCGGATTTGGGCGAGAACCGGGCAGTTGAATTTCTTTTGCTTTTTGTGAAACCATCCACACATTCCCTCCACAAGGGGCGCGGTGTCGACTGGGCAGCGCCGCGTTGCTGGACTGACGGATGCGGTTGTGAACCGGGTGAGCGGGACTGGAGCGCATTATCACTGCTTCTCCAAGCCATGCCAAAGCGCCCCGTGTCAAGGCGGGGCCGACTTCACCCGGTGCGTAACCCGTTATTTGCGGCGTTGCGGCGCTACGCTCACACCCTGGCCACCGCAGCGACTCACTCCAAACCTTGCGCGGCTTATGCGGCAATCAGGCCATTGCAGCATGGGCGGCTAACAGATAACTCCATGTCATTCATTCAAATTTACGATACCACCCTGCGCGATGGCACACAGAGCGAAGGATTCACCCTATCGGGTCACGATAAAATCCGGGTAGCTCAACGGCTAGACGAGTTGGGCGTGGCTTTTATTGAAGGCGGTTGGCCAGGCTCTAATCCTCGGGATGCTGAATTTTTTGAACGGGCGCGCGAGTATGCCTGGCAAACGGCGCTCATCGCTGCTTTTGGTTCGACCTGCCGGGCCAAGGGCGGTCCGGAAGACGATGCCAATCTGCAAGCCTTGCTTGAGTCGCAGGCACCGGTTTGCACCATTTTTGGCAAAAGCTGGAATCTACACGTCACCGATGTTCTGCTGACCACGCTGGACGATAATCTACGCATTATCGAGCAGTCGGTGGCTTATCTGCGTGCTGCGGGGCGTCGGGTGATTTATGACGCAGAACACTTCTTCGACGGCTATCAAGCGGATCCAAGCTATGCGCTGGAGACGTTGCAAGCAGCGATCCGTGGCGGCGCGGAAACGGTGGTGCTGTGCGATACCAATGGCGGCACCATGCCTTGGCGGCTGGAACAGATTCTCCACGCGCTAAAAGCGACGATCCAGCACCCGTTTGGCATTCATACCCATAATGATGGCGAATGCGCCATGATTAATGCGCTGCTTGCCGTGCGCGCCGGTGCTATCCAGGTCCAGGGCACCATCAACGGCGTCGGTGAGCGCTGCGGCAACGCCAATCTATGTTCCATCATGGCGAACCTAGAACTGAAGATGGGCTTGCGATGCTTGCCAGACGGCGGCTTGGCCAAGCTCTATGAAGTGTCGCACTTTGTGGATGAGGTCGCCAACGTAACGCCTAACGACCATTTGGCTTACGTTGGCAAGAGCGCTTTTGCGCATAAGGGCGGCGTGCATGTGGCGGCGATGCGCCGTTCGGAGCAGTCCTACCAGCATGTTGCGCCGGAGCAGGTCGGGAACAAGATGCGGGTGGTGGTCTCCGCGCTGTCGGGCCGGGCTAACATCCTCAGCAAGGCAGAAGAACACGGCGTAGAGGTCAGCGGCGTAGAGAATGTGGTTGGTGTACTCAATGATGTCAAAGAGCTGGAAGCGCGTGGCTTTTCCTTTGAGGCCGCCGAAGCCTCGGTCGCCATGATGCTCAGACGCCAGCAGCCGGATTACCGGCCACCCTTTGAGTTGGTTGATTTTCTGGTCAATGTGGAGCATCGCCAGGGACGCGGCATTTTTGCCGAAGCCATGGTCAAGGTGAAGGTGGGCGATGCGGTGATGCACACCGCCGCCGAAGGTAACGGGCCGGTGAATGCGCTCGACATTGCGCTGCGCAAGGCGTTGACGGAACACCATCCACAAATTGCCGCTTTCCATCTGGCGGATTACAAAGTCCGTATTCTGGATGGCCAAAATGGTACGGACGCTATTACCCGGGTACTGATCGATACCCGCAACACCACGCGCCTGTGGAGCACGGTCGGTGCTAGCGCCAATATCATTGAGGCGTCGTGGCAGGCGTTGGTGGACGCAATAGAGTATGGACTTTCGCTAGCCCACTGAATCTTGAATTTTGAGGCGTCTCATTGCCGCTTCATCCTTATCCCTTGCCGCCAGCTCCTCTCTGCGCGAGACAGAGAGAGCTTTGGGGCAACCTGCAAGCGAGATTTTATGAAAGCAAATATCGTTTTACTCCCTGGTGACGGTATTGGGCCGGAAGTGGTCGCCGAGGCCGTCCGGGTACTGGATGCGATTGCCGGGCAATTCCAGCATGAATGGCATTACCAGGAATGCTTGATGGGGGGTTGCTCCATTGACAAATACGGTTCGTCGCTGACTGATGAAACCCTGGCCGATTGCCAGGCGGCGGATGCGGTGGTGTTGGGCGCGGTCGGTGGGCCGCAATGGGATGACCCGAACGCCAAGGATCGCCCGGAACGCGGGTTACTAGCCTTGCGCAAGGGCTTGGGCGTGTTCGCTAATTTGCGACCCGTCAAGGTGCATCCGGCACTGCTGGACTCGTCACCGCTCAAGCCGGAAAAGCTCCAGGGTGTCGATATTCTGGTGATCCGCGAGCTGACTGGCGGTTTGTATTTCGGCTGGCCGAAGGGGCGCGATGTGAAAGATGGCCGCGAGCGCGCCGTGGACACGCTGGAGTATTACGATTACGAAATTCGCCGAGTGATGGAATTGGCCTTTAACTTAGCCAAGGGTCGCAAGTGCAAAGTCACTTCGGTGGATAAAGCCAACGTCCTGGAATCCTCGCGCTTGTGGCGGCAGATTGCGGTTCAGGTCGGCGCTACATACCCGGAGGTGAGTCTGGAGCATGTGCTGGTTGATACCGCCGCCATGCGTTTGATTACCGGCCCGGCGGGGATGGATGTCGTGGTCACCGAAAACATGTTTGGCGACATTCTTACCGATGAGGCGTCGGTGCTGGCGGGTTCGATGGGGATGCTGCCGTCCGCCAGTTTAGGCGAAGGTCGGATGGGGTTGTATGAGCCGATTCATGGTTCGGCACCCGACATCGCTGGGAAGGGGATCGCTAATCCTATTGGCATGATTTTGTCGTGCGCGATGCTGCTGCGCCATTCCCTGGCACTAGAGACCGAAGCGGCAGCCATTGAGCGCGCTGTGGATCAGGCGATTACCTCTGGCGCGCGCACCGCCGATCTGGGTGGTCGGCTGAGCACCCGCCAGATGGCGGATTTGATTATCCAATCCCTGTCCGCTTGAGCACGCGAGCTGGCGTAGAGGCGTTGGTCGTTAGGGGCTTTCCTTTTCGAGAGTGAATTGCCCCGGGAATTCCGGAGCTGGTGGCGTGGACGCCACGACTATTTATATCTGATCGTGCAATCCGGTCGCGTGGCGAAAACCCACTGGTGGTTTGCCTACGAATAGGGCAGGCCAGCGGGTGGCACCTTCCCTGTGCGGCGTGGAACATGGCGTTAACGACGATGCCCCACCGCGCCGCGCGCTCTGTTGTTATCCGCCTTTGGCGGGTGTCAGGTTGCCAAAAATTCGAGGATATACGTTTGTTCCCTAATCGTGTTAAGTGGGGGAGTATGACCGCAGGATTCGATTTCAACCGGGCACACCGGATAACTCTGCATGAATAACTTTATCGAAAATAAAACCTTTGACGAAATCACAGTCGGCGACCAAGCCAGCCTGACCCGCACACTGGATCAAGACGGGGTGGAAGCCTTGGCGAGCCTGACCGGAAATTTCAACTTGATTGATCTGAATCCGGGGCCAAAAGACAGCTCCATGTTTGGGCAGGGCGGGGGTCAGGCGGGTTGGGCGGCGGTGCTATTTGCCTCGCTGGCGGGTACCCGGTTGCCCGGACTCGGTTCGGTGGCCCAACGCATCGAGGTGCGCCTGCGCTTGCCGGTCGCTATCGGCCTGCCTATCACCGCCACCGCCACCGTTACGGAAAAGCGACCGGAGAGCGGCGCAGTCATGCTCGAATGCCGGGCGGTCGATCCGGGCGGCGCGGAAATCGCCAGCGGCTGGATCGAAGTGTTAGCCCCGAAGGAAAAAATGCGCTTCGAGGCGAAGGATATGCCGAAAATCCAGGTGCGGCGTGAGGATCGCTTTGAGGCGCTGCTAGAGGCGTGTACAGGCTTGCCGCCCCTGGCGTGCGCCGTCGCTCATCCATGCAGTCCTGACGCACTGCGCGGTGCAATCGAAGCCGCCCAGCGTGGGCTAATTGATCCCATCTTGATCGGACCTGCGGACAAGATTAAGGCGCTGGCCGATCAAGAGCGATTGGACATTTCCTCTTATCGGTTCATCCCGGCCCAGCACAGCCACCACTCTGCGGAACGGGCGGTCGCTCTGGTGCACAGCGGCGAGGCGCAAGCCGTGATGAAGGGCAGCCTGCACACCGACGAGCTGCTGGCCGAGATTGTGAAAAAAGACGGCGGGCTGCGTACCGAGCGGCGCATCAGTCACTGTTTCCTGTTGGCGGTGCCGACCTTCTCGCGCTGGATCGTCATCACCGACGCCGCCATCAACATCAACCCCACGCTGGAAGATAAAGCCAACATCATTCAAAACGCCATCGACTTGGCCCACGCCATTGGTTTGGCGGAGCCTAAGGTAGCGATTTTGTCAGCGGTGGAAACGGTCACCAACAAAATTCCCTCCACCCTGGAAGCTGGCGCACTGTGTAAGATGGCGGATCGCGGCCAGATTGTCGGCGGTGTGCTGGATGGACCGCTGGCCTTCGACAACGCCATTGATGAGGAAGCGGCCAAGGTCAAGGGCATCCATTCGCCGGTAGCGGGTAAGGCCGATATTCTGGTGGTGCCCAATCTGGAGGCAGGCAACATGGTGGCCAAACAGCTGACCTTCATGGCCGATGCCGAGGCGGCCGGCATTGTGCTCGGCGCGCGCGTGCCGGTGATGCTGACCAGTCGGGCTGACAGCGCCCGCTCTCGGCTCGCTTCTTGCGCGGTCGCTGTGCTGTTCGCCGAGGCTCAGCGCAAAGGCGCATTCATGCAAAAACTGGTCGGGTAAGCGTCGCGGCCAGACGGCCGATCCACACCGTTAACACCGCCGCCCGACGGCTGCATGTCGTGTAGCCTGGAACCGCCAACTACGAAACGATAGATCTCTATCCATCTCACCAACGAATTAAGGCTTTCCACTATCAACTGGAGCAACCGGATGATGTACATTGCTGGAACCATCGCTGATGTCATTACGGAAGGCGCTGTAGCCACTCTAATTCTGGATACCAGTCACGGCCAGCAACGTTTTAAGGCGGATCCGCAGTTGCTCGCTGATGGCCTGACCGCGCTATTCGGCGCGGAGTGGATTGGTAAAGCTGCCGCTGTGCAGTATGACGGCCCAACCCTCACGAGCATCGAAATACCGGGCGCCCCTCCTAACTACGTCATCTAGCATTGTAAAATCCAGTTGTTACTGCCCAGAACCTTTGTCTTCTAGAAGACAAAGGTTCTGGGCAGCAGTCGCCTCAGTGAGGTATTTGATCCCTGCTCAGGTTCCTGCGGCATACCCTACCGTTTTTAAGGCTCCCTTAATCTCGTCCAGAATCAGGGGATCGTCGATGGTGGCCGGCACCTTATATTCCACGCTGTCGGCAATTTTGTGCATGGCCCCGCGCAAGATTTTGCCGGAGCGAGTCTTCGGCAGCCGGTTGACCACCAGCGCGGTCTTGAAGGCCGCCACTGGCCCGATCCGTTCCCGCACCATTGCCACAACTTCCTTGCTAATTTCCTCGTGTGCACGTTCAACGCCACTCTTCAACACAACAAAACCCAGCGGTAGTTGTCCTTTCATCTCGTCGGTGACGCCAATGACCGCACATTCCGCGACATCGGGATGCGAGGCTAATATTTCCTCCATAGCTCCAGTCGATAGGCGATGGCCGGCCACGTTAATCACATCATCCAGCCGACCCATGACGAAGATATAACCCTCCTCATCGATAAAGCCAGCATCGCCGGTGGTGTAATAACCGGGATTCTCTTCGTAATAGGCGTCGCGACAGCGCTGGTCGGCGTTCCACAGCGTCATGAACGCGCCAGGGGCCATCGGCAGCTTCATCACCAACGAACCTTCCTGACCAGCCGGCACCGGCTGACCATCCGCGCCCAGCGCTTGCACGTTCCAACCCGGCATCGCTTTACTGGTCGAACCGTATTTGACCGGCAGCCGCTCGATCCCCAGCGGAATGCCGGCGATCGCCCAGCCGGTTTCGGTCTGCCACCAATGATCGATCACTGGCACTTTCAGTTGCTCTTCCGCCCAGCGCAGGGTATCAGGATCACAGCGCTCGCCGGCCAGGAACAGCGCGCGGAAATGTGATAGATCATATTGTTTGAGTAGTTCACCGCGCGGATCCTCTCGCTTGATAGCGCGGAAGGCAGTCGGTGCCGTGAACAGCACCGGAATGCGATGCTGGCTGATGACCCGCCAGAACGCGCCGGCATCTGGGGTGCCGACCGGTTTACCCTCATACAAAGTAGCAGCCGCGCCGTGGATCATGGGCCCATAAGCAATATAGGAATGGCCGACCTGCCAACCTACGTCTGAAGCCGCCCACATGGTCTCGCCCGGCTTGATCGTGTAAAAATTTTGCATGGTCCATGCGGTCGCCACCGTATGGCCGCCGTTATCGCGGACGATACCCTTGGGCTGGCCGGTGGTGCCGGAAGTATAGAGGATATATAAGGGATCGGTGGAGGCGACCGGCACGCAATCGACCGGACTCGCGCCCGCCATCAGTGCGTCCCAATCGTGGTCGCGCCCGGCTTTCAACGGAGCCTGAACCTGCGGCCGTTGCAGGACCACGCAAGCGGAGGGCTTGTGGCTGGCCATGTCGAGCGCGGCGTCGAGCAGCGGCTTGTAAGGCAGCACCTTTGCGCCTTCGATGCCGCAAGATGCCGACACAACGACTTTAGGCGTAGCATCATTAACGCGGGTCGCCAGCTCGTTGGACGCGAAACCGCCAAACACCACCGAATGGATCGCGCCGAGCCGAGCGCAGGCTAACATGGCAACCACTGCTTGCGGCACCATCGGCATATAAATGATGACGCGATCACCCTTGTTCACGCCTAGTTTCCGCAACACGCCAGCGAAGCGTGACACTAAATGCAGCATTTCGCGGAAGGTGAATTGACGTACGGTGCTGGTTACCGGACTGTCGTAAATCAGGGCTACTTGATCCGCTCGCCCGCCTGCAACATGACGGTCGAGCGCGTTATAACAGGTGTTCAACTCGCCGCCGACGAACCAGCGATAAAAGGGCGCTCGACTGTCGTCCACCACCTTGTCCCAAGGCTTGAACCAATCAATGGCCGCCGCCGCTTCACTCCAAAATTCAACGGGGTCGGCAATGGAGCGGCGGTAAAGTTGGTCGTAGGCGTGCATACTGATATTTCCCCATTAATTTAGGATGGTTATGCGCGACGAAGCACGTTCCGAATGGTCGGCGGTTCCATTGCATCTAGTCAACATGGCATTATTATTGGAAAAAATCACATCAGAACAAATCGAACGGTAAGAGTGTAGCCAACGGAACCGCGCGCGCAACGCAATCAGCGCTGAAATCGCCGCCATAGAGGGGAAATAGCCATCATTTCACGTTATGTGCTTTGCGCAGGCCGCGAATTACACCTGAGTGAATGGGGTACCGCATCTGCGGAAGTCATCCTGTGCTGGCATGGCCTGGCGCGCACGGGACGCGATTTCGATGCGCTAGCCCAGGCCTTGTCCACGCGCTATCGGGTGATTTGTCCTGATCTCTTGGGACGCGGTCAGAGCCAGTGGGCCGTGGAGCCAGGGCGCGAATACTGCTTCGATTTTTACCAGCGGCTGGTCCTGGAGTTATCCGATCAGTTGGCGATTACATCTTTCCGCTGGATCGGAACGTCCATGGGTGGGATGCTGGGCCTTATCCTAGCTGCTGATACCCTGCGTGATCGCATTAGCCATCTGGTGCTCAATGATGTCGGCCCGGTGGTGCCACCCCCGGCCGCGCAACGCATCGCCGCTTATGTCGGCAACCCCCCCATCTTCTCTACCTTCAGCGAGCTAGAGCAATGGCTGCGCACCGTGTATGCGCCGTTTGGGCCGCAAACGGACGCCACCTGGCGGCACTTGGCCGAAACTTCCTGGCGGCGTACCGACACTGGTCAGCTCACCGTACATTATGATCCGCGCTTGGTAGTACATTTAACGGAGCATCCCAGCGACTGGGATCAGTGGCTGCGCTACGACCGTATTCGTTGCCCAACCCTTCTATTACGCGGGAAGCATTCCGATGTGCTGACCGCAGATACGGCAGTCCGCATGACCCGGCGGGGGCCTCGGTGCCGTTTGGTTGAAATCGATGACTGTGGTCATGCCCCCATGCTTAACACCGCCATGGAACAACAGCGCATCGCCGAGTTTTTGGCGGCATGAAACCCGCGCCAGCTACTGCTGTGGGGCATGGTCATGATCGCTGAAGGCACTCGATTACCCACATCTTTTTACATTTAGGGTCATCCCTAGATACTGTAGTCACGAGATACTGGCCCAGAGGGCGATGCATCGAACATGGACGGTGGCGAGGAAGGAAGCGGTGTTTTTGGCGTAGCGGGTCGCGATGCCGCGCCAGCGTTTCAGGTGGAGGAAAGCGTTCTCGACGAGAGGTCGCAGCTTGTACAGATCCTCGTCATAGGGCCTTTGTATCGTGCGGTTTTTCTGCGGCGGGATGACCGCGTTCATGCCCTGACCCTTCGCCTGTTCGAGGGTCGGGTCGGTGTCGTAACCCTTGTCCGCCAGAAGATGTTCCGCCGCAAGTCCCCCGATCAGCCTCGAAGCCTGCGTGCAATCAGCCGTGGCGCCTTGCGTGACAAGCATTCGGACCGGCATACCATGCGCGTCCACGGCCAGATGTATCTTGGTGTTGAGCCCCCTTTTGTGCGGCTCATGTCCTGGTTTCCGCCGCGCGCGCCCGCCGCGTGGGGGTGGACTTTGCAGTGGGAGGCGTCGAGCATCAGCCATTCGTAATCGGGATCGTCGATCAGCGCTTCCAGCCATTTCTCCCATACGCCCTTGTCGCGCCAACGGATGAAACGGCGATGCGCCCGGCTCCAGTGACCCAGATCGGGCGGCAGATCGCGCCACGGAGCGCCCGTCCGCATGATCCAGAAAACCGCGTTGACAAACAATCGGCTGTCCTTTGCCACTCCGCCCTATGCGCCTTCGCGCCGGTTCCAATAATGCCCATACCTTGTCCGAAATATCATGCCTTCTGTGTATGGCCTTGCGGCAATTGGTCGCATATTCAATCTCTTGTGCGCGCTATAACATGATTGGACCTCGCGGGCCGTCATGGTCCGAGCGTTGGCGTACGACCGCTATCCAGGGCACCGGACGCGCGGTCGGATAATAAAAAACACGTTCGGGAGACAGGAATGAATGCTGTGATCAAGACGATGTGGCTGATGACGCACATCAATATCGGTGCGACGCTGGCGCTGATCGCATGGATTTTCTGGCCCCATCACGCCAGTTCGCCGCATAACGACCCGTCCACGCTCGCGGTGCCCACCCATGCACGAGCCGCGATCTCCTCGCAAAAGGAGTCGCCATGAAGCGCTGGTACTCGCCCCGAGGCGCCAAGCGCGGCCTGTTGCTCGCCGGTCTGGCGGCTCTGTTGTGGCTGTCTTGGGCGGCGGGCTTCACGCTGGGACGCCCCCAAACGGTTGCCATCCCCTTCTCGATCCCCCATTCGTCGCCGACCGACATCGACCGGCATTGCCCTGAACAGCCAGCAGCGCGGATCGTCGCTCGCGGCGCGGAAAGCCTCTAGGAGAAACGGGATGGAAATGCTCGGCATGTATCCGACGTTCTATATGCCCCAGATCGGTTCGGCCTGGGTCATGGGGATCATCGGCGCGATTCACGTCGTGGCGTCCCACACGTCGGTGGGCGCTTCGTTTCTGTTCGCCTTTCTGGAAACGAAAGCCTACCGCGAAAACAAGCCCGAGCTGATGGATTTCATCAAGCGCTACGGGATGTTTCTTCTGGTCTTTTCCTACATCATCGGCTCGATCACCGGCCCCGGTATCTGGTATGCCATCACGGTGGCGAGTCCGCGCGGCGTCGGCGGCCTGATCCACAACTTCGTCTGGGTATGGGCGGCCGAGTGGGTTTACTTCACCGTGGAAGTGATCGGCGTCTACGCCCTGGTGTATCTCATCGGCAAAATCGACGCCCGCACCCACCTGAAACTGACGTGGTCGTTCGCGCTGGCCTCGTGGGCGACGATGCTGCTCATCGTCGGCATCCTGTCGTTCATGATGTGGCCGGGCAGCGATGCCTGGTACCAGACCGGCTCCACCAACGATGCGTTCTACAACCTGAACTTCTTCGCTCATCTGGGCGTTCGCACCGGATCGATGTTCGTGATGGCGACGGTCGTCGGCCTGATGGTCGCCAGCCGGATGAAGGACTTGGCGCTGCGTCGCAGCGTGGTGCGCTTCCTCGCGCCCATCGGCCTAGTCGGCGGTCTGTTTGCGGTGATGATGTTTCTGTACTACCTGCAAACCCTGCCCAGCAACGCCCGCGTGATGCTCCACGCGCATCTGCTGCCGGTCTATGCGCAAGGGATGATTGCCGTCTTCGTCGCGACCACGGTCTACTTGGTTTTCGCTTGGATCAAGCCGACCTGGGTGAGTTCACCGCTGGCGGTCGGCCTGTTCGCGTTCGTGGCGGTGGTGGGCGTGTGGCCGGAAGAGCGAATGCGCGAAAGTATGCGCAAACCTTATGTGGCCGGGCAATACATCTACTCCAATCAGGTGATCGCCCGTGACGTGCCGGGCAAGGGCATCGCGGGCGAGGTGGATCGGATCGCGGAAAACGGCCTGCTCAAACTGCATCCCTTCGTTCCCGATAATTTGCGGACGATCACCGACGCCAACCGGTTGGAAGCGGGACAACTGCTGACACGGATCGCCTGCGCAAACTGCCATTCGCTGGAACCCGGTGCGCCACTGCGGAGCCTTCCCGACAAGTTCCACGGAGCTACCGACGAGGATTTGATCGCCGCCTTTCTCCGCGGCCCGTTGAAGCATGGCGCCGTGCCCTACATGCCGCGCATCGACTTGCCGGAAGACGAGATTGGAGCTATCGCCGCCTATATCGCCGCCATCAACACGGGCAAGGTCAAGGCCACCGTCAGCCGCGTGGCATCGCAGCCGGTCGCGGTCGCGGATACGAGCAAGCAGAAGGAGTGAAGCAATGGATATCGGACTGGTGATGAACACGATGCGCGACCCCGCTGGCGTCCCCGCGCATCCGGTGCTGTTCCAGGGACTCATGATCTTCACTTGGGTCTTCCACATCGCCTTCGTGCATCTGACGTTGGGCGCTGCGGCGCTCGCCATTTATGCCTTCCGCAAAGCCGGGCAGGGGCCTTACTGGGCGCGGTTATCGATGGCCATGACGAAGGTGGCCAAGGTGGGCGTGTCGCTGCTCATCGTGCTGGGCGTGGCGCCTTTGCTGTTCACGCAGGTGATCTACGACCCGCAATGGTATGTCTCGAACGTGCTGTCGGCCCGCTGGGCGATTGCGTTCATCTTTACGCTGATCGTCGCTTACTGCCTGTGGTTCGCGTTTTACTGGAGCAACCATGAAGGCGCGAAGCAACACATCGGCTGGTATGCGTGGATTGCCTTGGCGTTGTTCTGCCTCGACGGCTTGATCATGCACGCCCTGTCTTATCAGGCATTGCTGCCGGAACAATGGATGGGATGGTATGCGCCGGGCGGAGAGGTGGATATGCGTGGCGCACACCTGCACGCGATCCAGTGGCCCCGCTATCTCTTCATGATGAGCTTGTCGGCGCCGGCGGTCGGTTTGTTTCTGATCGCGTATGCCGAGTATTTCAAGCAGCGCGAGGACCGGGAGCCGGAATACCGCGACTTCGTTTGGGAGCTGGGCCGTTATGTGGCGATGTGTGGTTTTACGGTCGCCCAAGTGCTCTGGCTGGTATGGCAATTCGTTCATCCCGCCGACACGCGGTTGCTGTTCTATAAAACGGGATGGCTGCTCGGCGGTTTGTTGGCAGTGATGGCGTTTTGGATGCTGCGGCTCTCGAAAAAGATTCACGGCTATCTTCCGCTGCTCGGCGGCTTCTCGGTGCTCGGCGTGCTGGCCGCGTGGCGAGAAATGATCCGCATTGCCTACCTCCAACCTTACGGCTACACGATCACCGACTACACCGTGCATCCTGATTGGCCGTCGTTGACGCTGTTCTTTATGACGCTGCTCGGCGTGGGCGGTCTGGTCGGCGGCTTTTATCTGACCCTGCTGTATCGGTCGGGCCGAGTGCAGGGCCTGTACGCGGCCGATCGGACCGTGGCGCGATTGGGCACCGGCGCCGTTGCGATACTCGCGCTGTGGATCGCCGTGTTCTTCGCTTACGGCATTGTCATCTGGGTGCGCAACAGCTTTCTTGCATGAATTCCGAGGACCTTTTCTCATGAATAGAATTCGTTCGTCTGTGGCGGCGCTTGTGGTTTTCGCAGCCGCCTCCGTTGCCGTTGGGCAATCTCTCGGAACGCCCAGCCCCGACAGCGGCGCGGGGAAGAAACGCGCCGCCGTCTGTTTCGCGTGCCATGGGACCGGCGGCATTTCCAAAATGCCGGGGACGCCCCATTTGGCGGGACAAGATCGCGCTTATCTCGAAAAGGCATTACAGGCTTATCGGGCGGGACAGGTTCGGCAGGATCCGACCATGACCGCGATGGCCAAGCCTCTTTCGGATGCCGACATCGCCAACCTTGCCGCCTTCTTTAGCCTGCTGCCGCGGACGAGCAACGACCAAACTGGGGCGCGAACGCTGGAAACGCGCTAGCGGAGACAGTCGGCGGGTGTGTGGCGGGTCAGCAGCCGCCAATCCCGAAAAGAAAGCGGAGGGACCGGGCAAATTTGCCGAAGGTGATCGCCATGTTGGCGCGATGGGCGTCGTCGGTGGTCATGTTCACGAACAGCGGATCGGTGTCGCCGGCCAGCGCGGGAGCGGTCAAACCGCCTCCACAAACAAACGATTGTCTTTGGCCGTCACACCTACCGTCTCTTCCCGGCCTGGCAGCAAAGCCTTGATCCGCTCCCACTGATCGTCTCGCAAACCATACCGCCTCACCATCGCAAACCCCTCCAGACGCTTGCCCGCAGCAAATCTCAACCTGGTTTTTCTGTAAATCTGGAAAACCATCACGCCCCTAATTGATGACACGCCCTAGATAAACTAGGGGTCATTTTCGGGCCACCTCAGAATCCTATAAACCCCAAAAGCGCTATGCCGGGTTGAAATTCACTGCTTAAAAGCGGTCTTCTAAATTTAAAAATATTACGTAACACGTATTTATACGAATGTTATTCATTAAAATTCAAGATTACGATTATAATCTTGAATCACAAAATCACCCAGCGCCGGGTGGGTGTCGGCGCTGCCGGAGCCGGTCCGGGTCATCCGGGGAGCCGGATGGATGGACGAAAACGCGGAGTCCGACCCGGACTGTGGCGTTTCTCCGTGCATCCACGTACTAGGTACATCCATGTACATTAACGGAGCTTGCCATTGACTGCCGTCAACGTGACTGAATTGCGCCAACGCTTGCCGGACTACCTCAAGCAAGTCCAGCGCGGCGAAGAAATCGCCGTCACCTGGCACGGCAAAATCATTGCGCGCATTGTGCCCGACCGCCGCGAGCGCGCACGAGAAGCGGCGCACGCGCGGTTGGCGGCGTTGCATGGAGGGGTCATCGTCGGCGATCTCCTAGCCCTCTCAGACGACGGGTGGACCGGTGACGTTGATCATTTGTGATACGCACGTTCTGCTGTTTTGGGCCGACCGACGAGAGCGGCTTAGCCGGGTGGCGCGAAAAGCGTTGGAGACCGGCGGCGCACGCGGCGCGCTGGCCTGTTGCGGGATCAGCTTCTGGGAGATCGCCCTGCTGTTTCGCAAGAACCGGCTGGTGTTGCCTCCGGGCCACACACCGGTCGCTTACATGGATGATCTCGTGTGTGCGCTGGGGCTGACGGTGGTCCCTTTAACGCCCGCCATCGCCGCGCTGGCTGAGAGTGGCATCATTTCCCACACAGACCCGGCAGATCGCCTGATCGCGGCCAGCGCGCTCCACCATCGAGCGCCGCTCATCACGGCGGACGAAAAACTGCGCGCCACGCCCGGGTTGAGCTGCATTGGGTGAGGAGGCGCGGCGCTCGCGCAGGCCGCCCACCGTGCGTTCCAGGACTCGGCCTTCGCGGTCGTAACGGGCGACGGTGGCTGCGCCGCCGCCTGGTGGCAGGGTGGTGATCGTGTAGTGGCGGGTGAGGCGGTCGTAGGCGTATTGGTAGGTGGTGACCCGGCCGGCTTCGTCGGTCACGCTGCCGACGCGGGCAATCTTGATGTCGCGTTCCGGCAGGCCGGTTTGTTGCGCCGCGCTGGCCGCTTCGGGCGGGCGCGCCCGGTCGCCGTCCAGGGCAAAGGCGCCCGCCGGGGCGGGGGTGGCGTAGAAAATCTTGAATTCGCCCCCTAACGGGTCGGTGCGGCGGATCAACTGCCCTTGGGCGTCATAGTCGTAGCGCCAGAGCTGACCGGCGGCGTCGGTGACTGCGGTGAGTCGATCGCCTTGATAGGTGTAACGCACCACCCGATCCGCCCGGTCGCGGGCTTCGATCAGTCGGCCGTCCTGGTAGCGGAAACTCACTATGAGCTGATCCTGGCGATCCCGGACTTCGCGCCGCCGCCCTTCGGCGTCCAGGACAAACCGCACCTGCACGCCCTTCCGGTCGCCATAGCCGGTGGCTTGACCTTGGGCGTCATAGGCGATCCAGTTCCCCGCAAGATCCCGCCAGCGCCAGCCCTCGGCGGTCTTTTCGATCCATTGGCGGCTACTCACCACACCATCGAAGACGTAGACGCTTCCCTGGCGTAGGTAGATAGACCCTGCCCGATCTACCGCCTGATAGGGTTTTTCGATTCTAGTTCTACCGTCCTATGGGAGCCGGAGGTAAGCCATTGCCTCTGGCAACTTGGTGGGTGAAGGACGCAATCCTGTCACCACAATCTCATCAGCCCTATTTCTTATTAAGAAGAAAAGCAATGTAAAAAATAAGTCCTATAAAAATACTACTTATAAAAGATGTAGCAAATATAAATTTATCTCCAGATAAATAATCTTTATAGGATGCTGAAAAAGGATGAGGTATAGTAAGTGAGGCAATTGACATGATAAAAAATGGAACAATATACAAAAAAATAATGTATAAAATTTTGAAAAAAATTTTCATTTTTTATCACCGATTACAAGTATCACAGTCAGCTACTTTATAAAGAGATCTTACATAACAAGTATTACGGTCATTATTATAAATAGAAATTGATGTGAGAATCATACTTGATAAATAAACAATTGCAGCATCCGCCTGAATGCTTAATATAAAATTACAAGCAGTAAAACATGCCAAACGCACGACAACATTTGTATCTTCGTGCCACCAGCAATTACTTTTACAAATTTCAAATTCTAACTCCATCGCCTTCATCAATACTTCAAAATGTTCATTAGCAATTTCTAAACGTTGGTCAAAAGCAGCTTTTGCTTCTAATATACAACGATTGTAGTACTTTTGGTCGAAACAGAATTTCAAACCAAATAAATCGATTAGTTTACCCGGATTGTTTAAAGCATACCCATACGCATTAATCCCCCCCTCCAGCCCGATGGGATCACTCTGCACATACCTCCCTGTAGCCGGATCGTAATCCCTAAAGTAATTGTAATGCAGTCCTGACTCGACGTCGAAGTATTGACCCGGAAACCTGAGATTGACGGTGATGGCACTATTGGGATCAGGCGTCGTCGTTCCGAAGGCTTCGGCCTGGGCCTGCCAGGTGATCTGGCCTTGGGAGTTGGTGGCCAGCTTTGGGGTGCCCAGATGATCGGTCTGGAGAGAGTGGATTTGCCATTGGGTGCCGCTGATCTCGGCTTGCCAGAGGGGGGCCGTGCCGTAGGGGGTGTTGGGTTGCCAGCCGTAGGCGCGGGTGAGGTGGCCTTGATCGTTGAGTTCGGCGATCAGTCCTTCGTTGGCGTAGAGGGAGCAGGTGGTGTGGCCGTTGACGGTTTTGGCGATGCGTCGGCCGAAGGGGTCGTAGCGGTAGGTGGCGCGTTCTTGGCCGTCTTGGCTGATTTGGCGCAGCCGATCGGTGGCGTCGTAGGTGTAGTCGGTGTGGTGGTTTTGGCGTTGGGGTCGGTGCGGCTGACGATCTGGCCTTGGCTGTCGTAGCTGAGCTGGGTGGTGAGGGGGGCAGCTTGGGCGTCATAGTCATAGCGCTAGACCTGTCCGGCGGCGTCGGTGACTGCGGTGAGTCGATCGCCTTGATAGGTGTAACGCACCACCCGATCCGACCGGTCGCGGGCTTCGATCAGCCGTCCGTCCTGGTAGCGGAAACGCATCACGAGTTGATCCTGGCGATCGCGGACTTCGCCGCGCCGCCCCTCGGCATCCAGCACAAACCGCACCTGCGTGCCCTTCCGGTCGCCATAGCCGGTGGCTTGACCTTGGGCGTCATAGGCAATCCAGTTCCCCGCAAGATCCCGCCAGCGCCAGCCTTCACCGGTCTTCTCAATCCATTGGCGGCTGCTCACCATGCCATCGAATACGTAGACGCTTCCCTGGCGCAGGTAGATAGACCCTGCCCGATCTACCGCTTGGTGAGGTTTTTCGATTCTAGTTCCGGCGGATGACGCTGCGCTAACCCGCCCTACCGCCCTACCGCCCTACCGCCCTACCGCGCTCCTTTTGAAAATCTAAGATCATTGGCGCTCCAAATTCTGGGATGTAAAGCAAGAACCATAAGTAACCATAACTGCATTTAATCAAGAATCTATATTTCCCATAACCAGGGGCAGCATATATTAGGTTTGGAATCTTACCTTTACAATCAATATTCATAAGATAATCTTCAAATTCTTTTTGATCCCCTTCGGATAACCATTCTGCCAAACTAGGCTTCATCAACACTTTTATAGCGATTGCCGAAGCTTCTTCTTTTGACTCTAAAGTCCACATATCAATCTTACATTTTGCGACAAACAAAAATCCAATAATCCCAACAAAAATCATCAATACCTGTAAGAAATTACGCGCTCTCCAAGAATGCACTAAAGAAATTAGTGCCGTCAACAAACCTATTACACTTCCGAAAATACCAACAACTGGGCTAGCTCCATTTTGCAGTAAGTAAGGATGCTTCCCTGCCTGTATTAGTAAAGAGTCCCAAATGATGACTACGAGTAGTAACACCAACAACAACTTAAATAGCTTTATCCAAAAGGGTAATGGCGATGTCACTTTGAACAAGCTTCCAGTTGACAAATCAGAATTACTTCTCTAGCCCATGAAACACAGTTGTAGGTAATCAGGCCATAATAATGGGGTTTCCATGCGTTATCTTTATTAACGTAACGCCATACGCATAATTCATATTTTTGTTGATCGCATTGGGGAACATCCATATTTTTACAGTGATCCGGATTGTACTTTTCTCGCATCAGTACCCCAGGATTTCCTGGCCCTGATGGCATCAATCCCATACACTGCTTGTCTTTACAAACATAGGCGTGTTTATAGTTCCGAATTTTTCCGTAGCAATACGAGACCTCCAATCCAAATGGATCAGCATTTTCCAATGGATTCCCTTCGGCATACCCATACGCATTAATCCCCCCCTCCAGCCCAATCGGATCGCTCTGAATATACATTCCAGTTTGGGGATCATAATCCCTAAAGTAATTGTAATGCAGTCCCGACTCTTCGTCGAAGTATTGACCCGGAAACCGGAGATTGACGGTGATAGCGCTATGGGGATCAGGGGTTGTCGTTCCAAATGCCTCGGCTTGGGCCTGCCAGGTGATGTGGCCTTGGGAGTTGGTGGCGAGTTTTGGCGTGCCCAGATGATCGGTCTGGAGCACATGGACTTGCCATTGGGTACCGCTGATCTCGGCTTGCCAGAGGGGGGCGGTACCGTAGGGGGTGTCGGGTTGCCAGCCGTAGGCGCGGGTGAGGTGGCCTTGATCGTTGAGTTCGGCGATCAGCCCTTCGTTGGCGTAGAGGGAGTAGGTGGTGTGGCCGTTGACGGTTTTGGCGATGCGCCGTCCGAAGGGGTCGTGGCGGTAGGTGGCGCGTTCTTGGCCGTCTTGGCTGATTTGACGGAGCCGATCGGCGGCGTCGTAGGTGTAGTCGGTGTGGTGGTTGGGGCGTTGAGTTCGGGTGCGTTGGCCGGTGGGGCTGTAGGTGTGGGTGGTTGGGGTGTCGCCTTGGCCGTGTTGCGTGAGTTGGTTATCGGCGTTGTAGCTCCAGGGGCCGGGTTGGTGGGCGCTGCT
>Ga0209573_1000764_pt1 | contig 59652 bp, 49 predicted proteins | sample TNRBio252014_DNA_FD_185870 | JGI IMG/M metagenome (GOLD analysis project Ga0209573, IMG submission 185870) | Wastewater treatment Type I Accumulibacter community from EBPR Bioreactor in Madison, WI, USA - TNR Reactor_6/25/2014_ DNA (SPAdes)... | ecosystem: Engineered > Bioreactor > EBPR >...
GGAGTTGGAATGGGAAATAAAAAGGATCGGCGATAAGGGATGAGGGATGTGCGATGAACGATAAACGAACAGGACAAGAAGGGAGGCCAGCAGGCCGACCCTGCCAAGAGCCCGCGAAGCGGCGCGCTAGTGCGGAGGTCAGGAGACCGGAGCAGGGCGCATTAAACAAAAGGAAATCTTCATGACGCTTCATGTCGTGGTTCTCAAAGGTGGATTGTCTCAGGAGCGTGAAGTCTCACTGACGTCGGGTGCGGCGGTGGAGAAGGCGCTGACGGAGCTTGGCTATCGCGTAAGCAGTATCGATGCAAAGCGCGAAACAGCACAGCAACTCGCGGAGATGAAGCCCGACGTGGTGTTCAACGCGCTGCACGGGCAGTACGGCGAGGATGGTTGCATTCAGGGGATGCTGGAAGTGATGGGCATACCCTATACGCATTCGGGGGTGTTGGCCTCGGCCATCGCGATGGACAAACCGGCGGCGAAGAAAATCTTTGAAGCCTCAGGGCTTCGCTGCGCGCCCGGGGGGGTGTTTACGCGCCAACAGCTGAGCGCAGGAGATCCGATGCCGCGTCCTTATGTTATCAAGCCGCTTAATGAAGGCTCCAGTGTGGGGGTCTGCATCGTAAAAGCAGGGGATAATGGCTTTGCCTATTCTTCTGACTGGCCGTATGAGCGGGACGAGGTGCTGGTGGAACGTTACATTCCCGGACGCGAAATACAGGTGGCGGTGTTGGATGGGGAGGCGCTGGGCGCCATCGAGATTAAACCGCATACGGGCTTTTATGATTATGAGGCAAAATACACCGCAGGCAAAGCGGATCATGTGATGCCTGCGCCGTTATCGGAAGCGGAATATAAGGAAGTATGCGCACTGGCAGTGCGGGCCCATATGGCCCTGGGGTGCAGGGGGCTGACACGGTCGGATTTCCGCTATAATGACGAGGATCTGGGCGAAGGGCTGTTTTATCTGCTGGAGATTAATACGCAGCCAGGCATGACGCCGCTGTCACTGTCACCGGAAATCGCTGCCTATCGGGGCGTGTCCTTTAACGAACTGGTGGATAGGCTGGTGAAATCAGCTACGACTGATTTGAAAGGGAGAGCGCCATGGCTCGCATGACTACACGCCAGAAACAATCCCGCAAGGCCTCGCGCAATAAGGCGCAGAAGAAATTTTGGCGTACACTGAAGCTTTATACGCTCTCGATTATGACGGTGGTCATGGTGGGCGGCGCTGCAGCGGGGAGCTGGTGGCTGGTGGATTCGGGCTGGGTAGAAAAAACGCTGGCAGAAGCGAATCAGGCATGGCAGCAGGCATTGGCCGATAGCGGATTCGGTTTGGAGCGCATGTATATTCAGGGGCGGGAGAAAACAAAACAGGAGCAGGTATTAGCGGCCATCGGACTGAAGATCGGAGAGTCCATTTTTTCTGTGCCACTGGAGGAAATACAGCAACGGCTGGAAAAACTCAGCACGGTACGAAAGGCTACCGTGGAAAGAGTGTTGCCTGGAACATTGTTTGTGACGCTTGAGGAACGCACGCCGGTTGCCGTCTGGCAGTCGGGAGGGAAGCTGCAACTGGTGGATATTGACGGGGTGGTGCTGAAGGAAGACGTCCACAACTATCCGAACCTCCTGATGGTCGTGGGCAAGGGCGCGCCGCAGAAGCTTGCGGGTCTGGTGGATTTGCTGGCGGGCGAGCCGGAACTTGCTACTCATGTCACGGCGGCGATCTGGGTCGGGCAGCGTCGCTGGAATCTGCGTTTTGACGGAGGTGTGGAAGTGATGCTGCCGGATACGGAAGAGGAAAAAGCCTTTAGTAAACTGGCGGGGTTGCAGCGTTCTCAGCAGATTTTGAAAAAATCGGTAAGTGCCATTGATATGCGTCTGGGTGAACGTATTTTCATTACGTTGCCGGAAGAAGACAACGTACACCCCCTGACGCTGCCCAAGGAAGGAGCCTCTGAAACATGACGGCAAACGGACAGGCGATACGCGGTAAAAAAGGCAGCGTGGCGGTGCTGGATATTGGTACCGGAAAGGTGGCGTGCCTGATCGCCGAACCGGCGGGCGGCGGGGAGTTGCATGTGACCGGCATCGGTCATCAACTCGCGCGCGGCATTAAATGCGGTATGATTACCGACGCGGCGGAATTGGAAACCTCCATTCTGGCGGCGGTTCATGCGGCGGAGCAGATGGCCGGGGAGACGATCGAGAATGTGGTGGTCTCGCTGTGCGGTACGCATCTGACCTCTCACAGTGTGACCGTCGAGCTTTCGGTGCCCGGCGAAGGAGTTACCGAGCAGGACATCGCCGATATATTGCGCGAGGGATGCGCCTCCGTCACCGACCGTGAGCGCAGCGTGATCCATTGCTTTGCCACCCAGTATCATCTGGACAGCGCCCGTGGCATCCGCGATCCGCGCAATATGTTCGGCTCGACGCTGGGAGCGGATCTGCACATTATTACGGCCGATAACGCACGGCTGAAGAATCTGGCCGGATGCGTGGCGCGGTGCCATCTCAATGTAGCGGAGTTTGTCGTATCCCCTCATGCGTCGGCGTTGGGATGTCTGGAGCCGGACGAGCGCGAAATGGGCGTATTGCTGATTGATATGGGGGGGGCGGAAACCAGCTTCGCCCTGTTTTCGGGCGGCGCCAATCTGTACTGCGACGTGGTGCCTGTAGGCGGATCGCATGTGACCGGGGATATTGCCAAGGGTGTCTCCACCAGCCTCGGCAATGCGGAACGTTTAAAGAATATTTATGGCAGTGCTATCGCGGCGCCGCAGGACAACCAGTCGATGATCGCCGTCCAGCAGCTCGGCGAAGACGAAGATCAGAGCGAAGGCAACACGGTGCCGCGTGCCATGCTGGTGGGCATTATCCGCCCCCGGGTGGAAGAGATTTTGGAATATGTGCGGGATCGACTGGAACTGTCGGGTTTCGACACTAAAATCATTCGCAATGCGGTGCTTACCGGTGGTGCCAGCCAGTTGCTCGGTGTGCGCGAACTGGCGGGTACCGTGCTGGGTAAACAAGTGCGGCTGGGGCGGCCTCATTTGGTGCCGGGGCTGGCGGATTCCGTGAGCGGCCCTTCATTCTCCACGGCGGTGGGGATGCTGTATTTCGTGGCCAACCGCCCCCTGGAAGACAGATTGTTCGATAAGCGTCCGCGCACCTCGGGTCTGGCATCGCGCATGGAAAAAATATGGTTCTGGCTCCGCGATAATTTATAGGAAGGAAAAATGTCTTACCTACCAAATATAGTAGTGGAAATTGGGAAAGATTGCGGATATATAGTAGTAAGGTGCGCGCAGCAGACGTTAGAAAATACTGCAAGTAGCGGGAAGCAAAGGGTTTTAATGTTGGAACACAGAGTGTACGGAGAGCGGTCATGACAATCAACCTGCATTTACCTCATCAGCAAACGGTGCTGCGTCCAAAAATCACGGTGGTCGGCGTCGGCGGTGCGGGCGGCAACGCAGTCAATAACATGATCAGCTCCCGCCTTGAAGGAGTGGAGTTCGTCGTGGCCAACACCGATGCGCAGGCGTTGGAAAACGCGCAGACGGATCGCCGCGTACAACTTGGCATAGGCATTACACGCGGACTGGGTGCGGGTGCCGACCCTCAGGTGGGGCGCGCCGCCGCGGAAGAGGCGATGGAAGAAATCATCAACCTTATTGAAGGCAGCAATATGGTGTTCATCACCGCGGGTATGGGCGGCGGTACGGGCACCGGAGCCGGGCCCGTCGTGGCGCGTGCTGCGCGTGAGCTGGGGATACTGACCGTGGGCGTTGTCACCAAGCCTTTCCAGTTTGAGGGCGCGGGGCGGATGCGTATGGCCGAGCAGGGGCTGAAGGAATTGCAGCAATATGTCGATACGCTGATCGTCATCCCCAACCAAAATCTTTTCAGGCTTGCCACGGAAAAAACTACGTTTGCCGATGCGTTCCGGATGGCGGATGAAGTGTTGCATTCGGGTGTGCGCGGCGTCACGGATCTGATGGTGAAGCCGGGACTTGTGAACCTGGATTTTGCCGATATTCGCACCGTCATGCGCGAAATGGGCAAGGCCATGATGGGAACGGGCGAGGCGACCGGCGAAAAGCGCGCTATCGAAGCGGCCGAGGCGGCCATCTCTAACCCGCTCCTTGACGATGTGTCGCTCAAAGGCGCTCGCGCCGCGCTGATTAATATCACCGGGGGCAGCGATATGACGCTGTTTGAGGTCGATGAAGCGGCAAACCGCATCCGTGAGGAAGTGGATCAGGACGCCAATATCATCTTTGGTTCGACTTTCAGCGAAGAAATGAATGGGTTGATGCGCGTCTCCGTGGTGGCAACGGGGATTGAAGCGGAGTCCATGATCAAGGGCGAAGGAGAAGAAAGCGCGGTTCGTCGTGCTTCAGCCGCCAAGCGCCCTTTTAGCTATTTGCCGGCCAGCGGAGTCGGCAATGCGCAGCATCAACATCAGCAGCAGTCGCACTACCGTCCCGCGCCGTCCGGTTACAGCCGTGAAGTTCCCAATGTGCCTGCCCGTCCCGTGACCGTTACTCATCAGCAGCAGCCCGCGGCGAAGCCTGCCGCATATAAGCGCGAAGAGCCTGTGGCGATGCCTGAGCCTCAGGAAACGGTGCAGGTGCAGGTGCAGGAAGAAACCTTCCATTATGAGGAAAAACCCGTCCAGCAACAGCAACAGCAGGCACCGGCGGCTCCGTCCGTTGAGCGCGAGGATTTGTTTGCTTCTGTCAGCCCGCGTGAGTCGCGTCCTCTGTCACAGCAAAAGCACAGCCATCATGAAATCGCGGAAGAGCCAAAACCACAGGAAGCGACGCCCGGATTCAGCTTCATGAACCGTATTGCGGATGTCAAACGGGCAATTTCCGCGAAAACGGCGGAAACGACGCCTGCGCCCGCGACACGTTCCGTGCAGGTCACCAAGACGCGCCATCCTATGCAGGGGGCAGACGAGGCTCCTTACCAAACCCCGTCCTTTCTGAATGAGAAACCGCGCTCACGCAGCGGTGAAGCTGCGGGATCGGAAGAGGAAAACCTTGAGATTCCTGCATTTCTTCGCAGGCAGGCTAACTAAGCATTCCCATAAAGTGACAGGGTGCAGGAGGCGGCGCGACATCCACCGGCCTTATTTGCCCGCTGCTTTTTGTCAGGGAGGGCTTCCACCCTGTAACATTCCGTAACAAAGCGTTATTTGCGCCTTTTCTTTCCCCCCGTTACAATGCTTCCCATGATTTACTCGCATAATCAACATACGCTACGGCATGTGGTCAGTTGCTCCAGTATTGGGTTGCATACGGGCGCAGAGGTGAAAATGTGCCTGGTGCCCGCTGCGGCCGATAGCGGCATTAGTTTTCGTCGCATGGATATTGAAGGCGGCAATTCGGAATGCTCCCTGATTTCGGCGCGGTACGATTGTGTGAGCGATACCATGCTGGGCACCACCATCGAGAATGAGCACGGCGTTGCGGTGGCGACTGTCGAGCATCTGATGGCGGCATTGTGGGGATATGGCGTGGATAACGCGGTGGTGGAAATTTACGGGCCTGAAGTGCCTATCATGGACGGTTCCTCCGAGCCGTTCCTTGCCTTGCTGGCGCAGGCGGGACTTGCCATGCAGAACCGGGCGCGCCGGGTGATCGTTATTGACGAGGCATTGCGCGTGGAAGAGGGCGCTTCCACCGCGGAGCTTCGTCCTTACAATGGGATGGCGCTGGATATCAGCATTGATTTTCCTCATGCAACGATTGCCCGGCAGCAGGCGCGCTATGATTTCTCGCAGGCCGGGTTTGCCGAAAGTGTAGGACGTGCGCGTACGTTCGGTTTTGCGTCCGAAGTGGCGAAGCTGCAGGCGGCCGGGCTGGCGCGTGGCGGCTCGCTCGAGAACGCGATTGTCATCGGCGACGAGGGTGTGCTGAATGAGGGCGGGCTGCGGTATGAGGATGAATTCGTCCGTCATAAGGCACTGGACTGCCTGGGCGATTACTTCCTGGCGGGATACCGTATTGTAGGGGAGGCGGTGACGTTCCGCCCCGGACATTCCATCAATAACAAACTGCTGCGCACCTTGTTTAAAACCCCCTCCGCCTGGCATTTGGCAAAAGCGGCGGAAGTGGAGACGACGGTGATGCAGCCGCGTCGCCGCGGGAAAACCGCGCCGGGCACCGCCGCCGCCCATCCGGCGGATGCGCTGATGCTGCCCGAGCGGTAGGATGATTCCAAAATAAAAAGGCGGCTGAAATGCTCAGCCGCCTTAAAATTTGGGGATTATATAGTTTGCAAACCCCTCCAATGTCATTCCCGCGCCAGCGGGAATCTCTGCTTCAGATTGCGCCAGCGGACAAAAAGATTCCTGCCTTCGCAGGAATGACGCAGAGCTCTGGGGGTGGAAACTATATAATCACCCATTTTCGCGTACCACAAGAGATTTGTTACCGTTTTGTTACAAAACAGTTAATATGCGCACTGGTAAATATTAACGCAGGGCATGGAGAGGGATACGATAAGCAGAGGGAGACGTTTTCCCTTAGCAATTCGTTCTTGTGTATACTGCTCCGTGGTTGATATAACCGGGCAATGACACATCGTTTGCTCGTTCGCCCTACCCTTCTGGTGCCACTTGTCCTGTTGCTGGCGTTTTCCGCCTGCGGCAGCAGCGGCAAGGAGGAGGAAGAAGGCAAATATGCGGATACTCCCGCCGAAGAACTCTATACGCAGGCGCGCACCAAACTGTCGGAGAAAGACTATAAGGGCGCGGTGGAGATGTTCGACGAGGTGGAGCGTCAACACCCCTATTCCGAATGGTCTGCGCGGGCACAGGTGCTTGCCGGATTCACCCAGTACCGCCAGCAGCAATATGACGATGCCGTTCTTACCTTTGAGCGGTTTCTCAAACTGCATCCCGACAGCGACAGCGCCCCTTACGCCCATTATATGATTGCGCTGTGTTACTATGAGCAGATTTCCGATGTGGGGCGCGACCAGGGGGTAACCCAGCAGGCGCGGGATAGCCTGCGTGAGGTGGTAAAGCGTTTTCCCGACAGCGAATATGCGCGTGATGCACGGCTTAAGCTCGATCTGGTGGAAGACCACCTGGCAGGAAAAGAAATGATGGTCGGGCGCTATTATCTGGAACGCGGAGAATATCTCTCCGCAGCGAACCGCTTTCGTTATGTGGTGGAAGAGTACCAGACGACAAGCCATGTGCCTGAGGCATTGCACCGACTGGTGGAAACTTATCTGGAGCTGGGAGTGCGCACGGAAGCGGAGCGGTATGCCGCCGTACTGGGGCATAATTTTCCTGGCAGTCCATGGTACGAGTACAGTTACAATCTGCTGAAAAAAGGCGCGAGTATGCCGGAAGAAAAAAAGGACGGCTGGCTGGGTGTGTTTTAGGAGACGGCATAGAGAGGAACAAGAAGCGAGGCCAGGAGGCCGCGCCTGCCAAGAGCCAGCGAAAGCTGCGCGCCGTTGCGAACGCAGGAAATGTGAGCGCGGCGCATAACAGGAGCCTACATGCTTACCCGTCTGACCATTTCCAATATTGTATTGATTGACCAGGCCGTTATTGAATTCGGCGAAGGATTGTGCGTCCTTACGGGCGAAACGGGTGCGGGTAAATCCATCTTGCTGGATGCGCTGGGGCTGGCGCTGGGCGGGCGTTCGGAGGCGCGGCTGGTGCGTACGGGCGCCGAGAAAGCGCAGGTGGTGGCGGAGTTCAGCCTTGCCGATGCTTCCGTCCTTGCGCCTGCATTGGAAGAGCTGGGTATCGAGGCGGAGGATCACCTCATCATCCGCCGTCAGCTCGGTGCGGATGGTAAATCCCGCGCCTATCTCAACGATGTGGCGGTCAGTGCCAAGGCGCTCCGCGAGATAGGCGAGCAACTGGTGGAGATTCACGGCCAGCATCAGCAGCGCGGGTTACTGGATGCGGCTACCCATGGCGCGCTGCTGGATGCGTATGGCGGCCACGGCGCATTGCTGGAGAGGGTGGCAAGCGACTATGCCGTATGGCGCGACGCACGCAAGGCGCGGGAGGCCTTGCTGGCGGAGATAGAAAAAACAGCGCGTGAAAAAGAATATCTGGAGCATATGCGTGCCGAATTGAAGGCGCTCAACCCCCATCCGGGTGAGGAGACGGAACTCTCCGACCGCAGGGCGCGCATGATGCAGGGTGAGAAAATGGCCACCACACTTGATGAGGTGATCGCCGATCTGGAGCAGCCGAAAAATGTCTATGATGCGCTGCGCGGTGCGCAGGCGACGCTGTTGCGCTCGACACTCAAGGACGCCGAAAAATTCACCCCGGCGATTGAGGCATTAGAGCGCGCCATGCTGGAAGTGGAAGCGGCGCGTGAAGTGGTGATGGAGCTGGGGCGGTCGTGCGAATTCGACCCGCACGAGCTGGAGCGCGTGGAAGAGCGTTTGTTTGCGCTGAAAGCGGCAGGGCGCAAATATAATCTGCCTCTCGATGAGCTGCCGGATTTATTTGCGCAGACCAAAGAAAAGCTGGAGATGCTGGCGCAGCAGGAAGCGCACCTTGCGACGCTGGAGGAGGAGGTAGCCACCGCCCGGGACGCTTATATCGCCAGCGCGGGGAAACTGTCCGAGGCACGCGGCAAGACAGCCAAAAAACTGGTCGTCGCCGTGCATAAGGAGCTCGCTCCGCTGAAAATGGAAGCGACGCGCTTTGATGTGATGCTGACGCTGCGGGAGGAGGGCGGCTGGAACGCGCTGGGCGTGGAAAAGATAGAATTCATGGTCGCCACCAATAAAGGCTCGCAGACCGGCCCTCTTGCCACGGTGGCGTCAGGCGGCGAACTCTCGCGCTTCATGCTGGCGCTGGCCGTAGTGCTGGGGGAGGCGAAGGCGACGCCGGTAATGATTTTCGACGAGATCGACACCGGCACGGGCGGGGCGGTAGCAGACGCTATCGGGCGCAGGCTGGAGGCGCTTGGCAACGTAGCGCAGGTATTGGTGGTAACGCATCTGCCCCAGGTCGCCGCACGCGGTGCGCAACATCTCGTGGTGGAGAAGGAAGAGAAAAAAGGGACGACGATTACTTCCGTGCGCGCCCTTAGCGCAGCGCAAAAAGAAGAAGAACTGGCGCGGATGCTGTCTGGCGCGGAGATCAGCGATAAAGCTCGTGAGGCAGCGCGCCACCTGATGGAAGCGGCAGGGTAATTCCTCTTCCATTCTCTTCGCATTACTGTGTCGTGCTTCGGATTCGGCGTTGCTCACATACTAATATGTACGCTCCGCCGCCTGGCCTTGCACTCCTTGTACTGCTTTGATAATGGAAGAGGGGTGCATCAGGCATCGTCATTGCGAGGAGCGTTTACGCGACGAGGCAATCCAGCTATTATCCTAAAGAATGAAGAAGGATTTATGCAGGAAATCATGAGCATTTTTGATCCAGATTTATTTCCTGAGCAATACGATAAAAATATTGAAAGACTGGTAGGGCGTTTGGTGCTCTGCTACGGCCAGATTGATCGCTTATTGGCATCCGCCATTATAAAAATTTCTAATGGAGAATATGATGAAAGCAACGTCATTGACCTCTTCCGGGGCGGACAAAGGAAGACGATAGGAAATTGGATTGACTGGTTTGAAAATAAACCTTCATTAGAAAAAGAAGCTGCCGGAGAAATCAGAAACCATTTGGAAAAAATGAAGTCCTTAAGAGATAAAGTTACTCATGACACTCTTATGTATAATACAAAAGGGCATTTGCAGTGGAAAACTAACCAACGAAAGCGCACCTCAACGAGAGACCATACACTCTTCGATAGGGAAGATTTGCGGCGGGCACAGGACGATTTTGATGCATTTAAGCACTATGTTTTTGGTTTGAAAGAATCTTGCATTCCGGCTCCGGACGGAGTACAATGCTCTTATGGAAAAAAGCGAACGCATACAGGCGCGGATTGAGCCGAAACTGAAGCATTCCGCCGAGGCGGTATTCGCTGCTCTGGGGCTTTCCTCTACCGAGGCTATCCGCCTCTTTTACAAACAGGTGGAGTTGCAGGGCGGTCTGCCATTTGAACTGAAGCTGCCGAACAAAGTGACTAAACAGGCGATTGAAGACGCCGATATGCGCAGGCATCTGACGCAATACGACAGTTTCGACGATCTTCTCAATCATCTGAATGCGTAAACTTGTCACCACCCGCCAATTCGAGAAAGACCTTAAGCGATGCCTGAAGCGCGGAAAAGATGCGCGTTGCTTGAGAGCGGTTATGGAAGCGTTGCAAGCGGACAAACCTTTACCCAGGAAACATGTGCCGCATCCGCTGAAAGGCAAATGGAAGCCAAAATGGGAATGTCATATTGAACCGGACTGGCTTCTGGTTTACGAAGTGACGGAAGATGAGGTGCTGCTGGTGCGCACCGGAACGCATAGCGATTTATTCTAATGGACGAAACAACGCCGCTCACCGAGATGGAAGCCGCCGCCGAACTGGAACGTCTGGCGAAAGAAATCCATGCGCATGACGTGGCGTATTACCAAAACGACGCCCCTAGCATCAGCGACGGCGAATACGATGCGCTGCGGAAACGTAACGACGAAATTGAAGCGCGCTTTCCGCATCTGGTGCGTGACGACAGCCCCGCCAAACGGGTAGGGGTCAAACCTTCGAAAACATTTTCGCAGGTGCGTCATGCCACGCCCATGCTTTCGCTTTCCAACGTGTTTTCCGAGGACGAAGTAGGAGAGTTTCTCGTGCGCACCCAGCGTTTCCTGGGGCTGCGCGAAAGCGAGATGCCGGAAATTTTCTGCGAGCCGAAGATCGACGGGCTGTCGTTCTCGGCAACGTTCGAGCGGGGGCGTTACGTTCAGGGCGCCACACGCGGCGATGGCGAAGTGGGGGAGGACATCACGGCCAATCTTGCCACGGTGGTGGGTTTCCCTGCGATGATGCAGGGGGAGAACCTTCCCCTGCGCATCGAGATTCGCGGCGAAGTCTATATGGATAAGCGCGATTTCGAGGCGCTCAACGCACAGCGCGAAGCACAGGGCGAAGCGGTATTCGCCAATCCGCGCAATGCGGCGGCGGGCAGCCTGCGTCAGTTGGACGCCACGGTGACTGCCCGTCGTACCTTGCGCTATTTTGTGTATGCGGTAGGAGAGAGCAGGGAGACTCCCGCACGCACGCAGGCGGAGTTGCTGGACTGGCTGGCATCCGCAGGCTTTGTGACGAACCCTGAATCCTGCGTAGCGATAGATATTGCCCAGATCGAAGTGGCGTATCGCCGGCTGCGTGACCGACGCGCCCAGCTACCCTATGACATCGACGGCATGGTGTTGAAGATCAACCGGCTGGACTGGCAGGAGCGGCTGGGAAAAGTGCAGCGTTCGCCCCGCTGGGCCACGGCCTATAAATTCCCCGCCGAGCAGGCGCAGACCATTATCGAGGCGATTGATATTCAGGTGGGGCGCACCGGCGCGCTGACGCCCGTGGCACGCTTGCAACCGGTGACGGTGGGCGGCGTGGTGGTCAGCAACGCGACGCTGCACAATGAGGATGAAATCGCACGCAAGGACATCCGCGTCGGCGACACCGTCATTATCCAGCGTGCAGGCGACGTGATTCCGCAAGTGGTGAAGGTGATTGAAACGAGCGAACGTGGCGCGCCCTATCTCTTTCCCCGTACCTGCCCCATCTGCCACTCGCCTGCGCATCGTGAGGAAGGCGAGGCGGTGTGGCGCTGCACCGGCGGATTGATCTGCGCGGCACAGCAGATGGAGCGGCTCCGGCATTTCGTCAGCCGGGGAGCGTTCGATATCGAAGGGCTGGGAGCTAAACAAATTGAGGCGTTCTGGAAGGACGGGCTGATTCAGGAACCGCAGGATATTTTCACGCTGCGCCAGCACGAAGAACAGATAAAAAACCGTGAGGGATGGGGCGAAAAATCCGCTTCGAATTTGTGGGAGGCGATTGAGAAATCGCGCCGGATTTCCCTGCAGCGTTTTATCTATGCGTTAGGTATCCGTCATGTTGGTGAGGGCAATGCGGGGTTGCTGGCGCGTCATTACGGGACGCTGGATCAGTGGCGCGGTGCCATGGAAGCGATGGCCGATGGCGACGAAGCGGCGCGGGAAACTTTGCTGGGGATTGACGGTATCGGTGATACCGTTGCCGAGGCGCTACGCGAATTTTTTGCCGAGCCGCGTCAGCGGGATACGTTTGAGAAAATATGCGCGCAGGTAGAAGTGGCCGCGGCGCAAGCAGCAAGCGCGTCGCCTGTTTCGGGCAAAACCGTCGTCTTCACCGGCACGTTGACCTCGCTTTCCAGGGACGAAGCCAAGGCGCAGGCCACGGCGCTTGGGGCGAAGGTAGCAGGCTCCGTCTCTGCCCGAACGGATTATGTGGTGGCGGGGGTGGAAGCGGGTTCCAAACTGAAAAAAGCGCAGGAACTTGGCATAAGTATTTTAAGTGAGGACGAATGGAAAACGCTGATTGGCAAATAACCGTCGAGCATCGCAAGGAAGAGATCGCACTACTGGAAGAGGCGCTTGCGGACGAGGCGCTGGCGATTGCCAGCTTCGAGATCGACGAGAAGGCAAACCGCTGGCGCACCACGGCGTTTTTCGCGGGCAAGCCTGCCGTCGCCTTGCCGGAAGGGTTTGTGGGTACGATAGAAGCGGTGGAGCAGAAAGACTGGGTAGCCGAAACCCAGGCGAATTTTCCGCCGCGCCGCATCGGGCGGTTTCTGATTCTCGGCTCGCACCATGAGGGGCAGGGGATGGAGCAGCCCAGCGCCATCACGCTGAAGCTCGATGCGGGTGCGGCCTTCGGCACCGGCGAACATGCGACGACAGAGGGGTGTTTGCGGGCGTTGGAGTATATTTTTAAATGCGCCCCACGCCAGTCTCCTGACTGGCCGATGGCGCGCCGCTTCGCGGGCTCAGGGCTGGCGCAGCCTCCTGGCTGCACTTCTTGTATCCCTACTAAAATCCTCGACATGGGGTGCGGCTCCGGGATTCTCGGTATCGCCGCAGCGAAGTTAATTCCCGGGGTGCAGGTGCTGGGCGTGGAGATCGACCCCGTGGCCACCATCGTGGCGGCGGAAAACGTCCGGCGCAACCGGGTAGCGGCGCAATGCCGCATGGTCACGGGCAACGGATATCAAAGCCCGTGGGTACAGGGAAAATACGATCTCATTTTTGCCAATATCCTCGCGGCGCCGCTGGTCAAATTCGCGCCCGCGCTGGCGCAGCGTCTTGCGCCGGGGGGCCATGCCATTTTATCCGGCCTGCTGACCACGCAGGCGAATTGGGTGCTAAGTGCCCATCACACGCAAGGGCTGGCGCTTGTCCGCCACATCGTCATCGGCGACTGGAGCACATTAGTTATGAATGCCCCTGCTCCGCGCCTTTTTTCCACTCGCTCCGGCTGACGCCGACCGCTCGTGTAAATCCTGCGCTCCGCAGTGGGCGGCTTGCTGACGCTCGCGGCTCAAGGCTGGCGCGAACTTTTTTCCACTCGCTCCGACCAAAGGCCGACTGCTCGTGTAAATACTGTTCGCGCTTCTTTTATACTGTTAGGGGAACAAAAGCGCGGTCAGGAGACCGTGCGAGCCATCAGCCCCGCGAAGCGGCGCGCCAGTAGGCGCGCACGGGGCGCATAAAAGAAATCAGTCCTCGTCCGCGTATTGCTTTTCCATTTTCTCGTGGCGTTCCTGCGCCTCGATGGACAGGGTGGCAATGGGGCGGGCTTCCAGACGGCGAATGCCGATAGGCTCGCCGGTTTCCTCGCAATAGCCGTACTCCCCGTCATTAATGCGCTTGAGCGCCTTGTCGATTTTAGAGATCAGCTTAAGGTACCTGTTGCGCGTGCGCAATTCGACACCCGCTTCCGTTTCCAGTGAGGCGCGGTCGGCAATATCCGGCTCGTGCCAGTTTTCTTCCTTCAAATGGTCGATCGTCTCCCGGGACTCTTCGATGAGTTCCTCGCGCCACGCAAGCAGCTTCTGACGGAAATACTCCACCTGTTTAGGGTTCATGTACTCTTCTTTTTCCGTCGGCTGGTAATTTTCTGGCAATGTGACGCCCATGAAGCACTCCATTGTTTTGGTTATAAAAAACAGGGAGCAAAGTATCTAATGGATACGCCGCTGGAATGCAACTGAATAGTGCAGGAAAATATCTGTTCCGCGGGGGCGCTTATACGGTGATGTCGCTGGAAAAAGGCATCTGAGGTTGCGCGTGGGCGGCGGCATCCGGCTCTGCGTCCGTCTCATAGGCGGGAATGTAGGAAGGCTGCGCCGGTTGGGCAACGCGCCCGGCTGGCTCCGGCTCTTCCGTATCAATCACGCTCCATGCTTCGCGCATCTCCTTTAACTCGGTGATGAGCTCGTCGCACAACCCCAGATCATTGGTTCGTTGGATGGTTAATATCCGCGAATCCACAGAGGAGTAAAAATCATATAAAACACGGGCAACATGGCCTCCCTGCTCAAAATCAAGGCAGGCCTGCAAACCGAGAATGACATCGGAAGCCTTCACCAGCAGATTAAAACGATCTTCAATACGTTTCTCGCTAATAGCTTCGCGTGCCTGGCGAAGAAAACGGATGATTCCATCATAAAGCATCACCACCTGGCGGGTTTTGCCTACCGTATGGAAAGCCTGGGAATATGCCTGATGCGCCATGGTTTGCGGTGACATGGAATGTGGCTCCTAGCTACTGCTGTTTTGTGCGTCTTGTTGTGCTTGCAGACTCTGCAGCAGCGTATTGGATCGGGAAATGGCCGTTTCCAAAGCGGAAAACTGCTCCAGCAGCCGTTGGCGGAATGTAGCAACAATATCGTCAATGCGTGAAATTTCCTCTGTCCACCGCTCATTTTGATCTGAAACGGAAGAAAGCTCCACATCCAATGCGCCTGTATCCGGGGTGAGAATGCCGTCCAGCGTGTTATAGATGCGATCGCCAATACCCTGAGAGATATTGACATTCACCGTTGCATCAATGGTATCGGAATAAATAAGGGTCAATCCCTCCAGCACCGTTCCCGACTGGCCTTTAAGGACAATGGAACCCCCGCCAAGGGCGGTTTTGTCCAGTTGGATCGTGACAGGGCCGGTGCCCGGATCGTAGGTCGCCTCGAATACCTGGTTCGTCTGGTCGATATTCAGGGTGAAATTGCTGACTCCCAGGGCGTTCGTACGCGAGAAGACCTGCAAACTGGGGTCATCCGCCGTCATGGTAAACTGGAATACCCGTGCGACCGCGTCAAAATCCGAGGCGAGCTTTGCATCCAGCTTGTCTTCATCCAGCGTCAGAATATTGCGGGTGAAGGGGGTTTCGTCATCGCCGGGGAAATCGTTGAAAGTAATGCCAAGATCCGCCAGACGGGCAGGGTCGCCCGCCGTAATGCCATCCACAATGCGCGACATTTCCGCCGACACCCGGCTCATGGAAAGGCGCATGGCCTGATTGTTGATGAGCACGGCGGTGTCTACCGGCTTGCCATCCGCCCCCGTTTCTGACTGGCGGGATACGAAAAGGCGGAACGCATTATAAGAATCGATAAAATTCAAAATGCCCTGTTTTGCCAACTCCGGGTCAGGCTCGATATTTACATCGAGCGTGGTGCCCATCGGCGTCTGTTGCAGCAAATTAAAGGTTACCCCATCCACCACGTCATCAATACTGTTCGATGAACGGGTAATGGTGGTTCCGTCAAACTCAATCTGCGCATCGACGGCATTTTGCTGGAGTGCGAAACCCACATTAAACAGGCCGGGATTAAGGGCAGAAATATCATAATTGTGAGCTGCCCCCGTTTCACTTGCCTTGAAGGAAAGACGGTAGTTTCCGTCGGATATCTTGATTGCGGTCGCTTCAATACCGCTGGTGCTGGAAACGGCATTTACCTTCCCGACCACTTCCGCCAGCGTATCCCCTGCATTTAAGGTGATAGGGGTCGAAGAGGGGCCAAGAAACAAGGTTCCTGCATTTAACGGCCCGCCGCCTCCGACGATAGAAGTAGCCGTATCCGCTACCGCGAACGTATCCGTGGTTTGAATGTTGCGCGTGGCTAATTGCGTGATTTCCAGCTGGTAATTAGCGATAGAGGCACCCGGCTCCGCGGTAACGTTCAGGTAGGTGCTTCCGGCCACCGCGCTATTGGACGAAATACTGCTGGTGCGGAATTTAAAGATGTTGTCGGCGTTATTTTGTACCCCGGGAGGATTACGCAGAAAATTCGCCGCATCATGAAAACTGTCCAGCAATCGCTGCATATCCTGAAGGGAAGAAGTGATTTTCCCGTTCTGGGTAATTTTATCTTCTAAAGCAACCGCAGGTTGGCGTTTCGCCTCCGCCAGGCCATTTACCAGGCCTTCGACATCCAGTCCGCTGGCTCCTCCGGTAAGAATCTTTTTGCCGCCGGAAGAGAAAAGATTGCCAAGTTGAATTTGCGTTACCATGGTCTTGTCCTTTTTTCCTTCTTTATGAAGGCGTGTCGCTTCATTCTATCTTTCAGACATACACCAAGTTTATGGGCTTGGGCGTATGTTACCTTCCACTCCCTGTACAAAGCAATATTCGTGCCGCATTTTTTGCAGCGTATTTTATGCATCCACCCCGATCGACGCGATGTCGATGCCCGCATTGCTTAAATGCTTCAGCAGCTGCGGCTCAGGATAATAGCTGACGCTTCCGTCGCGGAGACTGGTAAAGCGCGTGACATACTGCCCGGAAGCATCCTTATAGATGGCGAAGGTGGAATCACTGACCGGATAGACATCTTTCGCCTGTGCCTGAGTAACGGCGCGCTTGATAGCTTCCATACGGCGTTCGTCGCTGGCGGTTAAATCCACCTCTTCCGTGGCCGCGATCCTCACCGGCTCGCTGCTCACATGTGAACGAGGCTGAGGAAGTGGCACCTCCGTTCCCTTGGCGCTTGCGGGATTTGTTTGTGGTGCGGGTAATATTTTGCCGATTTCCATAACCGACTCCTAAAGGTTAAAACGTTTAACGTTGCTGCCGGTAACCGGGAGGGAGGAGTAGTCCCTCCCGGTTACCTCTGAAAGGCTATTAGCCAATCAGTTTGAGCAGGTTTTGTTGCAGCAGGTTAGCCTGAGCCAGTACCGCGATACCAGCTTGCAGTTTCACCTGAGCGGTAGCAAACGCTGTGGATTCCGCCGCAATGTCGGTATCCAGCAATACTCCGCGTGCCGCATCCTGGTTCTGGATGGAGCTTTCAACGTTCGCCGCGGCGAAGCTGAAGCGGGATTGCAATGCACCGACTTCTGCGCGAACCGAGGTCACCATATCGATGGCCAGGTCCAGCGTATCCGCTGCCGTTGCTGCGTTGTCCTGCGTCAGAACATCAAGATTTGAGATATTGATGTCATTGGCGGTAACGCCGCTGATGCTGACTTGCAGAGTATCGGAAACCGTAGTTCCTACCTGGAACCTCAGGGCTTCCGCACCTTCGCCAACACCCAGTGCCGATTTCAGCGCCGCTTCGAATGCCGCTGCTTTCGCATCGGTGTCGAAGTCAATGCTCGTATCACCCACCTCAAACGTCAGGTAGCGATTAGCATCGGTCTCGCTGGTGAACTTATAGGCCTGGTTAGACGACAAGCGCGTGCCGATATCGGAAGGAGCAGAGAAGTCTTCGCCGTTAATGCTGAAGACGATCTTGCCATCCGCTGCACTGCCGCTGGGCGCGGTAACGGTGATGTCGTTGATCTTCACATCCGAGAAGTCAAGATCGTTCAACTTCAGCGTGGTACCCAGCAGAGAACCGGTAACCACACCGTCGGTGACGACCGGATCCACACCCGCATAGCTGGAAATATCACGGTTCTGATAGAATTCCAGCGTAGAGAAAGCGGCATCCAGACGTGCGGCCAGCGTATCGGCATCGGACTGACTGCCAACCGTCATCCCGCCATTCGCACGAAGCGTAATGTCGAAGAAGCCGCCACCGTTGTTTCCGTAGAAACGTACCGTGGTGTTGGACGTCACATTGGTGCCCATGTTAAGTGCCGTAAATGTTTCGCCACCGACGGTGATTTCAGCATTTACAGTATCCGCCGTACCGTTGTAGGTCGCCGAGAAGCCCTGTACCGTACCAATAAAATCTTTATTGCTGATGGCACCGGCATACACACCTTGTGTGGTACCGTTGCTCAGGTTCCCGGAGTTGGTAAGCGAAACACCCGCCGGTGCGTTGGTCAGCGACATATCCACGGTTTGGTTTGCCACCCCTTGCAAGTCAAGGTGACGTACCGTACCCACATCGTTGGACTCAATGATCAGCGTCTGACCGTCGCGGTAAGCATGAATCTGACCGAGGTCAAAATTCTGAATCCCGTTACCCACATACGAGTTGATGGTCGATACAGCGTTGTCGATGGTTTCTTCCAGCGTCGCGCCGATAGCGATCTCGGTGCCCGCGGTGGAACCGAGAGCCGCACCGGAGAAAGCAAAGCTTACGACTTCCGCCGGAGCCCCTGCGACCTGACCGATGTTGATCGTCAGGGCAGTGGTGGAGGTCGGAGCCAGGGTGGTCACCAGGTTGGCGTCCGTAATATCCGGGAAAATAATGGATACTTTGGATTTGCTCTGGTTCTGGTCGGCAATCAGCGTATCGCCGATAACACCGACGCCCAGGACGTCGCCTACCCCGATACCCGTGGTGCCGCCGCCTTCAAGACCCGTACGCACAACGTGCTGGGTGTTGCCCGCCGCCGTAACGGCTGCCGCTGCACCCGCATTGTTGACCACGTTCGCAGCCACGAGGGTGATATCACCACCATCGGAAGAGGCTGTGTTGCTGTTGGCCAAGTCAGGGTTGGCTGCTTGAAGCATGATGTTGTAGTTACCTGAAGAACCCATTAACGTCGCGGTAATACCATGCGTTCCCGTACCAGCGTTGATGGTGTTGACAACATCGTTAAGCGACTGGTTGGCGGCAAAGGTAATCAGGGTTGCAGCCGCGCTGCTACCGATTTTTGCCGTGATGGTTTCAGCGACCTTAAACGGCGTCAGTGCCGCACCGGCCGCAGCCGTAGCGACATCGTCCGCATCCAGCACACCGAGGTTGGTCTGGAAGGCCGTGATAAACGAACCCGCATCATCACCACTGAGTACTGCAGAGTTTGCTCTGCCCATCCAGGTGTTGGCCGCTGCCTGAACACCGCCGATAATGACGGAGTTCTGTGCCCCACCCGCACGAGCGGTGAGAACGAGCGTTTGGCCTTGCGCTTCGTAGGTTGCAGCGGAAAGAGCCAGACGCTGTGCAGAGGTCAGCGAGGTGTTGCTGCCGGAAGCGTTCAGGAACGTTGCCAGGTTCTGCACCGTTTCTGCCACGGAGTTACCGATCTGTACTTGCGTAGCAGTCGGCGCGCCGGTGGTCAGGGTAACGGCTACGTCGTTAATGGTGATGGTGTCGTTGTTCACCGCGTTCAGGTTGAAGCTGACGGATGCGGTGCCTTGCGTGGAAGCGGTTTCGTTATCGACCGCGGTTACCGTGGTGGACAATACGCCGTCCAGCAGGTTGACGCCGTTGAAGTTGGTTTGCGAAGCCAGACGATCAATCTCCTGGGTCAGGTTTTGGAATTCCTGGTTCAGGAACGAACGCTCCGAAGCACTCAGAGAACCGGAGCCGGCTTGTACGGCGATGGCTTTCTGGCGTTGCAGAATGTCCGTGATCTGGCTGAGCGCGCCGTCGGCCACCTGCAGCAGGGAGGAGCCCTGAGAGGTGTTGATCAGCGCCATTTTCAGCGTGGTGACGTTGGTCTGCAGCGAGGTACCGGCCGACATGGCCGCTACGTCATCCGCAGCGCGTACGATGCGCGAACCACTGGACAGGCGAGCAATGGACAGCGACGCGGAATTGGACGCCATACCAATGTTCTTCTGTGCGTAGTACGCACCGATATTGGTGTTGATTGAATTGAGAGCCATGATGTTTCTCCTACATGGATTGTTAGAACTACGTTAGGCTACATGCCCGACATTATAAATGCAGCCACTACAGGCTACAGTGCCTCATCATACCCGGCGATTAGTTAATATACCGTTAATGACTTTGGCTCTTTCCATGGATTTCTCGCGAATACCACTTCAAGCTGCATACAATACTTACATATTATTTATGTTTTGTCACCCGGATTTTTTACCTCACGAATGTCTGTCAGGGCAGGGGTAGGGGATATGAAGGTGAAGGCTACCAGATATGGTATTACTCGTCGCCGAGCAATCCCCGCGCCCGTGCTTCCAGCGTCCAGCCAGTTTCTTTGTACATGGAAAGGGAGAGGGCGGGGTCGGCGAGGTGATCGAGAAAGCGCGAGAGGCTTTGGATCACGCGGATGGTCTCTTCATCCGAAGGTATCCCCTGATGCGCATGGCAACAACTCATCAACGCCAGCCGCAGGGTGGCGAAACGGACGCATATAATGGTGATACGCTCCGTTAAACTGTCACCGAGTCCGGAAAACGGAAACAGGCTTGCCGCAAGCTGAGCCTGTATCCAGCGTCGCAGCAGGGGGGCAAAATGCGCCGCCCATTGTTCGCGCCATGCGCCGCGCAGCGCCAGATAGGCACGGGGACTTGCATCGCTGGTCGTAAGCGTCAGCGTTTCGCGGTGGATAGAAGCAAATAATGCCTCCTCCATGGCGTGGATCGTTTCTTCCAGCCGCGGGCGCGCCGAGGGTTTTGCCGCTTTCAGCAGCCCTACCAGCGCATGAAGAAGATTGAAAGGGTCGGCGATATTTTCTTCCGGTACGGGGAGGCGTCCGTCCACATGTTTTAAATAAAACTCCACCGCCATCGGCCAGCTCTTGCTGTCCTGCATCTGTAAGGAGCGCACCACCGAACCCAGCCGCGCCATACTGCGTTCCGGAGAGACGGTTTCATCCCCGGCTGCGTGCACAAAAGCGGTATGAACGTTCACCGCTTCCGTTTCGCTCAATCCTTCAGGCAGATAATCCATCAGCGACCACGGAAGACGATCTGCCTGAGCGGGCTGAAGGGCGAACGCACCCTCGGAAAACAATGCCAGCCGCGTAACTTCGGGGCAGGAAAGGGCGGCGGTCATCAGATGCACCTCCCCCAGGCTGCGGGTGATGCGCGGGAAAAAATGGCAAGCGTCGCCCAGAAATGCAGTGCCCTTCTCTTTGTGAATGGCGCATAACCCGTCCGTGAATTTCACGCAATAATCCGTCACCGGGTCGCGCTTCATGATCCATTCCGCTTCGCCGGTAGTGACCGCCTCCATCAGCTCCGGCGCTTCGCGTATGTATTTCTCCCGGGTGGCGGGGTCAAGCTGCATCCCCCAGCCTTTGCAGCAGGTGTCGGGGCAGGCGTCGCCCAGGCATTCGAAGCTGGATAGAAAAGCGGAGCGTTGCAGCGGGTACATGGGCTATTTCTGAAAAATGAACAAACAACCGGGCAGAGGCTCGTGGTTCTCGCTGCGGATGGGGGTGGCGTGAGAGTAGACGATTGTCAGGCCATGGGCGGACGCCAGCTCTTGAAGATAAGAAATAGTATGGCCATACCGTCCGCTGGGCAACAGAGCGTAGCTCTCCGCCACCTCGGAAGTTTCGATGGAAAGAGAGAAGAACCCTCCTTGTGCGAGCCGCGACGCGACGCCCGCAAAAAGGGGAGCCAGATTACCGATATACACCACCATGTCAAAGGCCGTGATCAGGTCAAACTGGCGGCGGGAGCTGGCGAGATACTCCACCACATCCGCCACGGCAAGCGCATCGTAGAGATTTTTCTGACGCGCCTTCTCCACCATTTTTGGCGATAAGTCCACCCCGATGCGCCAGCCGGTGATCGCCTGCAGGGCGACGGCGCCCAGACCCGTGCCGCAGCCCAGATCAAGCAGGGAAAGGTCGGTGCGGCTGTCGCCAGAACGCTGCATCACCTCAGTCAATGCCGCTCGGGCTTTTTCGGGTATATGATAGTCCAGCCCCGTGACGAGGTGCTGCTCGAACATGTCGGCGTATCCGTCGAACAGGTCGCTGACGTAGGTGGCGGGCGCGTTGTCCGGGTTATCGCCGATAATCCCGGCGCGCATATGTCGCAGGGAGACATTGCCGGGATCGTCCCGCAGCGCCGCTTCAATATAAGAGAGGGCTTCGGGCTTGCGCCCCGTATTGTATAGATTCATACCGAGCTCTACCTGCGCCGGGAGAAAGTCGGGTTTGAGCTCAATGGTCTTGCGCAAAAAAGGTTCCGCCTCGGCGAGCCTTTTCGTATGTTGAAAAAACGTGCCCATCAGATAATAGCCGTGATAATTTCCCGGGTTGCTTTGCAAAGCGCGTTGGAAACAGGCAAGCGCCGCTGCGTCGTCCTTGCGGTTTCTGGCAATAGTGCCTTTGCCGCTCCAGGATTGATAATCGGTCGGGTGGCGCTCTAGAGCCTGGTCGAAGAAGCGTTCCGCCGCTTCTTCGTCCCCCATTTTAAGACAGATTTGCCCCATGAGATTATAGGGGCGGAAATAATCCGGCATGGCATGGATGGTGTCCTGAAGGGAAGACTTCGCTTCTTCCAGCTTGCCCATTTCCATGTAACACAGACCAAAATGCTCCCCCAGCCCGGGCATATTTTCAATGGTGCGCACGCGCTCGAATGCTGCCAGTGCTTCGTCGTAACGTCCGAGATTGATCAGGTAATCTCCGCGCAGAAGATGCGCGACTGCATGGTTGGGAAGCTGTGCCAGCACGGCATCGATTTCAGCAAGCGCGTCCTCGGGACGCTGTAAATTATAAAGCGTTTGAGATTTCTGGATACGGTAAGCCGGATTATGTTCATCAAATCGCAGGGCGAGGTCGAGAAATTTTTCCGCGCTGGTATAATTTCCCATACGCCGCAAAATGTCCCCCATGATGCTGTAGGCGGGAGCGCAGGTTTCATCTTTGGCAAGAATGTTCTGGCAAAGCTGTGCCGCGGGTTGAATCTGTCCCTGCTGCAAAAGTTGTTGTGCCTGTTCCAGTTGGAGAGTGAGGGACGCCGTTCCACCCGCCGCGCTGCCCATACTCATGAATTCTGTTCCACCAGCACGAGGGGCTGCTGCACTTCGTAGCGGTTGTTTTGGAACACATACTGGGTGGCCTCCCGTTGCTGTGCGTCGATAAGCAGCGGCGCACGCGCATTCACCGACAGGCGCACCTCGCTTGCCCCCCGATGCACGGAGACAATGAGCAATATGGCAAGGTCGCGTTCGGGTATATTGAGATCCTTGCAGGCTTTGACGATATCGTCCCGTTCCAAAATGGTGTTATTAATTTCCAGCGGCAGGGTGATAAAGGAAAGCGCGCTGTCTTCCAGGGATTGCAGGAGTCGGAACTGGGAAAATTTCGCTATCGGGAACTCCAGCAGACAGAAGCTGGTCTTGTCGGGCATTCCTAACAAACCATGGGGAAAACTGATAGGATTATCCCGGCGAATGGCGATCTTCCCGAAGCGGGTGTCAATCATCTCCTCGCCATTCGGTCCAATCTCCGGTGACGCGACCTGATTTGCAATAATGGCGGGATTCTCGCTCATCACCGTTGCTGTGTATCCTTCTCTCATGACTCTAGCCCTCCTACACTATAATATTTGTTTTTAAGAATCTATTACCAAGCCGATTTTTTTTCTATTTAAGGTTTATCCCAGGAAATCCACCAGTCGCAGGCTGTTGATGCGGGCGAATGACTGGAACGTTGCCGTCAGGATGCTTTCATTGATGGAGACTTCCGTGGAGGCACTCAGAATATCTGTATTAATCAGAGACTCTTTCACATTGGTGAAATGCGTTTTCAGCGCCTCGTGGCGGTCATTGATGTCCTCCATGGTCACCAGCCGGGCATCGAGTCGCGCCTGAATCGCAATAATACCCTCCAGCCCGTCCTGCATCATCTGTAGAGATTCCGCTATTTTATCCTCATCGTCTTCCACATCGGCTTGCAGCGCATAGGCAGCGGCACCCATGACTTTTTGAAATGCCTCTTCATCTGCCCGGACATCGAATTCAATATCGTAATCCTTGGTGGGACGTACGATAAGATTCTCCTTACTACCCTGATAGTAGGAATCATCCGGTACGCCAATCTGCGCTGGCGAGGGAATGGGCTCATCCATCACCGGCGGGGTATCGGTGCGCGTGCCGCCAAAGAGGAAGCGTGAACCGAACGTGGCGTTGAGTTCGCGTGTCAGGTTCTTGCGCATATCCTCCATCTGTTGCTGGAACTGCATTTTGTTTTCCATTGCTCCATTGCGACGCAGAGTGAGGAAGTTTTCCATATTGTCCACTACCGAGATAATGGATTCCACCACATTGCGGGCGGTGCGAAAACGGCTGATATTTTCGGTGTTGTTATTGATAAGCGTCTGCAGCTTGTCGATCTCGCCTTCCAGCCCCGTAAACTGCTCGACATCCCCGGTGATACCCTGGAATTTCTTGGTTTTTACACCGCTGGACATCTGGTTTTGCAAATCGGCAAGCTGTCCCTGCACTCTGCTGAAATCGCTAATGGTGCGGGTCTGGAGGGCCATGGTGCTGACGCGAGTGATATTCGGCATGATATGTTCCCCTGTTACTGTCTCAAAACTCTGTTTTCTCAACTACACCTAAACCATGTTCAGCAAATCATCAAACAGCTGATTCGTCACTGATACGATGCGCGCCGATGCAGTATAGGCGTGCTGAAACGTAACAGTGTTGGCCATTTCCTCGTCGATATTAACGCCGCTGAACGTGTCCGCACGCTCCTGAAATCCATCCAGCAGAATCGTGCTGTCGTGATAATCGCTTTCGAGCTTTGTCGTGGTGGCGGCGTTATAAGCCAGTATTTGCCCCGCATACCCGTTAAAAGTCTGCTTCGTATGCGCCAGTCCTCCCGCCGCGTCGAACGTCATGCTGGTGGTGCCCAGCTTCGCGAGTGCCTGGATGACATTGTTGTCACTGATGAAACGCGCATAGGTATAAAGCGGATCGGCATCGGGATCCGCCGGTTGATTACTGCGTGTCAGATTCCCCAGCGAGATCAGGCTGGCGTCATCATCAAATCGCTTCTGTACCGCAAGATTGATGGCGCTGTTCTTTACGGTATCGCCGGTAGCCGTGGGTTCGTTGCTTTCAAAGAAATTGTTGAGTTCAAAATAATAAGAGAATCCCCGGTTCGTTGCCTCATGCGCAGCGATTGCCGCATTGGCATAGATTTCATCCAGCCCGCCTTCGTTACTGTCGAGCTCATCAACGGCCACCGTATGCAAGGGATTGTTCGTTTCCAGCTTTAGATACCCCTGACGATCCGTAAGATAGACACCGTTATTGCTGGCGATCTCCACGCCGTCTTCATCCACCAGCAAGGCGCGCAGATAAGGCTGATCCGTATTAGGGACTTCGCGTGTGCCGTTGCCGAGGATAGCGGTGCTGTTATAGCGATCATTCAGCAGATTGGCCGTGTTGTTAAAGACGCGGTAGGTAACCTGGGCGGTAGGAATGTTGGCGGCGGAGTCCTGTAAGTCGTCCACGGAAACCGTAAATGTGACATCGTAGAAAGTGGAAGCGGCGTTGCCCGACAAATCGATGCTGGCCGTGCCCGCATCCCGAATGCGGCGTTTCTCGCCGGCTTCAATCGTATCCCAGGGAGGGGTAATCGTCATATTCGGTTCGGTGAACGTCCCTCCGGCGGTGGCGGGCGTATTGACCAGAATCTCAAATGAATTGGCGCTGACGTTGGTCACTTCGAAGAACTGGTTGAAAGCAGCGGCGGGGATGCCGTCGATAGGCCCGGCGGGCAGGGACATATAGACCCGATCACCCTCTTGCAGACCGTGTGCGGAGGAATTGACCACCACCGTGCGGCTGCCTGCAACGGTAATGAAAGTATTGGGGTTATTGAGCGCAATCTGCGGAGGCTGGTTGCTCACGTTGGTGATATTGGCGCCGGTATCGTCGGCGACCTGAATGCCCGTGACATAGAAATTCGAGGCGTATTTATCGATATTCTCCAGGTCGAAATCAAACGTAAAAGTCATCGGCACCGTCGTGCCCGGCAACGTCGTAATGTCTGAGACGAGCTGGATATTCGCCAGATTGCCGATTTGCGTTTTGACGGGCGGCGGATAGAAGAAATTATTGATCTCATCGATGATGGTTTGCACACTGGGTAAACCCGCACCATTGCCGCTGTCGAGGAAAGAGAGGTCAAGATTCAGCGGGCGATAGCCAGTGTTCGATTCTCCCTGCGGATAGGCGGAATTTACCGGCTGTCCGTTTTCATCCAGCACGCCGATACGCACATTACCCGTCCACTCGCTGACATCGGCGGCCGTGACCAGCCGTGTGCCGGTTAATTCATTCGTGCCCGGGTAGGAAGAGCCATCATTATGGATGGCGTTAAACGCATCGCGCAGGTTGGCGGCGAATTCATCCAACTGTTCTAGAATCGCCGGGATGTACCCGTCGCGCAATTCCATTAACCCCTTAAGCTCGCCGCTTTTCAGTTTCGTCGTTACGTCCTCGCTCAGGCCGCCGCTGGCGATTTCCACGGGCGTTCCTGTGTCGCTGCCGTTGGCTCTCAGGCGTTGAATATAAATAGGAGTAATTTGCTCCCCGTCGATAAAGGCCTGCAGATCTTCGATGCGGCTGTAGCGCACTTCATGCAGGGATTCATCAAGCAGCACATTGCCCTGACCCGTATGCAGATGGATGGCTCCGCTGTCTTGCAGGAAGGTTTCCACATCGACATATTGCGCGATTTTTTTAATCGCCATCGCCTGCTTGTCTTCAATATCCGCGGTAGGATTTCCCAAAGCATTGGCGCGGATAATAGCGGCGTTCAAGCTATCGAGATTGCGTAGCTCCAGATTCAGATTATCAATGTCACTGGAAATGCGCGTATCGGCCTCGTATCGCAGATGCTCCAGCCCCGAGGCCAGGTCGGAAATCTGTTGCGCCAGCGTAATCCCGGCATTTACCGCCGATTCTTTCATGGACACGCTGTCGGGAGTTTCGGCCAGGTTCTGCAATGCGTTGAAGAACAGTTCGGTATAAGCATCCAGACTATCGCTTGCGCCCGGTTCGCCCAATATAATCTGGATACGATCCATATACTCGTTCAGCGCCCCCGTCTTACCGGTAAGCGAGGTTTGCGTCTGAATCGCCTTTTCCAGATATATATCCACTTTCCGGACGATATCGGCGATAGCGACGCCGCTTCCCACTCCCCCGTAATTGACCGCTTCCAGCTCGGCCACCTGACGGGTATAGCCTTCTGTGTTAGCGTTGGCGATGTTGTGCGAGATCACCGACATCACCCGCTGATTCACATGCAGGGAGCTAAGGGCGTTGTTAAGTGCGAGAGCGAGACTCATGAAAACAGTTTCCTATATAAACACAGGTTAAATAGTTTGATTCAGGCTCATGGAAAGACTCCCCGCGACCCGGTCGGGCATCCCTTTCTTGTCGTACATGCCGTTCTTCGCCGCATCCGCCATCACTTCCGTGATTGCCTCCACCACCTTGCGATTAACCTCGCGGGCAATGAGCAGGCGGCGGTGGTTTTCCTTCATCACCGTCTGGAATATTTCGATGATCTGCGCCAGCTCCAGGCAGTCGTCATCGCTGACATCCACCAGGATTTCCGGGTTGCGGTCGATGTAACGTTTCTGCGCCTCCAGCGCGTCCAGAAGCTGCAATTTCTCTTTCTGCAATCCTTCGATTTCGCGCACGCGCATTTCCGCCAGCAGGTCGGCTTCTTCTGCAAGTACCTGCGCCAGACGCGCCGTCAGGGCGATGACGCTTTCCATATCGACCCGTGACAGCATTTCCGCTTCATATTCTTCTGCGTCAAAGGCGGCCTCTTCATCGAATGCATCCTGCTCAAAGCGGATGGAATCCGCGGTAGCAAACGCCTGTTTTCTTCCGAATGGTTTTTTAGGTGTATGTGTCATGGCATCCTCCTGTTTATTTTACTTCTTGTAACTCAAGCATTTCCTGGCGGATGTGATCGGCCAGACCGATCCCTCCCGCTTTAGTCATGAGTTTTCCGTATTCGTCGATCAGCAGGGAGCGGAACATTTCCTCCCCGTGGCCGCCACCGAACTCCTCATCAACTTCCACGCCCGCAAACATGTGCTGAAGCATTTGCGACATAAACACCGACTCAAATTCCTGAGCGGTTTCATTGATCTTTTCCATGCGGTATTTGTTGTCGCCCATGGCGTGCAGCCGTTGCAGATCCTTCTCCACGCGCAATTCCGGATTGGCTTTTGCCATCATCAGGTCGGTGGGGGAGGCGAGTAATGCGGTGTCGCTCATCATGGCGCGTCTCCTTACCTGGTCTCGATTTCAGCCTGCAATGCGCCGGCTGCTTTAATGGTTTGCAGTATCGTAATCATATCGCGGGGGCCGACGCCCAGTGAGTTCAGGCCGCCCACCAGATCGCGCAGGGTCGCGCCCTTTTGCAGCACGGCCATTTTCTGGCCGCTTCCTTCGTCCACCGAAATATTGGTGCGCGGCACGACCACGGTCTGCGCGCCTTCCGGGGCGAAGGGGCCAGGCTGCGATACCTGCGGGGTTTCCTCCACTTTCACCACCAGATTGCCCTGTGCCACGGCGACGGTATCGATGCGCACATTCTCTCCCATGACGATGGTGCCGGAAGATTCATCGATGACAATTTTCGCGGGCTGATCGGTTTCCACTTCCAGTTTTTCGACATCGGCCAGCAACGTCGCCACGTCACCCGCATAGGAGGCGGGAACCTTCAGCGCCACGGTGCCGGGATCGGCCACTTGCGCCGCACCGGGCCCGATGCGGGCGTTAATTGCTTCCATAATACTGCTGGCGGTGGATAAATCCGGGTTGCGCAGCGCCAGTTTAAGTTCGGACATATCATTCAGCGAGAAATCAATCTCCCGCTCCACAATGCCGCCATTGGCAATATAGCCGCTGGTGGGAACGCCTTTGGTGATGCTGGTGCCGGAGTCACCTGAGGCTTCAAAACCCGAGACGGTAATCGGGCCTTGCGCCACGGAATAGACTTCGCCGTCTGCGCCGTATAGCGGCGTTGCCAGCAGCGTGCCACCCAGTAGGCTCTTGGCGTCGCCCATGGCACTGACCTGTACGTCCACTTTGCTACCGCTGCGCGCAAAGCCGGGCAGTAGTGAGGTAACCGTTACCGCCGCGACGTTTTTGCTTTTTAAATCCAGCCCGCGTGTGTTCACCCCCTGACGCTCCAGAAAAGCGATCAGGCTTTGCTGCGTGAAGGCGTTGTTTTTCAGTTTGTCGCCGCTGCCGTTCAATCCCACCACCAGGCCGTAACCCAGCAGCATATTGTCGCGGATGCCTTCCACCGCCACCACATCCTTGATGCGGGAGGCTTCCGCGTCGCGGTTACCCGCCACCACGATGCCAAAAGCGATGACAAGATAAAAAAGCGCCGTAATAAACAGTGATTGCGCCAGAACCCATCCCGGCTCAAAACGACCGTCCCTGGCCGCACTTCTTTTGGGTGCGATTCCTGAGGGGGCTTGTTGTGTTATGGTGCTTACCATGGTACTCACTCCCGATTTTTTTTGCCATCTATAGTCTATGGCGTCCTTATCTATGCGAAGATCGTGCCAGTTGAGCGACTCAAGGGGCGGTCTATATATATCAGGGGCATAAGGAGAGGCGGCGCTGTCTTCTTCCGGGCAAATGGCGAAACGAAAGCAGGGGGCGGGCGCAGAAGAGGAAAATATTGCCCCGGCCGCAGGCGAAGAAGGAATATTTTGCGCAAGCTCCCCCCATCCGTTACAATAGGCCATCATGAAGATTGATCCTCACTCACCCATTTATTCCTCCACGGTGCGCGGAAAACGCCGGAAATCGGACGCAGAAGGGGCAAGCGCCTTCTCCGGCCTGCTGGAGGCGGCGGAAGAAGGCGAGGAAATGGGGGTGGACTCTCTCGCCCGTATCGCCGCGCCGCCGAGCGTGGGAGGGATTCTCTCCATTCAGGAAGTGGATAAAGGACAAACCCGTAAAGGCCGGATGCTCAAACGCGGGCATCGGATGCTGGACGCGCTGGAGGAATTAAAACTTTCCGTGCTGGCGGGAGAGGTGCCGCTGAATAATCTGGAGACCATCCGCCAGCAAATGCGGGAAGAAAAAGAACAGGTGACCGATCCCCGTCTGCGTGACGTGATGAACGAGATCGAAATCCGCGCCGCCGTCGAACTCGCAAAATTCGGTTTCTAGCGCGCTCTCCCTCCGGAAAAAGGAAGAGGAGAAAAAAATAAATAGAATCTTATTGAAGATTAATAGAATCATGCTACAAAAGCATGAGGACTCGGCAACAAAAGAGTCAGAAAAAACAGCATAATGTGAAGCCGCCATCACTGATTACCGGCAGGTTTCCGCGCTAAAATAATTACATAAAAGAGGCGTAAAATGAGTGTAGAAAACTGGTCGGATTACATTGCCATTAGTACTGAATATACTCCCGGGCAACAGGCTGAGCTGGGCAGAAGCCTCGATCAGTTGTGGGGAACGCCCGAAGGGAAACAACTCATAGAGCAGGCATACAGGTTGCGGATAGGAAGCAAGCCTCCTATTTCGGAGCAGGCAGAGAAGCTGCAGGTTGCTCCTCCGGCAGGAGAAGGCATAAATAATCGGTATGATGCTGTTTCTCATAATGTGGAAGTGAATGTGTCCAATCTTTCTCAGGAATATTATCAGGATGCGGAAGGAAATCCTCATCCCTACACTTTGCCTCGTGTGCTTCACCAGCTTATGGGGTATGCCGCCGACCCGTATGCGACTCTCGACTGCGGCGCGAAAATTTTTTCCTTGGATCCAAACAACGGGTTAAAGGATGCTCTGGTTGCCCCCGCAGCCGATGCGACAAATGCGTTTATGGCCAAATATTTTCATGAGTCCCCTCGTGATGACAATAATGGCTTTCCGCTAAGAGGGCAGACGCACGAGGTAACCTACAAAGCTGCGCTGGCGCCGGAGCCTCAAAATGAGCAGGAGCACAGTAGCGATGGGAAGCGTGAGAAAATATTAGCCGCCGCGCAATGCGTGGGGCTGGATGGACTGACCATATCGTCCCTGGAGACTGCAGATGTATCTGCCCCTGAACTTACGCCCGGGAGCCGTTCACAAGGGGCTCAACGAAACCTGTGACGGGCGTGGCATTATTTGCCGGGACATTCCTTCCTTGTATCTTCCCGTGAGGGGAGAGAACAGGAAAAACCCACCCGACGAACAGGGCTTGCAGAATAAACCTATTATATAAATCAATAGAGTGGCGGGGAGTTCCCGCGATGGCACGGCGCTTGCTTGATATAGCGGGAGATGTTGTCCCCCTTTACGGAGCGCCTTCGTATGATTCCTGCATTGCTTGCTATATTGGTGCCTGCGGCTTCTCCTGCGGAGGGGTTCGATGCAGGTATGGCCGCTTCACAGGTGGAAACCGGGAAAAAGACGGACGTCGAGGATCAGGGGGGAAACCCTGCCTTTGGGCTGTTGATGGCGGCCTATCAGGAGCGTTCCGTGCCCCCCGTGGCTTCGGCGGCGGTGGCAAAAGTGGCGGGTGCGGCATCGCAGGGCAAGGCGCTGGCGGCATTGCGGCCGCAGGTGGAAATGTCCAGTGAAGGAGACGCGCTCCCACCCACGCCCCCGGTAACTGTAAAGGATATTCGTGCGTTGGCGGGCGTGAGAGCGCAGGAAAAGGATACAGGCATTCAGCTGGCTGCGAACATTCTTGATGCCAAAACAGACATCCCCCCCTTGCCCAAGGTAGACCCTTCCTCGGCATTCTCACTTATGTCTACCCCTATTGCCTATACGACGGAACTGGAAGTGGCCACGGTGGCGGTAGGACAAGATATTGCTAATGCAGCCATGCCTGCGGCTTCCGATCCCAAAGAAGCGTTTGCCCTGTTGACCGATCTGTCTCCTATGGCGGGCGGTCAGCGCCTCGTCTTGTCGCCCAGTCCTCATGAGGAACAAGCGCCGCAAACGGCGGATTCTCTCCCGGAAGAGAATGCTGCGCCGGGGTCGGTGGCGGTGGCTGAGGAGCTTCCCGATGTGCAGGTGAATCTTCCCGAATATCCTCAGGCGACGGATCCCGCATCCGCTACCTATTCGGATGTTGCTTCCGGGGCGGAAGATAGTGCAGAGGAAGCCGTGGCGGATCCGGTGCAAAACGATGAACAGGCCGCAACGACAGGCGCGCCTCTGGCTGCGATGGGCGGGCCATTGGTAGAGCTTGATGCGGCACCTGAGCCAGGGGAAGACGCAGCGAATCCTTTGCCCGCCAGCGTCAAAGTTCCGGCGAAGCAAAACGAGCTTCCCGTCGCTCCTGCTCCGCAGAGCCAAAATAGCGGCGCATCGGCGGATCAGGGCAAACAGCAAGGCGCCAATGCGGGGGGTATGCCGCAGGAAGAGTTCCATCCCGTGGGGGAGAAATCCGCACCTAAGCCGGAAGCCGCGCTAAAACCGGCGGTTGCCAAAAGCGATGATTTTGCGTCCCTGCTTGCGGATAAAGTGAATATGCAGACGCAAACTATCGCTCCGGTTCCTGCGCAGAATCATCAGCCCATGGATCACACGAAAGAGACGCCCCTGGTGAAATTGTCGCAAGGGGGCGCACATACCCCGTTGGAGGAGCAGGTCAGCGTCCATATACGTCAGGCGGTGGAAGACGGCGTGGATCATATCACCCTCAAGCTTAACCCCCCGGCACTGGGCAAGCTTCATATCCAAATGGATGTGGCAGCTGACGGACGTGCGCAGGTGCTGGTGACCGCGGATAACAAAGATACTTTCGATATGCTTCAGCGCGATGCGCGTGGGCTTCAGCAGGCCTTAAACGATGCCGGGGTAAAAACGGATTCAGGCAGTCTGCAGTTCGATTTCCGGGGACAATCAGGTCAGGGCGGCCTGGCGTCGGATCTGAGTTTTGACCAACAGTCGCAAGGGAATAATAACAAGAGTGAGCTGGCGGCAGACGAAGTAGCGGGAGCAGAAAAAATATCTTCCGGCGCAGGGGATGGAAGCGAAGTGGCATCTTCTTTGCATCAGGGAGAAACAGAATACACGATCTCCGCCAGTGAAGGTGTGGATATAAGCGTTTAGAAGGCAGGAAGTCATGGTAACCAGCGCAGTCAACAATCTGGATCTCGTCAGTCAGGCGAGCAATCCGTCCAAAGCGGAAAACGATAAGCAAAAATTATTTGCCGACTACACGCAGTTTCTGCAAATGCTCATGACCCAATTGCAGAATCAGGATCCCACGGAGCCTCTGGACGTCAACCAGTTCACCCAGCAGCTGGTGATGTTCGCCAGCGTGGAACAGCAGGTCAGCACCAACCAGAACATGGAAAAACTGGTCAACCTCTATGAAGCGCAAGGAGTCGACAGCGCAGTCAACTACATTGGTAAAATGGTGGAGGCCAAAGGCAATAGTGGCTTCCTTAATAATGGGGTGGCACCGTTCGTATACTCGCTGGAAGCGCCCGCCGAAAAGGTCAATGTGCTGGTAAGCGACGCTTCCGGCCGCGCTGTTTTCAGCGGTCAGGGCACGGGAAACTCAGGCAAGAATCTTGTTACCTGGAACGGCACCAACAGTTTCACCGGCGCTCAAATGCCCGAAGGCACTTATTATGTGCAGGTGCTTGCTACCGGCTATGACGGATCGGAAGTTGCCAGCACCACGTCCAGTACGGGACGGGTCAGCGCCGTGGAACTCAGCGATGATAAAGTAATGCTGACAGTAGGCAATGAGCAGATACCGCTGGAGGATGTGCTTGCCATCCGCGAAACCCCCGAGACGGTGGATACGCAAACAGCAGGAAACTAGGAAATTAATTTAATTAACGACGGAACACAGGATTATCAGGAGGCACATATGTCACTTTACGGAGCATTATTTACAGGGGTTTCTGGATTGGGCGCACAAGGGCAGAAACTTGGCGTCATTTCGGACAATATCGCCAACGTCAATACCATTGGCTATAAGGAATCCGAATCCCAGTTCCAGACAATGGTCGTAAACGCGGCGGCGGTGACGGCCTTCAATCCGGGCGGTGTACGCGCCACGACCCGCTACAACGTGGATAAGCAAGGGTTGATGTTATCAACGTCCGCGCCTACGGACATTGCCATTTCCGGTCAGGGGTTCTTCGTAGTCTCCGCTAATTCCGACGGCTCCGGCCAACCGCTCTATACCCGTGCCGGTTCCTTCCGTCAGGACGCGGATGGAAATATGGTGAACTCGCAAGGTTTCTACCTGCGCGCCTGGCCGTTGGATGAAAGTGGGCGTCTGCCGGGTGATCCGGGGAATATCAATACCGTGTCCAGCTCTAACATCGATAGCTTGCAAACCGTCAATGTCGCCAATCTCGGCGGCGAGGCGAAAGCCACCGAGAATCTGGAGCTGAGCCTTAATCTGGATGCGGAAGAAGATGTGTATCCGGGGGAGACGGTGACCATTAATATGGATGGCAACTCTCCCAACAACTACCATATCAGCGGCAGCGATATTATCGTGCCCGATGAAGCCAGCGCCGTCATTCCGCCTGCGAATTTCGGGTTGGCTACGCCGAACAACCTGACCCGCGGCGACGGTTTCACCGTTACGACCGGGGCGGGGCTGACGTTCGATTATTTCTATGGCGGCTTTACCATGGGACGCGATGTCACCACCACCGGCTCCACGAATATCGGGGATGGCGGCACCAGCCTGGCGCCGAACAATCTGGCTGCTGGCGCGGTTGCAGGACCCGCGGCTATCGGCGGCAATACGTTTACGGTAACGGCGGCGGCGCATGGTCTGGTCACGGGTGACCGGGTGCGTATCGGCAGCTTCGCGTGGGCGGGTGCGGAAACCATCCCTCTGTCGGAAATCAACACCACCCATACGGTGACCGTGACGGGTGTGAACACCTTTACCTTCCAGAGCACTTCGCTGGCCACGGTCGGCGGTGATGCGAACGCGGCGGCACCCGTCACCACCTGGACGACGCGCCTGTTTACGGGTAACGTTCTGGATGCGACATCCGTCTCCACCTCGCTCATAGACCCCAGTTCGCTTTCAAACTATACGGCGAACGCCCGCAGCTTTACTATTACTACGGCTACAGCGGGAACAGCCACATTTACCTATAAGGCGTCTTCCCCCAGCACCTTGTCGGGTGAGTTTAACAACCTCACCAGTCTGGCGCAGGCCATCAATAATTTCGCTCCCTCCAACGGTAACGCCAGCGCCGGTTTCAATGCGCGGGTAGTGGGAGGACGTCTGGTCGTAGGCTCCAAAGACGCGACGGAAGCCGTGACCTTCGCAAACGTGGATGCATCCGGCTCCAACGGCCTGCTCGGTATCGACTGGGTGACGGAACTCGATCTTTCCAACGTATCGGCCGGAGCGCGCCGCTTCTCGACCATGAACAATCTGAGCGACCTTATCGCCAATGACGACGGCATCAGCGCATCCGTCATCAACCCGCTGGGCGAAGCCACGATGGACATATGGGTGGATGACCCGCTCGATACCATCCGCTTCCAGGATTACGTCGGCCCCTCGCAATTGCTGGCGGGCGGTGAGTTGGTGTCCGCGGCGGGTTCGCCCTCGGTCATCACCGTTACCATCGCCGGTCACGGTCTGACCAGCGGTCAGAGTGTGGTGCTGTCGGGCATGACGCCGTTTGATACCTTCTCGGCGGCGGATCTGAACACCAGCCATACGGTGACCGTTACCGGCCCCAATACCTTTACCATCAGCGTTATCCCCTCGGGCGGCGCGGCGGCGGGTGGCGCGGCGAACGTAGACGGTAGCTGGGCGGTGGGCAACACGGGTAGTCTGCTCGCGGAATTCGGATTGACGGATGAAGCGGGAAACATTCTCGTGCCGACATTGACGGGAGGAACGTTTGTGCGCGGTGACACGGGTGCGCTGGGGCCGAAATACGATGCCAGCGCCGTGATTGGCGACAACATGGCCTCCGGTCAGATCACCCCCGATTACAGCCGTTCCGTGCGTATTTACGATGCGCTGGGCGTGGGTCACGACATCCAGTTCAGCTTTATCAAAACGGCTGAGAATCAATGGGCGGTGGAAATTTACGCGGCCGAAGAGGACGAAATCAGTACGCCTCTGGTCAATGGCCAGATTGCCACGGGCACGATCAACTTTAATGGGGATGGCAGCCTGCGCAGTCTGAGTACGGACTTGCTGCAGCCGCTGAATATCCACTGGACCAACGGTGCAGCGGTCAGTACGGTGGCGTTTGATCTCGGTACGGCAGGGGTTCCCTTCGGCACGCCGGGCGCGACGCTCATCGGTGATACGGACGGCCTGCGCCAGTTCTCCGGCGGGTATGATTTTACCTTCGGTAATCAGGACGGTGCCCCGACCGGGGAGCTGGTAGGCATTTCCATCGATGCGGACGGGTTTATCGTCGCCTCTTTCAGTAACGGGGAGCAAAGCCAGATTTATAAAATTCCGATCGCGGATTTCCAGAATCCCAATGGCCTGAAGCCTCTTTCCGGGAACGTCTATGCTGAAACGAACGAATCCGGCAATCTTCTGCTGCGGGAAGCGGGTGATGATGGCGTGGGTACGGTGGTATCAGGATCACTGGAACAATCGAATGTTGATCTTGCCGAACAGCTAACTTCCATGATTGTTGCCCAGCGTGCCTATCAGTCCAACACACGGGTTATCAGCACGACGGATCAGTTGTTGGAACAGTTGAACCAGCTCTAGGTATATACGCATACTATTTAGAACTCCTCCCCTCGCCCGGCAGGCCAGTAGGCTAGCCGGGCACTTTTTTATAATGAAAATAATTGCGGATTTAATGCGACAGGTGGCGGCGAAATGACAAGAAATACGCGCTTTAGGCGAGAAGTGATGGAGTAAAAGGAGAACAAGGTATAAAAGCGATAAACCTTGCTTTTGGAATTGTTTAATGTATATGTATTTTTCCTTAACGCGAACGCGGGCGGATGGAACGGAAAAAGCCAAAGGAATAAAGTGATATGGCCTATAATCAGAAGCTTCTTAGCAAATTTAATTTGAGCAGCAAATCCCTGTCTGAATCACAGGACGATGGTTCGGGCGTGGATATGATGGCGGATCCTAACTATCTCCGTCAGTCTTCCGCATTGATTAACGATGCGCTGCAAAAAGGCTTTGATATTCTGCAACTGGCGAATGGCGATATCGTTATGACCGGCGTAAAAACCGTCGTTTATCAATATAGCTGGGACGAAGCGAAAGGTAAGCTGGTTCGCAGTAAGGCAAAAACGGCCAAAAAACGCACCACGGGTGAAGCGCCCGCGTTGACCATCGATGAGTTTGATTCCGAAGACGCTTAAGTCTTTTTTTCTCCCAGTGCCCCGCCCCGCATAACAGGGGTAATGGAAAGCGCCCGGCCAGTGGAGTCATCCACCTCTACCAACACGCCGCACAGGGTTCCCTCGCCGGAAGCGGGCTGCATCCTGATCTTGGTTATTTTAGAGACAAAACGTTGCAACGGCGCGTCTTTGTCAAATCCAATAACGGAATTATGGTAATCGCCGCACATGCCCGCATCGGTCTGGTAGGCCGTGCCTGAGGGCAAAATGCGGGCATCGGCGGTCGGTACATGGGTATGGCTGCCCACCACGGCGCTCACCCTTCCGTCCAGATAGAGGCCGAGGGCGTTCTTTTCCGAGGTCGCTTCGGCGTGAATATCGACAAAAATAGCATCCACGGAGCCTCCCAGCCGATAGGCGGACAGGGCTTCATCCGCACAGGCGAAAGGGCAGGCGGCATGTTCTTTGTGAAAGACCTGCCCCAGCAAATGCAATATCAGAAGTTTCTTTCCTGTCTTCGTTTCGATCAGAAGGCAGCCTTTGCCCGGCGTGGTGGCAGGGAAATTATGGGGGCGCAACAGACGCGGTTCCTTGGAAAGATAGCCGGGGATATCTTTTTGATCCCAGATATGGTCGCCTCCCGTGATAACATCCACCCCGATTTTAAAGAACTCCGCGCAGACGGAAGGGGTAATGCCAAAGCCGCCCGCCGCATTGTCTCCGCTGACAATTACAGCATCAGGCTTGTATTCTCCGCGCAGGAGAGGCACATATTTCAAGACGGCGTCGCGTCCTGCGCGCCCGACGACATCCCCGCAAAATAGTATTTTCATGTATGGTTTCCAAACTCCATGATGCCGTCTTCCGACGCGAAAGCGTGCAATGTGACATCATGCGGCTCGCTTGGCAAGAGCGGGAGGAGCTGAAAGCGGTAGCCTACCCCCATCCGGTAGCATCCGCGGTAGGGGGCGGAGGCTAAAGTCCGGTCGTAATATCCCCCCCCGGCGCCCAGTCGTCCACCCTGCAAATCCGCGGCAAGAAGGGGCATCAATACCAGCCCGGGGATCATTTCCTCTCCCCCCACGGGTTCCGGAATCCGGTGTTTGCCGGGCAGGAGCGGGTCGCCCGGGTGCCAACGGCGAAATACCATCCTGCCGTCCGGCTCAATACAGGGCAGGGAAATTCGTATACCTATAGTGGACATAAAAGTCATAATAGGCCTTATATCCACTTCTCCTCGCATCGGCATATAGCCCGCCATACTGGAAAAGCGAGAGAAAATAGGCGATTCCGTAAAGAGCGTCAGAAGTGCCTGCTCCGCCTGCAGGCGCTCTTTCTGCGGCAAGGCCAGACGGCGCTCCAGCATCAGGGCGCGCAGTGGGGATTTATCAGCGGCAGCAGGCATGGGAGAGGCTCCTCGCAGGGAATGTCAAAAATCTTTAACACAAACGGCGGCATAACAGAACTAGAATGCCGCCATGCATGAAGAGAAAAACCCCCCGTCCCACGATGAAATTGACATGCCGGTTATCGGCGTCAGCGCCGAAGAACCGCTCAGCTATGGGGCAGCCGCCCTCGTGGTGCAGCTTAAAGGACTGGGAGTATATCCCGTGCTTCTCCCCCATAACGCTGAAAAAACTGAGGAATATCTCAACAAGATTGACGGGTTGGCCGTGTTGGGCAACCCGAACGACATTGACCCTTTGGACTATGGGCAGGAAAGGCATCCGCAATCCGTCATTCCCGATACGGCGGCCTATCGGCAGCGCATGGAGTTTGAAAAGCAGCTGGTAGAAAAAGCACTGGAGAAAAAGATTCCCCTGTTGGGGGTTTGCGGCGGGATGCAGCGTATGAATGTGGGGGGCGGGGAGGAAGAGCGCGGCTCACTGATTCAGCATTTGCCTCAGTCACCCGTGATGCATCTGAATGATGCGCAGCCCTACACGCCCCTCCAGTTTATCAAATTACTGGAAGGCACGGTCTTACGCCGTATGGCGCAGGGGGGAAAAGGGTATTTCGCGCCCATAAGCGCCGTCTTGCCGGAAGGGGTTATTTTGGAAAATTCCCTGCATCACCAGGCGGTGGGGAAGATCCGCCGCGGCTTTCGTGCGGCGGCGATCGCTCCTGATGGCATCGTGGAGGCAATCGAGCCTGATCCCCAGGGAGCTTACGCCCATCAATGGGCTTACGGGGTACAATGGCATCCCGAAGTGGCAACCAGCCCGTTTAGCCGTACGCTGATTGCCGGTTTCGCCGGAGCCGCCCGAGACTATAACAAAGCCCATGCGACGCCGCATGTGCTGACGGATGCCGTACCGAGTTCTGTCATTGAGAAAATCAGGGAAGGTTCAGACGCCATAGAGAGGCTTTTTGAAGGCAAGTCGCCCGCTACGCAGCTTTCTGCGTGACAAGCGTGTGCGCTTCCATCTCCAGCAATGCCTGTTTGACGGGCAATCCCCAGCCAAATCCACCCAAGGTGCCATTCTTTGCCACAATACGATGGCAGGGAATGAGCAGCGGCACCGGATTGCGGGCACACGCACTGGCGGCAGCGCGCACCGCTTTGGCGTTTCCGGCACGGTCGGCCAATTCACTATAGGTGATCGTATGCCCATACGGAACCTGCGCCAGCGCCCGCCAACAGGCAAGCAAATAAGGCTGATCGGGCAGGGCTACAGCCAGCTTCCAGTCCGTGACGGCGTCTCCGGCGAGATAGTCGGCCAGACGGCGGTCAAATTCCGGGTGGAAACGAGAAGCGGTGACGGGCAGCGGTTTCTGAATATGCCGGATATGTCGTATCGCCGACGGGGTGGCGGTCACCTCCAGGAACCCTTGTTGCTTTCCCATCGGGGTGAAGGGCAGCGAATAGGTCTCCACGGGTTCGGTGGCGGAGCGTTCGGACAGGGCGATGATATGCATGGCATCATGCCTAGCAGAATCAGGCAAACTCCGCAAGTTCCGCCGCGTCTTCCTCTTCCGCCCGTGCCAGCATGTTAGTGATGCGTAACGCCAGATGCTTAATTTCTTCCGCCGCCGCAGAAGAAGGTGCCACTTCCGTTACGCCAAACCCTTCCATCAGCGCGGATGCATACACGACGCGATTGCATAGCGTGCCCAAGAGCATATCCTTCAATTCGCTTTTTACGCGCTCGTAGATACGCGATTGCGGGTTCACGCGGTTAAGCACGATATGCGCCGGAATTTCCTCGATTCGGCACAAATCCACCGTGGCCATCGTTGCCCACAGATCCGTGGGGCTGGGCTGAACGGGGATGATTACCTGATCGGCGTGACGCACCGCCGTGCGCGCTTCCGTCTCTACATGGGGCGGGCTGTCGATCAGCACCAGATCATGTGTGCGCCGCAACCGCGACACCTCTCCGCCAATGCGCCACCCCGAGAGGGAAGAAAAGGTCAGACCCGTATTCCCCTCGCCGAAATGCTCCTCACGGATATAATGCCATTTCGTCAGGCTGCCTTGCGGATCAATATCCACCAGCGCCACGCGATAACCTCTTTGCGCGAGTACCACCGCCAGATGTGCTGCGACCGTCGTTTTCCCCGCACCGCCCTTTTGCTGGGCAATTGTTACAACCTTTTGACCCATGAATCTTTCCTCCGTATCATGGATGAATCTCACCCCATACAACCACGAGATGTTGGGGGTAACCTATAACGAGCATCTAGATATTGTCAATGAAACTATGTGAAATTATCAGAGCCGATGCGCAGGGTGTGGCGCGTGCGGCACAAACGCTTCTTGACGGGCGCCTGGTGGCGTTTCCCACGGAGACCGTCTATGGGCTGGGAGGGGATGCGGAAAGCGATGCGGCCATCACGGCTATTTATACGGCAAAAGGCCGCCCCTCGCGTAACCCCCTGATCGTCCATGTGGCCGATCTGGCGATGGCGCAACGCTATGGCCGCTTTGAGGAGGCAGCCACCGCATTGGCCCGGCATTTCTGGCCGGGGCCACTGACGCTGGTGGTGCCGCGTACGGATGTCTGCGCCGCCTCGCCCCGGGTGAGCGCAGGAGGGGATACGATTGCGCTGCGCGTACCCCACCATCCGGTGGCGCTCGATCTGCTGCGCCGCTTCGGACGGGGTATCGCCGCGCCCAGCGCCAACCGTTCGGGGCGCATCAGCCCGACACAGGCAGAGCATGTGGCAGAGGAGTTCGCTACGTCACCGCTGCGCCCTTCGCTGATCCTTGACGGAGGCGCGACGAAGATCGGTGTGGAATCCACCGTGATAGAGTGTCGGCAAGGCCGGGTGTCCATTCTCCGCAGCGGCGGGCTGACGCAGGAAGCGATACACGCCGTCGCGGCTACCACGGCGGCCTCCCCGCGAATGGCGGACGCGCTGCCTTCGCCGGGGATGCTGGAGAGCCATTATGCGCCACGCGCCCTGGTGCGGCTGGGAGCAACGGAGGTGAGGGCGGGCGAGGCATTGCTGGCCTTCGGCGCCACCACGCTTGCTGCCCCCGCCATGCGCAATCTCAGCCCGACAGGCGATCTGGAAGAAGCGGCGCACTATCTGTACGCCTATCTGCGTGAGCTGGACGCAAGCGGCGCGCCCACCATCGCCGTGATGCCGATCCCTGAGGAAGGCGTGGGTGTGGCCATCAATGATCGCCTGCGCCGTGCAGCGGCACAGAGGGCGTAAAAAAAATACTGGCATAGGTGGATACGATTTGCTATGAACCCTAAGCCCCTTTCAGGGCGTGGGCATATCGTATGCCAGGGCATTCCCCGGTAGCTCAGTGGTAGAGCAATCGGCTGTTAACCGATCGGTCGCTGGTTCGAGTCCGGCCCGGGGAGCCAAAGTCCTTACGTTCTTGTGGGATATAGTCAACGTCTTGTTTACACTCAGAGCTGCGGGATCGGGAGGGTTCGATCAGGGAAGCTTAGAGAATAATGAAGTCGTGGTTATGGAGGTCGCCGATATTCACGTCCTGCAGCGTGATGGAATGGCCGCTGCTATGCGTAATGACCACATCGCCCTGGGCGTTGGTGGAAACCATATTCTTTAATATATCGGCCGTTTTCTTGATAGACGTTCCCTCAAATGCCAGCGTATCCACTCCGGCCTGGAAGTCCGTAATGACATCGTTGCCGCTGTGGTTGTCGAAATAGAAAATATCCGCGCCTTCACCCCCTGTCAGGGTGTCGTTATGTTCGCCGCCTTTGATGGTATCTTTTCCATCGCCGCCAAAAATCACATCATTACCGCTGCCCCCCAGCAGCACATCATCGCCCGCGCCGCCTTTTAAGAGGTCGTTGCCGTCGCCGCCGTCCAGCGTGTCGTTGAAGGAAGTATCGGAATTTTTGTGTTTATCATGACCGTAATGATTGCCATTGTCATCATGGTCGTCATCGTGATTATCGGGTTTGTCGTTGCCGTAATGATGGCCATTGTCATCATGATCGTCATCGTGGTTGTCGGGTTTGTCGTTGCCGTAATGGTGGCCATTATCATCATGATCGTCATCGTGATTATCGGGTTTATCATTCCCGTAGTGATGGCCGTTATCGTGTTTGTCGTCATCGCTCTCATTCGTGCTATAGATTCCGCCATCGCCAATCAAGGTGTCGTTGCCTGCGCCGCCTACCAGCGAGTCGCTGCCGCTCCAGCCACGGAGGAAGTCGTTGCCTTCTCCACCGTTGAGCACGTCATCGCCCGCGCCGCCGCCCAGGAAGTCATCACCTGTGCCGCCGAGTAAGGTGTCATTGCCAGTGCCGCCGAAAAGCACGTCATTCCCGGTCCAGCCGCGCAGCAGGTCATTACCTTCTCCGCCCCGAAGCGTGTCGTCGCCTTTGCCGCCGCCCAGAAGATCATCGCCCGCGCCGCCGAGTAAGGAATCGTTGCCTTCATTGCCGCGCAAGGTGTCGTTGCCGTCATCCCCATAGAGTACGTCGTCGCCTTCTCCACCCCGGAGCGTGTCGTCGCCTGTGTTGCCATGTAAGGTGTCATTGCCGTCGCCGCCCAGCAGGGTGTCGTTGCCTGCGCCGCCGCTTAAAAAATCATCCCCTGTCCAGCCATGAAGACTGTCGTTGCCTTCATTGCCGCGTAGCGTGTCGTTGCCTGCGCCGCCGCCCAGAAAATCATCGCCTGCGCCGCCGAGTAAGGAATCGTTGCCTTTACCTCCTCTGAGCGTATCGTTACCCTCGCCGCCCTGAAGCAGGTCATCGCCGAGGCCTCCGAAAAGAAGATCATTGCCCGTGCCGCCCTGGAGCGTATCGTTGCCGCCGCCGCCTACCAGTACATCATTGCCATCGCCGCCAATAATGAAATTGTCTCCGTTATTGCCCGCGATCACATTATCGCCGCTGTTGCCGGTGGCGTTGAGGTTGTCATGCCCGGTCATCAGTAAATGTTCAATGCCGCCGCTCAACGTATAGTCGGCAGACGCCACGACAATATCAATGCCGCCCTGGGTGCCATTAATAAGAGTGGAGGAGGAATCAACGTAAAAAATATCGTTTTGAGCTGTACCGGTGAGGGAGGAGCCGGAGCCAAAGCCGTTCTCAAATGCCACCGTCGCACCAATCCTGGTGACGGCTTTGAGTTTGTCCGCCGCGCTTAATTCGCTATAGGCGTCAAACAAGGCTCCAACGAGTGTGGACATAACAAATATTTCTCCAGCTCTTACAATATAGCCGAAAGATTAACAATTGTTAAATGCAATTCTGGGGGGTAAGCAATATTATCTATATATATCATCTCTCATGTCTTTCCCGAGAGACTTTTTTTCTCTATCTTCAGTAAAAAAAATTAGGAGATATTTTTAATAAAATACCATATTTCTCTCGTTTTCTTAAGAGACGAGGAGATACAAATGTTTATGGGCAGCAACCATGAGGGTGCTGCCCATAAAGAAATCTATTTAACAGTAACTTAGATAATAATGAAATCGCTGCTGTGAAGGTCGCCGACATCCACGTCCTTCAAGGTGACGGTGTTATGAGTGCTTTGCGTGATCACCACATCGCCATCGGTGTTGGTGCTGACAAAGCCACCGCCCAGAATATCGTCGCCCGGCTGAATGGGGCTGCCTGCCTCGGATACAAATACCAGGTAATCCACCCCGGATTTGAAATCAAGCACGACGTCATTGCCGTTATGCGCTTCGAAATAGAAAGAGTCGCTGCCATTGCCGCCACTCATCGTATCGTTGTTTTCTCCGCCTTTGATGGTGTCTTTACCATTGCCGCCGAAGATTACATCATGGCCTGCACCGCCCGTAATGAAATCATTGCCGTCATCGCCGAAGATGGAGTCGGAATCACCGCCGCCATCGAGCGTGTCGTTACCTGCGCCGCCATAGATGGTATCGCGCCCGGTGCCGCCGAAGATCAGATCGTTACCTGCGCCGCCGTCCATAGAGTCGGAATCACCGCCACCATCGAGCGTATCATTGCCTGCGCCGCCATCCAGAGAGTCACGGCCTGCGCCGCCCGTCATGGTATCGTCACCCGCACCACCATCCATGGAGTCGGAATCGTTGCCGCCGTCGAGCGTGTCATTTCCTGCGCCGCCATCCAGCGAATCACGGCCTTCGCCGCCCCTCATCGAGTCATTGCCAGCGCCGCCGTCCATAGAGTCGGAGTCGCCGCCACCAATAAGGGTGTCGTTGCCTGCCTCGCCGTCCATAGAATCACGACCCGAACCACCGGTAATTACATCATTGCCCGAACCACCATTCAGATAGTCGGAGTCATCGCCACCATCGAGCGTATCATCGCCCGCGCCACCATACAGTGAGTCACGGCCTGTCCCACCAAACAGGCAGTCATCGCCTGCGCCACCGACCAGCTCGTCATGGCCAGCGCCGCCAAATAATGCGTCATCACCGGCTTTGCCTTCCAGGAAGTTATCGCCATTATTTCCTGCGATAACGTTGTCCAGTGCGTTCCCGATACCATCAATATTTGCATTGCCGGTGAGAATGAGATGCTCGACCCCTTTTCCTAACTTATAGCTGTCCGAAGAGACGACGATATCAATGCCATGGCTTGTAGGTTCGTGGATTTTTGTGCCCGTGCTATCCACATAATAGATGTCATTTGCACTGGTGCCCGTGAGGGGGCTTCCGGGTCCGAAAGCGTTTTCAAACTCAACGCTTGCACCGATTTTGGTGACGGCTTTGAGTTTGTCTGTTGCGCTCAGTTCGCTTTCTGCGTCGAACAATGCACCTACGATCGTAGCCATAAAAAATACTCCTCAGAAGGTAAAAATCAGCGGCAAGCTACTCCAACTTTTTTCGCATTGCAACACGAAAATTTAACTTTTTATGCATTTTTTACATTTTTATATATTTTTTATAACCCAGCATTTATGCCGATTTCCGCGTCCTGGCGGGACGGTGATTATGAAAATATTTGTGTGTATCGAGAGTGTTATGAGAAAAAATTAACCCAAAAAAATTTACGCGGTGCGAGGAAGCATCATGGAGCTTTTTTGGAGATAGAGCTGGATATATTCCTCCAGACATTTCTCGAGGCTGGGCGGAGGGGTAATACGCTGGTGCAATTCTTCCCACCGGCGAGGCTCCTCCATCGCGTACCGCATAGTGTCCGCAAGCGAATGGGCGCTGCCGGTGGTGAAATGCAGCCCGCTCTGTCGATGGGCGATTTTTTCTGCCATACCGCCAATATCGCTGCAGATGACGGGGCGTCCGTGCCGCAATGCTTCGCTGATGACCAACGGGGCGTTTTCCCACCAGATGGAAGGCACTACGACCCAGTCAATCTCGGCCATTAACTGAGGCAATTGCGCGGGATCGTAACGCCCGTGATACTGCACCGTCCCATGGCTGTTTTCTATCTCGGCAAGAAAGCGTTGCTGCCAGGCTTCCGGCTGCAGGGAAAGATTGCCGTGAATCGCCACGGAGAAGTCCGTGATGCCGCGTTCGACAAGATTTCGTGCGGCCTCGACCAGCAGCAACGTGCCCTTGTAATGGGAAATCTGTCCGAAAAATCCGAAGCGGTTGCGCAGACCATCCCGCTCGATAGGGCGTGGGGGGGCAGGGGGCAGTGCCGGGGTGCCATTGTGAATGACGTGTATCTTCTCATCTGGCAGCCCCCAGGCGGCAAATCTCTGTGCGAGCATAACGCTGGGGGAGACAAACGCATCTACCAGCGAAAAATGCGTCTTGATAAATTGCTCACGCAGCTTAAAGCGTGCGGAGGATATGTCAGGGAAGCAGGCATGACAACGTGCGGGGGAGGCTTTCTCGCACAAACTGTCATCGAAACGGCGTAGCATCTGGCCATCGCGGTGACACAGCGGAATAAAGTCATGCAGCGTATAAACGATGCGTGCGTCGGGGAGGGTGTCGCGTACGATCCGCAATGCCTCTACCCCAATACGCAGCGTATGATGAAAATGCACGACATCCGGTTTTAGCGCCCGCAGGAAATTGGCGAAGTCGCGGTAAAGAAATTCCGCCTGTCTCTGGGATTGCAGGAAATAATCGAAATTATCCCCGAAAAAGAGATATTCATCCGGTCTGCCGTCATAGGCAAGAAATGCCGTCCCAGGATGCGCTTCGCGGCTCATGCGCCCGGTCGCCCCCAGGAAGAAGGCTTCGTAATGAGGCTGAGCGCGCAGTAGTTCAAAAAGCTGGTAGGCCAGTACTTCGCCGCCGCCGGGGAAAAAACCGGGATGGTTATGCGCCACGACCAGCACCCTGCGAGCGGCGTGAGGTGTACTCTGTGCCGTGAGGGAGGGTTCGCGCCGTGTTTTCTTCAGCGAGAAAATAGGACGGCTCGGTGCTTTCTCACTCATGAAACGCCTCCATAATATCGCCGATATAGGACTTCCAGCGCCGGTGATGTTCGCGGGCGTTGATACGGTAACGCACACTATCCGCAGCGGCGGCCTTGCTGAAAGACTGGCGCTCGAAATGATAGAGCGCCACATCCGCCAGATAGTAGTGGGCGTAACCCAGCTTGGAAAGTTTCAAACACAGATCGGAATCCTCGAAATCCCCAATCACATAATCGGTGGTAAATCGCCCTGCTTTCTCAAACACCGTGCGGCGGATCAGCAGACAGGCGGCGCTGACGGCGGGCACGCGGCGACTCTTTTTTGCTTCGGCGTGCGTACGGGGGTAGCCTTTGAAATAATGCAGATTCTCGTAATGCTCGCCTTCGGGATTGAGCGAGAAATACATGCCCGCATGTTGGATGCCGTCATCTTCATAAAGCAACAGGGGAGCCAGCGCGCCGGGATTCTCGGCGTCATTATAGGCGTCGAACATGGCTTGCAACCACCCGTTCTCCGTGGGCAATATATCGGAATTCATCAAAAGCAGATAATCGCCGCGGGCAACTTTCGCTCCCAGATTGGAAGCCACCGCATACCCGCCATTATGGGTAAGCACCAGCAGCTTCAGGGGCAGGCGATAGAGCAGGGAGAGGGTGCGCAATTGTTCTTTAATCCGGGTTTCCTCCGCAGGCGCGTCGAGAACATATATAATTTCCACGCCCGCCATGGAGGCGTCCCCGGCGAAATGCGCCACCTGTGCCGCTATATAATCAAAATTGCTATAAAGGGGGATAATGACCGAAAAGGTCGGTTTGCGCACCGCCTGACCAAATTGATAATACTGGCGCACATCCGCCTGAGAAACGCAGGCCTCCTGTACGGTGCGGGCTGCTTTGCCCAGCGCATCGATGGCGGGCACCGAATCCCCCAGCAAGGTTTCCATGGTCTTCCCCAGCAGTTTCTCGCGCAAGGTAAAAGGACTGGGCAGGCAAGGCTCAGGTGCCACCGTATAACTCAGCCCTCCGTGCAGGTAAGCGGTGACACGGAACGCAAAACTTTGTGGCCATGCCAGGTATTTCTTGCGGTGCGTGGCAGGACATTCGATATAGGCGACGAACCCCTGCGCCGCGTTGTCGGGAGGAAAAGAAGCGTCGCGGTACATTTCCTCGACATCTTCCCGCGGGAAAAAAATCAGCTTATCCTCCAGCCGCGCAGAAAATCCCAGATCGGAAAGCAGCACCATTTCTTTCAGCATTCCCAGAGGGTCGTGCATCCAGCCGCAAAGAAAGAACCCCTCGCGGCCAATCGCGTAAGCGGCATCTATATTAAGGCCGAACGGCTGCTCCCTATCGCAGACCGAACTATGGGAAGGCGGTAAATAGAGCTGAAAATTTCTCACCAGATTCGCCGTGGCTTCCTGCGTGGCGTCTGTGGCGCGTTCCATCAATTGACGGTTCACGAAATCACGGATATTCAGCCGCAGGGACTCGGGCAACTGGCGTAAATGGGCAATAAAACCGGCGGCGTTGGGTTCGATATAGGGAGGAAGGGGAGCCAGGGGTATCAGGCGGTCTTTGAGCAGCAGGGAGACTTGCCCCTCCGGCCTTTCTGACTGGGCGGTAGGCGCAAAGGTAAGCAATACGGGAAGGCGGACGCCTTCCTCTCCTTCCTGCGAGACGGGCAGCGGCGCCACATCCGCTTTGGTGGCCACCAGACCGCTGGCGCCTACCTGCACGGCGCGTAACTGGTCATAGCTGCGCAGGGGTATATAGGCTTCCAGATAAACCGTATTCGGGGTCAGCCAGCAGGCATGGGCATGAGCGGCGGCGTCTTCCTCCAGACGGTGCTGGCATTCCAGGCACAGGCGAAGAAAGAAATCATCGCCTCCTGCGCTGGACTGGACGCCTGAGTATTTAATCAGCAGATAATAGAGCTTGGAGAGATCCGCGGGTTTCAATGCCTCGATGAAGGGGATGAAATCCCCTCCCGTTTCATCGATCCCCCCTTCCGCATACCAATGATAGTGCCCCGCTGGATAGGTGAAGGACACCTCGTTCATACTATCGAGCAGATACCCTTCCTCAATGCGCAGCAGCAATACCGTAAGGGGCGGTTCTTCCTCAAGTAAACGGGCGGCGAGGTAAGGCTTTTCCGCCGGGATTCCGTCGATATGGATGGTTTCCTGCCCGGTAAGGCCCCGCGGCAGATGCCCGCAGCACAGCAACGTATTGGGCGCGATACGGCAGATATAGCTAATCTGCGCTCCGGCGGGGCGGTGAACCGGCTCGCTGGAGCGAAAGGCGGCGACGCTGGGAAGCTTCGACATAAGGCAATTCCTCGATTTCCAAGGCGTTTATAAAGAGTTTTGCCAGGCAGTTCAACTGTCAGTTTGCGGGGGAATCGCAACAAAACCGTAACTTGACCCCTGGCATCAGTCGGGCGAAAGTGACGTATGAATGATATGGCAACTCCCGGCACGGCGGTCAGTGAATCGGTGCGCGACGCAAGTTATACACGCGAGCAGCTGACCGCTTTTATTCTGGGCAAAGGCCGTTTCCTTATCGGCGAACGGCCACGGGTGGTTACCAATGCCTATAACACGAGTCTGGTGCTGTTTCCGCAAGACCTTGCGCTGGACAACGAAAACCATCTGAAGGAAAAAATCCGCAGCGAAATGGAGCGCACCGCCAGCTTCATGGATGTTCATCAACTCAATGCGCTGCGCCATATTCCGAAACATACCATCGACCCGCCCTGGCAGCAATGGCTGCTCACGCTGGGCATGTTTCTGTATTTCGAGGATGCGTGCAATGCGGCGCATTCTTCCACGACTTTCCTCTCCGCCATGCGGGAGCAAGGGGCCGCCCTTGCGCCGGGTGCTGACGTTGATCGTGATACGTTGCTTGCTAAAACCAAAGACGCCTTATCGCTTGCGGGGATCGCTACGCCGCAGAATCTTGCCATGCTCGATGAATGGAGCAATGACGGAAGCTACACCATAAAAAATACCAATGGGGATAGTGAAAAACATTATTTTGACCGGGATACGGGTGAGAATCACGGCACCTATGTCAAGCTGGCGGAAATCGCGGCGGGGTATGGCAAAGAGCCGATGGCATTTAAGAAAGCATTGCAACGCGGTGCCGATCCCGGCATTAACGAAGCGATTTCCTATGCGATCGGCAACCGGGAGCATATGCGGCTTTCCTGCCCGCTTACCCATGCGCAGGAATCCGTGCAGAAATATCTAAGTGCTACTCCTGGAAGTGCGGCAGAAAACGACCCCAATAGCATTCCGGCACATATTGAGCTGGGGCAAAGAAAACGCGAAGAGCAGCTTATGGAGTCGGCGAAGAAAGCCTTTGCGCCGAGAGAGATTGCGGAAAGCAAAGATCGGCAGATGACAGAGCGGCAAAACGCACAGGAGATTTTGAAATGGCTGCCGGATGAAGCGTTGGAAATGTTGTTGCACAGCCATCAGTCGCATACGCATGTGAATGCGGAAACGGTTGCTTCCGTCTATCCGGAAGGGGGGTTTCCTGGAGTATCGCAGACAGATTCTACGGCCACTAACGATAGCATTGGCGCAAGAGATACGCGGTTTGGCGTGTTATTCACCTCGAATGGAAAACATGCCGACAGCACCAGTCCTGATCTGACCAACGAGCGCGTGGCTATGACCACGCTGCATGAGTTGATGCATGTTGCTATTGAGTATTTAAGCACGGAGGAGGTGGTTGAACTGGAAAAACTGGCGGAGAAAACCTCACAGGCCTTGCGCAAGAACGATGCCTCTTATAGCACCATGTCGGGGCGCAATATTTTTTCCTACCAGTGGCTTACGGAAGGCAAGTCCGATCATAAAACGCAGATTCTTGAAGAGAATTCGATAGAGCAGGTGCTCGATTATGGATCGCCGCTGTATGATGGCTACCAGGAGCAGCGCAATCCGCGCAATCCACTTGATACCATGCGCAAGGAAGAGGTCATCTGCAATCTCTACGGCATGATCCACACGGAATATCGGGATAGAGAAGATGAAAGGAACCCCATTTTTCATCCACCCGAGGGCATGGAGATCGTCCGGGAATTTGCCGAAAAAACGGATGCGTGTTTCAAGAAGGCCGTGAGGATTGCCCGCAGCAGGAACCACACTGATCTTCCGGAACCTACCCACGCGCACACGCGCTAATATTTCAGGCTGATTCGGGCGACAACCGCGTTGCTGGCATATTCCACGGTGCTGTCGGTGGAGTGGCGGTTGACGTAGATATATTCCAGCCCCGCGTAATAATCTCCGGCAATGTTGTATTCCGCAAGCAGGGATGTATCCACTACCTTGTCCGTACGGCCGGGGACGCCGCTTACCGGATTGACCTCGAAATCGTTGTGGGTAAAGCGTGCGTCGCCTTGCAGTGACCATTGCGGTGCGAAGGCAAAGTCGAATCCGGCGCGCAGGCGGGTCATGATATGTCCGGAAGCGCCGAACAGTGTGTTTTCCTCGATGCCGCGTGTGGCACCGCCTTTGAGGCGGAAGGCGTCGCTTACCTGCCATCTGCCCTCGGCTTCCAGCCCCAGCGTGGCGATGTCGGGCAGGAACGGATCGTCGTAATTTTGCGCCAGGTAGCCGCCGTTAATGTCAAAGCGCGTGGGGGCTTTCTCCTCGCCATACGCCATGCCCAACCCAATGCCGTACCCATCCGAATCCTTGGGGAAGAGGGCGGTGGAATCGACCTGCGTACGGTAATCGCGGCGATTGAGGGTGCCCTGAATATAGCCCAGCCATTGCGGTGTCACATACACGCCTGTGCGCGCCTTTGCGTTCCATTCGGTACGGTCGCGGTCGTCGTTGATGATGGTGCCGCCGCCGCGTGCGTCCACATTGTCGTAATTGAGGTAGTTCAGCCCGGTGGTGACCAGCCCGTAATACGCGCCGTTATCCGCCCGCAGCCCAATATTGCCTGCGGCCTGATGATAGATGGCGGGTTCCGCCGCGCCGCGGTCGGGATTGTCCACAAAGGAGCCGATATCCACATGATCGCGCCGCAGATCGGCGTCGGCGAGCAGGGAAAGTGTATCATTGATAGCGTATTTTCCGCGCCCGTCAGCACGGACATCCACATAATCATTCTCGCTGTGATCGAAATATTTTCCGCCTTCCACACGCAGGCGTGCGCGTGCTTCATGCTGCTTCATATCCGTGCGCAGGGAAAGTCCGGGAGCGGCGGTGGCGATGAAATCCCCTTTCCTGCCGGTTTTGGCACGGTAAATATTATCGGAATACATCAATCCGGTGGAACCGCCCAGCACCACACGCGCCAGCGGCGACGCTTCGGCCTGTTTCACCTCGATGGCATCGGGCAGGCGCGGCACGCCGGTATCGTCCGCCCTATCCTGTGCGTGCGCATACAACGGATGGCACAGCACGCAGCCCGTAAACAGGAGGGCGTGAAGCCCGGGTGTAAGCATTCTTTTCATTTTCCTATCCGCCAAAGATTTAATTGAATAATTCATGGTTGTCATGACTTTCTTCACCGTCCCGCTGCCAGTAGTGCATTTAAGGTTTCTTTCGCCAGCGGATAGCCATTACCTGCGGCTTTCTCCAGCCATATCCGTGCTTTGGCCTCGTCTTTTTCCACGCCCAGGCCACGCGCATATCCCAGGCCGAGCTGGTACTGACCCTCCGCATTGCCCGATTCCGCTGCCAGGCGATACCAGCGATAGGCTTCGTGCATATCCTGCGTGATTCCCATGCCCGTGGCGTAGAGTGAAGCCACGCGCAACATCGCGGTGCTATCGCCTGCCTCAGCAGCTTTGCGGTACAGCGTCAGCGCCTCTTCCGTCTGTCCCGCGATTTCCAGTTGTTCCGCCTTCTGGATCAATGGGTTTTCGGCAGGTTTGTTATGGTGTCCTGCCCGTTTGGGTTTGCGTTCTATACCCGCTTTTGTAAACCATTGCTGCGCCATTTCGTGATTCACTGCCACGCCCGTGCCATGCTCATAGGCATAGGCCACATACCGCGCCGCTTTTGCATTGCCATCCTGGGCGGCGCTCAAGGCCACCAGAAAGGCATGTTCTTTTGATTGGGGTAAGCGGTCGCCTTCGGCAAAATCTTTGGCAATGGCGTATTTTCGCTCAGGCCGAAGCGTAAAAAGCCGTTCCATCCAACGATCCCCTTCCATGGCGTCCGCCCGGGTACCCGTGCCGTTAAAATAGGCGCGCATCACCTCTTCCGTGGCTCCGGCTGAACCGGCCTGCGCCGCCTTGATATTCCAGGCCAGTGCCGTTGCGTCGTTCTTTTCCACTCCCCAGCCTGTAGCATAGGCCTGTGCCAAGGCACGATAGACCGAACTGCTGCAATCCGGGTCGGTGGCGGCGCGCATATACCAACGCACTGCCTGCGGCGCCATTCCCTGGCGTTCATATAACCGGGCGATATCCGCGGCGACGGCGCGCTCATCGCGGCTGGCGACCTGCAAGAGAAGCTCCAGTGCTTCGGCGGGTTTTCGCCCGGAATCCGGCTGTGCCCAGAGACGCCCTAACTCCGCTGCGGCGGAAACGCTCCCCGCTTCGATGGCGCGGCGGTACCAATACTCCATTTTCCCGGCATCCGGCGCATCCACTAATCCATCGCGGTAAATGCGTGCCAGTGCCAGCATTGCCGTGGCATCATTTTCATTTTCAGCCAATGCGGTGAGCGATTGCATCATATCTTGGGGGCTGGTGCGAATTTCGGTCTTATTCCCTTGTACCAGACCTTCTTTGCGCATCTGGAGCAGAGCGAGCGCCGCGTAAGGGTAATCCGTGCGGATGGAAGTGAGAAGAGCAACCGCTTCGGTGGGATTATGCAGCGGGGAGGGCGTGGCTCCATGGTCATTGTCGCCCTGATAAAGCCGCGCCAGACGGTAGGTCGCTTCCATGTCTCCTAAGGACGATGCCTGTTTCAGCAACGCTATCTGCTGCGCCTGATCCTGCTCGACGCCTTTGCCGGTGCCATAGAACTCCGCCAGGGCGGTCAGGGCGGCGGCGCGCATCTGCGGATCATTCGTTTCGCGCAGAACCTGCCTGTATTGATGAGCAGCTTGTGCGTATTGGCCGTCTTGTCGCAGGTTGGTGCCCTCCGCCAGTGCGCGGCTGCCGGGTTGCTCCAGTACGGTGAATTCATGCTTCAGCAGCGCGGCGTCCGGGTCGCACGCGGCCAGTGCCAGCATTAGCAGTACATTAGAAAGGCTTATTTTCATGACCCGGCTCATATCAGGATACGGTATATAACGCAAAGCCCCTCGTTTGAAAAGTATATTGTTAACTATTTTTTAACTTTACAAGCGTGAGCGCGGGCAGTATCAGAGGGCGCATGACGACGCTGCAAGGACATATACTCTATATAATAATGCTGGTTGCGTCGGGGCTTGCCCTTCCGCCGGTGGCCTGGGATCCGCAATCGCATGAATTTATGTTCGTTCTGGGTAGCCTCGCCGTGTGGCGGTATTCCTGGGGGCTGCTGAACTGGATACGCTGCCATCTCTACCAGAGATGGGTTTTCCCTCGCTGGCGGGCGCAGGCGGACGCCATGGGAGAAGAAGGCTACCCCCCGCATATGTATCTGCTGGTCACCAGTTTTCGTATCGGTACGGAAACCACGCGCCGCGTCTATGAAAGTGTGCTGCGCGAGGCGATTCACTACCATCATCCGGCGACGATTATCTGCTCCATTGTCGAGCGGGCGGACGAGGTGCTGATTAAACAATTGTTTGAGAGCATGAATCCTCCTCCCGAACTTAAACTGATTATGGTGCGCATTGCGGGAACGGGTAAGCGGGATGCGCTGGCCTATGGTTTCCGCGCTATTGCCAGGGAGCGTCCCGTGGCGGGGTCGGTGGCTGCGGTAATTGATGGCGACAGTATGCTGCCTGAGGGTTCCATTGCCCGCTGCGCTTCCCTGTTTGTCCTGCAGCCCGATCTGGGGGCGCTGACCACCGATGAAATATGCGAGGTGGAAGGCAACTGGGTTTTTCGTAAATGGTATAATATGCGTTTTGCCCAGCGCCATATCTTTATGGCGTCGGTAAGCCTCTCCCGCCGCGTTTTAACCCTGACGGGGCGTATGTCGATGTTTCGCGCCGAGATCGTTACCCGGCCGGAGTTTATCGAGCATGTGGAACTCGACTGGATCGACCATTGGCGGCTGGGGCGTTTTAAATTTCTTACCGGCGACGATAAATCCTCCTGGTTCTATCTTCTTAAGGAGGGGTTCCCGATGCTGTATGTGCCCGATGTCAAAGTGGTCACGATCGAAACGCCTCCCGATCCCAGCTTCTTCAAAAGCTCCATCACCCTGATGCGCCGGTGGTTTGGCAATATGCTGCGCACCAATGCGCGTGCCATTGCGCTGGGAACGCGACCCATGGGATGGTTCACCTGGATCAGTATCGTTGACCAGCGGCTTTCCATGTGGACGTCGCTCACCGGACTTGTGGCCGCGTTGCTGCTGAGCCTGTCCGTCATGCCGATGGCGATGATATATTATCTGTGGTGGATTGCCTTCACCCGTTATGTGATTACGCTGAGTCTGCTGGCCGGACGCCCGTCGGTGGATGCATTTTATCCATTCCTGCTTTATTATAACCAGATTGTAGGCTCCTTTATGAAAACCATGGTTCTGTTCCGGCTCGACAAGCAAAAATGGACGCGCCAGAACACCGTGCTGGGTCGCCAGCATTTTTCCATTTCCGAACGGCTGGCAGGGTGGAGTTCCGCCTATATGCACGTTTTTGCCATGACGTTATTCGTGGCGGCGCTTGCCACGCTGACGGGTCTTATTCACATGCCGGATTTGCGTTTCTGGCACTCTGTTCTCTGGGGGTAATACATGACATCCGACACCAACGAAAAATCCGGCGCGACCATCGTCCATGAATCCGAGGCGCAGCGCCAGTTCATCCGGCTTCAATTGCCGGTGGAGGTGGAGATTGCCCAGAAGCGTTATATCAGCGACGACTGGTCAAGCGGCGGGCTTTCGCTGCGCTGGCCGGAAGAGGAACTGAGCGCGGGCGGCACACTGATCCGCGAAGGGGTGCAATTCAAAGCGCGTATATTATTCAAATTCGGCCTGTTCGACATCACCATTCCCGTGGAGCTGGAAGTGCGCAATGTCGTGACGGCGAAGGGACGGGTGGGATGCCGTTTCGTCCATCAAAACGCCGGGCAGATATCGTTGCTGCAATTTATCGTCAATGCTTACGTCACCGGCGAGATGGTACGAGTGGGGGATATCATCGAGATCGTCTCGCGTGACAATACCGCGCCCAAACGCAGCATTCCCGCGCCGACGACGACGAGAAGTTTCCGCCGTTTCTTCAACTGGCTGCTGGTGATTTCCGCCTCCGCATTACTGGTGGGATATATCGGGCTGGGTCTATTCGAGCGCGCTTTCGTGGTGCGAAGCGATGCCGCTGTCGTGCTTTCCGAGCCTCTGGTGGTGGAAGCGCCCGCATCGGGCAGGGTGTATTATCAGCCGATTGCGCCGGGAACGCATGTCGCCGAGGGCACGCCCCTGCTGATGGTGCAGACGCCGGGCGGTAATATGGAAACCGTCGATAGCCCCTGTAATTGCATTCTGCGCGAGCGGCTGCTGGATAACCATGCGCGTATCGGCACGGGCGATTCTCTGCTGCGCCTGATGTCCGCCGACGCGACGCCCTATATCGAAGCCCACCTGCCTGCGAGCGATGCATTGCGCGTGAAGACAGGCGACGCGGTGCAGGTGAGTCTGCCGGGTGCGGGGGACGTTGTCGCCGGTCGTATCGCCAGCATGGAGGCGGGGCAGAGTAAAACCGGTGAGGCGACGCTGTATATCGAGCTGGCGGAGAAGCTGGCGGCGGATTATGTCGGTGGGCCGGCGACGGTGCGGGTAAATAGCTTGCGCACAAGCCGTTAGGGGAAGCCCATGCGCTGGCAGCGTTACGCTATTCTCCTCAGTTTCCTGCTGTGGCCGTTCTGCCCTGCGCTTGCAACGACGCCATCGTTGCATCAGGCGGTGGCCGATATTAAATCCATGAGCGATGACAGGCAGCGTGTGGGTGCCTTCCGCGCTCTGGCCGAAAAACTGGCCAGAGAAAATGATCGGTTCGGCAAGATTACGGAGAAAGCCGTTTCACCGTCACGGAATATTCCCGGTGCCGACGCCGTGGCGCGGTTTGAGGAAGAAACAAAAGCGCAGGCGCAGAAAGTAAGTGGCGATGTTGTAATCAGGACGCCGCTGCCCAGCAATTTCGGTGATTTTATTCCCGACCTTCCGCACCCGGAGCGCCTGGCTTATGATACTGCGTATGTGCGTGGACTGATGCCTCAGCCGAGCCCGACGCTGAAGGTGCAGAGAATGCCTTACGATCTGTGCCTGTATAATATCAAGCTGGTCTATGCCAATGGCCGTGCCGACTTCATGGAGCGCCAACGCAGCGCCGCGCCGGAAATTCTTTATCTGGAAGAAGGCGCCGCGACACTGCCGCAGCTCTATGCCGCGCTCCAGGCGCAAGGTGTGGGGGATGATGTGTTGGTGCAGGAGGGGGACGTCTATACATTACGCAGGCCGCTGGTGATAGCACCCGGCGCGACTTTGATGATTACAGGAAAAGAGGTCGCTGAACTGCGGCTGTCCGAAGAAAGCGGCGCGTATATCGTCAATGCGGGAAGCCTGTTTGTTGTAGAGACACGGCTTACGGGCTGGAGGGAAAAGGAAAACGCTCCTGCCTGGGCAACCTATGCCAGCAGTAAGAATTTCCGCCCCTTCCTGATGGCATGGAGTGATACGCATACCTATCTGGCGGGCAGCGTTTTTACGGCGCTGGGCTACGCTAACAGCAAGTCCTACGGCATAACTATTTCTTCCGGCCCCGAACGGATGCTGCGTTTTAAGAAGGAGAGCATCCCGGCGCCGACAGCGGTGATCGTCGATAATTCCTTTCGCAATTTATATTATGGCTTTTACTGCTTTGAAGCAGAGGGTGTTGCGCTTATCGGCAACGAATATGTGAATAATATTATTTACGGCATCGACCCGCATGATTATTCCAAAGGATTGACCATCGCCTACAACACCGCCTATGGCAGCGAGAAGAAGCACGGAATCATCATCTCCCGCGAAGTGAATCATGCCACGATTGTTGGCAATCTGACGTTTGAGAATCACGGATCCGGCATGATGCTGGAGCGTCAAAGCAGCGATACGCTGGTCTATGCCAACACATCCTTTTCTAACACGCAGGATGGGCTGACGATCTACGAAAGCAGTTGCAGCATTACGGCGGCCAACCAGTTTCTTGCCAATCAGCGCATGGGCGTGAATATCCGCAACAGCGTGGATGTAGGGCTTTTTCACAATCGGATGGCGCATAACGCCAGGGCGGGCATTCAGGGCTACATAGTGAACCTGCATACGGCGCCGGGGCAGGAGAAGCGGGATTATACGCTAGACCCCTATACGGAAATGGTGGGATTTTCTGCGGTAGGCAACCAGATAGAGGCCAATGGGCATGGGATTCAGGCGGAGAATATGGCAGCGTTGTATCTGCGCGCCAATCGGTTTCTTGAGCAATCGCCCCACCTCTTTCGCGGCGAGTGGTCGGCACTCCTGCCCCAGGCGTTGGCCGAACATAATATGGCAAAGGAGGGAATACTGGTAACCCGCACCTGCTCCCCTCCGGGCGATGTTGCCATCCGGGAGTGTTCTTTCCGCAAACAAGGATATTTTGCGGGTGACGGCCAGGACAATCTCCTTCAACGGATGCAGGATGATTCATGCAATACGCCACCGCCAGCGGGAGAAGAAAAGTGACACGCATTTTACTGACGCTCTTTCTGATAGGCATGGTGATGATGCCGCTGGCAGCGCAGGCGGAGTCCGACCCGATTCAGCGACTACGCACCCTGGCGGCGCAGGGCAGGCAGAAGGATTTTCTGGCGCTGCGCGATGAGCTGTCCTCCAGCGGCAGCGTGGAAATGCTGGTGGTTCTGGGCAAGCTCTATGAACGCCTCCCTGATGAACGGGGCTTCCATCACCCTCATTATGCGCAGGCGGCGGAGTATTATCGCAAGGCGCTGGAGGTAGCGGCACAGGAGAAAAAAGAAAACTACTGGGTAAACCGCGCCCGTTCCTATTATGCCGCTCTTTTGCTCAAAGGGTACGGGGGAAAGAAGCATCCTCAGCAAGCATTGGAATTACTGAAACTGGCCAGTGAACGCGGCGACGCTTCGGCGGCGTATCTCTATGCGAAGGCGCTGCTGCAGGGATATGGAAAAGGCTTGGCAGACGGCGTGGAGGCCGAACGCTGGTTGCGCACCGCGATCAGGCTGGGGGAAGGACGCGCTGCCTTCTTACTGGCAGACGCTTTGGAAAATGGAGAAATAAAAAGTGAAAATCCCATCCAACAACATGCAATGGAACTGCGCGCCCTGGGCGTTTCTCTGTTAGGCGTCGCCGCGCAACGGGGGGAAAGCAGTGCCGCGTTATTACTGGGCACATTGTATGAAGAAGGAAAATTTGTGCCCGAA
>Ga0209573_1000765_pt1 | contig 59617 bp, 49 predicted proteins | sample TNRBio252014_DNA_FD_185870 | JGI IMG/M metagenome (GOLD analysis project Ga0209573, IMG submission 185870) | Wastewater treatment Type I Accumulibacter community from EBPR Bioreactor in Madison, WI, USA - TNR Reactor_6/25/2014_ DNA (SPAdes)... | ecosystem: Engineered > Bioreactor > EBPR >...
CAAAGTGCTCCGTGACCACCCGCTGAAAGGCTCGATCAGATCCAAACGCAAACGAGCAGGCTTATCAGCCAGCTTCCGCTCGGAAGTCATCGCTCCCATTTTCCATAACCCCCATGCGTAAGCCCTGCCGAAAGGCAGCGCGACTTTTCAGGGAAGAGCACGCACAGCCACTCCGTCACGCTCAGTCGCTGCCAGCGGGGTGTTTTTCCCGTAACTTTAGCGGACCGCACCTCGTTAACACCCCCGGCCATGGGTCATGCCGCCCATTCGCCAACCTTCCCCAGCCATGATACGCCCCCTGCTCACCACCGCCCTCGTCGCCCTCACGCTCTCCGCCCCGGCTGCGGATAAGCAACCGCCCAACATCCTGTTCTTCTTTGCCGATGACCTGACAACGCAGGCCATCAGTGCCTACGGGGAAAAGCGGCAACTCCTGGAGACCCCCGGCATGGATCGCGTGGCCAAGGAGGGCATCCGCTTTGATCGATGCCTTGTCACCAACAGCATCTGCGGCCCCATGCGCGCGGTGATCCAGACCGGCAAATACTCCCACCTGAACGGCTTCTACAACAACAGCAATAGCCGCTTCAATGGCGACCAGCAGACCTTCCCCAAGCTCCTGCAAAAAGTCGGCTACAGCACCGCCGTCATCGGCAAATGGCATCTGGAGGCCAACCCGCAGGGCTTTGACTACTGGCACATCCTCCCCGGCCAAGGGGCCTACTACAACCCGCCAATGATCGATAACGGCAAGCCCGTAAAGCACGACGGCTACGTCACCGACATCATCGGCGATCTCACGCTCGACTGGCTCAAGAACCGCGATAAAACCAAGCCCTTCATGATGATGTGCCAGCACAAGGCCCCCCACCGCGAGTGGGAGCCCGCACTGCGCCACCTCGGCTTTGACAAAGATCGCGTCTATGACGAGCCCCCGTCCCTCTTTGATACCTTTGAAGGCCGCAGCAAGGCCGTGAGCGATCACGACATGGGCATCGAACGCACCATGACTGATCGAGACCTGAAACTTGTGCCCCCCGGAAACCTCACCCCCGATCAGCGCCGCTACTGGGATGAATACTATGAGCCACGCAACGCCAAGTATCGCGAGGCCAACCTGACCGGCAAAGACCTCGTCCGCTGGCGCTACCAGCGCTACATGCACGACTACCTCGCCTGCGTGAAGGGCGTGGATGAAAACATCTCCCGCGTCTTGGATTACCTTGATAAAGAAGGCCTCGCCGAAAACACCGTCGTCATCCTCTCCAGCGACCAGGGCTTTTACCTGGGGGAGCACGGCTGGTTTGACAAACGCTGGATCTTTGAAGAATCCCTGCGCACCCCCTTCCTCGTCCGCTGGCCCGGCATCACGAAGCCCGGCAGCGTAGACAACCACATCGTATCCCTCCTCGACCTCGCACAGACCTTCCTCGATCTCGGTGGCGTCGCACAGCCCGCCGACATGCAGGGCCACTCCCTGGTGCCCCTTTTCAAGGGGGAAGATCCCGCCGACTGGCGCAAGAGCTTCTACTACCACTACTACGAGTTCCCCGCCCCGCACCGCGTCCGCCCGCACTACGGCGTCATCACAGACCGCTACAAACTCATTCACTACTACCGGCCAGACGTCGATGACTGGGAGCTCCTGGACCGGGAAAAAGACCCGCAAGAGACACGCAGCTTTTACAACGACCCCGCCTACGCCGATACCGTCGCCCAGTTGAAGACAGAGCTCCAGCGCCTGCGCGTGGAGGTCAAAGAGACCGAAGATCCACCCCGCCTCGCGCATGGGAACCGAGCCTTTGACGGCGAAGCCAATCCCCCCGTCCAGCCCAAGGGAAAGGGCAAAGGGAAAGGAAAGGGCAAAGGTAAGAAGGCCGAGTGAGCCACTATCAAATCTCAAATCTCAAATCTCAAATTTCAGATTTCAAATCCCATCGTCACCATGTCCCGCCTCTTCCCACTCCTCTGCCTCCTGGCACTGACCGCACCCGTCTTTGCCAAACCGAACTTCATCTTCATCCTCTGCGATGACCTCGGTTATGGCGATGTCCAGATCCTCAATGCCCAAGGCAAGATCCCCACACCGAACATGGATCGCATTGGCCGGGAGGGCATGATCTTCACCGACGCCCACACCAGCTCCAGCGTCTGCACCCCCACCCGCTACGGCGTCATGACCGGGCGCTACAACTGGCGCACCAAGCTCCAAAACGGCGTCCTCGGCGGCCTCAGCCCCCGCCTCATCGAGCAGGGCCGCATGACCGTCGCCTCCATGCTCAAATCCCAGGGTTACGCCACCGCCGTCGTCGGCAAGTGGCACCTCGGCATGGACTGGGTCCGCAAGGACGGCGGCGATGTCTCAGAGCTCACCATCGAATCGCGGGAGCAAGTCTGGAACGTCGATTACTCCAAGCCCATCACCAACGGCCCAAACAGCGTCGGCTTTGACTACTACTTCGGCATCAGTGCCTCGCTGGACATGGTGCCCTATTGCTTCATTGAAAACGACCACGTCACCGCGCTACCCACAGAGGACCGCAACCTCGAAATGATGACCGGACGCGAAGGCTCCACCACCCGCCAGGGCCCCGCAGCCCCCGGCTTCACCGGCTACGAAGTCCTCCCCACCCTGCGGGATAAGGCCGTCGGCTGGATCAAGGAGCGCGCCGCCGATGCCAAGGCCGGCAAGCCCTTCTTCCTCTACCTCCCGCTCGCCTCCCCCCACACCCCCATCCTTCCCAACAAAGAATGGCAGGGCAAGAGCGGCCTCAATCCGTATGGAGACTTCGTCATGGAGACAGACGCCGCCATTGGCACCCTGCTCAAGACCCTCGATGAAGAAGGCCTCGCCGACGATACCTTCATCGTCTTCACCAGCGATAACGGCTGCTCCCCCAGCGCCAAGTATGATGAACTCCTCCCCAAAGGCCACAATCCCAGCGCAGAGTTCCGTGGGCACAAAGCAGACATCTACGACGGCGGGCATCGCGTCGCCTTCATGGTCCGCTGGCCCGCAGGCGTCAAGGCCGGGCAAAAGAGCGCTCACCTCGTCTGCCTCACCGACTTCATGGCCACCGCCGCAGACATCATCGGCTATCAAGTGCCAGAGACCGCCGCCGAAGACAGCTTCAGCTTCCTGCCACAGCTCAAAGGGGAAAAACGCGAAGGCCTGCGCCCCGCCATCGTCCATCACTCCATCGGCGGCTACTTCGCCATCCGGCAGGATCAATGGAAGCTCGAGCTCTGCCCCGGCAGCGGCGGATGGTCCGCCCCCCGCCCCGGCCAAGAGCCCGCCGGATCTCCCCCCACCCAACTCTACGACCTCACCGCAGACATCGCAGAACAGCACAACCTCGTCTCCCAAGAGCCCGAAGTCGCCGCCCGCCTCACCAAGCTGTTAGAAGGCTACGTGACCAACGGACGCAGCACCCCCGGCACCCCCCAAGCCAACGCCGTCCCTGTGGAGATCCACAAAAAATCCCCACCCGCCGGCAAAGGCAAAGGAAAGGGCAAAGGAAAGCAAGCCGCCAAATAAAGCCAAAGCCCCAGCCGCAAACACCGTCCCAGAGGACGACCACCCATTGTCAGCCTGTGGGCGAGGATGGGGTTTAACAGGGAAGTGCGTCAAGGCCACGGCAGTTGCTCCCCACGCCGACCCGCACCTCTAGCGCAGCTTCCCAGTGTTTGAATGTCCAATTGCCAGTAATCGTGACTGAAGCGTGGACTAGCCATTCAGCCTAGCAGCAGTTTCCTCGTCGTTGGCTTTTTCAACGACAACGTAGACACCCATGTAGTTTGGTGAATAATTAAAGTGCCGACTCCGAACGATGTAGACTGAGTTAGCCTGATCAAACGTCAAAGTGACACTATCACCAAGAGACGGAACAAAAGGAAGTTCAGATCCCTCAATATCTCCAGTGTCTGGGCCGCAATCATTGGGTCTCCCAGTTTGATGATCAAAAATTCGAAATGTTATTCTGTACTTCATGACAAGGCTTAAATGTGTTTTCCCTCTGGTGAGCTACTTTCGATTCTTCTCGTTTGAAGTAACCGTCTTTAACAACGACTTGAGCCCGCTGAGCGCGTTGGAAAGACCTTCGGCGAGCTTGCCGTCACCACGCTCTTGAGCCTCATTCCGGGTGGACTCAGTGTGCTTAATCTGATCTTTAATAGACTTCTTATCTTTGCTGTAATCTGCCATGGTTGCGAGTGGTTTGGGTTTTATAAGACGTCAGAGGTGGGTAATCAGATACCGGTCGTTCGAATTCGAGAAAACGCGGTTACCTACCACGCCGGGTCAATTTGGAGCGGGTAGCCGGTTGCTCGCCACCGTCATTTTGGGCTTCTTTGTTTTTTTTGGCTTTTTTCCGGCGAGGTCCGTTCCCGTTATTGTCATGACCCGTGGGGATCGGAATGCCCTCATGGTTAGCGACGACTTCAGAGGGTTTGACGCCGTCACTTGGAATGCAATTATCTTCATCTGTTTTAATGTTTGATGGTTGAAGGTAGGCAATAACGCCTTCTGGAGATGGATGACGAATGACATCTTCATCGATGTTTGACTCAAAAAACGCGGCCAACTGTACAGCCAATTGCATTTCTGAATCGTCAGGGGCCTTGACACAATCAAAGAGCCGTTTGGACTCGGCAAAGTCAATTACGAACCCGTGGTGTGGGTAACTGGCAGCGAGGGTAGTAGCTAGTTCTGTGCTCGCTCCAAGACGCGTGCCGTAATCTACCGCAATATCCATGGATCGTTGCATTTCGCCGAGCTTCAAGGGGTCAATATTCTGCGTTATTGGCGAAAAGAGTCCTGTAACGACCTGAGCAGCAATCTCCGATGCTGTCTTGGTGGTGATAACGCCCCCAGATCTGGCTCGGACGGAGAGGAAGCAATTCTGGAATGCATCCCATGCGGAATCGCTAATTGAAGCGAGTGCTTTGGTGATGTCCAACCCTGAAACCCTGTGCATGAACTCATCCGGCTTGTGAATCTGAACATCCAACGGACCGAACTCGGCCCTATCGCCCATGACAATATTATGGGCCCCCAATGCAAGCAAAGTCCCGGCACTTTTGCAGAAGCCGTAGACATGCAGAGAAAACTTCTTGTAATGGTCCTGGAGGAATCTCGCAATCCGATAGGCGGCATCGGGATCGCCACCATAGGTGGAGAGAATCAGAATGACGTTATCCCTCTTTCGATGCTTGGAAATCGTATTGATGAATGTTTCTCCAGATAGATACGAGATCTCGCTGCTGAAAAGGAAAATGTCTGCATTCGCTTGCTCGGAAACGACATCAATAGGGTCAATCGTCCCCGATGGAGAGTCAGGTGGCTCGGAGGAAAGTGTATAGGTTTTCATTGTGTAATCATGGGCCACATTACGAATAGAACGATCTGAGATCAATGTCGGTGATTTTTTGTGGCCGAGTCGACCGAGATTGAGGCTGGGAAGCCGGTGGGTCAAGGGTTTCGTGCTGGAGGGGTGAGTTTTGGGATTGTTTGGGTGGCTGAACCTTTTGGGATTCGGTAGGAGCTGATATTGCGCCTGAAATATCGGATTGGTTCGTGGGGGTTAATCTTTTTTTAGGCTGGGGGGGGCGGTTCCCGACCCGGTCGTTGTCAGGAGGACAGCGACCTCCCATGAACTTCCCCGGTCACTCACAGGGCTTGAGCGACCTCCCATGAACTTCCCCGGTCGTTCACAGGGCTTGAGCGACTTCCCATGAATTTCCCCGGTCACTCACGGGGCTTGAGTGACTTCCCATGAATTTCCCCGGTCGTTCACAGGGCTTGAGTGACCTCCCATGAATTTCCCCGGTCGTTCACAGGGCTTGAGTGACTTCCCATGGATTTCCCCGGTCACTCACAGGGCTTGAGTGACTTCCCATGAACTTTCCCGGTTGAGCCCATACCGCGAGCGCTGCGTCTCAAGAGTCATTTGGAGGTTTGGTGCCTTCATTTCCTTGCCCACGGTGGGAGGCTAGCGCTCTTTGTTCCCAAGACTGCCTCACCGGAACCGTCTGCTCGTGCCGTCGCCCTGACGCCAGAGTCGCCGCCCCAACGAGGGATGGCTGTCGGCCCCACGATTGCGATATCCGAAGGTTGGTCGGGCGGTCTGTAGAGCCAGGCTTCCGAAGCAGCACTCGGTCCGGCCCTGAACTGCTATCTCTCGAATGAAACCCTATCGAGCGTCCTCCCCGCAACGAGATCCTCAAGCTTTGCCGGATACGAACCATAGGTCTCGTAATGCTTCGAAAGCGCTTTACCCAGAGTAACGGCATTCTGAAACTGCTCCAGTGGCCACTGCCTTTGCACCTCGCGACGGTGGAGTATCCACATCCCAAGCGAGCCGACGGACACCACGAGTCCGGCAAGCACGATGAGGGTCGAACGCTTTGTCATTTTTTAGGAGGGGAGGGTTTTGGCCACGTCGCTATCAGGGCGTCAACTTCACGGTTTTGGTAGGTGCTCCGTCTCCGGGATCGAAGGTCCAAGTGTCAACCCCTGCAATCTCTTCGAACCACAGTGTCGGATCCCAGCCCAGTCTCCGGAAGAGTCTGAACTGGCCGGATTCGCCGGGAACAAATGTCCACCCGTGGGTCATGTCATCTTGAAGGTCGATTTCAATGGGCAGATCCGCTCGGATCGCATTGAGATCCGCTGGCAGAGTGTTTGAGTGGCTATCGCGATACCGTCGAATGGCCGTAATCAGCGGGAGGGCGAGTCTGGCCTCTTGGGTCAGTCTGTCATCATAATCTGAGGCCGGATAGGACGGTCTCATGCCTCCTGGTCCCCACTCCTGGTGAAGCAGCCAAGAAGCGCCCCATGCGATCGATAGGAGTGACACCATCACAATCCAGACTTTGGCGAACTTGGACGGCTTGCGTTGCGCTTTTGGGTCAATGATCTGTGAAAGCATGGCGCAAATGGGAACGGATGGTTTTGCTTGGCCATATCAACGTTTCGGATCAGGAGACGCCGAAGAGTGGATGTTGCTGACACGACAGATGGCATTCGAGCCGTTGCCAGCATCTGATTTGGTTACGATTAGCATCGAGGCCACGGCGGTCACGCCACCCACCAACCCACACCTCTAGCGCCGCGTCTCAATGCTAACTTGGAGGTTCGCCCTTTTTGTTGGCATCGTTCACTTCATCGAGGTCATCATGTTCTCACGCCAAGCTGGCGGAGACGTTGTATCAACCTTGCTCATGAGGACAAGCTTCCCATCCACCGATCCGATGGTGAAGTATGCGTCACTGAAATCTTTATCTTCAGGTCCGTCAGTTTGCACATAGAGCTTTGCAATAGGCATCGCAGGCCAATCGATTTTTCCACCTGATGATGACTTGAAGTCCCTCTCACTGCATGGGTAGACTTCAATGCTGGTGACTTTGTGAGCGAAAATGGATTTGATCTCAGAGTCCATTGTTCCTGATGGGTAAACTAGCTTACCGACAGGTTCTGGCCCCATCTTCATGAACGCATTAGCAAACATGTCACGGATGTCGGAAAACGACATGTCGTCGGCCCGGCAGAGAGCCAGCGAGGAAAGCATAAAGAGAAGGAGATATCGCTTCATAGGTCGATTGAGATGGTGCGTTGATTTCTTCAATTGGAAAGGCCGCGATTGAAACGTGTGATCTGCGATAGATTCTGGGCGACGGACTTTGAATTCTTGCACAACGTTTGATGTGCGCCCACCGGCGCGATTGAAAGGAAAATGAATTGAATTTGAAAAGCTTATGGCCGGTTGGTGCGTCATGGCTTGTTCGCCTTCTTCATTTCGTATCGAGCTTCCAGCTGCTTCTGCGTCTTCGCTCCCCCGATCTTCCACTTCATCAAATGGTTGATGTCGTCGATAGCATCCTGCGCGACTGCGGCTACCCGCTGATCCTCATCTTTAAGCGCGCGGAGCAAAATCGGCTTCACAATATTCTTCTCGACGCGACCACGAAACCTTGCGGCGTAGGAAAGGCCGAGCAGCGAATTCGAGCGAACCCACGGATCTTGGTGTTCCGACAAACGAACGCAAACGTCTTGGATAAATCGCCAGTTCTCGTGATTGAATCCCAGATCGATGGGCAAGGTTCTCAACCGCTCGACGTCGTTCGTGGCGATGGCGTCCATTGCCTCTCGATCAGCAACTTGCTCCGGGGCTCTGTAAACGCGTTCAGTCATCGGGATATTGTTGGCGAACAGTGTAAATAGTGCGATGCAATATCGGCAAGGCCGATATTTTTTCGGGCGACCGACCGAGATTGAGGCTAGGAGTCTGGTCGGTCAAGGGTTTCGTGGTGAGAGGCGTGAGCTTTGGGGCGGTTAGGAAATCACTCAGAACTCGGCCAACTCCGCGACTGGCTGCTGCCGAGGCTGATGAACGGGCAGGTGCCGGTGGGGTGAATTTGCGGACGTTGAATCCGATCTTGAATGACGACGCTTCAACTCTACGCTCCCGAACACCCGAAGATGATGCTCTACAAACGCCAGAAGCTCCTGCTCGATCTCGTCCATGCTGCGGCCGACGGACTTGCGGCTACGGAGCGGATCCTGATCACCGTCAAAACCTACCCGACGCTGTCGGCAAAGTACGGTGAATTGGTCTGCACCGCCGGGCTGAGGCAGGACGGCTCTTGGATTTGAAGCAATCCCATGAGAACGCTCGCCTCGATCACTACCGCCCTCTTGTTCTTTTCCGCCTCGGTCGTCCATGGCATCACGTATGACTTGTGGAAATCCCAGGTCTTTACTTCCGGTGAAGTTGCGGACCCGTTGGTGAGTGGTGATCTGGCAGATCCTGACAAGGATGGCTTCAATAACCTGATGGAGTATGCCATGAATGGCGATCCCAAGGCCGCCAGCACCCCACAGATGCCCACGGCGAGCAAGGCCGCCAGTGAAGGCGGAGCGCTGCACTATACGCGGCGACGTGAGGCGCTGGATCTGGACTACATCGTGGAGGTGTCCAATGATCTGGTGAGCTGGCACAGCGGCTTTGCCAACGTCTGGACCACCAATGCCGTGCCGAATGCCTCCGTAACGGTGAATGGCGTATCCCTGGTCATCGCCGACCAAGTGACGGCCACCTCCCAGTTGGCCGCCAGTGGAAAGCAGTTCCTGCGACTGAAGGTGATCCGGTCTCCCAGGGCGGGGATCAAATCTGCGCTCCAGGCGTCAGGGCTAGAGCCAGAGGCGCTGCTGACAAATTCAGTCATTCCCAGCGGCCCGTATGCGGGCGCAGTCACCCAGTATCCCGTGATGGGTAGCCCGCTGCCCAACTACGTCGTCCAATGGTATTTTGCGGCGCAAGCGATGGCTGAGCTTGCGGAGACCCATCCCGCGATGGGGAAAGCACTGGTCGAAGCCTATCTGCGCAACTTGGACACTGGCGATAGTCCGCCGAAGTATCGCATCCATGACGTTGATCTTTACAGTGGCACGGCGGGACAGACGCCGTGGAGCCTGTGGGGAAGAATTTTCTCCGATTCGGACGACGCTTATGCAGGCGCGATCTTGCTTTTGGCAGGCAAACTCAAGCGGCTAAATCCCACTGACGATTGGCTAAACCATGGCACTCTTCCTGGTGGAGCCAGCATCCGCGCCCTGCTGAAAGAAGTCGCCTACGCGAACCTCTTCACCCAAGCCAAGAATGCCGTGGTGAAAGAAAACCCCGGCGGCCCAGACATCGCCAACCGCACCCTTCGTGTGTATCAAGGCGGCAACTCCAATGTCTCCGACGAAGGTTTCGGCAAGCTGATCAACGATGAGGTCGTGCTTCAGGTTACCGGCTATGAGTTCGGGCTGTTCATGGACAATGTGCAAGTCTGGGCAGGACTCAACGAGTTCACCACAGCGCTAGAGATGATCGAAGGCGCGGCCTCCGCCGATGTCGGCTATTTCAAAGGCTGGAGGGACCAGCAACTGGAGACGATTCATGCCGTGTATTGGGATACCCAACGCAATGCTTGGCGGGCCACCGACGATGCGCCTGGAGGCATTTTAAAAACAGCCGAATCGTCCCCCTTTTACGCCGCCCTGCTGTGTCAGCTTTATCCGCAACTCTATGGCATGCATTATCCGGGTAGCACCACAGAAACCCAGCGCCGCTACAACATGGCCTGGAAGTGGGTCATCGAAAACATGCCGGACTGGACGCAGTCATCGGCGTGGCCTTTGGCAGATCAGTTTTCCCACCTCGAAATTGCTGTCATCGCCGCCAAGCATGGGGAAAAGCAGAAGGTGGAAGACTTCCTCACCATGGCCCGCAGTCGATGGCTGCCAGGCGGCACCGTCACCAATGGCACGGTCAGTGAACAAATCGGCTACTGGCAATTGCTCGTCGGTCACTAGCACCGCAACTCAGCAAAGGGGCAACAGCTCGGCACACGGGATTCAGGGTTAACGGACATCAAAGAAGAAGTGTATGCAGCCGTCCAAGATCTCCGCGCTCGCGAAAATGATCTGGAGCCCAGGTCACGCCAGTTCGGTGCCGCAGTGGTGGCAGTATCTGGCACCAGCGGGATGCCCGGTGGTGCCGACACGAGGGTTGCGTGATGCGTTGTTTGGCTCCGGTGCTTCCATCCGGTCAATAAGGCCAGCCCCCGCGCTATGCCAAGCCGGAACTGAGCCGGGGGCCACGGCCCCCGCTGCGCGGTGGCCCGCAGTCAGGGGCCGATGGTCAGCGTTGCCACTTCGGTCCAATCCCCGATCGCGTGCCCCCGATCCCAGAAGCGCAGGCGGTAGTGCCGCAGCTCCGGCTGCCCAGGGTGCCGCAACGGGCGGATGTCCTCGTAGAGATGGCGCGCGGCGATGGCCAGATCTGCCCAGTCATCCTCCTCCGCCAGGCGGGTCTGGATCAGGACGGCATAGCGACCGTGCTTGGAGGTGCGGATGGCGACCTTTTGATTCGTTGGACCCGGCAGGACCTTGAACCGCACGGTGGGCACGGTGTGCACCGCGCTATCATGGTTCGGCAGGATGCCCAGCAGAGCGCCGATCCCGTCGGTGTAGCCTGGGTCTGCCTTGATCTGCGCCACGCAGCGGAAGATGCGCTTCAGGCCACCCGGGCGGCGCGGCTCCACACCCTCCGGCAAGGCTGGCAAGGTCCAGACCGGCAGCAGTGGGCCGGAATCCTCCCTGCCCGTCTGGGCCGACTCAATGCCGGCGGTGCTGGCCTTGGCAAAGTGTCTCGCCGCAGTCCGCCAGCGGCCGACCACATAGGCCAGCCAGCGCGCATCCGCCACGACGTCGTCTAGTTCCTGCGGCACGATTCTGAGATGGCTGCGGTATTCAGGCAGCGAGTTGGCAAAGTTTTGCAGCCACAGCACCTGCTGTGGGATGGGTACGGGGTAGTAGTCTTGGCGTGTCATAGGAGGGACGGTGAGATGGGGTGGGGAACAACGGACAAAAGGAAGATGAAGGCAGGCAGCGCGAAGCGGCAGCACGCCTGAGCGCGGCCCCCTTTCTTCCAGGGGGAGTAGCAGAGCCACCTGGGCACGCCCCCTCTTCTTCGGGGGGCAGCGTCGGATTTTCCGGTAGCGCCCCCCGCGATCCAGGGGGCGTCCCGATGAACTGGAGGAAAGCCCCCCGGACTCCAGGGGGTCTGCAAAAACGGCGCTGTATCGCCCCCTGGTTTCCAGGGGGATCGCCTGCGTCTTGCCGGAGGTCCCCCTGATCCCCAGGGGGCGCTACTGAATGGCGCAGTCACGCCCCCCGATTGCCAGGGGGCGGTGCAAAACCGTCCAGGCAAGCCCCCCGGCGTTCGGGGGGCTTTCCAAAATCGCGCCGTCAATCCCCCTGAACTTTGGGGGGAGCGCCAAAACCTCATCGTCTCCGTGCAGGAAGGCGCGGCAGGACATCCAGCAGGGCGAGGCCCTTTCCCGAATGTTTGACCACACCAGCCCGGTTCCGTAGCAGGCTGCCCAGCCCACAGCATCTCTTGGCGGTTGCCCATGGCACGGTATTCAAAGCCAAAACCCCGGAATCTGGCAAGCCCAAACTTGGATCATCGCCGTGGCACCGCACGTCCCTGATCGGAGCCGGGATCACTCGATTTCGACCGAGAGCTCATCGCCATCGATGACGACTTCGTAGCCGCGCACGTCTTCGCTTGCTAGGGCGGTCTGTTCCTTGCCTGTGCAGAGTTCAAACGTCGCGCCGTGCCATGGGCAGGTCACACAGTCGTCTTCGACCATGCCTTCCGATAGTGGGCCCCCTTCGTGGGGGCAGGTGTCGTCGATGGCCTGAAATTTGCCGCCCTGGTTGAAGACGGCGATGCGCCTACCGGCCACGTCAAAGGCCCGGGCTTCCCCGGATGGGATGTCGCTGGTGGTGGAGATACGATGGAGGGGCATAAGTCATGGGGGTTAGTGGATTGCGTGTTGTGTCAAAGAAGTTGGAAATGCCATCCGGCCACCTTCTCCGCCGCCCTACTTTACGATGCCCTTAAACGAGGAACGAGCCGCCGGGCGCGTGCCTGCCTCCCGATCCAGCACGAGAAGACTGGCCGGATCATCGCCAGCCAGCCTCAAGCGGTCGAGCATATCGCGCACACTTTTTTCCTCCTCCATCTGCTCGTTGAGGAACCAGAGGAGCAGATTCTTGGAGGCATGATCCCGCACGCTTTCGGCGACTTCGTAGAGGTCGTTGATTTGCGTGGTGACCACCTCTTCCTGCTTCAGGCTGTAGGCGAAAACATCCTGCGGGGATTTGAAGTCATGCTGCGGTTTCGCGATGGGTTCCAAAACTACCTTTGCATCGCGATCCACCAGGTACTGGTAAAACTTCAGCGCGTGAACCGTCTCCTCCCGACTCTGGGCAGACATCCACGCGGCGAAGCCAGCATACGGAGTCTGCTCAAACCACGCCGCCATGGCGAGGTAAGCGTAGGATGCGGCCATTTCATTGTTGATTTGCTTGTTGAGGAGTTTGGTCAGTTTTGGGGAGAGGTTCATGGTCGTTGGTGGGTGGGTGGTGAGTTCAATCCTGACCCGTAGTGGGACGGATGGACGCTGGTGGAGGCGGGCGGTGGAGAAGAAAATGGCGATGGCTGCTGCTGCCTCAGGGTGGGAGCAATGCGCCATCGAGGGCAGGGATCAGGGGCGATGAGTTTGCGCCCTCAGACTTTGCGGAAACTGTGGTCGTCTCTGCCACCGGTTCCTTCGCGCGCACCTTTGGCACGACCATGACAGGCCAGGCCGCTTGCTTGATGATTCCTTGGGTGACAGAGCCGATGACCAAATTGTAAAGCGCGCCATGCCCGTGGGATCCCATGACGATGAGATCAGGGACCATTGTCTGGAGATGCGTGAGCAAAGTCTCCGCCACAGGGCCTTTTAACAACTGCGTGCAGACCACACAGTGCCGTTTGATCATTGAGTTCTGAAGAGCCTGCAATTGCGCGAACCGCGCCTCTTCTTCCTCTGCGTCTGAGGAGATCGCAGGTGCATAGTCCACCACGATCGGTGCCGGCGGTAGGACGTGAACAAGGAGGACATCGCCCCCACATTTCTGGGCCAACTCGAGGGCACGATCCGCTACCATTGGAGTGACATCGGAGAAGTCAACGAGTGCAACAATCGTCTTCATGGCATTGAGATGTTTGATGGTTATCTCGACTGTGGTTGCCAAGAATCGTTACGTCCTAGCCGCCACAGCGGTTGCACTTGATCCAACCACCCCCACCACCGCGCCTGATGAAGCCAGTGCCTCAGGCCATGGCAGGGGCAGCGTTACGCCCCGCCCGCACTCCCATCCGGTGCCGTCATGCGGGCGGGATCGAGCGCTTCGTTCAGCTCTGCTTCGCTAATGCCAAGTTCATTGAGTCGGTCGTGGCAGAGCTTCCGCACGGCGATGCCTGTCTCTGCGCTTTCTTTGGCGATGCTGGCGGCTCTGTCATAGCCGATCTTGGAGATCAGACCCGTGACCATGGCGAGACTGGATTCGATGAGGTCATTGCAGCGTTCCTTCCTTGCGCCAATGCCAGCCACGCAGTGCTGGCTGAATCGTTGGCAGACGTTTGCCAGCAGGCCGATGCTTTCCAGCAAAGCTGCGGCGAGAGCGGGCATCATGACGTTCAACTCAAAGTTGCTGCCAGCAGCGGCGCACCAGGTGACGGTGGCATCATTGCCAAAGACTCGCGCACAGACCTGCATCACACTCTCGCACAAGACGGGATTCACCTTCCCGGGCATGATGCTGCTGCCCGGCTGCATCGCAGGCAGGCTGATTTCGCCAATGGCGCACTGCGGGCCAGAGCCAAGCCAGCGGATGTCGTTGGCAATTTTGAAAAGGCTGGTGGCGATTGTCTTGAGCTGGCCGCTGACCTCCACCAGCGCATCCTTTGCCGATTGCGCCTCGAAGTGATCTTTCGCCTCGCGGAAGGGGACGCCAGTCTTTTCTGCGAGCAGGGCGATGACCCTGCCGGGAAAGTCGGGATGGCAATTCAATCCGGTGCCGACAGCCGTGCCACCGAGCGGCAGTTCGGCGATGGCCTTGAGTGCTTTGTGCACGCGGTCCACGCTGTGTTCGATCTGGCGCGCGTAACCTCTGAACTCCTGGCCGAGCCGCACGGGCGTGGCATCCATGAGGTGGGTGCGGCCGATCTTGAGCACCGCCCAGAATTCATCGCCTTTCCGATCAAGGGCCGCCTGGAGATCTTCCAGGGCGGGCAGCAGTCGGCTGCCGAGCCCCTGCGCCACGGCCATGTGGATGGCAGTGGGGAAGGTGTCGTTTGAAGACTGACCCAGGTTCGCATGATCATTCGGGTGGATGGGATCCCTGGCCCCCAGCGGCTGCCCGGCGATCTGGCAGGCGCGATTGGAGATGACCTCGTTCACGTTCATGTTCGTGCTGGTGCCGGAGCCAGTCTGGTAGATATCCAGCACGAAGTGATGATCGAGCGTTCCCGCCGCAACCTCCAGCGCCGCCTCTTCAATGAGGTGCGCCTTGTCCGCCGACAGAAGTCCCAGCGACTGATTCACACGAGCCGCAGCCCACTTGATGAGACCGTAAGCATGAATGATCGAGACAGGGATGAACTGCCCGCTGACAGGAAAGTTCAAGACAGCGCGCTGGGTGCTGGCACCGTAGAGTGCCGCCATCGGCACGGGAAGCTGACCCATGCTGTCTTGCTCGATACGGGTGCTCATGGGAAGCCTCATCGCAAGAAACGGGCGATGGCGAAAGGCAAAAGACGCCCGGGCACCGATGAAGCCCGAACCAACTCAACCCGCTACCAGTGCGCCGTCTTTGAGGTGAAGCAGGCGGTCGCCGCGTTCGGCGAGTTTGGTATCGTGCGTCACGACGATGAGGGTCTTGCGCGATTCTTCCACGACCTTTAGCAGCATGTCGATGACGCCGCCGCCTGTCTTGGCATCGAGGTTGCCGGTGGGTTCATCGGCGTAAAGGATGCCGGGGTCGTTGATCAGGGCGCGAGCGATGGCGACGCGTTGCTGCTCGCCACCGGAGAGCTCCGTCGGCAGGTGGTCGAGCCGCTGGCTGAGGCCGACCTTGTCTAAGAGCTCCAAGGCGCGCTCCCGCGCCATTTTGCCGCCGATCATGGCGGGTAGCAGGACGTTCTCCAGCGCGGTCAGTTCCGGCAGCAGAAAGTAGTGCTGAAAGACGAAGCCCATCATGCGATTCCGCGTGGCGGCGCGCACGTCTGCGGGGGCATTGTAGAGCGATTGGCCGTGCACCAGGACATCCCCCTGCGAGGGCTTTTCCAATCCGCCGAGCACGTAAAGCAGCGTGGTCTTACCGGAACCGGAGGCACCACAAAGGAAGATCTTTTCCCCCGGTGCAACGGTCAGATCCACTCCCTTGAGCACGGGCAGGTCATGCCCGCCGAGGTGGTAAGTGCGGTGAAGATCAGTGGCTACCAGTGGGGCGGCACCTTGGGGAATGGCTACGGACATCGTGCGTAGAGACTGCCGCATCTGCGCATGGCGTCAAATCCTCTGTGGTGTTGGGTGCGGATGCTTGAGCGCGGGCTCTTCCTGTTGTAAGTGGCGCGCAACCCGCATCATGAACCGCCAACGCCCTGAACTCCGCGCCGTCTTGCCTGTCTTCCAGACGCCCTGGCATGAGGATGAATCCATCGATTTCGAGACGCTGGAGGGGGAAATCTCCTGGCTCTACGACTGCGGCGCGGCCGGGATCGTGATGGCGATGGTCTCCGAGACGCTGCGCATGGACAGCGATGAACGCGAAGCGCTCGCTGCCGCCGCCTGTCGTTTTGGCAGAGACCGTGGGGCGGCGATCATCAGTGTCGGCGCGGAGTCATCGAAGACGGCAGAGCGATACGCACGCCATGCCGAAAGCGTCGGGGCCGACGCCGTGATGGCAATCCCGCCCGTCTCCATCGGCCTGGGCGAACCGGAACTGCTGCGCTACTACACCCGCATCCTGCACGCCATCCAGATCCCCGTCATCGTGCAAGACGCGAGCGGCTACGTGGGCAAACCGATGCCCATCGCGATGCAGGCGCGGCTGCTGGATGAGTTTGGTCCCGAGCGTGTTCAATACAAACCAGAGGCCAGCCCCATCGGGCCAAAGTTGAGCGAACTGCGCGATGCGACCCAGGGCCGTGCGCGTGTCTTTGAAGGCACAGGCGGCATCGCGCTGGTGGATTCCTTTAAACGCGGCGTCAAAGGCACCATGCCGGGTGCCGATCTGATCCGTGCACTGGTCCCCCTGTGGCGCGCGCTGGAGGCGGGCGATGTGGAGAAGGCGGACCGCATCCATGGGCCGCTGGCGGCGCTGGTGTCCATGCAGACCAGCCTGGATGCCTTTCTGGCAGTGGAGAAGCATCTGCTGGTCCGCCAAGGGATCTTTACCAGCACACGGGTGCGTGGCCCGGTGGGGTTTCACTTGGACGATGAAACGCGGCGCGAGGTGGATCGACAATTTGATCGTCTGATCGCTGCGGCGGAGCAGTCCCGTATCTGAATCCTGCCATGATCATCGACGTCCACTCCCACGCCTGGAACTTCCCCGCTGACTTTTCTGCGGACTTCATCCGACAAGCAGGTCACGCGCGGCCGGGCCACGTGGTGGACATGAGCGCGACGTATGAGGCCTACCGCGCCAGTGCACCAGAGGAGACGCGCACCATCGTCTTCGGCGGCAAGGCCAAGCTCAGCGGACTGTGGGTCGATGACGCGACGGTGGCGGCGTATGTCGCGCGTGATCCAGAGCAACTGATTGGTTTTTTATCCATTGATCCGACCCAGGAAAACTGGGAGAAGGAAATGCAGGCCGGGCATCAAGAACTGGGGCTGCGCGGCATCAAACTGCTGCCAATGTATGCGGGGTTCAGCCCCGACGATAGCCACCTGGAGCCGCTGTGGGAATACGCGGAGGCGCACCATTTGCCGGTGCTGCTGCACATGGGCACCACCTTCATCGCGCAGGCACCACTGGCGTTTACCCTGCCCCGACTCATTGAACCAGTGGCCACTCGGCACCCAGCGGTGAAGATCATCCTGGCACACCTCGGGCATCCGTATGAGGGCGAGTGCATCGCGACCATCCGCAAGCACGAGAACGTGTATGCCGATGTCAGCGCGCTGCACTATCGCCCCTGGCAGATGTACAACAGCCTGATGCTGGCCCAAGAGTACGGCGTGTGGCATAAGCTGCTGTTTGGCACGGACTTCCCCTTCACCACGGTCAATGCCTCTGTGTCTGGTATCCGGAAACTGAATGAGATGCTGGAAGGCACCCAGCTACCGCGACTCGATGCGGCCCATATCGAGTCCATGATTTACCGTGATAGCCTGCCTTTGCTGGGGCTCTGACGTCTCGCGGACTTACTCCGGGTGATAGCGGTAGTGACCCGTCAGCGGGAATTCAAAGAGGCGGTCTTCGAGTCTGGGACCAGCGCCGATATTGTGAACGATCCACGGGCGAGCCCCGCCATCTGGGCTTGGCACGACGATGGCAATGTGGGGCAACCGCCCTGCGACCGTGCAGGTGATCAGATCCCCCGGCTTGTAGTCCGCAGGGTCTTGCGTGACGGGCAACGACGCACCGCGACGTTTGAAAAAGGTGCGCAGATTCGGCACGCGGCGGTGATCAATGTTGGTGTCCGTGCGGGATAGCCCCCAATCTTTCGGGTAGGCGCTGAAGTTGGCCTTCATATCCACGTGCACCAGCTTTTGCAGGTCAAAGCCGAGTGCGCGATAGCTGCGGATCACCACATCGGTGCAGACACCCGTATCCGCAGGGACATCGCCATTGGGATACGGGATGGACACATAAGCGGGATCGTAACGGACGCTCTTGGTGGTGCGATCCAGCGCAGCTTTGACGAGTCGATCTGCAAACGAGCCCTGATCTGCCACGCTGTTTCCGGCCAACAGACACAGAGCGATGAATGCGACGGCGCAGCGCGTGTTCATGGCGTCTCAGACCTTCGCCCACTTCTTACCGCTCGAACTTTTTAGCACGGCCTCGCACACCTTGACCTCGTAGTGCCCGTCTGCCGCGCTGGCAAAGAGCGCGGGGGATTTCCCCTGGGTCGCGATGTGCTCATACACGGCGCGGCAGTGCATCTTGTGGCTATCGGGGAAGCCTTCGGGATGACCGCCGGGGTTATCGGTGAAGTTGGCGACGTCTTCGGCAAACCCGGCGGTATTGCGCTGGAGGATCTGGTTGGGTTCGTCCCGGCGGCCAAAGATGATCTCGTTTGGCTGCTGGAATTCCCACTGCACACTGCCTTTGGTGCCATAGATGCCGAGGTAGAGGCTGCACTTCCAACCGGCGGCAACCTGGGACACCGCGCAGTTGGCATGCACGCCATCGGCAAAGCCGTGGTCGGCCTTGCCATAACGCAGGAGGACGCTGGCAAAGTCCTCCGTATCGACGGTGTAAGGCACCATCTTTTTGGGATCGATTTTGGCAAAGGTCTGCACCTCCCCCTTCGGCCGGAACCGCTTTTTGTGGAAGGTCTCCAGCGTCGCGAAGACCTCTTCGGCCTTGGCCCCCAAGATAAATCCCACCGCATCGATCCAGTGGGTGCCGATATCCCCCACAGCGCGGAGTTTGCCGCCCTCGCTGGCGAGCAGACGCCAGTTGTAGTCGGTCTCCTTCATGAGCCAGTCCTGGAAAAAGTGGCCCTGCACATGCATGATGCGGCCAAGATCACCGCGCGCGACCATCGCGCGCATTTGCAGCACTGCGGGGAAGAAGCGGCACATGTAGTTGACGGCAAAGACGCGATCGCTGCGCTCTGCCGCCTTTACGAGACGGGCTGTTTCCCGCGTATTCATGCCCAATGGCTTTTCACACACGACGTGCTTCCCCGCCTTGAGCGCTGCGATGGCCTGATCGACGTGGACTTTGTTGGGAGAGGTGATGTGGACGACGTCCACATTCGGGCTGGCCAAGAGTGCGTCCACATCGTAGTCCCCATACACCTCCGGGACACCCCACTGATCGGCGAGCGCGCGGGCGCTTCGCGTCGAACCGCAGAGCGCATTGACCTGCACACCGATACGCTTTAGCGCCTCGATGTGCACAGGCCCGATAAACCCGGTGCCGATGACTCCGGCACGCAGATGGTGGAGTGGCATCATAGCAAACGAAGAAGGCGATCAGCCCTCGCCGAGAGCTTTTTTCACAGCGGCTTCGAGATCGCCACCGCGCAGGTCAGCACCGACGACTTTGCCATCTTTGCCGATGAGGAAGGTGGCCGGAATGGAGGAGATGCCGAACTTTTGCGCCAGCGGGCTTTCCCAGCCTTTGCCAGAAAATTCCTGCGCCCAAGGCATCCCGTTTTCTTTGATGAAGCTCTCCAGCTTTCCTTTTTCGTTATCCAGGGAAATGGCGACGACTTCGAAACCCTTTTCGTGATACGCCTCGTAGGTGCTCTTCACGTTTGGCAGTTCAGCCACGCAAGGTCCACACCACGTGGCCCAGAAATCGACGAGCACGACCTTCCCCTTCATCGCGGCCAGATCCACCTTATCACCCTGCACGCTGGTGAAGGCGATCTCCATGACATCCCCCACGCCGGGCTTATTGAGCTGACCGCCGAGTTGGTCGAGGAATTCATTCATCTTATCCGCCATTGGATGGCCCTTCACGTCCTCGCGGGCCGCTGCGAGCACTTCTTTGCTCGTGGCCTTATCACCCGACTTACCGAGCGCCTCAAGCAAGGCCTGCAAGGCACCGAAGTATTGCTGCGGGGGCAGGTCCGCGCCTTTGGGCATGGACTTCAGATTGGTCTGCAGGAGCTCGGCGATGCGTTTGTAATTTTCCAGACCGGTGTAAGCGGCCACCAATTCATCGCGGGCATCGGACGCATCAGGCGCATCAGGCGTGGCCTTGAGGTAGGCCTCCAATGCCTCCGCCTTTTGCGCATCGAAGCGCTGAACGATTTCAGAAACAGATTCTGCGGAGACATTGACCGCAGCGCACAGCAGTGCGGCGGTCACGGACAGGAGAGCATGGCGCGTCTTCATGAGGCGCGGAACATCGCCGCAGTCCCCCCAGGTCCGCAAGTTGAATCGCGTTGGCTGTCAGGGGGCGGTCACTCCGCAGACAAGTCCTGAAACACCCGGCCAAACACGTCTGGAAAGCGCTGCCGCAGCAGGGGCATGAAAGTCTCCGGTGGTTGTTGGCCGGCAGAACCCTGCGGTCCTTCGATCCTCTCCATCCACATTTTCTCCGGCACGATGGGCTCCCAAAAATGCTCCCAACCAAAGGCCGCCTGCCAGCCATCGCGAATGAGTAGCATCGCCTCTCCATTTTTACCCGCGTAATGGGTGGTGATGACGGTGGTGCGGTCCTGCGGCTTTAGAAGAGACTGGCCGGGCAGATCCGCCCAGGTGCTGGCCTCCAGCCCGACAGCGTCAAACAGCGTGGGCAAAAGATCCAGATGACTGGCCTGCGGGACTACCGGGCCACGGCCCATTTTTTTTGGCCACTTGATGAGGATGGGCACACGCGTCTGCATCGGATTCAGCGCGGAACAGTGGAACCAACTGCCCTCTTCCTTGAACTCCTCCCCGTGATCTCCGGTGACGATGATGATGGCGTCATCATAGCGATTTTGGGCTTTCAGGAAGGCCACAAACTCCGCGATCTGCCCATCCACCCAGGCGACGGAATTCCAGTAGCGATGCACGATACGGCGGATCTCATCGGGGGAAGGCTGCACCGGGAACATGGGATTTTCTTCATAGTCCGGCACTGGTGGGGCAAATTTGCTGTTCCACTGATAGGGGTAGTGGGTCGCATCAAAGGCGGTGATCCAAAACCCGCCCCCGGCAGGTCTGCCCTGAACGGACTCGCGGACGCGATTTAGCATCCGCACTTCGCGTTCGGGGGTTTTGAATAGATGCTCGCGACTGGCCTCATTCAGATACTCCAGCAGATCGATTTGGTGGGGTTGGCCGAAGTTTGTCCGGATCATCTCCATGTAATCGTAATCACTTACCATCCGCGCCTCTACCCGATACCCGGCGCGGCGCAGCGTCGCCGGCAAAAGGGCGGGACCCCCGCGCTGCCGACCATCCTCCCAATACACGGGCAGGCGACCGCTGAGCATGGAGAACCAGGAGAGATGCGTGGCATTGGACGCGGCCCAGGTCTTCTGTAGCGGCTGGCATTCCTCATCCCGCCAGCGGCAAAGGAAGGGCGTCGATTCCGGGCGGAGCGCATCGCTGCGCAGGGTCTCCACGACTAAGAGGAAGATATCTGGGCGTTGCTTTAAGGTCAGCGCAGCGCTGGGAAGCACCTTGGGATCCGCCAACGTGGTCTTGAACGAAGCAACCCCTGGCGGCGGCACGAAGGGAGTCATGCGTAGCCTGTAGGTCTTCATCTCCCACCAGCGCCAGGCGCGACTTTTCAAGAACACGCCCGCCCCCTGCTCCACCTGAAACGCACCCCAGGCCACAGCGCCGATCAGCGCTAGTCCCCGAGGGCTAATCCTGGCCCCCATCCGCCGCGACAACCACCCGCAACCCCAAAAAACCGCCACCGCCAGCGCGACGGCTCCAAGAGCGATGCTGATCGTGAGTGGCCCGACCGTGACGCCACCTGCGACGAGGGCGCGTTGAAGCTCAAACTTGCCACCGACCTCCAGCTCCCCAAACAGCGTGATCAGGCCTTTCGTCCACGACATGCGCAGGAGCGTATCCAGCAACACAAACAGCGGTATCAGCACCACGATGACCCACCCCGTCCAGCGCACCCCGCGCGGTGCCCAGCGATCATGCCAGGCCAGGAGCACCCACACCAGGGCCGCCACGAAGATATGGTTCAGCAACCGCCCCAGAATGCAATCCAGCACTGCCATCATCCCACCAGGACTGCCCAGCATCAGCACGCCATCTGCCACCACGTTCATCAGCACCCACAGCACCATGAAGACCAGATTCCACGGGCGTGACTGGGTCAGAAATCCCTTACTCTCCGCCCATGACGAACGCCAATTCCACAGTGTCGCCACCGGTGCCAACGCCAGCCACAAGCCTGCCCCGACGACAAATCCCGCGCGCGGTAGCCAGCCCAGCAGCGCCGCCATTGACCACCCAAAAATGAAGATCGCACCTGCGGCGGATACCCGCCCTGGCACCGCCCGACGGACCGCTGCCCACCACCAACCCGCTGCCAGCGCGCCCAGCAAGAACAGACCCGTGCCGATGAGGAGCTCAATGATCAAGTGCCCACGCCACGGATGCAAACCCACGGCACCCCAGGGGGTCGGCAGCGTCCAGTCGTTGAAAAAGAAGGCCAGCATCCCGGCAACCCCGCCTGCCCAGCAGAGCAGTTGCATGGCATTCAGCTTCCCTTCGGTAGGAGATGGGGCTGCGCTCGTGGGGAATCGGGTGGGCATCAGTCAGGTGGGGCGTCGGGAATGGCCAGACCCACTATCTCACATGGGCGGCATTCGCCAGCGCATAAACTTCCACCGGCTCTGGCTGGCCCTTGACGGGGTGGATCCCCGCCGGCGTAAAGTGCATCTGACCAGCGGGCCAGGTCTGCACAAACGCAGCACTGGCCAGCACGGGCACCTGAAGTTTGCGTGTGAGACTTTCAATCCGGAAGGTGACGTTCACCGCCTCCCCCACCGCCGTATTCACGCCACGCCCCATGGCCCCCAGCGCGACTTCACCCACGTTGAGACCGACATGGCAGTAAACTTCCGTCCCCAAGTTATCCCGCAGCCACTTCCGCGTCGGCGAAATGCTGGTCTCCGGCATACTAAGCAGGCGCGCTGCCTCCGTAGCACGAACGCGGGACTCTTCATCATTCGAGGGCCAGTAGGCAAAGACGCCGTCGCCGATGAATTTATCAATGATCGCCCCACGCGGCTTCAGGATGGCCTCGCAATCCGCGTACCACTCCCGCAGCATCGCCGCGACCTCCTCCGCCGTGAGCTGGGATGAAATCTGGGTGAAATTGCGCAGATCCCCGACCAGCAGCGTCGCTTTTACCGTCTTGACCGGCAGCGCCACCGTACGCAGCACCTGCGTCTGACTGGCGAGATCCCGCGTGCTGTCCGAATCATCGTTATCAAAAACGAAAACAGAAGTGCCAAACTGCAACCGATCCCCATGACGCAGCGCCCGCGCGGTAGAGATCGCCACCTCATTGACAAAGCTCCCATTCGCACTGCCCAGGTCCGCCAGCCAGTAGAGTCGCCCATCGCGGCGGATGGTCGCGTGCTGCCGGGACACGCCATTATCGGACAGGCGGATGGTCGCGTCTTGACTACGCCCGATCAGGTTGAAGTCCTCTAGCAGGAATTCTTCGGCGAGATCGGGAGTTTTTAAGGAGGCGGCCATTAATTATTGGGCAGACACCCTTTGAAGCAAGTTGCGGCGGTGAAGTCAAGCACACCCTCAGCTATTGCGAAAATTTAACGCAGCCGGTCGTTTGTGGAACAAAGCCCGATTGCTTGCAAAATCGTCATCTCTGCGCGACGGAATTCCCACCATGGATCGTTCCGCTTGCCTCGCCATTTTCATCCTCTGCACGACGGTAGCGGGTGCCCACCAGGTGCCCAGCATGACCCTGGAGACCGCCTTCGCAGAGGACGGCACCGCCAGTTTCTCCATCAATTTGGATCCCCGCTGCTTCCTGGCGGCAGACCCGACCACCCTCCCCCCAGTGCCCGCAGAATGGTGGCGGGATCAGTCGGAAGAGGATCGCGCCAAGACCGCCGCCGATGCGAATGCCTTCTTGGCCAAGTCCATCCGACTCAAATTCGGCGACAAGCCCGCCGATCTCCCGACCTTTGCCATCCGCCCCATGGATGCGGCCACCAATCAGGAGTTCACGGCGGAATCCAAAGAGGTACACCTGCTCGGCACCCTGACCCTTCCCGTGCCAGCGGGGGCGGAGAACTTCGCGCTTGAGTACACCCAATCGGCTACGATCCCCCTGGTGCTGCTCAACTCCCTCACCACCAAACCGGCCGGCCGCCCGCAGATCCTTTTTCCTGGAGAGACCGCACGCCCCTTCAAGCTACCGCCCCCAGCTCCGGTTCCACCGCCAACGCCACCCCCAGTTCCTCCCAAACCCGCTCCCGCCGTGGTCGCAGCACCCGCTGCCTCCCAGTGGTGGGTCTGGGGCACTGCGGCGGTGCTCGCGCTACTCGGCGTCGCCATACTCCGCATGCGACGGGCAGCGCATCGGCGGATTGTGGGCAAGTAACCGCAGGCCTCCCGCGTTTGCACTTCCACGCGCCATTGACTCAACTCCGCCCCAACCCAAACATGACGACCTCCCACCTCCCCTTCCTTTTCCTGGCCTTGCTGACGACCAGCAGCGCCCCTGGACTGCGCGCTGAAGACATCGCCGCGCAGGCCACACCGATTAGCCTCATTCACGTGGCCAAGGACTTTAAAGTGGAGTTGCTCTACTCCGTCCCCAAAGGGCAGGAAGGCTCCTGGGTATCCATGTGCCACGATGACAAAGGCCGCCTCATCGTCTCTGATCAATACGGACGCCTTTACCGCGTCACCCCAGCACCCGCAGGCAGCGCCCCGGCGGAGACAAAAGTGGAGCAACTCGATCTACCCATCGGCGCAGCACAGGGCATCGTCTTCGCCAAAGGCAGCATCTACCTCCAGGTCAATGGCGATGAATTCCAAGGGCGCGGACTTTACCGCGTCAGCGATACCAATGGCGACGACAAATTTGATAAGGTCGAGCTCCTGCGCGGTTACACCGGAACCTCTGGCGAACACGGCCCGCACGGCGTCGTCCTGGCACCCGATGGCGAGTCGCTCTACCTGACGGTGGGCAATCAAACCCCACTGCCAGAATTCAACAAGTCACGCGTGCCGCAGCTCTGGCAAGAGGACATCCTGCTGCCGCGCATCATTGGACGTGGCTTCATGCGCGATGCCATGGCCCCACGCGGTTGGGTGGCCAAGGTCAGTCTCGACGGCAAGAACTGGGAGCTGATCACTACGGGCTTTCGCAATGAATACGATGCCGCCTTCAACCGCCTGGGCGACCTCTTCACCTTTGATGCGGACATGGAGTGGGATATGAACACCCCTTGGTACCGCCCCACCCGCGTTTGCCAAGTCTTCAGCGGCGCAGACTATGGATGGCGCAACGGCTCCGCCAAATGGCCCGTGCGCTGGGAGGACGGCGCGCCCCCTGTAGTCGATATCGGGCCAGGGTCGCCGACGGGCGTCAGCTTTGGCTACGGTGCCAAATTCCCCGCCAAGTACCAAGAGGCCTTTTTCATCTGCGACTGGAGCTATGGTAAGCTCTACGCCGTCCACACCACCCCCAAAGGCGCAGGTTACACTGCGGAGTTTGAAGAATTCATCAGCGGCCAGCCGCTCCCCCTCACCGATTGCATCGTGAATCCTGCAGACGGTGCCTTTTACTTCACCATCGGCGGGCGGCGCACCCAGTCAGGGCTCTATCGCGTCACCTACATCGGCCAGGAAGACATCGCGGAGAAGCCCATCACCCTCGCGGGAGATACCAAGGCCCTGCATGAACTGCGCCGCAGCCTGGAGGCCTACCACGGCGCCCAAGATCCCGCCGCCATCGATGCCGCCTGGCCCCATCTCGGCCACGCAGACCGCATCATTCGCAACGCCGCTCGTGCCGCCATCGAAAGCCAACCCGTTGCCCAATGGGAGGCCCGCGCGCTTAGCGAGACTCAGCCACGCATTGCCTTGACCGCACTCATGGCCCTCTGCCGCGCCGGGGACCCCGCGCAGCAGACCCGCGTCGTGGAGGCGCTAGACCGCATCCCCACCGAAGGCCTCAGCGCCCAGGATCTGAACACCCTCGTGCGCGACTACGTGCTCTGCTACCTGCGACTGGGTGCCCCTAGCAGCTCCCAGAAAAAGCACAGCATCAGCCGCTTTTCCCCACTCTTTCCCCACAGCGATGTCGGCCTCAGCCAGGACCTTTGTGAACTGCTCGTCTATCTCGGAGACGATGCCGTCGTCGCCAAGGGCGTGCCACTGGTCAATACCGCCCCGACGCAGGAAGAACAGATCGGCTACGCAAAGTCCCTGCGGCTCGCCAAAAGCGGTTGGACGCCGGAACTGCGCGAGAGCTTCTTCAAGTGGTTCCCACGCGCCGCAAACTACACCGGCGGTGCCAGCTTTGGTCTCTTCATGGAGGACATCAAACGCGACGCCATCGCCGGCCTCAGCCAGGAGGAAAAAGCCGCGCTCGAACCCATCCTCAATGCCAAGCCCGAAGTCAAAGCCCCCGTATTCGGGGCCAAGACGCTGGCCTTTGAAAAAAACTGGTCCGTCGCAGAGCTGGAAAAATCCCTCGGCGTCGGCCTCGAAGGCGGCCGCAATTTTGAAAACGGTCGCAACTGCTTCGGCGCGGTCGGCTGCTTTGCCTGCCATCGCCTGAAAATGGAGGGAGGAGCCGTCGGCCCCGACCTGACCAGCGTGTCTGGGAAGTTTAGCCCACGCGATTTGCTAGAGTCCATCATCGAGCCCAGTAAAGAAATCAGCGATCAATACGGCTCCATCACCTTCACCATGAAGGACGGTAACATCATCATGGGGCGCATCGTCAACATGAAGGACGACGTCGTGCACGTGAACACCAACATGATGGACCCCAATGCCCTCACGCCACTGAACCGGCCAGACATCAAGAGCATGGAGCCATCCAAGATGTCCATGATGCCACCTGGGCTCATCAACACGCTCAAGGAAGACGATGTCCTGGACCTCCTCGCCTACCTCCTATCGAAGGGCGATCCCAAGCATCCCTACTTTAGCACCAAGTAAGTCGGAGAGAGGGGGCTTCGCTCAGCCCTTCTTCCATTCTTCCCCTTCGTCATCGTCGTCTTTTCCACCGAAGCCGCCGAAGATATCCTCGTCGTCGTCTTCCTCATCTTCGTCATCATCATCGTCCTCGTCGAGCGAATCTAAATCCGCGAAGAGTTCTTCGTCCCCCTCTTCATCGACGATGACATCGTCGTCATCATCATCGTCCTCGTCATCACCGAAGAGATCATCATCGTCGTCGTCCTCATCATCATCCTCGTCTTCGTCGTCGTCCTCATCGATTTCACCCGCTGCCGCAGCAGCAGCTTCAGCAGCGGTGCGTTTTTCGATCTCCACCAGAGCCTCCGACATGTCCTGGACCTCGTCCCAGACCTTTTGCGCCACAAAAATCGGGGCACCCGCCTGAGTCGCCATCGCAATGCTATCGCTCGGGCGCGCATCGAGCTCAATGACCTTCCGGGCGTGCAATTCATTTTCGGCAGAAAGGATCAGCCGCGCATGGAAGATGCTGCCGTGGACGTCATTGATCACCACCCGCTCCACCTTACCGCCAAAGGCCTTTAACAGATTGCCCAGCAGATCGTGCGTGAGGGGGCGCTCCTTGGGCACACCGCGCATGAACATGGAGATCGCAGTGCCCACAGACTCATCCACATAAATGACAAACGTCTTTTCGGCGTTGCCGAGAAACACGGCAAAGCTCCCCTCCAGCGGTAGGACGGCCCGCACCTGTGCTTCCACAACATCTCGATTCATGACGCAGAACTAAAGCCCCGTGTTTCGGAAAGGCAACCGCGCTAAACCGGATTATTTTTCACGCCGCCCGACGCGAGCCCCATCTCCTTGTAGCGCGCCGCGAGCGCCGCATACTTCGCCGATAGGTGCAGATTCGCCGCGCGCTCTTCAGCCGTCAGCGCGCGCACCACCCTCGCGGGGGAGCCCATCACCAAACATCCCTCCGGAACACGCATCCCTTTGGTCACCAAGGCACCCGCAGCCACGATGCAGCGTGGACCGATCCACGCACCGTCCAGGATGATCGATCCCATGCCGACCAGAGTCCCGGCCCCGACTTCGCAAGCATGAACCACGGCGCGATGACCTACGGTCACATCCTCATGAAGGATACAGGGCTCATCGTCGCTCACATGCAGGACCGAGCCGTCCTGCACATTGCTCCGGTCACCCACCACGATGCGGTTGATATCGCCCCGCAAAACGGCACCATACCAGACGCTGGAAGCCGCCCCCAAGGTCACCGCACCAATAATCGTAGCCCCTGGCGCGATAAAGGCTGTGGGGTCAATTGTCGGCTGCTGAGTCGGCAAAAGGAAGCTTTTTAGGGGCGAAGGGTTCATTTTCAGCAAAATTCAGGGTTTAAAGGGCTTCCAGAGCAAGATAGTGTTTGACGAATTCACGCAATTCAGCACATAAATTCCCATCTTGCCGCAAAATTCGTGGCAGGATTGCCACGACACCAACAACGAACAGAAAGTAACTGCATACCATGAATAAAGCTGAGCTCATTGAACTCGTCCAAAAAAACCTCGGTGGTGAGACCTCCAAGCGCGCCGCTGGCGACGCACTTGAAGCCGTCTTGACCGCAATCTCCAAAGGCGTGAAGGGCGGTAACGTCCAACTCATCGGCTTCGGCACCTTCAAGGTTGTGAAGCGCGCTGCCCGCACTGGCCGCAATCCAAAGACTGGCGCCGCGATGAAGATCAAGGCTTCGAAGACTGTGCGCTTCGTTCCTTCTTCCGCTCTCAAAGCCTCCCTGTAATTCTGGGATTCATTTCCTGGTTAGCAAACCCCGCCGCGGTGCAAGCCGTTGCGGGGTTTCGCATTTTCAGTCTGCGGGGCCTCACTCCTCGGGACGCGCAGGGATGCCTGACGACGTCAGCAGCACGCGAAAGCCCAAGTCCGCTTGGCGTGAGCCGACGGGCACACGCCGACGATAGGAAGAGAGCAATTCGTCCCGCAGCAGCGTCGTAAAGCTGCCCCCACGCACCACGCCATCGGGTGTGGTGCTGTTCCATGAGTCCGCCACCCACTCCCAAACATTGCCAGACAGGTCACGCACACCGCGACTGTCTCCAGAGAAACTGCCCACCGGGGCCGTGGTCACGAACTTGTCCTTGTATCCCACGATGGATTTGTTCCCCGTCGTATCCGTCGCATCGTCCGCAAAGTTTCCAGACTGGGACATTGGCGGCCAAATGAAGCCCCAAGGGAAGACGCCCGTCACACTCAAATTCCGCTCTTCCGGGCTACCGCCCCTCTCCCGCGGCAGATCCACAGCCAGGCTCCACTCATCATCCGTCGGGAGGCGATATTCGTGGTCTGCCTGGATCAGCCCTTTCGCCCGCTCCCGGTCCGTCAGCCAGCGGCAGAACAGCTCCGCCTCAATGCGGGACACCTGCGTGACTGGCAGCGCTGGGGAGCCCCCCTGCGACGCCTCAGCCGGCCTAGCCAAGCCCGTAGATCGGGCGAACTCCGCAAAGTCTTGCTCCCGCACCTCGTGGACTCCAATCATCGCACGCTGGAGCGGTACAAACTTCATGCCCAGACTGTTTTGCCACGGCTTTGTAAAAACCACCGCACCACTTGCCCGCAGCCGGAAGTTAAAGCTGATCAATTGCCCCTCCTTCAGAGTACCCTGCGCAGTCTCCGGCACATAACCGGGGAGACGGATCTCGTAAGCAAACTTGTCTGCGCGAACACGATTCATCACGAGCGGCGTCCGCCCCATCAGAAACCCATCGTCAAACACCTCCGCCCCACTCGGCGTCGATCCGATACTCAGCCTCCCATAAAACACGCGGACGATCTCACAGCGAACCCCCGTCACCCCCCCCTTAGCGGGCGCATAGCCGGGCGGCCGCGGGATGGACATCGGCTTCCAGGCATATTCATGCTCCAGATCCAAGTGCCCGCTCTGCCTCTCGATCGCCGTGATCCAGGCGCAGTAGGCCGCCGCATCTGAAGGCTGGATCAGCACCGCAGTAAACCCTTTGGCATTCGGCACCGTAAACGGCACCACATCGCCCTCGAACGGGCGGCGGGTGACTTCCAAAAAGCGATTGAATGAGGACTGCCGTGCGTATTCGAGCGGCAGGTCCGCCACATGCCGATCCCCCTTGAACGAGAACCAACGCCCCTGGCTATTTTGCCAAGGCCGACCGATCATTGGGATGGAAGGCCGATCCTTCACCAGAGGGGCCGGACGTTGCGGCACCGCGACGGTGTAACTCCAAGACGCCTGATAACGAGCCATCACCAAAGAACCCGCCAGGCAGGCACTGCCAACGAAGGTAAAAATCGCTGCGCGCGAGAACCTCCGCACCCAACTCTCCGAGCGCTTCACCCCGACCTGCTGCAGTGCCTCCGCGAGATCGCCCGCCGTCGTGAAGCGCTCCTTCAAGTCCGGCGCACACGCCCTGCAAATCACCCGATTGAGATCCAGCCACACAGGCCACTCCTCATCGGACAGTTCCGCAGGCACCTCAGGGAACTCCATGCGATCTTTCCCAGAACTCATTTCATACAGCACCTTGCCCAAGCTGTAGATATCCGCCGCCGGCGTCCCCGGTCCCTCGGGTGGCACAAACCCCTCCGTGCCGACGAATGATCGCTCCCCAGATACCGCCACCAGGCCGATGTCCGCGAGCTTACAGACGCCGTCCACAAAGATGATATTCGAAGGTTTAATGTCGCGATGCGCAAGGCCGCGCTCGTGCATGTAGTGCAGCGCATCCGCCAAATAAATCCCCTGCTCACGGCAGTAGTGGGCATCCAGACGCCCATGGCGCTTCAAATCCGTGCTCAACGTGCGCGGGACGTACGAATGGATATCCAGCATCGCAGGCCCGTGCTCCGCATCATCGGCAAGCTCCATCACGCAATAGTAGAACCCCCTTTTTTCGTTCCATCCGACGTGGAGAATATGGACCAAACACGGATGCCCGCGCGAAATCGGCTCAAACTGTTGGATGCCCTCGAACTCGCGATGGAAAGTCCGGGTCAGCTCAAAATCCTCCCGCCACACGATCTTCACGGCACGTAGCGCGCCCGTCACACTTTGCGCCATCCAAACCTCCCCGTAGGCACCAGAGCCGATCCGCTTTAGCAGTGTGTAGTCGGGGATGATGATATCATCGCGATGGGAAGTCTCCTTCGCACGCCTCTGTGAGCTCGGCCCAGGGCGATCATATTCCTGGGGCGGCATCTGTGGAAGTGACAGAGTATCGGAGCCTTCACCGCCTTGCCATGGGGACACCCCTGGATCCACCCCAGAAGGAGGCGGAAGATGATGCGGCGGAATTGGATCACCCTCAGGCATGAAAACGGCAGGAAATGGGGGCAGGCAGGAACGACGCCCGTTCAGCCATTACGGCAGGCCCCACGAACCCTGCCACTATAGCATCTGATTCTCAAGTGCCTGAAGCTCTTTCTTCACCAGATTGCCCACCCGGTGCTTTGCCAAATACACCTGGGCCGCATTGATGCCCAGTGCCTCAGCAGTCTTCTTCACTCCCCAGCCCTTCATCACGTAGCAATCGAAGATTTGAAACTGTCGGGGAGAAACCCTCGACTTCACCCGCTCAAGCGCGGCAGACGTGATATTGTCGCGCCATTCGCGGTCCCAGATTTTCTCCAACAAGTTATCCTTGTCTTGGGAGAGCCTGTCCAGAGTCAGGCTCTGCGTGTCTTCGCTCTCAGCATTCCCTTGGTCCGCCAGCGACGGTTGACGCTTCCGCGCGCGGAAAACGTCCAAGATGCGCCAGCGAGTCATCTGCAAGAGCCAAGCCTTAAAGGATCCCGCCCGGGGATCGTATTGCCCCTTTTGCACCTGCCGGGCGATGGCGATAATCGTCTCCTGGACCACATCAAAGGCCTCTTCACGAGTCAGCCCGGCCTTCGTCGCCACACTAAACACCAAACGCCAATACGTTTGATAGAACTCATTCCAAGTGCGCTGATCCTCCCAGTTATTGAGACGCTCGATCAGACTTTTGCGGGTTTTCTCCCACAATGTCTTCTCCTTTTTGGCATCTTCAGACTGGTTGTCATCAGACGGTAACTCAACGACTGGATCACCCATGGTAGGTAGATACTCAGCGTTTAGACGCCGCTGTCAAACGCGCGATAACAACAAACAGCCCCCGCCCGAAACCGAATTTTCTATCGAAAAAGTCAGAAATCCAGGGCCAAACAAATACATTACCCCCCATTTTCCGCCGCTTCCGGCGCCCCTGGCGCTTCTGCCCCTTTTGGCCGCACCGGATCCACCCATTGCCTACGCGCCCACAAACCAGCCGACAGGGCCACACTGGACCGTGCACCCGAACGCGCGCTTCCCCTCCCTGTAGTCATCCGATTCCCATCTGCCCCACTCGCTGTAAACCCACCCGACCTGCAATCGGCCACGCGACCATTAATTTTGCCAGGCAAAATTATGAGTTGCGTGACGGGCCAGTTTGATTTTGATGCTTCATGCCAGTTCTCCAGCCCTCCGAATCGTTGCGAATTCTTGATGCAAAGACTGCTCCTTACCCTCCCTCCCGTGGGGTGGGGCGAGGCCGGAGGCGGATTTTTGGCGATGCATCCCTGTCTGGGGCCGTGTATCACGCGATGTCCCGCACCTGCGCGGGAACGCCGTTTTTTGATGAAACGGAAAAGGAGGGCCTCGTCAAACTACTGCAAAAGATGGGACACTTTTTCGGTGTGGAATTATTGACGTACTGCGTGATGGGCAATCACTTCCATGTGCTCGCCCGAATCCCGCACAAGGACACCTGGATGGCCCAGTTCGAGGGTCCATTGGGCGAAACGAAGCTGATTCAGCACCTCAGCACTTTCTACAGCAAAGCGTTCATCGCCCGTCTCGAGGGCGAGTTGAATGCCTTGGCCGCGACTGGCCAAACGCAGCGGCGAATTGCGCGGCTCAACGATTTCAAGCGGCGCTTCTGCGACCTGTCCATCTTCATCAAGGAATCCAAGGAAAGGTTCAGCCGATGGTACAATAAACGCCACGACCGCAAGGGCACGCTTTGGATGGATCGATTCAAGAGCGTCTTGGTGGAGAGCAAGCCCCGCGACGTGGCTCAGTGCGTCGATGCGCTTCGCGAAATGGCCTTGTACATCGACCTCAATCCCGTGCGGGCCGGGCTCGTCGCAGAGGCGGCAGACTATCGATGGTCAGGGTACTCCGCTGCGTCGAAAGGGAATATTCCAGCCACGGCAGGCATTGCCAAGATCGTTGGCACCCCAGACCTCCACAGAGCCTTACCAACCTATCGACAGTGGCTCGCGGCCACAATCCGCTGCGGCTCGGCCCCAGCGACCCTCACCCATGGACTCATCGATTCAACACAGCACCTGCCGTCATTGACCTGCGGTGGAGCCCTGGGCGATGAGGCGTTCGTTGCAACGGTTTTCGAGTCGCTCAAACCCTACTACCAAAGGAAGCGCAGAGGCGTTGTTCCACTGGCAAAATCCCCCAGCGGTGGGCTGCTGTGTTCCCTGAAGCGCCCCCCGGCGGGTTGATCTGCCTCCAAAAAGCATCCATGCTTGCATTCGTCGGTGTTCCACGCAATTGGTGGCGATGGAAGAGTCCCAAACGTCACCCATTCCTTGCTGGATGCGGAAAGCCCGACTGGCGTTGGTGGCGATTGCATCAGCGGCATTGGGTATGCAGGAGTCATCCGCACAGAATTTGAAGATTGGAATCATCGGTCTGGACACTTCGCATGCGGAGCAATTCACGATGCGTCTCAACGATCCCGCGCACCCCAACCACGTGCCAGGCGGGAGAATCGTTGCGGCTTACGCGTCGTACAGCAAGGACCTCGAAGAGAGCGCGTCGCGCGTTGAGGGCTTCACTGCCACCGTCCGGGATAAATACGGCGTAGCCATTCTGGATTCGATCGAGGCGGTGTGCGCAGAAGTCGATGCGATCATGCTCCTCAGCCTTGATGGACGTCCCCACATTGATCAAATCAAGCCCATCCTAGCGGCGGGAAAGCGGGTGTTTGTGGACAAGCCTGTCGCTGCATCGCTGAAGGAAGCGATCGAAATTTATAAAATGGCGGACCAGGTCAATGTGCCGATTTTCAGCGCCTCATCACTCCGATGGTACCCCGGCGTGGTAGAGGTCGCCGCAGCAGCAGCGACTCCCCCAGACGCCGTCCTCTCCTACGGACCCGCCCCGATCCTTCCCTTCCACCCAGACCTCTTCTTCTATGGCATTCACGCGACGGAGGCACTTTTCACGGTGATGGGTGAGGGCTGCCAGTCCGTCACCCGCACCTCCACCCCAACGTCCTCTGTCGTCGTGGGCGTTTGGCGGGATGGACGTAGTGGCACCCTTCACGCCATGCACCAGTTGCCGCAAGGCTCCACCGATTACAAAGTGATCCGATTTGATGGGGATCTTGTCACCGCGCAGAAGTCACAGGGCGACTACACCCCGATGCTGCGCGAGATCATCCAGTTCTTCCAGACCAGCACACCACCAGTATCAGCGCAACAGACGCTGGAGATTTACGGCTTCATGGAAGCTGCGGAGGAGAGCAAACGCCGCAATGGCATCCCCATCAAGTTGCGCGACATCATGCAAAAAGCAGGCGCGCCCGAGAAGTGGCTACCCGCCCAAGAGGCCCCCAAGGTGCCCGCCAAAGGGGACTAAATGCCTCCTCCAGCAATGGACTGAGGCCCGTTCTAGCCATAGTCAAACGGGGATAATCAGTGCCGCTAACTTAGACAAAAATGATCACACATTAGACGATTTGAGCTACAATTGCCTTTTGTCGCAAAAATATTGACCAATTTCTTGACGATCGCCGCAAAACGTCCAGATTGTCGTCGAAGTTACTCAATCCCCCAGTCTAACTATGAACACCCTTACACCGGAAGAAATCGAGCAGACCGTTCAAGAGGACACCGCTTTGCTTCAGCGCATCGCCGACAAAGATTCCGCCAGTTTTCAGCAGCTGTATCGGAAGTATGGCGGGCTGCTCTTCACCGCAATTTCTCAAGTTCTGAATGACCATCACGATGCCGAAGACGTGATGCAGGAAGTCCTCGTTCAGATCTGGAACAAGGCCCACCTCTACGAACCACGCAAAGGGAAGCCCCTAACTTGGCTGGCGACCATGGCGAGAAATCGCGCCATCGATCGGATCCGCTCCAAGCAGCGCCGCTCCCGCTTGAACGATGAATTTGAAGTCGAAAACAAGTCCGTGCAGCCCGAGTTTGAGGAGTCCGTGAGCGAGACTCTCGAGGACAAGGAGCGTAATCTCATCATCCACAAGGCAGTGAACCGGCTGACAGACGACCAGAGAGAAGCGATCGAACTGGCGTATTTCAGCGGACTGACACAGACGGAAGTTGCAGAGCGCCTCAACGAGCCGCTCGGCACCATCAAGGCCCGCATCCGTCGGGGTGTGAATCGTCTGGAGACGTTAGTCAAGCAGCGCCTCTAACAGCGGCAGCGGTTGGCGCTCGCGGGCAGCACGAATTTAGGTTAGAATGGGTCGAGAGGTTGGCGCGGCTTCATCTCTGGATCGACGAACGCTCCCAGTTGAAGTGGCAGCGCTTTCTCGATAACCTTTAACATCGTCGGGGAAGATGCGTCACTCGCGATCATTTTGCCCGATGCATCGTGGATGGCGAAAACGAACCCGTGCAGTCGATAACCTTCCCTGAAGGTATTGCTGTCGTCGTAAATCGTCTGGAATTCCTTCCCCTCCAGTCGCTGCGACTTATGGGCCTCGACACTCACGGCCCACTCTTCCCTGTTCAAAACCTTGTACTGTTTGTTGTCCACGACAGCCCTGCCAAAGACCACTAGCGTTGCACGAGCCCCTTCCAAATTGCGGGAGACCTCCCGATTGGTGACGTCGACGCTGTACTGGGACTTGACCACCCTGTCATCGGAGTAACGAGCTGAGACCCGACTGGATTTGCCGCTGTTTGTGCGAATTTCCAGACGCCATGGTGTGTTCCCCTGCGCTGACGCAGCTACTGGCGGTGCCGTAGGAGTCGTCGTAGCTATTGCCGATGGCGTGGTGGCAGGCGATGTCGCCGCGACTGGAACTGCAACGCCGATGTCGTCCCGATGGGTCTTTGCAAAGGCTTGATCCTGGGCGCTCAACTGAGCCAGGGGCACCGTAAAGAACTTCCCGTCCGTGCGGCGCAGGATCGCCTGATCTCCGTTAATTGCGGCGGAGTCCGCAGTGACCTCCACCCCCTTCGTGGTGGTGTAGGTATGCTCCGTTGCCGGGGTTGATGTTGGCGCGATCATGCCCAGCACGGGGATGAGTAATGCGCAAAAAGGGATCAAAGGCCGGGATGGGTATTGCGTTTTCATGATGGGGCATCCTCTACGGAAAAAATTCGCAGTCGTTGAGCAGCCAAAAGCCCAGACCCCCGATTACTAGCACGATCCCCAACGATAGTCAGCACGTTTTTTCTGGCCTCCGTCGCGTTATGACCTAGAGGTACGCACGGAAGCCCTCAAAATCAGCACTTCTCTCGTATGCCCACAGCCCCCGACGCCGATACACCCACGCCTGAGGAAGAGGTGACCTACACGATGCCGACTGCGGAGGAGTTGGCCGCCTTACTGCCTCAGTATGAGATCCACCGCATCATCGGCCAGGGCGGCATGGGGATCGTGTACCTTGGGCGCCAACCCGCGCTTGATCGACTCGTGGCGATCAAGCTGATGCCCGCGCTAGGGGCAGGTTACGAGGAATTTTCCAGCCGCTTCGTCACGGAGGCACGCGCGATGGCAAAGCTGGTGCACCCGCACATCGTCAGCGTATTTGACTTTGGCCAGACGCAGGAAGGCCACCTCTACTTCGTCATGGAGTATGTTGAAGGCTCAAACATCCATCAACTCATCCGCGAACGCAAACTGACGGAGGATCGGATCAAGTCCCTCGCCGCGCAATTGTGCGACGCGCTTCAGTACGCCCACGATCATGGAGTGGCCCACCGCGATATCAAACCCGCCAATCTATTGGTGACCTCCGATTGGCAACTTAAGGTGGCAGACTTTGGTCTTGCCAAGCAGCTCCTCAGTGGCGCTGCCGCTGATGACAACGAGTATGGCACGCCGGACTACTCCGCCCCGGAGCGCTTCAGCCCTGGCGCGCCCACCGACCATCGCGCAGACATCTTCGCCGTCGGTGTCGTACTGCACGAAATGCTGACAGGGATGACGCCCGCTGCCGCACAAAGTGCGGGATCAAAACCAGCATTGCACCCGATGTATGCCAGCATCATCTCCAGGTGCCTCTTGGCGGAGCCAGCCCAACGGTTCCAGCACGCGAAAGATATCCGCACCCTGCTACAGAGCACCCACACCGCCCCGGCACCTGCCGCCACCACCTATCGTCCACCAATCCGGACTCAAAGCCCCCCACCGCCACCCGCACCGCGGCGCAATTCCACCGAGACCTTTGCGGCCATTGGGCTCGCCTTACTGGTCGGCAGTGCCGACATTTTTTGGCTGAAGAACCGACCCAGTGCGGAAAGTGATGCCCCGGAGTCACTCACGGCGGAATCCGCGCCAGCGGTGCCCCCATCCAGCCCGACACCGCCCTCCACGACCGCCGAGCCGACCGCCCCGACGTCCGAAACAATTGAACCCAGCCGCCCCTTGCCTGCATGGATCGTACCCGATGGTCCACCTGGAGAGATTGGTCAACTCGTCGGTCACACGAACAGCATCAACGCAGTCGCCATCCTACCAGACCAAGGCCGCATCATTTCTGCCAGCAGTGATGGCACGGTCCGAATTTGGGACCCGAAGGAGTTGAGACAGCTCCAGTTCATCCGTTCCAAGCTCGAAATGATCTCACGCGCGACCCTCTCGCCAGACGGCACCAAGTTCGCCATGGCGTCGCTGCGCGGTCAGGTGGAGGTGATTGATCTGACGGCAGGCAGTTCAATTCTCAGCGAGCCGGTGGGTCAGTCCCTACCCCTCTCCGGCCTTCACTTTTCTCCTGATGGCAAAAGCCTGCTGCTGACCTGCTTTCAAATCGGAGACGGGATCTACGCATGGCCCACTGACGGCAGCCAACCCTTACCAGAGCGGCTCGATGGTTGGGACCATGGCATCTTCGACCTCGCCTTTCTACCAGGCAACAATGATGAATTCGTCACGGTAGGTGCCCTCCGCCGAGCCCCGGGAGATCCGGCGGGACCAGTCCAACGTGAGGCTGGGATCGGATCACTATCTGCCAAAAAGATGACGAGCCGACTTGCTGCTGAAAAGCTGCCCGGGAACAACCTACAGTTTTCGAAAGGAGGCACCCTTCTCGCCATCTGCATGCCGGACATTCTCTTGCTCGACGGCTCAGATGGCTCCCGGTACAAGCGTCTCACCGGACCCGGCGGCTTCCATCGCGCGAAGTTTCTCGATGGGGATCGGCTTTTGCTCTCTCATGGCACTGACACGTCCGCCAAATTGTGGGATATCGATAAGGGAGAAAGCGTCTTACAACTCACGGCAGAAGGGCATAGCTTCGTCAACCTTGCGATTAGCACCAGCGAGCGGTGGGCCGTGAGCGGCGGCTTCTTCGCGCCACGTAAACAGGGTGATCCCCCAGATCATGACCCATCCCACTTCCCCCTACGCCTCTGGCGTTTGCCAGACCTCAGCACCGTGGGCACAGATCGCGGAGGCGAAAGACGCGCCCCAGGGCAGCCCCAAAATCTAGCGGAGCTTGACCCCGAAGTCGCTGCATTCCAGAAGGCCGCACTTGCAGAAGTCCCTGTTCCAGACAGCGCCGCCATCAACGCCCAGTTGCAGGATCTCAACGCAAAATACAGCGCTGCCCTTGACCGATCTCTACCTGGTGCGACGCCGGGTGATGCGACGGAGATCAGCGCGGAGAAGGACCGTCTCACCATCAATGCCCCGCTCCCCGCAGACGACAACGATGTCGGCCCCACCGTGCGCCGGTTCAGGCAGATCTATCGTCTTCAGCTCCAGCAACTTGAGGGCATCCGCAACACCGCAGCAGCAGAGGCGGCAATCGCTTTCCGCAAACTCGCGGCCCCCCTATTGCAGCAGCGAACCGCAGCGAACGACCTCGCTGGGGCAGACCGCATCCGTGCGACAGAAAAGCGCATCGCGCAGGCACTCTCGCTCACCGAAGTCCTGAACCCCACCCCAGCCGATAACGATCCGGCACGCGGCATCCGCTCCCTCACGGAATAGAGCATTGATCCATCAATCCGCGAACTGGACCTCCGTGCTCACCATCGCGCCCCGCTCATCCGTCAGGGAGACATACCAAGTATTCGCACCCTTTGGCGGCGGTGGCGTGATGACCAGATCTTCGCCAATTGTCGCAGGCATACTCTTCCACTCGCGCTTGGATCGCGGTCCAGCATCGGTCGTGTAGTGCAGGGCAGCTTCCTTTAAGGCGACAGCACTGGTGTAGGGCACGCTGATCTGCCCACCTGCATTGACAGGCTGACCCGGTATCGGAAGGGGCTTCCCACCTCGGCATTTGGAATCAATAAAGATGCCGATTTCTTGTGGAGCCCAGCCGGGTGGATGCCCATGCGGCATCTTCACCTCGATCCGCATTTGTTTTTCCCCCGGCACGACATCGTAGCTCTTCATGTAACTGTCCAAAACGTAGTGGATGTCATTGGTGCCATTGACAAAAAAGATCGGCACACGACACCGCGGCAGCAGACTGCCGGGGTCATATTCCTTCACCCACAAGGCCTTGCGATCCCCAAGTTTATCAATACTCGGCTTCTGCACAGACTCCCCTTCGTGGAGGAAGCCACAGCCATACACGGGCACCGCCGCTTTAAATCGATCATCCAATGAGGCCACCAGACAAGTCGTATATCCACCCCAGCTTATCCCCGTCACCGCCGTGTTCTCTGCATCGACCTCTGGGAAGCTACGCAGCAGACTGTGGGCACGCATCACGCTAGCGGCCGCATGGAACGGCCAATCGTCACTGGTATCCCCACCGATGGAGTCAAATTTCTCCGCCGCGCCATGAGGCGGCCCGCCCTTCGGCAGACGCGTCCGTTCGCCGCGATGCCCATTGCCGACGGCAGCACCCGCCGCATCATACGCAGGATCGGGTGGGCGAGAGCCATTCAGATCCATCGCGATCGCTGCGTAGCCGCGCTTTGCCCAAAGGTACACCCACTCCGCAAAGGCCGTGCCCCCGCCTCCATGGATGCAGACCACCCCTGGAAACTTCGTGCCCGGCTTGGCCGCCCCCAGAGTGATGGGCGATGCATAAAAGGCAAAAACGTCAGTGTCATGCCCCTCATATTTCTCCCCCGCATAGGTCAACGCGTGGACTGCGCCTTCTTGCAGCACCCAATGCATCGCGGGCACTTCGGACTTGAGGGCGTCCAGATTCCAGGGCCCGACCTGTTCAGCAAATAGAGCGCCAGAGATGAACACACCAAAGGATAGGGAAAGGTAACGAAGAGTCATGAACAGAATAGAACGGCAATAAACGGCCCCTCATTTCTCCGTCGTAAAGCGTGTCACCTCTGCCTTCTGTCCTGCGCGACCGAAAGAGATGGATTGAATCTGCAACTCGTCTGCCCCCGGCGGCGCATAGATTCGCACGTGAATCACCCGACTCTTTCCGGGAATGGCAAACTTCATCTCTTGCCAACCTTCGCCCTCGGACGCAGGCCATTGGATCGGCAAACGTTGTTCTGGCACAAAATCATCCTGATGCCGAACCCGCCAACTCACTGAACCACTGCCGCCTTTACCAGCCCGAACCCGCATCATCACCTCCACCGGACCAAGGAAATCGATCTGGGATTTCGTGATGAATGCTGGCCCAGTCGCCCCTTTGCCGGGCTCAATGACAAGAGCCCCACCTTTCACGCTGATGCTACCGTTGCGGCACAGCCAGCCACCAACACTCACGGGAGCATCCGCCACCGTCTTCTTTGGCACAGATTTCCTTTCCACATGCTCCGCGAAAAAGCCGATATCCTGATCATTGGTGATCGTCGGCAGCCCCGGCGGCTGGAGGCCCTGGGTCCATTCGCCCAATTTCGCATCAAGTCTCGCGACGATCTCTGGATGCTGCGACAGTTGGTTTTTCAGCTCGCCCTCTGGCGTCGTTACATCAAAGAGATACCTTTCCTGCGGCCCAAGGTGAAGCAGCTTCCACGGAAACTCCAAGACCGCCGCCTGACTGCGCCAGCGCCAGAAGAGTGCACCATGAGGTGGTGCCGAATTTTCACCCGTAATAAATGGCAGCAGATTAACCCCATCGAGCTTCTCATCCTTTGGCAAACCCGCCAAGGCAACCGCTGTCGCGGCCACATCTAGGCTGATCACCGGATGCTCATACACGGAGCCCGCAGGCAGCGTCCCCGGCCAAGCCGCGACGAATGGCACCCGCGTCCCGCCATCCGTCAGCATCCCTTTTTCACCAATCAAAGGCAGGTTCACAGAGCCATCCCAGTGTCCTTCTTTGGTCGGTGCCCCATTGTCGCCGATGAAGAAGATCAGCGTATCCTTGTCCTTACCCATCGCCCGCAGTTTCTCCCGAATCCGACCGATGCCCTCATCCATCGCCGCGATCATCGCAAGCGCTTGCCGACGTTGCAGGGGCAGATGTGCTGGCGTTTTGCTAAACCATGGCTCAGGTGATTCAAGCGGCACGTGCGGCGTAAAGTAGGCCAGATACAAGAACCATGGCTGCCCGGGTTTTGCTTCGCGTCGGTTCAAGAAAGATAACGCCGCCTCGGTCTGCACCGTCACCCGAAAGCGACTGTCCATCACGACATGAGGCGCATCCACAAACGGCTGCCCATGCAAATCGTGCGAAGCGTAGAACCTCGTGATCTCCCCACGCCAATACTCATCGAATCCCTGCCCGTGCGGCATGTGCTCCGGCAACGGACTGCGATCCACCTTTCCACTGCCCGCACCACGCCGCAGATCCAGATGCCACTTACCCACTTGGCCTGTCAGATAACCAGCGGGCTTCAAGCGCTCTGCGATCGTCAACTCCTCAAGAGGCAGGGCGCCCATCGTATTGTCCTCAAGCCCAAAGCGCTGCTGGTACCGCCCAGTCAAGACACCCGCCCGCGAAGGCACACACTGCGGTGCGCTGACATACCCACGCGAGAACCGCATCCCATCCCGCGCCAACTGATCCAGATTCGGTGTGCGAATGTCGCCATTCACCCCCTGTTCCCCCAAGTCTGCCCAGCCATGGTCATCGGAGTAAATCAGCAGAATGTTCGGCTTCGCCGCTAGTGTCGTCGATGCCATCCAGAGCATCGTCAGCGCCGTCATCCAATATTTCTCTCGCCTCATCATCATGAACTTCAATGGTTTAGTATTCATCGCCACAAGCACACTCAGCAGGTCAGAATCGCAGTGTCAATCCCTTGCTCTACCGTCCCTTCTTCTTACCCTTGCCTTTGCGTGGCATCTCATCGCTTTTCACTTGGCGTGTCGGGGCTAGGTTTTCCGTCTCCATCCCCTTGTCACCCTGTTGGGCAATCCAGCCATCCAGTTCCCTTTGCAGCCTTGTCTTGTGCTCTGCAAAGGCGGGATCAGAGGCGATGTTGTGCATCTCCAGAGGATCGGTTTGCAGATCGTAGAGCTCCTCTCCGGGGCGTTGAAACAGCCACTGCACACGCTCAGCCAGCTTATAGTCCGCATCAGCGTCCGCCTTCCAAGAATCGATCGGCTGACCCTTGTGGATCCCCCCGATCGTATAGGTCAACTCTGGGGCCAAATTTCGCACCAACTTGTATCGCGCATCTCGCACTGCCCGCATTGGGTACGGCCCTATCGCTCCATTCGTGCCGACGGTTGTGTGTTGGGCAAAGACGTAATCGCGCAGGTGATCCGTCTGGCCAAGCAGGACGGGAAGAAAACTGCGCCCATCAAAACCGTTGCCTCCCAGTGCATCGGGGCAGCCCACATCAATCTTGGCGGGATCGATACCCGCAGCGGCAAGGAAGGTGGGCGGAACATCCACGTATTGCATCAGCGCCTCACTGCGACTGCCGGGCTTCACCTTTCCAGGCCAGCGGAGCAGCGCAGAGGCATGGATGCCGTTGTCATAGACACTCCACTTCCCGCCGTAGGGAAGGCTGCTTCCTTGTTCGCTGACAAACAATACCACCGTGTTCTCAGCCTGCTGAGTCTCTTCCAGCAGCGCCATCAGCGCGCCTACCTGTTCGTCCAGCTTTGAGATTTCGCCAAAGTATGCCGCCAAGAGATCACGCGTCACCGAGTTGTCATGGAGGTACTCAGGCACCGTGATTTTTGCCGGATCATACTTGGGGCCACGTGTCCATGGGCCGTGTGGATCATTGGATGCAAACACCAAGAACCACGGCTGCGCGGCATCGCGGCTGACAAACGCCTTGGTGACCGTCAGATCATCCGCTCCCTCAATGTGCTCATAGGGAAAGGAGGCCTTCGGCCCGATGTGCTCCTTGTTCTGGAGGGCAGTCCTGTAGCCAGCGTCCTTCAGGTAAGTGAATAGACTCTTCGTGCCGTCATAGACGCGGGTATGATTCGGAAAGGCACCACTGCGGATGGGATACAGCCCCGTGTAGAGCGAATGCCTTGTTGGGGAACAACTCGTCGCCGGGTTAAACATCCCGCGCAGGTGCATCGACTCTGTGCGCAGCTTGTCTAAATTCGGCGTCTTGACATCAGGACTGCCCTCATACCCCAGATCCCGCCAACACAGATCATCAGCGATGATGAGGAGAAAATTCGGCGGCACCGAAAAAGCAGGATGGCACAGACATAGCGCCGATAAAAGCAGGAGGAGTAGCTTCATAGAGTTGGATCATTTTGTCGCCTTCGGGGTGTCGCTGAGCGCCTCTGGATATTGCCCGAGAATACCGCGCAGTCGTTTCACGATCTCTGGATGCTCGCTGGCGAGGTTTTTTGTTTCAAGCGGATCGGATTGGTAATCGTAGAGCTCAAACATCGCACTCTCCGCAGGGGCTGCGGCTTTTTTCCATTCAACGAGCCGATAGCGCTCCGTGCGGATCGCGCGACCAAGTTTCTCTTTGGGGTAGGCGTGATAGGCGTGGTCTCGAATGCGAACCGTTGGGTCCTTGAGCACAGGCACAAGGCTACGCCCATCAATGGGCTGCGGCCCACTGGGAGGCGGCAACTGGGCCAACGCCGCGAGCGTGGGGAATATGTCCACCGTCTCCGCAAGCTGTCGGGTGCTGCTACCGGGCTTCGTGACGCCAGGCACGATGAAGAGTAAGGGAATGTGCGTCGCTTGCTCATAGTTGGTGTGCTTTGTCCAGATGCCGTGGTCGCCCAAATGAAACCCATGGTCCCCCCAAAGCACAATGATGGTGTCATCGGCTAAGCCCAATCGGTCCAGTTCCGCCACGACTTTGCCGATCTGCGCATCGACAAAACTCGTGCTAGCATAATAGCCGTGAATCAGCTGGCGCTTGAGCTCTGGCGCAAAGGTTTGCTCAGGGTTCGCAGGCACAGGTTCGTAAGCGGCGATTTCCCCACCTCGTTTTTGCGCAACCTTGGGAGAACCGACCGCATGGTCTTCAAACTCAGGTTGTGGCAGCTTCATGGGATCGTGCATGTCCCAATACTTCTTTGGCGCACAAAACGGCAGGTGGGGCCGCACAAACCCAGCGGCGATGAAGAAGGGCGTGCCAGACTCGCCCCGACGGTTCACGGCTTCCTTGAGCCGACGCATCACCTCCGCCGCGACCCGACCGTCAGCATACGCTTCATCTTGAACATCTGGGGACTCAAAAGCAGCACCTCTTGGCAGGCTGCGGATCTGGCCCAGCATCTGATTGGTGAATAGAGCCTCTTCGCGTGTGAGCTGCCCACCTTCTGTGCTTTCAGGATAGAGGTATTCAATGACTTTATCCTTGAAATGAGGAACCGAAAACGACTGGGGGTCACCCTCATTGCCGTGACCGATATGAAAGACCTTCCCGACCGACTCCGTCCGGTAGCCACCGTGCTTCGCAAAGTGCTGCGGCAGCGTCACCGCATCTGGCCAAGCCTCACGCAAACGGCTGCCCAGTCCATACAACCCTGTTGAAGTTGAGTGGGAACCAAGCATCAACGTAAAACGCGAAGGTGCGCAAACTGCCTGATTGCAATACGCCAGATCAAAGCGCATTCCACGCGCGGCTAAGCGGTCAATATTCGGTGTCTTAGCTGCCGCATCCCCATAGCAGCCGAGCGTTGGCTTCAGGTCATCGACGAGGATCAGCAAGACGTTTGGTGCTGCCGATGCCGAAAGCAGCGGCCAATTCAGGGCAATGCAGAGGAGGAAGTATTTCACAACGTGGGTCATTCGATTCGGTGCGGGGTGACGGGAAACACTAGTTCCCCTTGCCTTTTCCTTTACCCTTTCCTTTGCCCTTCTTCTTGCCGCTACCCGCTGGAGGATAAGGCTTCACCTGTGCACGCGTCGCCCAGGCTTCCCATGTCGCAGCGAGCTCCTTTACCTTTTCTGGCTGCGCACCGGCAAGGTTGTGCAGTTCGGTGCGGTCCGCCTTCATGTCGTAAAGTTCCCAGACTCCCTCTCGGCCCTCGCGCACCAGTTTGAGGTCACCCACGCGCACTGCGGCATTGCCTTCGTGTTCCCAAAAAAGGGCATCGCGCTCGATCACCTTGTTGGCGAAGGCAGCACGCAGGCTCTTACCCTCCATCGCAGTGATTGGCTGCCCCTTGAACTGTTGAGGGTAGGCCGCCCCGCCGAAGTCCACACAGGTCGCCATGATATCGATCAAATGCGCTGGCTGGCTCCGCAGTTCCCCCTTCGCAGCGATACCCGCAGGCCAGTGGGCGATCAACGGGGTCGCCACACCGCCCTCATGGTTGTAGTGCTTGAAACGGCGGAACGGGGTGTTTTCCACAAAGGCCCAGCTCTCTCCGCAGAACCAACTGGAGTTCGCATCACTCGGGTCACCCTCCGTCTTGCCTTTTGGCCCGGACTCTGCGTTGCCGCCGTTATCGCTCATGAACAGGATCAGAGTATTATCAAAAACGCCGCGCTCCTTGAGACCCGCGACGAGATCACCGACAGCCTTATCCATGTGATGCACGACAGCTGCGTAGGTGGCCATGAGGTGATCAAAGCGATCCTTCTCCTCTGGGGAAACATCCTTCCAGGGCTGCACTGGCTGGGGTCGGGGTGATTTGGACCAGGCGGGATCAATGATACCGAGTTCCTTCAGGCGGGCGTAGCGCTTGTCGCGGGTGACTCCCCAGCCTTGCTGGTATTGGCCTCGAAACTTCGCAATCTCCTCCGCAGGCGCTTGCAAAGGGAAGTGGGGCGCATTGTGGCAGAGATGCAGATAGAAGGGCTTCTTCTCCGACAATGCCTCGTCAATGAACTTCAAGCCAAACGTCGTCCACAGGTCGGTGCTATACCAATCCTTTGGCAGGCGTGCATCATCCGCTTTGATGGCTTCCCCACTGAGCGAAAGATCGTAACGTGAGGATCCACCAAAGTAGAATCCACCAGCAGCGGGGTTTAGGCTGCGATCAAAACCACGTCCCCAGGGTGTAACGCCGAGGTTCTGCCCGACATGCCACTTGCCACTCATGATCGTGAAATAACCCGCTGGCTTCAGGACTTCCGCGATGGTCACACACCGATCATTCAATCGCCCAGCATAACCAGGGACACCTTTATCATCCGTCATGTGGCCGACACCTGCCTGATGTGGGTAAAGTCCCGTCAGCAAACTCGCACGTGTCGGGCAGCAGCGGCCAGTGTTGTAGAACTGCGTAAACTTCAGCCCATCCGCAGCCAATGCATCCAGGTTCGGTGTCGGAATTTCACTCCCGTAGCATCCTAGATCCGAGAATCCCATGTCATCGACGAGGATGACGACAATGTTCGGTTTGTCTGCGGCGGAGGCGAGGCAGCAGAAGGTGCACAGAAGGAGTGAGAGGATTCTTTTCATTGTTTTTTGCCTTTCTTGGCTGGTTTCACGGGGTCCGCAGTCGGACCATAAGCCTTGGGATCGCTAAGCAAGCGCGGGACTACCGCCACTGTCTGCTGGTCGCCCTGCTCCTTCATCCAGGCATCGACCCTGGCGCGCATTCGCAGCATTTCGGCCTCGTTGGCAGGATCGTTTGAAAGGTTGTGCTCCTCATGGGGATCGGCCTGAAGGTCGTAAAGCTCCTCGGCGGGGCGCTCGTGGTAGCGGCTTAATATCGCTGCCGCAGCTGGATCCGTCTTTGCTTTCTCCTCCCAAGTCGCAAAAAAATCACGCTGCCCCAAGTTCACTGGCAGGTCGATGTGGGTAGTGAAGGCGAACTCTGGATGCAGATTGCGAATGTACTTCCACCGCTCATCCCGCATGGCACGGGCAGGGTAGATGTTCACTCGGTTATCGTTGCTGTGCGTCGTAAAGATGAACTCACGATGCGTCGTCGTTTTCCGCTGTAGAACCGGCAGAAACGAACGCCCATCTATGCCCGCTGGCGCAGTGCCTCCGGCGGCCTCCACCAGTGTCGGGAGAAAGTCCGTCCACTGCACCATGGCGCTGCTGCGACTGCCGGGCGGGATCACCCCTGGCCAAGCCACAATGAGCGGCACCGCCACGCCGCTTTCATAGAGGTTCCATTTTCCAAACGGCCATTGCGCGCCATGATCCGCGCTGAAGAGCACGAGCGTCTCCTTGCCCAGTTTATCCTGCACCGCATCATAGACGATACCGAGGTCATCATCCGCCCGTGTGACAGCCGCAGCATACCTGGCACGCCACTCGCGGGTCTTAGCGGTATCGATGCTGCCGGACGGTAGGGTCAATGACGCTCCGTCATAGCCGACCTCGCTCTCCGGCCACGGGACATGAGGCCAATTGGTGCCGACCATGAAGCAGAGAGGCTTTGTGCTTTTGCGATTCTTCAACCAGGTCACTGCATCCGCGATGCACTCATGCTGATGGAATCCATCGTCAAAAAAGGCATCGAACCCATATTCCGCCGTGTGTTTGTAATGCGACACCTTGCCAAACGCCACCACCTCATACCCCAAGTCCTGGAGGTAAGCCGGCCACTTTTTGATCTCTGCGCCGGGCCGTGCGTGATTGGACTCCGCACCGTTGCGTGCCGGCATCAATCCGGTGAGGAGGGCAGCCCGACTCGGGGCGCAACTGGGGGACGCGACATAGGCCCGATCAAAAGTCATGCCTGCATCAGCAAGCCGCTGCATGTTCGGAGTGCGGATCAGCTTCTCGCCATAGGCAGAGCAGTCGAGCTGACTTTGGTCATCGGTCAGAAAGACAAAAATGTTGGGCGGGGCAGCAGACGCTATCCGCGCGATGGCGATGAGGACAAGGCAGAGAACTCTCATTGTTGGGGATGGAAACGTCCAGTTCACCACGAACTTCCCAATCCTGTCCACACCAGACTATTCAGGATGCACCCCCGCGTGCGGGACACCTCACAAGATCTTTTTTGCGCCATTTTCCGGGCTTTCCAGCGTCGTCTGAAACACAAGGATTGACATATCCCGCCAAATTTGATGGAATCTTGCATGAAATCTCAACCGATCATGAAAAAATATATCACAGAACGGAAAAAGGGTTCCACGGTGGCCTCCGGTTGGCTGGCTGCCATTGCAATCGGCTTCATGGCATTGGCTATGCAGACCCAGGCTGGAGAGGATCTCAATGCGGTCTTCCAGCAGGGGCGTCAAGCTTACTTTAGGGGTGATCTGGCGACGGCGGAGCAACTGCTCACACGAGTGCAAGCAGCCAATCCGAACCACTTTCAGACGAACGCCATTTTGGCGCAAATCAAGGTGGCCAAGAAGGATAGCACGCCAACTTTGCGCAAGACTTATGAAGGCGTGACGGTTCCTCGGATCGAGTTTACGGAGGTCACCCTCCCTGAGGCGACGACAGCGCTGCGCACGCTCGCCAGCAATGCCAGCGCTGGGAAGGTAGTGCCAAACTTTATCGTCAAGGACAGCGACAAACAGACCAAGCCGATCACGCTGAGCCTAAAGGACGTGCCTCTGACAGAGGCGATCAATTACCTGGCGCAGATGTCAGGAACCAAGGCGACGTATGAAGCCCATGCGGTCGTTTTTGGTAGTGTAGCGGAGTGATGTGTCTTGTGGTAGTGGTGTGGCGACCACGAATGGATGAAGGCTGAGGCGACCGTGTGGTATGCCGAAACCGGAGTTCATTCGTGGTCAGCTATTCCGAGACCAAAAGATACTCCCTCGCCAGAGCGGTGTACGCCGACTCCTGGTCCGCCACCCAGGCAACATCACGCCCGAGTTCCGCCGCCAGCCATCGCGCAATGATCGGCGCAGCAGTGATCGAGGCCCGCGCATCTCGCAGCAGCCAGCGCGTCCTCCGTGCCAGCACATCCTCCACCGACCGCGCCATTTCCTGTCGGGCAAACCAAGCCACCTCCCCACGCGTGATCGGGACCTCGTAGGTAGCGGTTGATTCACCATCCGGCAGACTTCCTCCCAACTCGATGATAGCGGCACGGTCACTGCCAAACACATCTGCGCAGGGCTCCGCAGTAGCCCCGTGTAACCGCAGCGTCTTGGTCACGCAAGGTGCCGCGTTAAGACCCGCCACCCATTGCGCCTGATCCACGACATCCTCCGCCATGCGGCGATAGGTCGTCCACTTGCCCCCTGTGATGGTGATCAATCCAGACGCAGCAACTTCAATGGTGTGATCGCGAGAGAGGGATGCGGTGTCTTCATCGTCTTGCGCCGCCACGAGAGGACGCAGACCCGCGAAGGCAGAGAGCACATCTTCCGCTGTCGGATCTCGCGTCAGGTAGCGTGCCGCGTGCTTCAGCAAAAACTCGATTTCCTCAGGCAGCGGTCGTGGCTCGAGAACTGGGGATTCCACGGCGGTATCCGTCGTGCCCAGGATGATGCAGTCATGCCACGGCACCGCAAAGAGCACCCGACCATCGTCCGTTTTGGGAATCATGATGGCCGCGTCTCCCGGGAGGAAACTTCGCGGCAAAACAAGGTGCACCCCTTGGCTTGGGCTAACGAGGGAAGGTGCCCCCGGGCGATCCATTTGGCGCAGGCAATCGACGAAGACGCCTGTCGCATTGATCACACAACGCGCCCGAACCTTTGAGACCGCGCCCGTCTCTTCGTCGCAAACTTCAACGCCCTGGACATGCCCGTTCTCTTTCGTCAGCCCAACGCAGCGCATGTAGTTCAGCACTATCGCGCCCTGGGCAGCAGCGGTCATTGCCAAGTGCATGGCCAACCGGGCATCATCAAACTGGCCATCGTGATAGATGATGCCACCAGTCAGCCCCTTTGTCTCAATCGTGGGCAGTAGTTCCAGCGTCTCTTCGGGCGAAAGCAACCGCGAAGGCTCCATTCCCAATTCCCCGGCCAGTGCATCATACATCTTTAGACCCGCCCCATAAAATGGTCCCTCCCACCAATGGTAAATCGGAATGATGAATGGCAGCGGATGGACGAGATGAGGCGCATTGCGGCACAACAAGCCGCGCTCCCGCAAGGCCTCCAGCACTAGCGAAACGTTCCCTTGTTTCAGGTAGCGCACCCCGCCATGGACCAGTTTCGTGCTGCGGGAAGAGGTACCTTTGGCAAAGTCTGCCTGCTCCACCAGCAGGACCTTATGCCCTCGGGAGGCTGCATCCACCGCAATTCCCAACCCAGTGGCCCCTCCACCGATAATGGCGATGTCCACCATCCCATTTTCGACTTCGTTCAGCCGTTGCAGCATTTCCGTGCGATTCATGGGCGGAGGCTATCACAAGCCCACCACCGCACAAGGCGCGATGCCCGAAGGCGCATTCAACGATCCCACTGGGGCGATTCCGCCAAACTGCCCCCACAGTCGTTCTAGGCGGAAAAGAAAGAGGGAAGCACAGCCGCATGCCGTGCCTCCCTGAAGTTAGATTGCCTCTGTTGGGACTCAGTTCGCGTGGAAGTAGTGCCCGTCCAGCATCTGATTCATCGGGAACGGCCCACCCGAGTGCGGCCCGAAGAAGAAGCGGAACATCGTGCTGGCGGTCCAGACCTCTTCGCCGCCCATGGTTGCGTATTCGATTCCCGTCATCACCTTGATCCGGTGTTTGGCAATGTAGTAGTTGAGACCGACATAGGCAGCTTGGTAGAGATCACCTGACGGCAGGCCCGCCTCCCGTTCGTAGCGCCGTTGGGCAGAAAGTCCTTTTTCACCATTTGAGGCTGCAATCTGATAGCGACCCACCAACTGAAGGTTGTCTGTCAGGAAGTAGCTCGGCTGGAAGTTGAGTCCGACTGCATCCCCCTCCTCGGCCCCAAACCCGGCTGTCACTTCTGTGACGAGAGCGGTGGAGCCCTTGGTTGCGATTACTGCCGCAGCTACACCATCGCGAAAGCGGGCCAAGTTGGTGGCGTTTTCATTGGCCTCACTATGTAAGTAGCTGAAGTAGAGGTGGGCGGTGTCGAGACTCGCCACTTTCCCGAGGTCATAATAGACGGCGGCCAGATAGGAGTAGCCTGAATCAAGATCTGTGAAAGCCGAGCCCATGTCAGTACCAGTGGCGTTTGAAAAGATGCCCGTGTAGTAAGTCCAGTGGTCCACACGGCCGAGAAGCGTCACCGCCGGGGTGTAGTCCGCCCCAAACATATTGGTCATCATGCTACGCTCCAGGTAGTTAATGTAACGGCTGGAAGTGTTTCGGTCGTGGGTGAACCGGTGCTTCTGCTGCCCGATAGTCAGGGCGATTTGCTTGTTGAAGGCCCACTGCGCCCATAACTCCGTGAATCCATTGTAAACTGGCTCAAAGTCGCTGCCGCTCACCATTTGAGCGTGGACTGTCAATTTGTCGAACATCCGAGCCTGAAAGCCGACCCGGGCACGACGTGTTTCGTAGCCTTCATGTTCGCCAGCGCTGCCCTCAGACCAGTGGTACTGTCCGTGGTAGCGACCGAGCACCCAGAATTCCTGGAGGAAGCTCCCCTTGTCTTCTTTGTAGAGGAGGCCCAAATTTTCGAGCATCTCGCCCAAGGTGTCGGGACCGGCGAGGGTTGGTGCGATGAGATTTGTCGAAGGCGTTTTGCCAGAAGGCTCTCCGGCTTGGGCACTGACGATGGATAGTAGGGTCAGCGCGGCTGTAACGAAGAAGTGGCGCATCATTAGAGGATTGGCTTTTTGTTTCATTGTGAGGCGCCAGTTATGTCTAAGTTTTGGGCAGTGGTCGAAGGGATGCGTGTGACAAGTTCGTCACATTTGTCACATTCGAGGAACACCTCTGTGCGCAGTTTGTCACCCGATCGGCATGTCGTCACGTTTGTGACACCCCTCCAAATACAAGGCTCCATGGGGTGCGCGGGTCTCCACAGTGCGTGTCCAGGCGGACGCCGACTCGTCATCTGTGTTACAGCGAATTCACTTCCGCATCAGCGATGCAGGCGCATCCGCCGCGACGGCAGCGCGGTAATTGGCCTCGGCGCGAAAGTATTCCGCCTGGGCCTCCACCTCGCCAACTTGGGCATCAAAGGTGGCCTGTTCCCGGATCTGGAGCGCCAGGAGATCTGTCGCCCCTTGCTGGAGCCGCTCATTTTCTGCGGCCTGAAGTTGACGGGCAAGCTCGACATTACGCCGGGTCTGCTTCAAAACGTCATGAGCCGCGATCAGGGCGCTAAAACTGTCCCGCACGTCCGCCGCTATCCGATCCCGGGCAAACTTCTTCTCATTCAGCAAACGCTCGATCTGGGCGTCAATTGCCTGCAGACGCCCGGAAGCCTCGCGCCGCTGGAGGGGCATTTTAAACTCAATGCGGGCCTCGACCTCGCTCGCCTCAATGTCACTCGGTGTATTGTCCCCCAGCGCTTGGGCCGCCTGCACACCAATGTCAATGTTGGGCAAAAGATTGTTCTTGGCCAGGTTACGGTCGATCTGGGACTTATCCAGCGTGAGCTCAATCCGCCGAATCTCTGGGCGAAAGATGGTGGCCTTCGCGATGTCAGCGACGATCTGATTTTCATCAGGTCGCGGGTGGGGTGGGAAAGCGTCTGGAAGGCGTTCCCTGACGGAAATCACAGGCTCCGCAGTGTCACGGGTTCGGTGAAAGAGTGAAAGCTCGATACTGGCAGCCTGAAAGCGCCGGAGTGCCTGCACCACAGAGATCTGGCGACTCACGACCAGCCGTTCGTTATCAACTTGGACAATCGGTGCAGAGGCTCCCTTCTTGACCTGCTCCGCAATGGCTGCATCACGATCTTTGGCGATCCGTAGCAGTTCCTCCGCCAGCCGCAACCGCTGCCCGGCAGACAACCAGCCGTAGTACGTGATCGTCGCTGCCCGGGTGAAATCAAGGAACTGCCGTAGAATGATCGGGTCAACGAGTTCCTGATCGATTTGAGCCTTCCAAAGATCGGCGCGCCGCTTGTCGATGGAACCATCCCGAAGCAACGGAACCCTGAATCCGAGAAGTGCCTCGCCATCGATACCGGTGCGGTCCTTGTTGTAATTGGGCAAGAAACCACTGCTGAGCCGATAGCCGCCATACACGCTGCCTCCCCAGAGAGACAGCGGCTGCTCCAGAGTGGCGTAACCCGATCTCCCGTCATAGTAGCCAGCGGGATTAAAGCTGCCCCCGGCACTCAGATTCAGATCAAAAGCGCCCTGTGCCTGCCGAGCGCGACCATTTGCGATGTCTTGCTCAATGAGCGCCGCTAGGTAAGGAGGATATTGCGTTTGGACGCTGGCTAGGACCTCCGGCAGCAGCAGGGGCTTTTCCGCAGCAATGGCTCCGGGAAGGAGCGCCGCGAATGCCAGACAATAGACAGCTACCGAATAATGCCAGGAGACGGGGAACATCACTTCTTCGATGGGTCTAACTTTTCAGGGTCATCGTTCACTACAGGCGGGAAACCATTGATCTGCCGCCAGACTTCGTACCAGAGTGGCACTTCATTTAGCATAATCCAGGCATTGGCCCGCACGCCTTGCCGCAGCCAGCGTTCCTTGTCTGGCCAGCTAACGGAAACGGGTCCCTTCCCGTCTCCGCGATCTACGATGTCATCCACAGGTGCCACCACCACGCGAAACTGCCCCTTGCCATCATCAGTCGCATCCACGAAGACGACTTCACCGCCAAACGTTCCAATTGCCAGATTTGGCCAGCCGACCGCCTGCACAGCAGGCCAACCTTCGAAGGCGATCCGCACTGGACTGCCAGGTGCATCGCCTGAACGCGAGTGGATGAGAGGCATGTCGTTACCATCGATCCAAACCTCAACAAAGCGGCTCTCCGTCTCCGGGATGACAACACAAATTAGCGAGCCAGGGCGCAGATAAGTTCCGTCTGTAGCTGCGACTTGAAGCACGATCCCGTCTCGCGGGGACTCAACCACCTGCCGCAGGTTTTGATTGATTTGCACGTCGATGACAGAGAGATCACGCTCCGCTCCAGCGACCTCGCTGAGGGCGGAGCCCTTCGACGCGTGAGTGGAAGCAATCGTGGCATCGAAGTCATTGCTGGTGCGCTTTAGTGCAGCCTCCGCAGACTTCAATTCCGCAGCGGTGGAATCCCGGGACAGCGTCGCAAGTTCCAGATTCCTTTGGGACTCCAGCTTCTTTTCAAACAGCTCTTTCGTGCGGTTGTAATTCAGGACCGACGTCTCCGCAGAGATCTTGGCCGCCGCTACCCGCTGCACCGCCCCATCGATCGCCTGATTCTTGGCCAATTCCTGCTGGGTAATCTGCGCGGTGAGGGATTCGACCCGACCCAGTGCAAAGTCGCGGCGGCTTTCGATCGCCTCCCGTTGTGCCTTCAGGTTGTTGATGAGGTTCGGATCATTGTCTTGGATCTCCGCCAGGAGTTCGCCCTGCCTGACACGCTGCCCTTCCACCACATGCAGATGCTTTACCCGCCCAGAGACCTGCGCCTCGATATTGATGCGACGATCCAGAGGATTGAAGGCGATCACGCGCCCGGCACCGCCGACGAACTGCCGCCAAGGCAGCCATAAGATACCGATAACAAACACCACGAACCCCAACACCAGCAGGCGACTAAAAATGCGCGTAAACTTTGCCGAACCAGCCAACGAAAGGGCGGGAAGCGGCGGTGCTGAGGCAAAAATGGCTGGCTTTGAATGCAGCGCACTGGCAGATTTCGAGTCGGAAATGGCGGTTTCAGGCTTCATTCGGCATTCAGCTTTTGGGGCTGCGCAGCAGTGAGGTGGCACGGCGCGAGTTCGATGATCTGATCACAGCGCTTCATGACATCTTGATCTCGCGTGGCGAGGATCACGGTCCAGGAGAGGGAGAGATCCAGAATGGCAGTTTCAAGGAGTTTAAATGACTCATCATCGAGGCTATCGAAGAGTTCATCAATGAGCAGAAGGCGAGGCCGCTGCACGAGGGCACGGGCCAGAAGAAGACGCGTGCGTTGATTGCCACTCAGAGGTGCCCCGCCGACTTTTAACCGCAGATTTAATCCTTCCGGCCGATGGAGCAGTACCTCCAGGAGGCCCACGCGCTGAAGCGCCTCCCGGATTTCATCCAGGCCCACATCCACACGACCCAAGCGCAGATTTTCGACAACCGTGCCGTCCACGATTTCATTGCGCCGCAGCAGCATCACACTGCCCCGCAGAGCCTCAAGATACCAAGTCCGCAGGTCAAGTCCGTCAATGCTCACGTGGCCGTCCGTGGGCTGGCGCAGGCCAAACAAGATATCAAGCAGCGAACTGGCCCCCGATCCATGGGGACCTACAATTGCCGCGCGACTGCCGGCAGAGACCGTGAAGCTCATGTTCACAAACAACGGTTCGTGATAGCCAAACGTCACCTCAGATGCACGCACCTCAGCACCACCTTCCCCCACCAAAGGCTGCTCGCCATCTTCCCGCTCAATCTCGAGGTCAAAGATGTGCCCCAACTTGTCCATGGCTGCCATGGCGTCATACCACGCTTCAAGCTTCTTACCCATCTTCGCCATCGCCGTCACGATCGTCCCCATGATCAACTCGGATGCCACCAGTTGCCCCAGCGTGATCTGCTGGCTGATCACCAGCCAGCCGCCAAGAATCAGCAAAACTGCCGCAGCAATCACGGACAGGACGAGCAGAGCCACAATCTGCCGCATAACGATCCGGAAGTGGCTGGAACGCCGATTCAGATACTCGGTCACAAGCTGATTCGCCCGTTCGTAGGCGATTTGGTATCCTCCAGGGCCTTTGAAGGCGAAGGGAAAGGACGCGATCTCCTCAAACCAATTCACCACATCATACTTCACGCGTGACTCTGCGATGCTGGTCGTCACCGCCCCTTTACCGAGCAACCAAATGCTCACCGCGATGAGGGCCAAGAGCACGACCACAAAAATCAGCATGAGCGGGTGGTAAAGGGCCAGCAACAACATGCCGATGAGACTGCCCAGGATCAGGTTGATCCCATCGAGCAGCAGCAGCGCCGTGCTCTTCTGCGCCGTGACCACATCGAGAAAGCGATTCACCAACTCCGGTGCATGCACTTCATCCAACGACTGGGCTTTGACCCGCGGCAGTCGGTAGGCCAGATCCGCCGCCGTGCGCACAAAGATGCGGCGCTGGATGATATCAGACACATAGTATTGAAAGCCACTGACCACGCCCTGCAACCCCAATGCCCCAAACAATGCCAGCGCCACAAAGACCAGCGCCTGCACGTAGGGTCTGGCCTGGCCCCCGAAGGCCAGATTGCTGACCACTGCATCCACGGCCAACGGTGCCGCAAGGTAAAGGATGCCGGAGACGACGGAGAAAATGAGGAGCGTGATAATGTCCTGCCGTTCCGCCATTAGGAGCCCGAAGAAACGCCGCTCTGGAGTTACATGCTGATGCTCGTCAGGGTCGGCATGGGAGCTCATCACATGGGCCGGCCGCTCTGCATGCACGACACCCGCTTCCACGACATCGTTGGCACTTTTCAACCCCAGCAACTCCACCAGCGCACTTCGGGTAATGCTGACGCGATGCGTTGGGTGATCCCCATCGGCGATGCGCAAACGGAACCATCCGGCGTGGGTCACGACAATCCATCTTTGGTCCTTATTGCTCCAGAAGACTACCGGCACATCCTGTCTGGCATGCCAGAGGACCTCCGCCAGAGGCTGCCGCACGGGCGAAACCTGCATGGACACTTCAGCCGCTGCGCTCATGAGCTGCGAAAGTGGATCTGGATCGGCCTTCAAGGCATTCTGCACGGCTAACCGCGCACGATCATGCTCATAGCCGCATCCGACCATGGCAGCCAGTTGAGCGAGCAGGGAGATGTTTGGAGACGTCGTCAAGAAAGCAAGATTCGGTTGTCGGTTGATCGCAGGCTTATCTACGAACTAGATCGCTAACTCGGATTCTCGAAGAACGGGAAAAAAGGACAATCTTTTATTCGTCTCCCGCGATCCTCCACGATGCCCACTTTCGCACCCAGTCGCGCCAAGAATCACGCGTGGGCGGACTCGGTATGCTAGTGGGCGCACGGCACCTCAAACAAATCCGCCGTCCCGCTGGAGAGGTCGTACATCCCGCCAACGATTTTGATCCGCCCCTCACTCTCCAAACGATGGAGGGCCTTGCTTTGCTGGCGAATGACACGGACGGTGCGAATGACGTTCTCCTTGGCGACATCATCCACATAGGCCTTCTTGGCCCCAGGGCCTGCTGTTAGCGCAGCCTGCCTTTGCTGCGGATCCACTGCCTCTTGAATGTAGTCCACCAAGGCGCTCAGGTGATCACAACCCGTCGCCTCTTCGGGAGATTGCTTGCTACCAAGCAGATCGACGGCCGCAGTAACGGCACCGCAGGAGGTATGACCCAGCACGAGAACAAGTTTGGCCCCCGCCACAGCACAGGCGTACTCCATGCTGGCAAAGACTTTTTCTTTTGCCACGTTTCCAGCGATGCGGACGGAGAAGACGTCCCCGAGTCCCACATCGAACACCATTTCCGCCGGGGTGCGACTATCGATGCAACTGAGGATTACCGCCATCGGATGCTGGGAAAGTGCGGTGAGATCCACCTGTCTGCGCAGATCTCGGGAAAGCCGTTCACCACTCAGGAAACGCTGGTTCCCCTCGCGCAAAATGCTGATGACGGCGTCTGGATTTAGGGCGTTCTGCACCTCACGACTGGTGAAGTCCTGGAACTGAATTTTGTCTGCAATCTGATACTCCTCCCTGAATCCCTTCATGCTCAACTCGACACCGTGAGCCTTCGCGGCGTTTTCGCGAAAGTCCTGAAGGAGGTCCAGCACGTCAGGATCGATGTAATCTGTCTGGGTCGCATCGAGTAGGACGTGGCCCCCACGGGGCACCTCGTTCAGCGTCCGCTCCAGGACAGCGCGATTGAGGAAGCTGACTTGATTGGCAAGTTCGATGCGGAGGACCTCACCCCCAATATGCTTTTCCACGATACGACGCAAAGGACGGCGGAAATTGCTGTGGAGGATAAACAAAATCGCGACTCCAAGGCCGATGAGGATACCGACCAATAGATCCGTGAGGATGATGGCGATGACAGTGACGATGAAGGGGACAAACTGGTTGCGACCCTCTGCCCACATCTGACGCAGAAGCTTGAGACTGGCGAGTTTATATCCGGTCAGGAGCAGAATTGCTGCAACCGCAGCAAGGGGGATTCGGTTCAGCCATGACGGGATAAGGAGCACACAACCGACGAGGAGAACCCCATGGATGATCGTGGAAAGCTTTGTCTTCGCGCCGGACTGGACGTTTACGGAGCCACGGATTACCACCGATGTCATCGGCAAGCCGCCGATGGCCCCTGAAACCATGTTGCCGATTCCCTGGGCAAGGAGTTCACGATTGGCCGGGGTGGCACGGCGCTGAGGATCGAGCTTATCCACGGCCTCAATGTTGAGCAGCGTCTCGAGCGAAGCCACGATGGCGATCGTGATCGCGGCTAAATAGACCGCCGGATTGGCCAACTGAGAATAATCGGGGAGGGTAATGAGTGAGGTCCAGCTAGCGCCTTCGCCCAGTGTTGGCACTTGAACGAGATGGCTCGCCTCAATCCGCCATGGGCTACCGAGGCTATTAAAGAACGCCGCAAGAGCAGTGCCAATGACAACCACGACAAGCGGGGCCGGGATGAGGAGCTTCTTCAGTCGAGAACGCTCCCATAAGACCAAGATCAGGAGGGACAGGATACCGACCACGATGGCCCCCGGGTGGATATCGAACAAGGTCTCCCCGAGCTCTGACGGTACGCGCGGAAATGCTGGAAACAGCGCCCCGAAAAGCTGTCAAAGGGTAACGCAACCCTTGCCAAGTCTCTCATTAACGGCGTTGTGAATACCAACAGACCACCGGAAAAACGCCTCCCGCGAA
>Ga0209573_1000766_pt1 | contig 59578 bp, 50 predicted proteins | sample TNRBio252014_DNA_FD_185870 | JGI IMG/M metagenome (GOLD analysis project Ga0209573, IMG submission 185870) | Wastewater treatment Type I Accumulibacter community from EBPR Bioreactor in Madison, WI, USA - TNR Reactor_6/25/2014_ DNA (SPAdes)... | ecosystem: Engineered > Bioreactor > EBPR >...
CCCGAAAGGCGCACAGCCCGCAGGGCGAGTTGTGCGCCATCAGCGACCGCTTCGGAAACCGGCCCCGGTCGATGTCCTCGGCCACCCACCCCACCTTTTGGGTGTAGGCGGCCAGGGCCTCGGCGCCGCGCCGCGCCACCGTGACCGGCGGGCAGACCTCGGGGCCTTTGCCCTTCGCCGTCACCTTGCGCTTGACCAGTTCCACCAGACCCAACCGGGTGACCGGCGGCAGCGCCAACCGTTCGGCGTGGGCGTCCAGCAGGAGTTGATAGCCGGTGAGTTGATCGGCCCCGGTCAGCCAGGCCGGGTCGGTCGGGCTGCTCGGGGTCTTGAGGTCCAGGCAGCCCAGCGCGCCGTCGGCGTCCAGCACGACCAGGTCGGGTTGGCCGACGAAGACCACGTCGGGCGCCAGGGGGACTTCCAGCTTGCGTTCCAGCACCGGCGCACCGTCCCCGGCCAGGGCGGGCAGCAGCCCGAACCCCGGCCAGGCCGCGGCGAATTGCGCCACCAACGCCCGTCCGGTCGCGGTCAGGGTGTCCGGCGACTGGGTGGCGGCGTAGTCGATGCCGCCCGCGTCCCGCGCCGTCTGCCAGGCGCGGTCGAACAGCGCGGCGGCATCGGGCGCCGGGCCGCGCAGCCAGCCGCGCAACCACGTTTCGAGCACCCCATGCACCACGCCGCCGAACACCAGGTTGGCGGCTTTGTGCCGGGGCCGCAGGCCCAGAACCTCGTCCAGGTAATACTGGTGCGGGCAGGTCTCGTACTTCAGGACCGCCGTGGGCGAGAGCCTCATGGCGCCCCTCCCGTGGCCGCGACCGCCACCGGTTGGCCGCCGCTGGTGAGCGGTTGGCCGTGCGTGGGCGCCACGCGGCGAACGCCCGGAGGCAACGGCAATACCTGGGGCGTCGTCACCGATGCCGCCGGTGGCGCGCCCGCCGGCCGCGGGCTGGCCGCCGCCAGCTCGGTGTAGTGCCGGATGGCGGCGTCGAACCCGGGTTCCGCTACGGGCGTCCAGGTTTCGGGGCGGCCTCGACGGAGGAACACCGCCACCACGACCGGCGGATGGTCCAGGGGCGGCAACGCCGGTTTGAACTCCCACACCTGGCAGGCGCCGGTGGGGAACCGCGGGGACTGGAACCGGGCGATGGTCATCCCGCTCCCGGCGTGCCGGGCGATCTCCATGACGATCCGAAAAGCCGGCGACGGCGTGAGTTGGATCTGCATGATGCTCTCCTTCATCAGAATAGGGAGACGCACCCCGCCCCCTGGGGACGAGTACGTCCCCAGGGGGCGGCTGAAAAAGAACTCGTGCTATGCTGGACGGCATCCGCAACCGGAGGCCCGACAGGACGCACGATTTTCCCTACGATCGACGCGAGGCCGCGCCGGCCGGCGGCGACTTCGCGCGAAAAACTCAGGGGCGCTGCCCCGAACTGGACCGGACCTTCAGCGCCCTGCCGGGGTGGGAAGACGGTTCATCGTCCCGACCCGCCCATGGGGACTTGGCCCGGAGAAAGAACATGAGCGCTTACTTCCTGCTCGATCCCGCGACCGGCCGACTGCGGTTTACCGCGACCGGCCGCCAGGCGTTAGGTCCCCGCTTCGCGCGAGCGGGCATTCACCTCGAAACGCTCAAAACGCTGGCTCAAGCGCGCGCCGCCGCCGCCGAAGTTTCGCATCAGGAGATGCAGGCTCTCGCGGCAGAACTGAAAGGCCGCGATCCGGTGCTCGATGCGGTGATGGCCGAATTGCCGGAGTGGGGGGATTAGCGCTCGCCGAACAGCTCGCGCAGGGTGATCGCCTCGCGCACTTTTTGGAGTGCGATCCGGGCATTAGTCCCACACAACAACCCGCTGTCCACCATCGAATCCAATCGGTGTTCGATCGCTCGAAGCTGGCTGAGGGTGGCGGTCTCGCAGAATTTCTCGACTTTCCAAAGTTCCATGATGCACTCCTCAAAAAATGAGGGGATGCACCACGCCCCTGGGGGATGGTCGCATCCCCAAAGGGTTGTAAAAAAGCGCGGGCCGTCGTATGGCCCTGATCATTTCGTCACCGATCTGCGCTACGGCATCGCACCCGAACCCTTGGCGTCCCGGCGGGCAGCGCGCCAGCCATGACATCCTGCGCGCCATGACGCGGCAGTGGACGACCTGGAGCCGCCTAACGCCACGCCAAGGAACGCCTTCAAGGCGTCTTCGTCCGGGGACGGGTCGCCGGTTGCGCCCGGCGTTGCGCCCGGCGTTGCGCTCGACGCGCGTCGAGCGTCCGGTAGCAGATCGCGATCTGCCGTCGCCGATCCTGGTGCTGGTGCTGGCGCTGCGCCAAAGCCGGATCGGTCAGGGTCTCGCGCAGCGAGTTCGCCCTCTGACGAAGCTCCGCATCCCCGACTGACGCGAGGCTCGCGGCCAACGCAGCCTCGTCCACAGGAGGCGGGCTCGCTTCGGCGTCGAACCACCGCCGCCGCATCCGTATCTGGCCTCCCGACCACGGCAGCAGCGCGGCCAGCACCAACACCGACCACCCGCCAAAAGGCGTGGCACGGCCGAGAAAGGCGAATACGGACAAAATCGCCAGATTACGCACGAAGGCGCTATCCAGGACCTGGACCTGGCAGGCGCGGATCAGCGCTACCAGCAACGAGGCGGCGCCGGTCAGGATCGACTCCAGACCGGAGCCCAGGAGGGTCAGAACGGCTCGTCCGGCCGTCCAAGGACGAACCCGGGCGGCCGATAGGATCAGGCCGAGGACGAAAACAAGGGGAGTCAACAACATGGGCGTCTCCTGGGAACGCAGGGAACGCACCACGACCCCACCGGGGATGGGAACGTCCCCGGTCGGAGATGAAGAGTGACGATGGCCGAACCCCATGGCGTTCCAGCCCGAACGCACGGCAAGCGGCCCGTGTGGCGGATTTTACCGGGTGGCTCACACGCTACCCCGGGTAACTTCCTTGTGGTGAACGAACTCGCCGGGCGGGCGAGGCGGCGCGGGGTGTTGTTGTCGAAGGCCCCTCCCTCCGCTGACTTGTTTCTGTTGGATCAGGGAACCAACGTGAGCCCGGCAGGTTGATGTCGCGGACCGGGCGCCCCGCGCTGATTTTTTTCTGTTGGATCAGGGAACCAACTTGAAGTCCTTCGTTGAACAGACCGGACACTCTGCCCCCGGTGATTGGGATAGGTTCGGGGCAACCTATTCAAGCCATTTGACTATAGGGGCGACCGCAGAGAAGGTCAAGCCGGTGGGTCGTGAGGTCGTGAAGCGGGACTTTCGCGGTTAGGGAGCGCGGGGTTATACTTTTTTCCTATGCTATTGCTCTATAAGAGAAAAACGCCTATGTCCACGGTCACGGCCCCTGAAAATGGCCCAAGGGTCATCCCGGCCGCTCTCCGCCCGCCATGCTAGACCCGCTGCTCTCCTGGCGGCGCCGCGCTGGTGGCGGGGTGTTATGCCTACCTCGACATACCGCTGGCGCAGTGGGCGTACCGCCACCAGTTGCGCCAGTACGGCCTGTTCCACGGGTTGCAGGCCCTGGCCGATGGCCTGGTGCTACTCGCGCCGGTGGCCCTGCTGGCCATCGGCTGGCGTCGGGTTCGGGGCTGGACCGCTCCGTGGGATCGGGTGGCATTACAAGCGGCGCTAAGCGTCTTGGGAGTTTCCTTGCTCAAGTATCCCCTCAAGTTCGCCTTTGGACGGACTTGGCCGGCGACCTTTTACCAAAACAATCCTTCGCTATTGCACGACGGCGTCTACGGGTTCCATCCCTTTCAGGGGGGAGTCGCCTACAGCGCCTTTCCGTCGGGCCATGCCGCCGTGGCGGCGGCGGTCGCCACGGTGCTGTGGGTCTACTATCCCCGGTATCGGGTTTGGGCGGTAGGGTTATGGGTGGCAGTGGCGGTCGGCCTGCTGGGCACGTATTACCATTTCGCCGGCGACGTGCTCGCCGGCACCCTGTTGGGCGTCCTCGTAGCATCACTCGTCCGGCGCTTCGATGCCCGCGCGTCGGAATCGCGACCCCCCCACCCCGATTGAACGGGAGCACCGCGCCATGGCCGCCGAGAAAGCCACGCCCCACCTGCTGGTCATCGACGATTGCACCCTGACGTGCCACCTGCTGACCGCGCTCCTCACCGCCGAAGGCTATCGCGTCACCACCGCCCACGACGGTACCAGCGGCTTGGCCGCCGCCCGCCACCACAGCTACGATCTGGCCATCGTCGACCTGCATCTGCCCGATCTGTCCGGCATCGAGGTGGCGGGCCTGCTCCAGCCCGAGGTTCCCTTTCTGGCGCTCACCATCGACCGGTCGCCCGAGGCGGTGCAGGCGTGCATCGACAAAGGCGTGCTCAGCTATCTGGTCAAGCCCCTCGACGCCGAGAGTTTCCTGCGCCAGGTCCAGGTGGCGCTGGAACGGGGCCGGGAGCAGCGCAACCTGCGCCGCGCCCTGCGAGACAATCACATCATTAACAAAGCGCTGGGCGTGTTGATGGGCTACTTCCAGCGTTCGGAAGAGCAAGCCTTTCAATCCCTGATGGCGTATGCCAGCACCCACAACGAACGGGCGTTTCGCGTGGCCGGGCGGATTCTCGAGGCCATCGAGCAGATGGGTGGGAGCAAAAACGCCACCCGCCGAGGGAATGGTGCGGGGCGCACGCGCGCGCGATCAGGCCCGGGAAGCGCGGGCCTTCCTTGACAAGTTCCGCGTCTGACGCCTATCTTTTTTGCAAAGATTTTTGCAAAGAACTGAACGAAAGGACTGCACGAGACCCGTGCCCGCGCGGCCGACTCATAAAGCGGGTTGGCCTCGCGATCGCAAAGGAGCCGTATCGCTGTCTCATCATAAAGCGGTGGGCCGGCCACAATCGATCGTCCTATTTCCGTTTCCCGAACCGGGAAATAGGCGGTGTCGTGGGCGCGCTTTACGCGAGGTGAGACCTGATGGCTATCGGCTTCCTACCCTCCCCGGCGTTCGCCGGCTGGCCCTTCCGGGTTGCCTACCGATTCCCCCTGCCAGGAACCCGGCGGGGTGCGACCGTTCGCTCGTCGGATGTCACCAGGGGTTCTGGCAAACAGGCCGATCTCCTCCAGACGTTGACGCCAAGCAGCCCGCCGGGGAGACCGGCTACGGCTCGCCGGCCGGATGGCCGCGTTACGGCAGCATCGCACTCGGCTCTCGCCAGAGGCCCCGGCCTTCCCGGGTCGTCCGACGCCTTGACCGCCCTACCCCACGCGGCCGACAACCTCCTCCAGCGGCTCCTCGACGAAGGGACGGCGATTCAGCGCCGGCTGTACCAACAGGACGAATCCTTACGACCCGCGCTCGATCCCACGTTCTCCCCTCCCCGGAGGAGCGGAGATTCCCTCGATCTCCGGGTTCCCGAGTGGTGGGAGATTCAACGCGCCCTGGCGTTTTCAGATGTCGAGCGCGGCGCGCCCATAGGGGCGACGCTCGCGCCATTCGACCCCACACGGCGGGAGGTCCGGCACGGAGTGGGCCTCCGGTTAGGGCAGAAAGGTGGTCATCCTGCGCGTCATTTCCGCCTTCCTGCGCGTCATTTCCACCTTCCTGTAGCCGGGAATGCGTGGGTGACGCTCCCGCCATCGACCGGCCGCTGGATGCGGCCCCGGATTCCGGCAACAACCCGGTCGGCGCGGGGACGGGCTGGGAACAGCCGGTCGCCAGAACTCCTGGTTTAGGAGGAACCCGCGATGCCAGCATCCCCCCCGTCTGACCCGAAACGCATCGCTTACGACCTCTGGTGCATTCAGGAGGACCGACGGATGGCTGGCCAGCCGCTGGAAAACCTGGATGCGCTCGTCCGCGCGTTGCGCGAGCAGCAGCCCCAGTTGCCGGACGCCGCCCTCCACCAGGGTGTCGAGCATTTTCTGGCGTGGATGTTGGCAGACGCCGCCGGGCGTCTCGCGGGGCGCCAACGCTACTTTTTTCAAGTCCATCGGGGGCCGGTCCCCGCCCGACCCAGGTCCCCCCGTCGAGAACGCGAGGGAAGCCGGCTCGACCGGGTTTCGAGCGAGCGCTGGAGTTGAGAACCGTGGCGGCCCGGGTGACGCGGAAGGCGTGGGCAACACCGGCGACGTTGGGCGGTTCGCGCAAACGCAACACAGTCGCTATAATGGGAAAAATAACCCAACGTCCGTTCCGGGCCACCGCTCGCGAGCGGACCGACCGATCACTGAGGTTTGCCGAAACCCGAAACTTAAAATCACCGCCCCTGAAACCACGAAACCCCCGCGTTACCAGCGCGGGGGTTCCATGGGGAAGCTTGAAAATCGCCGTCCGTCGATCCGCTCGGGACGACAATCAGAAACCTATCTCTGGCTCTGATTATAGCGGATCGGCAGCGACTTTCAAATCCCCGACGGGTGGTGTTTTGCCTTTTCTCAGGGGATTCTGATGAAAGTCCAGACCAGTAGACTGCCGTATCCGGGCGCCCCCGGCAGGGCGGCGTGGCCACCATTGCCGGGCCGCGCCCGTTCCCTTCATTCGCTTGTGCCCAAATGCACTCCCGGGGGGTGCCCTGCTGCGGTCAGGCTTCGCGCATTCCGGGGGCGGTCATGAATCCGCTCGACGACGCGCTGACCGCCCTGGAGCGGGTCACCGGCTACCACCCGGTGAAGTCGGGCGACGGCTACAAAGCCCGTTGCCCCTGCCACGAGGACCGCAATCCCTCCCTATCGGTCAAGATGAACGGCCGGCTGCTGTTGCACTGCTTCGCCGGCTGCAGTTACGACCGCATCGTGGCCGCCCTCGGCCTGACCCCGGAACTGCCTGCGAAGCGGCGGGAACTCGTAGCGACCTACCGTTACTGCGACGACGCCGGGGTCGAGGTTCGCCAGAAGATCCGCTACGCCCCCAAGGACTTTCGCATCCGCCATCAGGACCCCGCCGGCCAGTGGGTCTATAAGGCCGGGCCCGGCCCGGCGGTGCTCTATCGCTTGCCGGAACTGCGCCAGGCCATCGCCGCGGGGGCGACGGTGTTCGTGGTGGAAGGCGAGAAGGACTGCGACCGGCTGGCGGCGGGCGGCCTGGCCGCCACCACCAACATCGAAGGGGCCGCGCAGTCCGACCAGAAACCGAAATGGCGCAAGGAGTACACCGCCCAACTCGCCGGAGCGGCCCGCGTCATCCTGCTGCCCGACCACGACGAGCCCGGACGGGCGCACATGGCCGCCATCGCCCAGGCGCTACAGGGCCGGGTGGGCGAAGTGCGGCTGCTGGAACTGCCCGGACTGCCGGCTAAGGGCGACGTGTCCGACTGGCTGAATCAGGGCCACACCGTGGCCGAATTGCAGGCGCTGGCGGCCGCCGCGCCGGTATTCATGCTCCCCACCCCGCCCGATTCCGCCCCGGCACCCGCCGTCTCGAACGAACCGACCGGCCCGGTCGAAGCCGTTTATTGTCCGCCGACCGTCAGCCCCTGCACCCATTTGGCCAACTCGTATCGGATTCGCCATTACTACCAAGGTCGAATTTGGTACGCGCTGGGAACTGGCTGGATCCTGTGGACCGGCAAATTTTGGCAACCTGACCCGACTAACGAAGGTGCGATTGCTATTGGTTTTGTCGGTGGTTTATCGCAGAAAATCGCTGAGGAAGCAGCAGCGACCTTGCAACGCACCACCGGCGAAAGCGATAGCGATCGTCGCACCGCCCTTATGAGGCAAGCGGAAGCACTAACCAAATGGGCGATTCAGTCCGAACACGAGCGCGTTATCGCCTCGGGTTTGAATTTGGCAAAACACGCTCTGCTGATCGAACACAGCGCCTTGGACGCCGATCCGTGGCTGTTTAACGTCCAAAATGGAACGGTTGATTTACGTACTGGACAGCTACACCCGCACAAATCCACCGATCTGATCACTCATATCGCGCCCGTGACTTATGATTCGGCGGCGACTTGCCCAACATTCGAGCGATTCATCTCCGAAGTTTTCGCCGGCGACACCGGAATGGTGGCTTTCATTCAACGCGCGGTTGGCTGGTCATTAACCGGCGTTATCGAGGAACGCACCTTGTTCTTCCTCTACGGTGCTTCCGGTTGGAACGGCAAGAGCACGCTCGTGGAAACGATTATGGCGTTGCTGGGCGAATATGGAGACCGGAACTTTGGCTACGCTCGCAAGGTTCCAGCCGAAACCTTCATGAAATCTCGCAACATAGACGACAATGAACGAAAGACGGTTCCCCTATCGGGCACGCGCTTCGTTTCCACCAGCGAACTCAGTAAGGAACACCGACTCAACGAACAGTTGATCAAGGACATCACTGGCGGCGACACGTTGACCGCCAAACGCCTTTACCATGAATCCTTCAGCTTCAAACCTCAATTCAAGCCCTGGATGTACGGTAACCACAAGCCGGAAATCCGAGGCACCGATAACGCCATATGGAGTCGGGTCAAGCTGGTTCCGTTCGAAGTGAGTTTCGAAGGGCGCGCCGACGGCAAGCTCAAAACCAAGTTACTGGCCGAATTGCCTGGCATCCTGAACTGGGCAATCAAAGGCTGCCTCGACTGGCAGCGCCATGGACTACAGCCGCCAGCCAAGGTGCAAGCTGCTACCCAGGCCTACCGCAAGGAAATGGATGTCATCGCCGCGTTTTTCGCCGATTGTTGCGTACTCCATCGGGAGGCACGGGTATCGGCCAGTGCCCTGTACCAAGCTTATCAACGCTGGTGCGAGCAATCCGGTGAGTATGCCGAAAAACAGCGAAATTTTGGAATTCGCCTTACAGAACATGGTGTTGAACGATATTTGGGAGCAAAAGGCTATTCATGGTGGAGAGGGATAGGACTACGGGCTGAGGTTGATGATGTTGATGATGTTGATGATGTTGACCAAAAAACGGAAAAGTCTCTATAGCACGCTCTTCCGGGAGACTTTCCGGATTCTTCATCAACATCGTCAACATCATCAACCCAGCTAGGAAAAAGATGTGTTTTCATCATGACTTTTATTTTCGCTTGATTTTGGCATGAAATTTAATAGCTAAATATCAAAAAGTTAATTATCAAGCGCTGAATTTTGGCAATAGCATACATCCTGCTATTTTCGAGTTAGGACTACGGGCTGAGGTTGATGATGTTGACGATGTTGACCAAAAAACGGAAAAGTCCCTATAGCACACTCTCTCGGGGGACTTTCCGGATTCTTCATCAACATCGTCAACATCATCAACCCAGATCTAGGAAAAAGATGTGTTTTCATCATGACTTTTATTTTCGCTTGATTTTGGCATGAAATTTAATAAATTAATAAATTAATAAATATCAAAAACTTAATGATTAGATACTAAATTCTAATAATAGCATACATCCTGCTATTTTGGAGGTATGATGCGCTTCACCATCAGTACCGCTTGTAGCTCGTGGAGAATCGAGTGTGCGCATATTAGTTTTGGCCCAAAACAAAGGGGGCGTTGGCAAAACGTCCATCAGCCGGATTCTGTCCGAATATTTCGCTAGGCAGGGTTATCACGTTCTTGGACTGGACCTCGATCCCCAATGTAACTACTCGCGGCGATTCCTGGTCATGGACTATGACCCCGCCGATCCCGACGGTGTCTACCCCGCGATTCATCCCGCGTACCTGCCCCAGGAACATGGTGAGTGGGACGGGCGCAGCTCGACTGCGGATATCTTCACCCACCATCCCACCGTGCCCTATCCGTCATGGGTGGACAACCTGGAGGTGTTGCCGGGACACGGCGAGCGGTTGCGTCAGTTGGAATCTCAGGCTCGCAATGATGCGCAGACGATGTCCCAAGCACTAAAGACGTTTCTCGAGCGAGATGACCTGCGCGCGCACTACGACCTGGTTATCATGGATACCTCGCCTTCCAAGGATGCGTTGGCCCGCAGCGCCATGGCGGCAGCCACACATCTCCTCATCCCCACCCTGCTGGAGACCCAGAGCACCGAAGGTTTGGTAGGAATGTTGGCCTTTTGGCGGCAAGTCAACCGTTCGCGGACCGCGCCATTGGAAATTGTTGGAATCCTTCCCAACCGGGTCAGGCCGGTGGGACTCCATGAAGGTTTGCTGGAGGGTCTTAAGGGGCATCCCGGTACGGGCAGATTCATCACTCCGGTTACCCTGGCGGACCGGATCGCTTTCGCGGAGTCCGACCATACCGACGCCAAGCCAAAATCCATTTTCGATTTACCGAAATCCAACAAGGCCCGCCTGGAAGCCGAAGCGATAGGCCGCTACGTTCATGGAAAGCTATTTGCCTAGGAAATCGCCATGGTGAAAAAGAAGACGTTTGGACTACCCGCCGGACTGCCTCTGGCGGATATCGTCAAGGAAGGAGAAGCGGAAGCGGGCTCCTTCGTCATGGAAATTTTGCCCATCGCCCGCATTGAACCAGACCCTGACAATCCACGGCGCCTGGGCCTCAATCCCGCCAACCCGCGCGAGTTGGATGCAACCGACCCGCTTTACCCACGCAGGAAGACGGCGCTCAACGGTATCGAAGAACTGGCGATCAACATTGCCCGCTTCAAGGTGCAACAGCCCATCAAGGTGTACCGGCACGACAAGGGATATCGCATCGTGTTTGGGGAGCGCCGTTATCTGGCTTCCATCCTGGCGGGTGAAAAAACGATTCCAGCCTGGGTGTTGCCGGAGCGGCCGAAATTCCTGAGGACTTTACAATTTTCCGAAAACGAGCATCACGACAAGCTGGATGCCTGGGAGCGGTTGGAAAGCGTGAGGTCGGTGGCGGATGAATTTGAATCCTATGGCGAGGAAGAGATCCGCTCCGCCACGACGTTGGCCGAACTCACCGGTCTCAAGCTATCGATGGCCAATAATTATTTCGATCTGATCCAGGGGCCAGACGACGTGCGCGAAGCATTACAGTCCCGCACGATTACGAACATACAATTAGCGGCCGAGATTGCCCGAGAGCCCGATTCGGCCAAACGGCAGGCCGCATTGAAGGCAGCCTGTTCGGGAGCAACATCGGACCGGATTAGGACTGTACTCAAGAAAGCCGTGGCAATGCCACGGTCCAGCAGTCGCGGCCGGCCGGCGAAGAACGTAACGCTGGGTAAAACAACCAATCCCGTGATCGTGCGCCGGATCGTCGAGGCGGTTCTGGGCGATGCGTATCAAGAAGCCCTCGGCGGCGAGGTCCACTGGAATGACTTTAACAGCGTCACGGATGCCTGGAAGAAATTTCTGGCCTATCTTGAGTCTGTTGAAGGATCCGCAAATTGAAACGGGTTGCCTGTCGGATGCCGCTGGCCTTGAAAACCCTGCTCGGCCAAGCGGTCGCTGACGATGGTTATGGAGGAAAGGGAAAAAGTCTCTGGGTGCGGGAAGCATTAACTCAACTCTTCGAACACGATCCGGATTTGATGAATGTCGGAGTGGGAGACGACCTCGAAGTCAACGATGCCGAAGATGCGTTCTTTCTGAGCATGGAAAACGGGTTGGCTATCGATGCCGCAGTTGAAGTCATCCGTTCGCAGTACCCTCGAGCCGAAGGGATTCAGTCGGCAATCGTTCGAGCGGCAGTGCGTTATCGGTTACGCGGGAGGGGTAAAAAATAGCCACTGCTGCGGTCACCGCAGTAAATTCAAAAACGCTTTCAACCTGCTGTTTTATAAAAAATAAAAAGGGTTGGTATTTTTATCAAAAATCCAGGCGGAAACACCCCCGAGGGAATGATTCCCCCGGGGAAGTGCATCGGAAAGATACGGCAGAGGGTCAATTCCGTCCGGTGAACACCTTGTCGAGCAGGAAGGTCGCCGGTTCGGCGACCACTTCCCGCATACAGGCCAAGGTGCTCCAACCCGCCGGCTGCGCCAGTGGAGCCAGATCGGCGGCGTCACCTCCTTCGGTGTCATAATCCATTACCGCCACCCGCAGTTCGTCGGGCCGGTCAGCGACGACGTCCTGCACGAGACCGCCCTCGACCATCACCGCGACGCGGTTGGGGCGGGTCAGGAGATAAGCCAGTACTCCGCAACGAGGGCATTCGCCAGCCGGCATGATCCCGCCGGGCTCCACCCGTGACCAGAAATCGTAGATCGGTTGCGTCTCCTCCAGGGCGCCGGTCCAGCCGCAATCGTCGCAGGCGCAGAGGTCCCGCAGCTCTGCGGTAGCCGCTCCCCGGTGGCGGCGGCCGAGTGCGCGCGTCCAGCCAGCGGTGGGTGTACAGCCACTCGCCACCGGACTGGGAGACCAGCACCGCACTGCCACTTGCGCCACGACCGGTGCCCGCACGTCCAGAGCGCGTACCGGAACCGGTGCCAGCGGTGGGCGGTGGCGGATTTGCTCGATTGATCAGGGCCGATACCCCAATCGTTCCAGCACCCCCTCCAGAATCTCCAGGTTAGCGAACTCGACGATCAGTTGCCCCCGGCCGGCCGCGCCATGGCGGATCGTCACCGGCGTCCCGAGCTGTTCCGCCAGGTCGGTTTCCAGCCGGACGAGGTCGGGGTCCTGCGCCGGCGGCGCGGGCGCAATCCCGGTGCCGGCCCAAGCAGGGCCACGGCCCTGCTTGCCCGCTTTCGCCAAGGCTTCCACCTGGCGGGTGTTCAAGTTCTCCCGCGCGATCCGTCCCGCCAAGTCGATCTGGGCGCGCTCCGGCAGGCCGATCAGGGCGCGGGCCTTGCCGGTCTCCAAGGCGCCGGTCGCGACCTGTTGTTGGAGGCTCGGCGCCAGCCGCAGCAGCCGCAGCCGGTGCGAGGCCTCGGTGCGCGACAGTCCCATTTCGCGCCCGACGGCGGCGATGCTCCGACCGCGAGCCACTTCGGCCTGGATCGCGCGGGCTTCGGTGAGGGGATCGTGCGGAGCCTGGCCGGTGTCCAGCTCGACCAGGCGGCGGGCGTCCTCCTCGCTGAGGGAATCCTGCACGTGAACGGGCACGGTGGCCAGCTCCGCCCGTTGCGCCAGCAACCAGTGCCGCAGACCGGCGAGGATTTCGTAGCGGGGCGGGGTGGCGCCCGGCCGCGGCCGCACCGTCACCGGCTCGACGAAGCCGACGGTGCGGGCCAGGGCGACGGCCGCCGGGGTCGGCCAAGGCAGGGGGAGCGGCGGGCGCAGGGAGCTGATGTGCAGGAGATCGAGGGGGACAGCCTGCATGGTGGAAAACCGTGTTAGGTGACACGGTTAGTCTAGGACAAGACACGGCGGTTGTGATTTACAGAAGTGGCTGCAAATCAATAGGTGAGGACGGCTATCCGGTGGGTAGGCTTACTCTAAGCCATTGAAATTTTTGTTTAATCGAAATCGTTATATCTGAATCTGGTTGCACTGACTTCTGTAAATTCGAATTTAGTTGCATCCACTTCTGTTGATATTTGCAGCGACTTCTGGATAAACATCACTTAACTCATTGATTGATGGTCGTTGGATTTGCACCCACTTCTGGAAATGACAGCAGTATGTGTCATCTCAAAAAGTGGCTGCGACTTTTCATAGAAGGCGTTGCGACAGCTCAGACCGTGCGTAGGCCGCCTGGTCATCACCCAGCGGACGACCGGTGTGCGCGACACCGGGGAGCGCGGGGTCTGCGGCGAAGAATACCCCTTCGGCCATCGCCCCGGCTGGCGCATCCTCTTCGAGCCCGGTCGCGACGACGGGTTCAGCCCCGACGAGGTGGAGCTGATCCTGGAGGTCACCGGGGAGATTTGCCCGGACGTGGCCGATTACGAGTTCAAGAGCGTCTTGCGCTGGATGAGCGACTTCCACCGGGGCCGCTTCGCCCCGGCGTTCCCGCCTGAGCAGCGGGCGACGGTACATGAGCCCGCCACGAATTCAATCCCTGTGGAGACCCCACCCTGATCGAACTGGAGACCCTGGCCGCGCGGCTCGATACCCGCCTGGCCGAGTTGAACGCCCCGGCAGCGGAGTGGGAACACCAAACGCGCAATCCGGCCGGTGACCGGGCCACCAAGGCCGAGCGAGCCCTGGAGACCGTCCGCGCCGTGCAGGAGGAGGTTCGGCAAATCAGGCAATGGGTAGCTCACCGGCAACGCCATCGGGAATGACAGCCGAGCGCGGGTCAGCTACGCTGACCGAACTACCCGACCCTCCCCGACCCGGAGCATTCTCCATGTCGCCGCCAGACCTGAACGTCGCCGCTGAACTACGCGCCCTGGCCGCGCGGGTGCTCGCCCTGGCGGATCAAATCGAGTCCGATCCCGCCGCTGCCCAGGAGCCACTCGCGCGGGAAGCGTACCGGCTGCGACGCCTCACGCAGGAGGTCGCGGCAGGATTGGCCGAGCGGCGGCTGGCGGAGGCGCCGGCGGACCCCTCGCCGACGCGCCGCTGGTGTGGCTGATTCCCTCGGCGCCCGACACACCGCGCCGGACGCGGCGGCTCCGCCCGCGCCGGGCGCCCGCTGCCGTGGCGCGGTCGTCGCCCCGGCCCGCCGCGGGCGCAGCACCACCTGCAGGGCCTGGGCTTGACCCGCTTGTCCGCGCAGTTTGACGGCGGCGCGGGCGACGTGGTGGGCGACCGTGGCGGTAAAGGCACCCTCGTGGTCGATCCAGAATTGCCGGTGGGTGGCGGCGAGAGCACGCGAGTGGGCAGAGAAGTATGCCAGCGAACGGATATCAAAAATACCACCACCCTGCCTGATGCGGTATTTTCTCGGGCAACGTCTACCCTTATTGGTAAAGGGGCGGCAAAGCCAGAGTCGAAAGGAGCTTTGCTGACCGCCTGCAAAAGACGGCGATGCTCAAGCACGTCGCCGCGCTCCCCCCACCATCAGGAGGCTTTGCCATGTTGTACGCCATTCCCGGACAACCGGGCGCCAAAGTCAGCTTCAAACCCCGTTACCAGAACTTCATCGGCGGCCAGTGGGTGGAGCCGGTGAAAGGCGAGTATTTCGAGAACGTCAGCCCCGTGACCGGCCAGGTTTTCTGCGAAGTACCGCGTTCGACCGCCGAGGATATCGAACGGGCGCTGGACGCCGCCCATGCCTCGGCCGACGCCTGGGGCCGAACCGCGGTCGCGAGCCGGGCCGCTCTGCTCAACCAGATCGCTGACCGGATGGAGGCGAATCTGGAAATGCTGGCGGTGGCGGAAACCTGGGACAACGGCAAGCCGATCCGGGAATCCCTGGCGGCGGATTTGCCCTTGGCCATCGACCACTTCCGCTATTTCGCCGGCTGCATCCGTGCTCAGGAAGGCACGCTGGCCGAGCTGGACGACAATACCGTCGCCTATCATTTCCACGAACCGCTGGGCGTGGTCGGCCAGATCATCCCCTGGAATTTTCCGATTTTGATGGCGGTTTGGAAGCTGGCGCCGGCGCTGGCCGCGGGCAACTGTTTAGTGCTGAAGCCCGCCGAGCAGACGCCCGTTTCGATCCTGGTGCTGCTGGAACTGATTCAGGATGTGCTACCGCCCGGCGTGCTGAACGTGGTCAACGGGTTCGGCCTGGAGGCGGGCAAGCCGCTGGCCTCGAGCCGGCGCGTCGCCAAGATCGCCTTCACCGGCGAGACGACGACCGGGCGACTGATCATGCAATATGCTTCGCAAAACCTGATTCCCGTGACCTTGGAACTGGGCGGCAAATCGCCCAATATCTTCTTCGCCGACGTGTGCGCCCAGGAGGATGCGTTCTTCGACAAGGCCCTGGAAGGCTTCACGATGTTTGCTCTGAATCAGGGCGAAGTTTGCACCTGCCCCTCGCGGGCGCTGATTCAGGAGTCCATTTACGACCGGTTCATGGAACGGGCGCTGGCGCGGGTAAAGGCGGTTAGACAGGGCCATCCGCTCGATACCGACACTATGCTCGGCGCGCAGGTCTCCACCGAACAGATGGAGAAAATTCTCAGCTACCTCGACCTCGGCCGGCAGGAGGGTGCGACGTGTCTGACCGGCGGGCAACGGGCTCAACTGAGCGGCGAACTCAAGGGGGGGTTCTACATCCAGCCGACCGTATTCCAGGGTCATAACAAGATGCGGATTTTCCAGGAGGAAATCTTTGGTCCGGTGCTGGCGGTGACGACCTTCAAGGACGCCGAGGAAGCCCTGGCCATCGCCAATAACACGCTGTACGGTCTCGGCGCCGGGGTGTGGAGCCGCGACCTCAACACGGCTTATCGAATGGGGCGCGGCATCAAGGCGGGCCGGGTCTGGACCAATTGCTACCATCTCTACCCGGCGCACGCAGCCTTTGGCGGCTACAAGCAATCCGGCATCGGACGGGAAACCCACAAGATGATGCTCGATCACTACCAGCAGACCAAGAACCTGCTGGTGAGCTACAGTCCCCAGGCGCTGGGGTTCTTCTGAAATCATCGTGGGCCCCGCTCTCCCGCCGGTGGGAGAGCGGGTGAGGAGGCTCTCGACAGGAGGGAGGTTGCCATGACCACCGTTCCCCACGTCTTGGCCACGGATGCCGCCCTGGCGTTGATCGCCAAACTCAGGGCCAAGCACGGCCCGTTGATGTTTCATCAGTCCGGCGGCTGCTGCGACGGCAGCTCGCCCATGTGTTACCCCGATGGCGAGTTGCTGGTGGGCGATGCCGACGTGCGGGTGGGCGAAATCGGCGGCTGTCCGTTTTACATGAGCGCCGCTCAGTATGAGTACTGGCGACACACGCAACTCATCATCGACGTCGTACCCGGCCGGGGAGGGATGTTTTCCCTGGAAGGCCCGGAGGGCTTGCGCTTCCTGACCCGCTCGCGGTTGTTCGGTGACGAGAAACGGGGCGGACCCGCTGCGGGAGGGCCGCACCCCGAACAGGGCCGGATGCCAGGCAAGCAGCAGGGCGAACAGCCCCAGTCCCCCTAGCGCCGGGCGGCGGAGTTCGGCCCAGGCCCAGCGCTGGTGCCCGGCCAGCAGGGCGGCGAACGGCACGAACGAGGTGACGGCGACGAAGCGCCGCCAGCGCTCGTCCTCGGTCGCCGCCAGCCGCCGATCCAGATGAGCGGCCCCGCCCAGCGCGGTCAGCAGGAAGCCGCCGAAGAACAGCCGCCCGGCCCTTGGCCGCGCGCCGGGAGCCGGCGCTGGGCTCCAAACCAAAAGGCGTGGCGGCTACGCCACCGCAGGGCGGGCGGCGCGGGGCGTCCATGCCGCGCGCGCGGGAACGGTTGGCGGGACTGCCACCCGGCCGGGCGTCCGGCCCGGCCCTATCAGTACGGGGGGCGCATCAGCGGGTGGCGGCCCGGACGCGGCGGAACGGCGGCGCGGTCGTCTCGCTCCGGACGCGGCGGCGTTCGGACGCGGCGCTCGCGCGACTCCGCACGCTCCGCCGCGCTCGCTGGCGTCCTCGCTCCTGGCTCCCTGCGTTCGCCGCCCGGCCCGCCGTCCCCCGCGCCGGGGAACCGGCATTGGTGGTTCAGGCGGTGCGGGGCGGCGCGCTACGCGCCCCGCCGGGGTAGCGCTCCTACATTCGGTGACATCGCGCGAGGGGGCAACAACTCAAGGCCCAATCGCCGTTGGCACGGTGATAAACTGGATGGGCAGCGCGCTGTTGAGTTCGGTCCTGGGGGTAGTCCGCCAGCCGAGCGGGTGGACATCCAGGCCCTGCTGGGGCACTCCACCATCAACACCACCCAGATTTACTCCCACGTCGGACAGGACCGAATGGAGCAGGTGGTGGCGAGGTTGTGAGTCATCCTGCGGCTTTCGCACCCTGCGCGGCTCATCCGCCGCCCCGTTAGGCGGCAAGGGGGAGACAAATGACAGACGGCCTGCGCACATTCGATGGTGGAGTCGCAATAGTGACCGGCGCGGCCTCTGGAATCGGCAGAGCAATCTCCGAGGCTCTTGCGCAGCGCGGCTGCCAGGTCGTCCTCGCGGACATCGACGGCAGCGACGCGGAGACGGCTGCCGCGCAAATCCGTGAAAAGGGCGGCCGCGCTTCCGCAAAGCATCTCGATGTGTGCAACTTTGCTGCTGTCAGCGAACTGGTGACCGAGACGATGGAGAAGCTGGGTCGCATTGACTACATCTTCAACAATGCCGGCATTGCTGTCACAGGCGAGGTCGCGAATTACACCACCGAGGCCTGGCATCGGATCATTGGGGTGAACCTGGGTGGGGTCGTCAACGGGGTGCAGGCCGCCTACGCGGCCATGATTCGGCAAGGGTTCGGCCACATCGTCAATACCGCCTCGCTAGCCGGTCTAACGACATCTCCCGCCATGGCGAGTTACTCGGCCACGAAGCACGCGGTTGTGGGTCTATCCAAGGCCTTGCGAGCGGAGGCCCAGTGCCGTGGAGTACGAGTGAGCGTGATCTGCCCCGGCGTGATTCGCACGCCGCTTCTGCGCGGCGGAAAACACGGGATCTTCCTGATGCCCCTTCCAGAGGACAAACAGCGTGAGATCGCCGGCCAACTCTTCGAGCGCTTTCGTCCGATGGACGTTTCGATATTTGCGCGCAAGGTACTGGATCGGGTGGCGCGGAATCGGGCGATTATCGTAGTCCCTGGATGGTACAAAATATTCTGGTGGATCGAGCGCGCGTCACCCACGCTCGGGGCGTTCCTCGCGCGGAAGGCCTTCGAACGCCATCGGAAGCTCCTGTTTCCTTCCGGATGGCCGACGCATGACAAGGCAAACGGAGACGCCGCCTAACCTCCGCTTCAGGGACGCGCCGCTTGCGGCGCGTCCCTGAAGCGGGGCGTTATTCACAAAAACCGCCTGAGCTGCGCCGGAATCCGCTCCACCTCCCGCTCCTCCCCTCGGACAATGAAGCGACGTCCGGGAGTTCACGGTTTCCGGTAGGTGATCGCACGCCACGTCGGTGGTCATCAGCTCGTTCCAGCTAAAAGCGCCGGGTTTCATCCGGTTTTCGTGCATCGTCATCACCTCGTCGGTTTGAACCGGGGGAAAGGCAATTCGCCGGGAGGGGTCAGGAGGAAACCCGTCCGGGCCAGAGCCGGCGAGTCACCCAGCGCGCGACCCCGACCATCGTGATCATGTCATCCAGGGGCCGGCTGAGCTCCGTTCCTGCCGCTTGCACCCTCAACCGGCCTTGGGCGTCGCGGCTCAGGCGGGTGAGAACGGACACTCCCTCGACCACTGCCAGCGCCACACTGCCCGCCAACGGCGGGGTGACTCGATCCATCACCAGTAAATCCCCGTCGTGCAGGCCCGCCTCGGTCCAGTGATCGCCGGTCACGCGCATTAAAAACGTGGCTTCCGGGTGGCGGATCAGATGCTCGTTGAGGTTGAGCGACTGCTCGATGTCGGCAGGGGCCGGAGCAGGAAACCCGGCCAGCCAGGGCCAGTCGGCGCTCGGTTCGGGGTCCGGCGCCGGGTTCGAGTCGAGGTCCAACCCCAAGGGTAAAGCGCAGGGAAGGGGGCGTGGGGCTAAGGTGATCAGCATGGGGCTTACCTCCGATAGGACCGAATTAAACCCACCACCACCCCGAAGATTGTCAGCCGCTCGCCGGGGCGCAGGAGGGGGTAAGCGGGATTGGCCGGGGCCAGCACCGCCTCGCCCCCGTCCACCGCCAGGGTCTTCAGGGTGAACTCGCCGTCGATCACGGCGATGACCACATCGCCGGGCCGGGCCGGCACATCCCGCTCCACCACCACCCGGTCGCCGGGATGGATGCCGGCCCCGATCATCGAGTCGCCCGTCACCGGCACCAGCACGGTGCGCGACGGATGGCGCACCAGCCAGGCGTCGATGGAACCCGGCTCGCCGCCGTCCGGTAACCCGAGCGGCGCGCCCGCCGGCACCGGTGCTTCCGCCGTGGGCCGGGCGAAGAAGCGCGCGGTCGGGGTCCAGCGCCCGGCCGGGGTGCGCTCCAGCCAGCCGGCCGCCTGCAACCAGTGCAACACCTTGGCCACCGCCGAACGCGACGCCAGCCCCAGCACCGCCTGCAGGGGACCGTAAGCCGGCAACACCCGCCAGCGGGCGTAGTAGTAGTCCTGGAGTTTCGCCAGGTAACCGGTGTCGCCGGTACGCCACGTCCAGCGCCGTCGCTGTGCCCGACAGCATGTGGTCGCACAAGGCCCGCAGCACCTTGGGCAGGTTGCTGAGCAGGACCTCGGCGGTGGGGTAGTCCTCGCCCGCGCGGTGACGGCGCACCAGCGCGATCAGCCGGTCGGTGGTGGCGCTTTCGGGGTCGAGGTCGTCGAGGGTCGGGCGGGGCGGAGCGAGATCGGCGGAATCGGTCATGAGTTGGGTTTCTGAGCGGAACGGGGCGTGCGCCAGGCCGCCAGAGTCGTTGATCGGGCCGGAGGCGCGGGTAGCGACTAAACTGTTAAGGTGATTTTTGAGAATGACTATACCAGAATGTGGGTTGGGCTTTAGCCTAAATATTTGATAATATTATCTTAAAAAATCAGGCTAAAGCCCAACCCACAGATATGATCTTTTGGGGAAATCTCCTAATCGGGTTTGTTAACAGTGGGGAGCGGCGGGCGGTGAATGAGATCACAATGCCGGCGATAACCTCAAAAGCTGTCGAAAAACTCCTCATTGATTTTTCAGGAAAATGTTCTGGGGAGCCGGCTGGAGTCTGGCTTAATCGGCCAAAAGCCGGCTGGAAGCCGGCTCCATGGTCATATAGATCAAAGAGTTAGTTTTTATACAGGCTCTCAGGAGAGACGGCCATGCCTCCAGCCGAAGTACGCGGTCGCTGTCTGTGCGGCCGGGTGAGTTACGCCATCCAGGGCCACCTGGGGATCTTCCAGTATTGCCATTGCTCGCGCTGCCGGAAGTTTACTGGCAGCGCGTTCGCAGCCAACCTGCTGGTGGCGCCCGATGACTTTCGGTGGCTCGGTGGTGAAGAATTCGTGAACCGCTACGCCCTCCCGGAAGCGAAACACTTTGCCACGGCTTTTTGCCAGCACTGCGGATCCGCGTTGCCCTGGCTCGCCCAGAGTGGCAAGGCGGTGGTCGTGCCGGCCGGTTCGCTGGAGGCAGACCCGGCCATCCGGCCCGTGCAGAACGTCTTCTGGAGTTCGCGCGCCGCGTGGTACGTTGAGCCGAACACCCTGCCGGCGTATGAGGAACTGCCCCCCAAGCGGCGGTAATCAGCGCGCGGCGCGGCCAGCACTCGGTGACCGTTTGGCAGCAACCCCATAGCCACCCACCCGCCCCGGTGAACGCTCCCGCTCCATGCCAAAGTTCCCATACGGCCTCAGCGAACTGGCCCACTTGAAAGACCGCGACCCCGGCCTGGGCGCGGTGATCGACCGGATTGGCTGGATCGAACGCGAGGTGACGCCCGACCTGTTCACCGCGCTGATCCACAGCCTGGCGGCCCAGCAGATTTCCAACGCGGCGGCCGCCACCGTCCGGCGCCGGCTGGGCCGCTTGCTCGGGGCGCTCACGCCCCAGCGTGTGGCCCAAACGCCCTTGGCTGAACTGCACGCCTGTGGTCTGTCCTCGCGCAAGGCGGCGTGGATTCAGCACCTGGGCCAGCACGTCGCCAGCGGCGCCCTGGAGCTGTCCGCCCTGCCGGCGCTACCCGACGCCGAGGTGATCCGCCTCCTGTCTGCCGTGCCCGGTGTGGGGGTGTGGACGGCGGAAATGCTGTTGATCTTCGCCCTGGGCCGGCCGGACGTGGTCAGTTGGGGCGATTGCGCGATCCGGCGCGGTATGGAACGGCTCTACGGCCTGGAGACCCTCAACCGGGCACAGTTCGCCCAGTATCGGGAACGCTATCGGCCCTATGGCACGGTGGCGTCGTTCTACTTGTGGGCGCTGGCGGGATTGCCGGCCGAGACGGCCGCTCCCGCCCGCCCGGTCCCGGCCCCACCCCCCGCCGAGTCGCCGCGGCCACTGGAGTCAGGATAACCCAAGGGGTTGTATCCTGGCAGGCAGATGGATTTAAGAGGTTCAGGTCGGCGGGTTTGGCGGTTGCTCTGAAGCCAGGGAACTCGTATTGCTCAGGGCATCACCCAGAAAACGGCTGGGTTGGCCATAACTGAACAAGTAGGCCTGTTGGCGCGCCCGGGTCAGCGCCACGTACAGCAGGGAACGCTCTTCCAGTTCGCTGGTGGCTCGTTCCACGGCGTCCGTGGTATCCAGCGCGGCTGGCAGGGGCACCAGGTCATCGTTGACGCTGGCCGCCACGACGATCTCGAACTCCAGACCCTTGACGCGGTGCAGGGTAGCCAGGCGCACCGCATCCGTTGCGCGGGCCTCGGCCTCGTCGGTGCGAATCCGCTGGCTGAGGATGCTTCGCGCCCGCAACCGGCGGTCGAGATCGTCCAGTTCGGCATGAGTCCGCGCCACGATGCAAATCGCTGAGACTGGCACCTGCTGATCCAGCGCCTCGCGAATCCGCCGGGCGATCTGGTCGGCTTGTTCGTCGGCCGATGTGCAAGGGACGTGGCGGGGCGGCTGGCCATGGGTCAGGGACTTATAGCCGCGCTGGTTGTCCGTGCCGCCATCCAGGTCATCCACTGTGTACCCTTCCAGCAGCGCCACCGCCGTTCGCCGGATTTCCTCGGTGGTGCGGTAGTTGATGCGCAACTGGCGCGAGCGGCCCCGGATGTCGATGCCACACTTCGCCAGCACGACCCGGTTGCGGTTGTAGATGCGCTGATGGCCGTCGCCGACGATGAACAGGTCGTTCGGCCCGGCCGGCGCCAGGGCGCGCAGCAGGCGGAAGGCTTGCGGCCCCATGTCCTGCGCCTCGTCCACAATCACCGCCGCATACAGGAGTCCCGTCCGATTCTCGGCGATCAGGTGGGCGGCATCGCGGTAGGCGTCTTCGACTTCCTTCTTGCGGGCCTGGATCATCCGACTGCGGTATTCCTCGAATACCGGCCAGACCTTGATACGGTCCGCCCGCCCGAGCGTCGTACCGCGCCCCACCCGCGATGCCCGCTGGTAGTCCTCCAGCGTTTCAATGCCCTGGGGCTGGACGATGCGCTGCCATTCCTCGCGATAGAACCGGGCGGGTACCTTCACCTCCGCCGGTTTCAGCGCCATGGCGAGTTCCCAAAGCGGCTCGTCGTAATCCCAGACGATGTCGTATTCGTAATGGCGCTGGCGGAGAAAGCGACGGACCCAGGCGTCGAGATGGATGACGTCGATGCGCGCCAGGGTCCGGGGCGAACACAGTTCGCTCAGATTGGCCTGAATGTCCACCGCCAGGTTGCGGGTGAAGGTGGTGAACAGGACCTTTTGGTTGTCAGACAGCGCGTGCTCCGCCAACCACTTGGCACGGTGCATGGCCACGACGGTCTTGCCGGTGCCGGCGCCGCCGAGCACCCGGACCGGCCCTGACTTGATGCCCTCCACCAGGCGGCGCTGCGAAGGGTGCAGAAACACCCGCCATTGCGCCAGCGAGGCATTGAGCACCGCGGCCAGTTCGGTTTCATTGTCGACCACTACAAAACGGGCCTGGCTGTCGGCACTGTTCAGCGCCGCAGCGAAATCAGCGGTATCGACGGCAGGGCGCCGGGCGGCCTCGCGCTCGGCCAGAATCTGCTCGACCGATTCACCGGCAGCCACCAGGAACAAGCCTTCGTAGGCCTCAGCCGGCAGGCTCGGCTGGAGCGCGTCCAGCGCCTCTTCGCTGCGAAGCTGGCGCACCGCGGGCAGCAGTTCCGCCGGCACACCCAGCAGGGTTAGTTCCTGATCGGGGAGGTGAGCAAACAGCGCGGGCGCGGGCGGCGTAGCGCGTGGGGCGGGCGCGGCTTCGACCTCCTCGACCGCGACCGTCTCGAAGACCTGGATGGCGCCGGTCGCGGCGTTGATCGCGCAACGGTGACGGCTGGCCCAGGCATAGGCGTCATCGTGGCGGTCGACCCAGAGCAACAGGAAAACGTTGCCCTGCTTGGGTTTGAGGACGATCCCGCGCCAGGCCTCGTCAATGCGTACCGAGCGCAGATGCGGATCGCGGGCGCCGGTGATCCGCTCGTAGTGGATCCCGGTTGCAGTCGGGTCGCGCTGGAAGTTGGTCAGAAACTTGGAAACCTTGCTCTGAACCCCCTGCGGCAGCCGGGCAAACGCCCCGAGGAAATCGTTGGAAATGGCCACTCTGGCTAATTGCCCCATGCTTCAGGACCTCCCGAATGTTGTCAGAACGGCTGCTGCCCAGTCATCCACCAGGGTGAATACGGTCCAGCCGATGGCCTGCCAGACCGGCGCCTGTTCCGCCTGATCGGCGCGCAGGATCGCCAGGCGCGCTCCCGCCCAGGCCAATTCCGCTTCCGCGCCAATGGCTCCCCCCGTTCCTGTCCACTCATAGCCGACCACCGGCGCGGGAATGCCTTGCGCCATTAACCGCCGGAGTCCGTCAACCGCTTCCGGGACCGCCTCGGCGAGAGCGGCTTGCCATTCGCTGGAATCCGGGTGAGGCGCGTCGCGGTCGCCATGGGTGAGGCGTTGCCAGCCGGCTTGCTCGTAGAGGCCGGCGGCAACGCCTTCCGCGATCAGCGCCGGCGCGGCGGGCAGGAATTGCAAGAGATTGGCGGCCGCCAGAAACCGCCGCCAGGCCAGGCGCAGGGCGGCTTCGTCGGCCAGGGCGGCGGGGTCGAGCCACAGCAGCGCCAGCAGCGCAGTCGGGCGCAGCGGTGTTTTGAGGGCGGTCGCGGGCAACAGCCACTTCAGCGCCAGCGCGGGCTCCGGCTCACCGAGCTGGACCTCGCCGCCCAACGCCGTTTCCCCGGGATCAAGCCAGTCGCGCAGCGGGCAAGGCGCTCGCGCAACGCACCAGTCACGTATCGTTGCCAGGGCGGTAGCATCGCCGAGCGGTTTGGCCCAGGACAGCGCGCGGGTGAATACCGCCCCGCTCCAGCGCGCCGCATCCGGCTGGCGCAGCCATTCAAGCAATTGGGTGAAGGGCGATTCCACCAGCCGCGGCAACCAATCCTCGACGCCGAGCTTCTCCGCCACCCTCCGCGCTTGAGGCTCGAACCCGCCACTGGCCGGCGGCAAGGGGCGCAGGGTACCGGGCTGATGGGCCAGCGCCTCTTCAATATCGTGCCAGGTCAGCGACCAGACCCAGAACCGGCCGCTCTGGATCAGCGCCAGCCGCTTGAGGGTATCATCGGGCAGGGTGTGCTTGTGGTATTCAAAACCATCGGCGAAGACCGCCATCGGCAATCCGGGTTGCGCGGCGCGAGCCGGCCGGATCAGGAAATCCGGTTTGGAGGCGACCGTCACCCCGTCGCCGGGCCCCAGCAGCGCCTGCGGCTCCACCGTGTATTCGTACTCGCCGACCCGCAGGTAATACCCCGGCTTGCCGCGTACCACCTCCTGCTGGATGCGCACCCCGGGATCGAACCTCGCCCGCCGTTTGAACGCCTCGATCAGCCGGGCCTCCAGCACCGAGTCGAAAACAGGGTTGATCAGGATATCCGAGAGCGTCTCGACCGGTTCGAGCTGATCCCGGGCGTCGAGAATTTCGCTCAGCAGGGTGATGGCGGTGTCGCGCGAGGTCGCGGCGATGCTGGCGCCCAGCCGATAGGCGAACAGGCAGCGGTAGCAGCCATCCAGAGTGGCGTCCTGCCGGCAGTCGCAGGCGGCCATCCGGTCACGGGCCCGTTGAAAGACCTCGAACAGCCGGTCCTTGTCGCGCAGCAGCTCGTGCAGGTAGCCGGTGCCGCCCGGCACGGTGTCGTAGAGCAACAGGTAACGACGGGTGACGCCCGCGACCCGATCCGGTTCCTCGTAGACCCGCAGGTCCAGGTGATCGATCTTGCCGCCAAACCGCAGTTTCAGTCCCAGACGAATCGCCGCCGCCAGGGAGGGCGTCACCCGGCTGTCGGTTTCGGTCCGGGTCACCGGCAACAGGATGCGCAGCGCCTCCGATTGAAATTCGCGATACAGGTACAGGCAGTCGATCAGGGCGTCCGGGTTCTGCCGGTCCCGTTCCGGGCAATCATAGGCATGAACCTGGGTGTTCTGGCCCGGTTCGGCGTGGCCGGCGAACGGAACCTGGACCTTGCCGCAGTGCCGGCAGAGCTGGAAGCCCCGTCGCACCGCTTCCCGGCCCGCCACCCAACTGGTATCGCCGACGGCGGAGAAACTCCCGAAGTTCACGTCACGGAAGATGACCTTGCGGATGAATTCGAACCCGAACGGCAGGGCGTCCGAGGCAATGCGCCAGGCCAATTCGACATCGTCCCGGTGAAAATCCGGCAGCATCTGCCGCTGGTAAAACTGCGGGTCGCGGTCATCGCTGCTATCGTCGATGCGGCTGCGGGAATCCTCGGTGGTGGCCCGCACGTGACGCAAGCGCACCAGCGCATGCTTTTGGCCGACATCTGCCCAGCGCGGATCGCCGCAACGCGGGCAGACGGGGTGGGTATCGCCCGGACCGAGGGGTTCGGCGTGGCTGCACGTCGGGCACAGCCGCCAGGTTTCGATGGGGGACAGGGTGAGGTCGATCTGATCGACCTGCACCCGGCGCCCGCCGGCAAAAAAGCAGTTGAGCGGGGCCAGTTCGCTGATGGCGGCGGCGGCGGGCCGGCCGTATTCCAGCACCCAGTGCTCATACGGTGATTCGCCGTCCACGGGTTCCCGGCGCCTGCGCCAGAGCACCGAGTGCAGAGTGACCCCTTCCTCGGGGAAGGCATAGTTGGGAATCAATCCCTCGTCGGTCAGGAAGCCGAGCAGATCACGACCGTTGGTCTGGCGGTTGATCGCCAGCAGGGCTTCGCGTTCCCGGCGCGCGGTCTCGATCTGGTTGGCGGTCGCCTCGTCCTGGGGCGCGCGCCTGAGCTTGTCGATTTCGTTCCTGAGCGTGCGTGCGCGCCCGGCCAGGATCGCGCGCGTCTCGGCGGCAGCCTGCAACCGCTTTACCAGGCGTACCCGCAGGCTGTCGGTCTCATCGCCACCGAACAGGAAATCCGCCAGCGCCTCGCGCGGGCGCTCGGCCAGGGACGGTTCCAGCAGCGCGCAAAAGTCGGCGAACAGGGTCTGGCCGTGGTCCTTGACGAAGGCGATGAAGTTGTAGGGAAACCGGGCTGGCTCGTAGCGTTCGACCGCATCGAGCACCGGACCTAGCTTCACCGGCAACGCGGCCTGATCGATGCCGGTCGCGACCCAGTGATCCAGGCAAAACGCGGTCAACTGGCGAAACAACACCGAGGAGGCGTTGAGGAAGACGCCGGGCGGCTGTAACGGGCCGCTCATCATGTCTTCGGGGCGGGCGTAGAAGTAGAGATCGTGCGGGCGCCCCGCCGCCACGGTCAGGGTCAATGCGTTGCCGTCGCGCCGGCCGGCCCGCCCGACCCGTTGCAGGTAGTTGGCCTGGGCAGGCGGCACCGAGCAGAGCAGCACCGCCGACAGGCCGCCGATGTCCACGCCCATCTCCAGGGTGGGGGTGGCCGACAACAGATTCTCATCGCCCGGCGCGCTGGGTTCGGCTTTGAACCGCCCTTCCAGCGCCTCGCGCTCCTGCCGTTCCAGCAGGCTGGTGTGTTCGGCGGCGATGACCCGGCGCAGGACGGCGTTCCGATACAGAGGGGCCAGCCAGTGCTCGGGCGCTTCGTGGGGCTCATAGGCGCCGGGCGCGGCCAGATCGAGGGCGGGCAGGCCGGTCAGGTGCGGAACGAGGCGGGTGGGAACGACCAGGGTCGAAGCACCATCGCCGGTGGTCAAGCGCGTCACCGAGGTAGCGACGAACAGCGCCGCCGGTTTGAGCGCCAGTACCGGCCCGTCCCGGCTGTCGAAGGTCTCCAGGATTTCGGCGGCGGTCAGCGCCGCGCCCGCCGCCCGGTAAATCTCAGCGTCGATGCCCACTGGCAATAGCATGTCGGGGGCCAGCGCCTTGCGGACCCATTGTTGGTACCAGGTGATCCGGTTGGATCGCTCGACCGTGTCGAATTCCGGGTGACGTCGGGCCAGGGTAAAGAACACCGGGCGGGGGGTATGCGGACCGAAATTGGGCAGAAAGGGCAGGTTGCGCAGGATGTAGGTCCGGCCGCCCTGCTCGATGTAGGCGCGCAGGAAGTCATGAGCCATCGCGCCCCGCCGTTTCAGGTGCAGCAGGAAGCCCCAGACGAAGACCCGCAGGTTGTCTTCGGCGAGATCGCGCAAGCCCAGCCCCTCGCGCAGTGCCGGGCCAAGGCGCGCGATGGCCTCCGCCACCCGATCCGGCTGGATGCCCAGCGCCGCACTGCCAACTGTTTCCAGGGAACGCCCGCGCCGGGCGAGGTAGCCGAACTCGGCCAGGGCCTCCCATTGCAACCGTTTGGCGACAGCCTCCCGCAACCAGTCGCTCCGCAGCGAGCCGGTCCGCAAGAGGTCCTCATATTCGGACAACCAGGTCATGTTCGGGCCGATGAACTCGACCACGAACTGTTCCGGGGTCATAAACCCCCCTCTCCCCGTGGGAGAGGGGTTGGGGGTGAGGGCGTTCGGTTCGCCTTCCACGGGGAGAGGCGAGCCGAGCCAGTAACCCGGCAGGCCAGCGAGGAAATCGGGCCAGGGCGCCGATGGCGCCGGCCAAGCCGCGAGCGCCTGGACGATGGCGGCGCGGACGTTGCTGGCATAGGTGCGGGCGGCAAAGAAGCCGGCCCGGTGGGCGGCATCCTGGACCGAATCGGAGAACGCAATCAGTTTGCGGTGGTCGTTGGCCGCCGAGGCCCACAAATGCTGGATCGCCACGGCGGACAACGAGGTGGCGCGGGCGCCGAACAGCAGCAGCGAATCCTCCGCGCCGCAGACCGGGCAGCGGTGTTCGGATTCGACCCTGGTCTTGCCTTTCCAGGTGGTCGTTTTGGTGGTATGCGGCAGAAATACCGGTACGAGATCGCCGCCGCCACAACTCCGGCAGCGATCCTGGGCGGGCTGTAACTGGCCGCAATGGCCACAGGCCCGGGTGATTTCGCCGTGGGCGCCGGTGGCGCGGACGTCGTCTTCGGGATAGAGCAGCGCCAATTCGGGGCGGCGGCTGAAGAAGGTATCGTAGATGTTCTGGAGGTTGTGGTCGAGGCAGCGGTCGCCAGGCGGCAGGCGAGCCAGCCAGGCCGAGGTCAGGCAGTCGCTGCATTGCGCCAGCGGCAGGTAAAGCGATTCCGTGCCCTCGGGCAGATCGTCGGCGGCGACCAGGCCGCGTTGCGCCGGATCGGCGGTGAGGCACACCACCATCCGCCGCTGTTCCCGCAGCCACAGTTGCAGGCGCAGGGGCATGAACGGTCGCGCCGCCAGGTCCGGTTCCTGCTTCTGCCCGGACGGCTCCCGCGCCCAGGCCACCAGCGCCAGCAGGGCATCCAGCACTGGCCCTGGACAGGCTTTGGCCGGGCCAGGCAGGAAGCGCGGCAGTTCGTGGATCAGGTCCGCCATCGGGCGCAACGGCGGGTCGAGCAGCCGCAACAGGTTGTTGAACTGGAGTTGGCCCTTGAGTTGCTGTCCCAACTGTTGGCGCCAGTCGGGTGCGTTCGGCCGGGCCGGGGGGGCGTCGGGGAAAAATAGCCGATGCCAGGCGGCGATGGCGGTTTCGAGGTCGGGGTAGGCGCGGGGATCGAGCTGGCGTTCCAGATCGGGGACCGGCGCCAGTTGATGCTCGATCAAGGCCCCGGCCAGGAATTCGCTCATGGTCAGCCGCTCCTCGCCGATCACCGCGTCGTCGGCAAAGGGTTCGCCGAAGATTTCCTGGGCGTAGCTCAGCAGGCCGGCGGCCTGATCGGCGTCGCCGAGGGTGGCGGAGGTGCCGACGCACAGCAGATGGCCGGGCGGCGTCTTGAGCCGGGCCTTGAGGCGGCGGATCAGCAGGGCCAGATCGGTGCCCTGCGCACCGTCGAAAGTGTGCAGTTCGTCGACTACCAGATAACGCAGCGTATCCGGGCCGTTGTCGCGCCAGAGCACGCGGTCGCGGGGCCGAATGAGCAGGTAGTCGAGCATCTTGTAGTTGGTGAGCAGGATGTCGGGTGGATCGCGGCGCATCGCCTCCTTGGCGGTGATGACGCTCGTAGCGGTCATCGCCGCCGCGCCCGGCGCGCCGCCGTCGCCCTGCCCGATATACAGGCCCACCCGAATCCGGTCGCGCAGGCCGGGACTGGCGTGGAGGGTTTGGGCGAAGCGGCGGGCCTGGTCGCTGCCCAGGGCGTTCATCGGGTAGATCACCAGCGCCTTGATGCCGCGCCGGCGCCCGGCCTGCTGTTCGCGCCAGCAGTGGTCGAGCAGCGGATACATAAAACATTCGGTCTTACCGGAGCCGGTGCCGGTGGCCACCAGGGTCGAGGCCGGCGTTCCGGCGCTGTCCAGCCGCCGCCAGGCGCGTTCCTGATGACGATACGGCGGTTTGGCGGTTCGGAAGCCGGGAAAGTGGTTTCGGGTGTCAGGGCCGGGGCGGAACGGCAGGCCGAGCGACAGGTAGGGGCCTTTGTAGAGGCTGCCGGGCTGGTCGAGGAAGGCGCGGACGATGCCCCGGAAGGTGGGATTGGCCGGCTCGAAGCCGGTGATCAGGTACTGGCGCAGACCTTCGGTGATTTCCTGGGCGACGAGGCTGGGGATCATGGGCTGGGGCGCGGTTGATCGTCGGGGGGAAGTTCGGACAGGCTCCAGTCCTCGACGACGAGATCCGCGATCAAGGTAAAGTGGCGAATATTGAGGGTGGCGACGATTAGTCCATGCGTTCGCGCGGTGGCGGCAATCAGCAAATCGAGATCGGCGACCGGTTTGCCGGCCCGCTGCTGGGTGGCTTTCATCTCGGCGAATACGTCACCTACCACCTGATCCACCGGCAGCACCGGGAATCGGCCCTTTAACAGGGCTGCATACGCCGCATCCAGCTTGGCCGAACCCTTGAGCGCCAACCCATAGCGCAGTTCCGCTTCCGTGATCACCGAAATCGCCAGGGGGCCATCGCCCAGCGTTTTCCAGCGGGCGACGACATGGGCATTGGGCGTGGGCTTGAGCGGTTGCGAATAGATCGAGGTGTCCAGCAGGTAGGCCAGCGCCATGGTCATTGATCCAGAGGATTGCGCCAGGTGCTCTCGGCGATCTCACGCGGCGGCAAGTCGAATTCTTCGGTCAACCGGCCCTGTTCCCGTTCGAAATGCTCGCGGGCTTCCCACACCGAGGGCGTGATCGAGACCGGCTGATCCAGTTTCGCCAGTCCCAGGTCAATCAGATTTGCCAGTACGTCAGGTAGAGGTTTCCGCAATCGTACTTGCAGTCGCGTCAGCCGTTCGGCGTGTATCGGGTCCAATTCAGCTTCAATGTGTAGCATGGTGATTGCCTCCATTCCAAGAATAAGCGTTCACTTCCCCCCCTTTGAAAAAGGGGGGCCGGGGGGATTTCGCACGGGCGCCGGAGCCAAAATCCCCCCTAACCCCCCTTTGCCAAAGGGGGGGACTGAATGGTTACTTCGGGGGTAGCCGTTATGACGCTATCCACCTGGCAAATGCCGCCCAGGCCAGGGCGTAATCGTCCTCGCGGGCGCAGCGGTCGAAGGGCGCGACGTAGCGAATGGTGCGGCGAAGCGGGCCGCCAGGCCGGGTGTCGTCCTCAATCTCGCGTTCGATGATCCACCCCGCCGGCAACTCGCGCACGTCTTCCCAGCCGAGCGGTTTGGATTCGCGGCGACCATCGGGATGGACCAGCGTACCGGGGGCGTTGTTCTTACTGGCTTTGCGCGGCAGACCAACCCCGACCAGCCCCTTGCTGGCGGTGAAGACGATCCGCCCGGCGGCGTCATACCAGGTGTCCTGTTCGTACTGACGCATCACCGGGAACTGCACCCGGTAGAGGGTCAGCAGTTCCTCCAGCGTCAGGCCGAGCGCCTGGGCGGCGAGCACGTCGATTTCGACCAGCGCCTGACGGCGGGCGTAGTCGGTGCGCAGGGTGCTGTTCCGATGCCAGTCGGGGCCGAGCTTGGCGAAGAAGTCGGCGGGCAGGCGCGGGTCGGTTTTGGTCCAGGCGTCGCGGGTGAAGTCGGGGCGGAAGGCGTTGCGCCAGAGGGAGTCGTAAGCCTGCGTCAAGCAGTTCAGCGTTAGTGCTCTTAAAATCAGTTTTTCCTTGATACCCCATTTATCTATAAGAGGAAACTCATCGAGCATCTGGTGCAGATTTGTCCGTCCGCTTGAACGAATGCGGAAGTCAAATACTATCGAAAAAGACATTGCAGCGAACGCAACCGTATCGCTGATGTGGGCTTGATCAATGATGTAAGAGCGGCAACCATTTTGATGGGATGGGCTTGGGGGATAAATGGCACCAAACAACGTGCGTTCATTTCCAGGAGGTAACATCGCTCGATAAACTAACCGAAAATACTCCGTCACCGGTTTCGCCACCGTCTCCCCTTCCTCGATCCACGGCACCCTCGGCGTTCGCCGCCGATATTCATCCGCATCGCAGGCGGGCACATAGTTGGTGCGCGGCAGGTAATCATCAGGCAGTTCAGTCAGATCGAGTACGTCGTAATGGCTGTTCTGGGTGCATTCACGGCGCGGCGTTTTGTAGAACGGATTGCCCACGAAGAAATGCGGCCCGGAAAGCACCCATTCCGCAGCAGTGGCGGGAAAGTGGGTGTCCCGTTTGATGGTACCGTCATCCTGTTGGATGGTTTCGTTCCAATGCTGAGTTGAGTAAACCTCATCGCCAAGATCCCCCAAGCGTTTGGGATAGGCCGCGAATTTCTCCAGAACCAGCAGCAGTTCCCGCGAATGCAATGCTGGCAGCCGGGCTTGCAATGCTGGCGTTCCCGGTTCGTCATAGAGCTTGGCGAAAGTAGCGAGCGCCTCAACGTCTACCGAAATGATGCGGCTTCGATGGCCGCGAATGTTCCAGTTGCCTTCATCGGTTTTGATGCCCGGAACGGGGCCATTCCCATCATGGGCATGGCAAGCGTCCACGGTGGCGGGCGCGAACAAGTTGGCGAGATGAGTGAAACGGACGCCCTCACCCCCGGCCCCTCTCCCACAGGGAGAGGGGAGAGGACCGTAAATGTTGATGCTGAACTGTGTGGCGTGATGAACATCACCAAACAGCCCGGTTTCGTTGTGGAAGTGAAAATGCGCCCGTAACCGGGGATAAACCGCTGCTCGGAATAGCCCCCCTTTCGGATCGTCGTAAATGCCTTCCGGGTGGAGAAAACCGGCCACTGCGCCCGCATTGCCGATCAACCACGCCTGCGGCAGGAAGCACTTGTAGAGGTTGGCTTTTTGGCCCGCAAGCAGCGGATAATTCTGCATCGCATTCAGGAAATTCTGCGTCGCTTCGGCCTCGGTCAACTCATCCAGCCAGGCCGCTTCCAATCCCTCGTAGCTCGCAAACGCCGCCTCCCGTTCGCGGGTCAACTGCGTCGCCGAGAAACTCCGCAACGCGAACAGCGGGTGGAAATCGGCCAGCACCCCGGACTCGTTCCACTCCACCTTGATCCACGGCGGATTGCCCAGGATCAGGTCGAAACCCGCCCGCTCTGCGAAGATGTCGGCGAAGGTCAATTCCCAATGGAAAAACCGTCGCCGCCGGGCGATCTCGTCTACCCGCTTCAGCCGGGGAAAGAACTCGAACAGCTTTTCGATGTGCAACTGCCCGAAGCGGTCGGTGATGTCCCGCGTGGTCGGCTGCACGCTCAGCGACAGTTGCCCCTCCAACCCCGGCAGCGCCGCCTGGGGTTTCGGGGCGAAGGGTTCCGGCTCGACCGTAGCGGTCAAATCCAGTTCTCCCTGTGGCCGGGTATCCACCACATTACCGCGCAATACCAGCCCCACCTCGAACCAGAACTGATCCCGGTCCGGCAACAACTCCGCCTGATCCAGTGGCCAGAACCACAGCGCGCACCAGTAATCCATCACCAGCTTCAACCGCCGATAGGCCGACGCCACCGGACTGCCCTCGTTAAAAATGCCGTTGGCCCGCACCCGATCCTTGTCGCGGGTGCTGCTGCGCCCGCCGTCAACGCCGGGCTGGCCCCACACCGGCAGCCCGTCCTCGGTTCGGGCGCGATCCTGGGCCAGTTCGCGGGTGTGCAGCGCCCACAATTCATCCACCAGCCCCGACAACTCCTGCAACAACGCGACCTCCTCCTGGTTCAAGGGCCGGCAGAACGCCTTGCGCCAGGTTTTCAACCGCTGGAACGCTTCGGGATAGCGCGCCTTAGCCACCTTGTCGCCGTAATCCGCCATTCCCGGATCGGGTAGCAGGAAGTGATAAACCTCCTCGGCCTGGCGGTCGGGCTGGCCAGGACGCACCCGGCGCGGCGCCCGTTCGTACCAGAGCGGATCGGCGCGCGGCCCGAGCCAGGCCGGCAGCGCCACCTGCCGCCGCGCCCCCACCAGCGAATTGCCGCAAAACAACTGGTAGCCGAACCACGGCACATAGTTGGCGCCGGACAGCGCGTTCAACCATAGCGACACCTCCGCCAGCTCCACCGCCACCGGGTTCAGGTCCACCCCGAACACGTTGCGGTCGGCGATGAACAGCCGGGTTTGCTGCAACTCCTCGGCGTACTGGGCATGCGGGATGCGCTGGCCCAGCTCGGCCTGCTTGCGCTCCAGATACGCCTCGGCCAACTGGTTGACCGCCTCGTTCAGGAATGCCGCGCTGCCCATCGCCGGCTCGCAGATCGTCAGCTTCAGAATCGCGTCGGCATTCCGGTCCCGGAGCAATTCCTTGAGCGCGTACTTCACCAAACAGCGGGTCAGCACCTCCGGGGTGTAGAACGACGCGCTTTTCTCCCGATTGCGCCCGGCCAGCCGGTAGATGAAGCTGCCCCTGGAATACAACCGCAGTTTGCGCTGGCCCGCCTCGTCCCGGTCATAGACCCGCTCGTCCTGGTGATACTCCGCCAATGCCTCGGGCGACACAAAATGGGCGGCGTCCAGCGGATCGGGGTTATCCTCATCCCGCCGCTTGACCTCGTACAGATCGGTTTTGGCGAAGAACCCCTGATAGGACAGCAGCGCCTCGTAGACCGCCCCCAACTGGTTGATGCCCAACTGGGCGTAGGACACCCGCCCGCGCCGGCGGCGGTTGCCCTCGCCGGACAGCGACATGAGTTGAATGACCTTCTGCCACACCGCATTCGGAAACCGCACCCGGTTGAGCAGCGGCGTATGGGCCGGATCGAACAGGTGCGAATCAAGGGCAGCAATGGTGAAGCTGTGATGGATCGCCTCTTCCAGCCGCACCTGAACCGAACCGGCGCAGCCCTCGTGGATCAGCCGGAACAGCCGGCGCAGCGAATGATCGAAAAACAGCCCGTTGCGCGCCTCCTCCCCGACCAGCGGCGCCAGTTCCAGATCGCGCAGCATCTCCAGGCTGTAGCCCTTCTGGTAAGCGTCCGACTGGCGCAGCGGCACGTAGCCCAGTTCCGGCCGCGCCTCGATGTAGAACAGGAACAGCAGCCGATACATCAGCCGCAGGCATTCCAGTGTCAACTGCTCCGCATCCAGTTCCCGTTCACCGCTGAAGATGCCCTTCTTCTGTTCCCGGGCCAGCGCCACCCACTGCCGGGCCGCCTCATTGCCCAGCAGTTCGATGGCTTCGCGCAGCGCGTACTTGAGGTCTTCCGACACCGCAAAGGCGTGCTTGTGGGCGTTCTCGTCCAGGGCATCGAGCAGCGCCTCACCCTCGCCGGGCAGCAGGCTGGCGCGCCCCAGCAGGGCGGCCGCCGCCTTCAGCGTCGGCTCGTCACGCCGGCTGAGAAGCTCGTTCCAGTCGAACCGGAGCAGCCGGTTTTGCGGCCACTTGGCCCGGTCGATCAGCAGGGTCTGGGTGGAACCGGCCAGCAGCACCCAGCGCGGCGGATGATCGGCGCCGAACACCTGATCGGACAACACTTCCTGCCAGGACAAGCCGTACAGCACCGGCGGGAACACCTCACCGTCCCACAGCAGCTTGTGGGGGCGAAGGGTCAGCGGCTCTTCGCCGTCCAGGGCCACATCCCAGGCATGGAGAATGACCAGGCGGGGCGGTTCGCCGGGCTGGCCGAAGGCCCCCAGGGCCGGCAACACCCATTGGCTTAACGGCAGCGGAACCGGTTGCAGCGCATAGCCCAGCGCCGCGAACAGTTTGCCCAGCAGGGCGCGTTCCAGCGCCAGCCGCTGCCCCTCGTGGCGCTCGCGGCTGATGCGCTCCCGGCCAGCGAACCAGTCCCGGGCCAGGACCCGCAGGCGGTTGAACGGCGCCCGGTGCGCCTCCGCGCCGGGATGAGCGTCTTCCTCCGCCTGCCAGGCGTTCAGCGTGTCCTGAATGTCGCCCCTAAAGACTTCGGCCAGATAATGGTGGCTGAAAAATTCGTTTTCGTTGGCGATGCCGGCGAAAGCCACGGCGGTTTCCAGAGGGGCGTTCATATAAAGTGCTTTCCGTAAATTAACTCACCTGCTTGGCCACAGCAGGGAACGTCGCGGTTCCCCCCTTTGAAAAAGGGGGGTTAGGGGGGATTTTAGGCGGCAGGGTGGAGACGCGCTTCAACCTCGGCAAAGATTACGCCGATTACCGCCTCCAATTCCTGGAACACTTGCTGGTTATCAAAACGCAGCACCCGTAGACCCATTGCTTCCAAAGTTTGTGTGCGCGCTGCATCATACTGTTGCGCGTCGGGGGTGTAGTGCTGTGAACCATCCAGTTCGATCACCAGCATGGCGGCGGCGCAATAAAAATCAACGATGTATTGAGCTAACGGTTTTTGTCGATAAAAAGGTACGCCTAAAATCTGCTTGCGCCGTAACCGCTTCCATAAAATCTGCTCAGCCTCGGTCATGTTCTTGCGTAAGTCCCGAGCAAGCAGCCGATGTTCAGTGCGATAAGGCAACATAATGATCTCCTGAAAATCCCCCCCGGTCCCCCTTTTTTCCTGAAAATCCCCCCCGACCCCCCTTTTTCAAAGGGGGGAGAATTAATCTCGATTTTGCAGAGAGAGGAGAATTAATGCTCATTATCCGGTTCCACCCACCACGGCAGCAATCACGTGCAGCCAGGGATCGCGTTCCGTGGTCAGGGTGTCCTGAATCCATTGCTGATACTCCTCGAAGACCCGCCGGATTTCCCGGGTGCGCGTGGCGCGGCGATGCTCCTTGATAGTCTGGGCCTGTTCGCTACGAGTCAGCTGGAGTTCGAGCTGTTCGAACTGGCGCGCCTGAAGCCGGGCCAGTTCCGCCCGTTGCCGGGCGAGTTGCGCCTGCAATTCGCGGTCAAAGTCGTCGCGGCGGCGCACGATGTCCGTGCGGGCGGCGGCGACGGCTTCGGGCAACAGCCGCTGCAACCGCTCCAAATCGGGTGGTGCGCCGGTGTTGACCAGCGATGTCCGGCCCAACTCCAGCCGGTCGAGGAACGCCGCCAGGTCTTCCAACCGGACCGGCTGGCCCTCCCGACAGCAGACCGCCAGCCAGTGCATGACCAGCGGCTGACCCTTGCGATTGGGGAGGGTCCCGGCGATTAGAACCGCAACTTCACTGGCCGCCAGTTGCAGGGTCCGCAACACCGGCGCCCGGTGGCGGCCAAAGGCGGCCCGCAAGCGGTCGTTCAGCCAGTCCATGACCACGTGCAGCGGCCACAGGTAGTGCAGCTTCGGCCAGGCGGTTTCGTCCTGACGGCAGCGGGCCACTTCCCGCTGAATCTGCGCGGGATCGTCGGTCAACACGAACCGGCCGTGCTCGGGCCACAGTTCGCGGGGCAGTTGCCGCAACCGTACCTGCAAATCCGGCGGCGCGGTCAGCACGATGCGCCGGGCGTTGGCGTCCGCCTGCCACTGCAATGGCGTCTCGCGGCTCAGAATCTCCAGCGCCGCCTGGCAGAAGGCGAAATCGCTGGCGAACAGGCCGGGTAACTGCGCAATCGCCTCCAGGCTGTTCGGGACCGGAGCGGCAGATTCCTCCGGCGCGGTCATGAACAGGCTGAGGAAATCCTCGCCCTCGTCGGGTTCCGGTTGATAGGTGGCGTCGAAGGTTTCAGCCGACATGCCCTCGGCCATGGCCGCTTCGGTCAGCCGTTCTTCGGCCGCGGCGTCGTAGACGCGCATAAACACCGACGGATCGCCGATGTTGCGATAAGCCTGTTCGTCCTTCTGCTGGAGCACCTCCAGAATCCGCAAGTCGCCGCGAATCCGGGGATGGACGCTCTCGGTAATCAGATAGGCGATGATCGGCGTGGCGTTCTGCCCGTAGCGGTCCACCCGGCCGTTGCGCTGCTGGAACACCATCAGCGACCAGGGCAGGTCGAAATGGATCAGCCGGTGCGACAGGTAATGCAGGTTGAGGCCCTCGGCGGCCACATCCGAGCAGAGCAGCACCTGCAACGGCGATTCGGTCTTGCCGAAGTTCTCCACCAGTTCCTGTTGTTCGGTGTCGGGCAAGCCGCCGTGGAGCACCGCCACCGCCCGGTCCGGCAGGCCAAGGTCAGCCTGTAATCGTTCCTGGAGGAAGCGCAGGGTTTCGATGCGCTCGCTGAAGATCACCAGCCGATCCGCGCCGGCGGTCGGGCTCCAGCCGTAACCGGGCTCCTTCAGCAGCGTCAGCAGTCGCTGGTACTTGCCATACCGCTCCGGCTGAATCCCGGCCAGGGCGGCATCCAGGGTCCGCAGGCCGGCGATTTCGTTCTCCACATCGGGCGTGATGGCGCCGCTTTCCAGCACTCGAATCCGCGCGGCCACCGATTGCCGGGCGGCGGCGGGACTGGAAAACAGCGCTTTCTGCAAGCCGATGCGGACCAGTTCCGCCCGTTTGCCCCCGGCATGTTCCCCGCCGAGGGTGAAGGGAATGGACAGCAAGGCTGCATAGGCGGCCTCTTCCGCCGGGGACGCCGCATGGCGTTCGCTGCGCACCAGTCGGTCCTTGAATGCGCTTCGCACCTGGGCCTGGATGTCTTTTTTGAACCGCCGGATCACCAGCCCCTTGTCCCGAAAATCCTCGGCCCGATACTCGTCCGGATCGGAGATCGCGGTCGGATCGAGCATGTTGACCAAACTGGCGAAGCTGCGCGCCCGACCGTCGTGCGGGGTGGCCGACAGCATGATCAGCGTGTCCGAGCGGCTGGCCAGCAACTTCGCCAGGCGCGCCCGCTGCGAGGTCGTGCCACTCGTGCCCCGGTCGGCGACGTTATGGCACTCGTCAATCACGATAAGGTCCCACCAGGCGTTCTCCAGGTAATTCCGGTATTCGAGATCGCCCTTGAGGGTGTCCATCGAGATGATGGTCTTGTCGTAGTAGTAGAACGGGTTGTGATTCGAGGGAATGCGGGCGCGAACCCGCGCCAGACCGACCGAGTCCAGCCGCACCAGGGGAATGGTGAAGCGGTTCCAGAATTCCTTCTGGAACTGGGTGAGCATACTTTTGAGGGTCACCACCAGAATCCGGTTGCCCCGGCCCCGCTGGATCAGTTCGGCGACCAGGATGCCGGCCTCCAGCGTCTTGCCCAGACCGACGGCGTCGGCGATCAAAATGCGCTGGCGGTGCTGGCGCAGCGCCTGGAGCGCGGGATCGAGCTGGTAGGGCACCCGATCCATCGCGCCGCGATGACCGATATAGAGACGGCCATCGTTCGGGACCTGGGAACGCAGGACGCTTTCAATATGCAGCAGGCTGGCGGTATAGCGGGGGGAATCATCGGCGACGAACTCGGTGGCGGCTGGATCGAGCACCTGTACCCCGTCTTCCAGTTGGGTCAGGAACAGGGCCGTTCGTCCTCGCACTACTTCCGAAATTCCATCACAGGTCAGTTGCCAACCCCCATCGGAGGCATTATCCACCCGGCGCACGACCCACTCGGCATCCCGGATCACCACGCGAGCGCCAGGCGAGGGGAGAACGCCGGCATGAGAGGGCGATTGAGTTGCCGCCATGCGCACTGCTCCATCGGGGTTATTGGTTATTGTAGGAGTGTCTTGTTATTGGTTCATTATAGGGGGTATTACGCAATCAGGAATCCCCTTTCCTTTCAGGGCAGATGGTTTGACGCGACGGAACGGCTTTTTTCAGATCGTAACCGTTCGGTCCCCCCCTTTGGCAAAGGGGGGTTAGGGGGGATTTTGGAACCCGTTGCCCGTGCGAAATCCCCCCCGACCCCCCTTTTTCAAAGGGGGGAGATGAACGCTTGCTTCGGATCTACCCGGATAGGCGCTCAAGGATTACTCTGTATTTCGATTGCCTGCCTGAAATTTAGGTAAGGAGAAACCTATGAAAGTCGTCTTTCATCACCGATTTTACGACGTCTATACCGCCGATCCGGCGGCGGCGCGGGGCCGGATGGAGTCCATGGTCACAGCGCTGGAGGGGCAATATGACTTCATCGAACCCGAACCGGCGTCCGAAGCGGATCTGGAACGGGTTCACGGCAAAACTCATATTCAACAGATCCAGAGCGAGCCGCTGGTCTACGAACTGGGCTGTCTGGCCGCCGGCGGGGCGATTCTGGCCGCAGAAACGGCTTTTGCCGGTGAACCCGCTTTTGGTCTGATTCGGCCGCCGGGCCATCATGCCAGTCCGGATTCCTGCTGGGGGTTCTGTTATTTCAACAACGTGGCGATCGCCATCAGGAAACTGCTCAGCGCAGAGAAGATCCAAAGAGCCCTCGTGCTCGACTTCGATCTCCATTATGGCGATGGCACCGCCCATATCTTTGACGCTTCGGAGGAAGCTCTTTATTTTCATCCCGAAGCGGCCCATCGTCAGGCCTTTCTGCAGGCCGTCGAACAGGCGCTGCAAACCCCGACGCCCTACGAGATCATTGCGGTCTCCGCCGGCTTCGACCGTCACCAGGAGGACTGGGGCGGTTTGCTCGCGACCGAGGACTATCGCACCATTGGCCAATGGGTCAAAGAGCATTCCCTCCTGCGCTGCCAGGGGAGGCGCTTCGGCGTTCTGGAGGGAGGCTATAACCACGCCGTTCTGGGAAGCAATGTTGCGAGTTTTCTTGCGGGATTGCGTGATTGACGCCCGGCCTGGGCGAGCGTGGCCAAATAGAAATCGGTCTGACGGTCACCCAACCGGCTGAAGCGACTAACCTGGGCAAAACCTGATGCATCCCGCCCGGTCGAGCGATTTTCACTGGCTCCTGGCGCCGGTTCTGGCGCTGGCAGCGGTTGCGGTTGCGGCCCCACCCGCCGCCGACCGAGGATTTGACCCGACCGGGGTCTGGACGGGCCAGCACGGCTCGCTGGTCCTGATGCGGGCCGGGGATACGCTGTCGTTTTCCTATTTGGCCGTGTTCGGCGCCACCGCCCATCTGTGCGACGGGATCGGGGTGGCTGGTTTCGTCGGCGACGGCGTGTGGCAGTCGGTGGATACGGAGGGGACGGTGACGTTCACCACCCGGGGTGATGAGGTCACGATGCAGGTCACAGCGGGGAGTGCGTCGTTCTGCGGCGCGGACTGGCCCGGCGACCGCTTCGCCCGGGGCGCGTGGCGGCCGGCTGTCCGTTGCCGGGTCACGGCGCGCAAAGCGCGTTTCTTCGCCGTCGCTCCTCTGCCGCCTCCCGTGCGCCTGGCCTTCGTGGTCGAAGGCGACGAGATTGAAGCGCTCGATCTGGTCAACGAGCGTTCCGCGCGGTGGTTGCTGGCCCGCTATGTCGGCCAGACCCGGACCACGGCCGGCCTGCTCGAACGCGATGCTCTGGCGTGTCGTTCGCAGTAGCCCGGCGTGCTGTTCGATGATCTGGCTGGCGGAGACCGGGGCATCGGTTAATTACCCCGGGTTTCTACTGCGAGGCCAGAATGACGGAGAGACTGTAGTAACACGGGTCTGCAAACGCAAAACCTGGTTGAGGCCGGAGCCTGCTTCGTGCTGCCCGTCACGGGGTGACGGCTCGGGCAAACCCGCCCAGCACTCGCTATCTTTAGAGCAAACACCCGCATCCATTCCGCCTCCGGGGTTCGCTGATGACCGACCGTTCCGAGTTCAGCTTTTCGGGCCACTGGGCTGTCCTGCCGCCGGACCCGGACCCGACCGAGACCGACGAGTGGCTGGACGCGCTCGATGCCGTCATCGCGCACGCCGGCCGCGACCGCGCCACCTTCCTGCTGCGCCAGTTGTTCGACCGCGCCCGCGCCCGGCGCGTGGCCCTGCCGCCGGTGTGGAGCACGCCTTACTGCAACACCATCGCCCGCGCCGACCAGCCCCCGTTTCCCGGTTCGCTCGAAACCGAACAGCGGCTGATCGCGCTGGTCCGCTGGAACGCGCTGGCGATGGTGGTGCGCGCCAATCAGTTCTCGACCGAACTGGGCGGCCACATCGCCAGCTACGCCTCGGCGGCGGACCTGTTCGAGGTCGGGTTCAACCACTTCTTTCGCGCCGGCCAGGCCGGGGATCTGGTGTACTTCCAGCCGCATTCCGCTCCTGGCGTCTATGCCCGGGCCTTCCTCGAAGGGCGGCTGAGCAAGACGCAGTTGGACCATTACCGCCAGGAAGTCGGCGGCGGCGGCCTGTCCTCCTACTGCCACCCGTATCTGATGCCGGAGTTCTGGCAGTTCCCGACCGGCTCGATGGGGCTCGGCCCGCTCCAGGCCATCTATCAGGCCCGTTTCCTGCGCTACCTCGACCATCGCGGCCTGCTGGCCACCGCCGGCCGCAAGGTGTGGGCGTTCGTGGGCGACGGCGAGATGGACGAACCGGAGGCGCTGGCCGGCCTGTCGCTGGCCGGGCGTGAGGGGCTGGACAACCTCATCCTGGTGGTCAACTGCAACCTGCAACGGCTGGACGGGCCGGTGCGCGGCAACGGCTCGATTATCCAGGAGTTGGAAGGCCTGTTCGCTGGCGCGGGCTGGCGCGTGATCAAACTGCTGTGGGGCTCGGACTGGGACCCGCTGTTCGCCCGCGACCGCGAGGGGATTATCCTCAAACGGCTGCACGAAACGGTCGACGGCGAGTTGCAGCAGTACGCCGCCACCGACGGGCGATTCAACCGCGAGCATTTCTTCAACAAATATCCCGAGCTGCAAGCCATCGTCGCCCACCTGTCCGACGAGGACATCGACAAGCTCAAACGCGGCGGCCACGATCCGGTCAAGATTTACGCGGCCTATCACGCGGCGGTGAACCCCTCGGGTCAGCCCACTGTCATCCTGGCCCAGACCAAGAAGGGCTACGGCATGGGCCACTGGGGTCAGGGCAAAATGGGCGCGCACCAGCAGAAGAAGCTGGAGACCGACGCGCTACTGGCGTTTCGCGACCGCTTCGATCTGCCGCTTTCCGACGCGGACGTGACCAGCCTGCGGTTCTACCCGCCGGCCGCCGACAGCCCCGAACTGCACTACCTGCACGCCCGGCGCCAGGCGCTGGGCGGCTACCTGCCGGCGCGGGTTGGCCAGGGTCCAGCGCGGACTGCGCCGCCGCTCGCCGCGCTGAGCCGGTTTCTCGAAGGCAGCCACGACCGGGAAGAATCTACCACCCTGGTGTTCGTGCAACTGCTCGCGCACCTGCTGCGCGATCCGGATCTGGGTCGGTCCATCGTGCCGATTGTGGCCGACGAAGCCCGCACCTTCGGCATGCAGGCGCTGTTCCGGCAGGTCGCCATCTATTCCGCCGTGGGCCAGCGTTACGAACCGGAGGACAAGGACGAACTGCTCTACTACAAGGAAGCCTGGGACGGTCAGATCCTGGAAGAAGGCATCACCGAGGCCGGCGCCATGGCGTCGTGGATCGCCGCCGCCACCAGCTACAGCACCCACGGCCTGCCGATGCTGCCGTTCTACATTTTTTATTCCAGCTTCGGCTTCAAGCGGGTCGGCGACCTGATCTGGGCCGCCGGCGACTCGCGCTGCCGGGGGTTCCTGCTCGGGGCCACGTCCGGCCTGACCACGCTGTCCGGCGAGGGCCTGCAACACCAGGACGGCTCCAGCCACCTGCTGTTCGCCAGCGTGCCCAGTTGCGCGGCCTACGATCCCTGCTTCGGCTACGAGCTGGCGGTCATCCTGCAGAACGGGATGCGGCGGATGCTGGAGAACCAGGACGATGTGTTCTACTACGTCACGGTGATGAACGAGAACTACGTCCATCCGGCGATGCCGGAGGGCGTCCGGGACGGCATCCTGCGGGGCCTGTACCGGCTGCGCGGGGCGAGCGGCGCGGGGCATAAACCCTGCGCGCAACTGCTCGGCGCGGGAACTCTGCTGCGGGAAGCGCTCGCGGCCGGCGAGTTGCTGGAACAGGACTGGGGCGTCGTCGCCGGCGTGTGGAGCGTCACCAGCTTCACCGAACTGCGGCGCGACGGATTGAACGTGGAGCGGCACAATCGCTGGCACCCGGACGCCGCACCGATCCAGAGCTGGGTCGAGCAATGCCTCGCGCCGACCACCGGGCCGATCATTGTGGTCAGCGACTACCTGCGGGCGGTGCCGGACCTGATCCGAGCTTGGGTGCCGCGCCGCTACGTGACCCTGGGCACCGACGGCTACGGCCGCAGCGACACTCGCGCCGCGCTGCGTCGGTTCTTCGAGGTGGACCGGCATTACATCGCCGTCGCCGCCCTCCAGGCGCTGGCCGACGAGGGCATGATCGACCGCAGCCAGGTCACGCAGGCCATGGCCCGATACGGCATCGCCCCAAACCAGCCGAACCCCTGGGACTATTGAGCCGGCGGTTCGAGTGCCCACGCGGAGGATCATCAGCTCATGAAGCTCTATCTGGTGCAACACGGCCAAGCCTTCCCGGCGGCCGAGCATCCCGACCGGCCGCTGACCGACCAAGGTCGGCGCGAAGTGGCCACCGTCGCCGCGCGGCTGGCGCGCAGCCAGCCGCGCGTATCCCGCATCGTCCACAGCGGCAAGACCCGCGCCCGGCAAACGGCCGAAATACTGGCGGACCACCTGAACCCGAGCCCGCCGGTCGAAGCGGCGACCGGACTCGATCCCCACGATCCGGTCGAACCCTGGATCGCGGCGGCGAACGGATGGACGGAAGACCGTCTGCTGGTCGGTCATCAACCGTTTCTGGGCAAGCTGGTCTCCCGGCTGGTGCTGGGCGAGGAGCGCGCCTTGGTGGACTATCGGCCGGGAACCGTGGTCTGCCTGGAACCCATGGGTGCCGGCGACTGGCGGATCGTCGGCATGCTGGGGCCGGCGCTGCTGTAGCGGCGTTTGATGGGCGGGAGGAGGGCGACTTCATGATCGGCGCCATCGCGGGAGACATTATTGGGTCGGTGTACGAACCCGCCCCGATCAAGACTACCGATTTTCCCCTGTTCCAGCCGCGCGGCCGGTTCACCGACGACAGCGTGCTGACGGTGGCCATCGCCGACGCCCTTCTCACCGGCCAGCCTTATGGAGACGCCGTCCGGGACTGGGGCCGCCGCTATCCGCGGGCCGGCTACGGCGGCGCGTTTTTCCAGTGGCTGTGCGCCGCTGATCCCCAGCCGTACCACAGTTGGGGCAACGGGTCCGCCATGCGGGTCAGCCCGGTGGGCTGGGCATTCGACTGCGAGGACGAGGTGCTGCGCCAGGCCCGCTTGACCGCCGAAATTACCCACGACCACCCCGAGGGCATCAAGGGCGCGCAGGCGACCGCGCTGGCGGTCTATCTGGCCCGGACCGGGGCGGCCAAGACCACGATCCGCACCCGCATCCAGAGCCAGTTCGGCTACGATCTGACGCAGACGGTCGAAACCCTCCGCCCCGGTTACACGTTCGACGTCTCCTGCCAGGGCACCGTCCCGCCGGCCCTGATCGCCTTCCTCGACGCCGAATCCTACGAAGAGACGGTGCGCAACGCCGTCTCGCTGGGCGGCGACAGCGACACCCTGGCCTGTATCGCCGGCGGCATCGCCGAAGCGTTTTACGGCGGTGTCCCGGACTCAATCCGAGCGGAGGTGGAAACCCGCCTGACCCCCGATCTGTGGCGGGTGGTCGAGGCGTTCGAACACCGCTACCGGGTCGGGGCCGTTCGATGCTGAGGAAGATCGTCAGCGGCGGCCAGACCGGCGTGGACCGGGCGGCCCTCGATGTGGGGCTGGTCGGGGCCGGCATGGAAACTGAGCGCGCGGGTCTGAATGTCTTGGTCGGCGCGAGTCACCCGCTCGTGCTGGCGCAAATGCTCCAGCCAGGAGGCCACCAGAAAATATTCCAGGTAGCGTCCAGGCTGAGCGACATCTTCAAACAACCCCCAGGCATAGGCACCATCGCGGCGACGCTCGTGACTAAGCTCGTCCAGTGTGGCCACGAACGCCTCGGCCTGTATCGGCTCCACACGGTATTCAATCGTGACCATGACCGGTCCCCGGTCATGCGCCACCTCGCCATCCACCAGCGGCGCTGGCCAGTGCGTGGAGGGGGCCAGGTCCAGCCCTGATCCCTGCTGCAACTTCCAGCGCCAGGTCAGGGGTATGGCGATCAGCGCCCCGGCAGCGGCCAGGGCCAAGGCCGCGGGCAGGCCCAGCAGGGTGGCGGTCTGCCCCCAGGTGATGCTGCCCACGCTCATGGAGCCGAAGAACACCATGACAAAGATCGAGAGCCCGCGGGCGCGCACCCAGTCGGGCAGAGCGACCTGCATGGAAACATTGAGCGAGGTCAGCACGGCGATCCAGGAGGCGCCGGCCAGCAGGCAGGCCAAGGCCGCCACGGGCCGCAGCGGAAGGCCGGCCAGGGCTAGCAGGGCCGCGACCGTACCCGCGGTGCCCAGGGCCACCACGTTGTCTGGCCCCAAGCGAGCGCGCAGGCGGGGCAGGGTGAAGGCGCCGAGTACCGCGCCGGCTCCCACGCAGCCCAACAGAATGCCGTAGAGCGGAGCACCCCCAGCCAGCACCTGCCGCGCAATCAGCGGCAGCAGCGCCCAGTAGGCACTGGCGAAGAGGAAAAAGCCCGCCGCCCGGACCAGGGTCGCCCGCAGCGGCGCGTTGTGCCAAGCATAGCGCAGGCCGGTGCGCATGGCGCCCAGCAGGTCCTCCGCCGGCAACCGCCGCTCGGTGCGCGGCGGCCGCCACCAAAGCAGCACCCCCACCACCGCGAGGAAGCTCAGGGCGTTGATCAGGAAGGGCATGGCCAGGCCCAGCGCGGTGATGATAAAGCCCGCCAGTGCCGGACCGATGGCGCGACTGAGGTTGACCCCCACGCTATTGGTGGCTACAGCCTGTTGCAGCGCCTCGCGCGGCACCAGGCTCGGCACGATCGCCTGCCAGGCCGGCGCGCCCAGCGCCGTGCCCACGCCCATGGCGAAGGTGAACAGCAACAGCATAGCCGGACTGACCTGCTCCAGGAACACCAGCAGGCCCAAGCCGCCCGCCACCAGCGCCAAGGCGGCCTGCACGCCCACGAGCAGGCGGCGGCGGTCCGCGATGTCCGCCAGGGCGCCCGCCGGCAGAGAAAGCAGGAACACCGGCAGAGCGGTGGCGGTCTGCACCAGGGCCACCCAGAGCGGCGAGGGCGCCAGCGAGGTCATGAGCCAGCCCGCGCCCACATCGTGCATCCAGGTACCGATATTGGACAGCACCGTCGCCAGCCAGAGCACGGCGAAGGTGCGATGGCTGAAGATCGAAGCCGCCGGTGGTTGAAGAGGCTGGGCCTCGGCCTTGCGGTCGCGCATGATCGCCTCTCAAAAAGCAAAGCAAGAGCAGCCGAGGGCGCCCCAGAAGGCGTTCTGGTCCCGCACCGGCGCCGCCGAGGCCCAAGCCTGGTGGTGAGCGTAGCCATGCAGGCTGCAGCGGCGGCCACCGCCGCAGGCCGAAGCCAGGGCCATGGCCTGGGTGGCGGGCGCCGGCCGGTGCTCCGCCTTGCGCCAGTGGCCGCCGTAGGCCTTGATCGGCGACCAGTCGGGCGAGGGCGGCGGCGCGCCCGGATCGCGGCGGCGAAATTCGGCGGCGGCATAGACCACCTGGCCACCCATCACCGTCAGCACCGACTCGATCTGCTGGATGTCCTCGCCCGGCACCTTGAAATAATCGTCGGAAAGCACCGTGAGGTCGGCGTATTGCCCCGGAGCGATGGCGCCTTTGACCTCGGCTTCGCCGGAGAACCAGGCCGAGCCTTTCGTCCACAGCCGCAGCGCGGTCTCGCGGTCCAGCAGGTTCTTCTCGGAGGTCAACCGCAACCCACCCAGCGTCTTGCCCTGAGTTAGCCAGTAGAGACAAACCCAGGGGTTGTAGGAGGCCACGCGAGTGGCGTCGGTGCCCGCTCCGACCGGCACGCCCAGCGCCAGCATCTTGCTCACCGGCGGCGTCGCCTCGGCCGCCTTGGCGCCGTAGCGCTCGACGAAATACTCTCCCTGGAACGCCATGCGGTGCTGGATGGCGATGCCGCCACCCAGAGTCTTGATGCGCTCGATATTGGGTTCGGAGATCGTTTCCGCGTGGTCGATGATGAAGCGGGTGGCAAACGGCCGGCGCCCGTTGACGCGCTCGAACACGGTCAGGAAACGATGGATGCTCTCGTCATAGGTGGCGTGGAGGCGGAAGGGCCAGCGCTTTTCCACCAGCAACTCCACAATCGGTTCCAACTCGCGTTCCATGGTGGGGGCGAATTCCGGGCGCGGCTCCAGGAAATTCTCGAAGTCGCCGGCGGACCAGGTCAGATTTTCTCCACCGCCGTTCATGCGCAGTTGCGCATCGCCAGCCCCTGGGGTCGTCATCTCGGTCCAGCGCCGGAAACTGTCCAGCTCTTCCCCGGCTTTTTGGGCGAACAGGTTGTAGGCCACGCGCACGGTCATCTGCCGGTCTTGGTGCAGGCGCTGGATGACAGCGTAGTCCTCGGGGTAGTTCTGCCCGCCGCCACCGGCGTCGATCACCGAGGTGATGCCGAGGCGATTCAGCTCGCGCATGAAATGCCGGGGGGAGTTGGCCTGATCTTCCAGCGGGAGCTTGGGCGCTTGACCCAGGGTCGAGTAGAGGATCAGGGCGGAGGGTTTAGCGACCAACAGGCCGGTGGGTCCGCCGTTGGCGGCGCGCTCGATCTGGCCGCCCGGCGGGTTGGGGGTATTTTTGTCGAAACCCAAAGCGCGGGTCGCCGCGCGGTTCAGGAGCGCGCGGCCGTACAGGTGAAGGACGAAAACCGGAGTTTCGGGAGCGACGGCATTGATCTCGGCCAGGGTGGGCATGCGCCGCTCGGCGAACTGGAATTCGGACCAGCCGCCCACCACGCGCACCCATTGCGGCGCGGGCGTGCGCGCGGCCTGTTCCTTGAGCAGGCGCAGGGCATCGGCCAGGGACGGCACACCTTCCCAGCGCAGCTCCATGTTGTAGTACAGGCCGCCGCGGATCAGGTGGGTATGGCTGTCGTTCAGGCCGGGGATCGCGCGCCGACCCTGGAGGTCGATCACCTCGGTCCGCGGGCCAGCCAGCGGCATGATCTCGGCCATGCTGCCCGCCCGCAGGATGCGCCCATCGCCGATGGCGACGGCTTGGGCCTCGGAGGTGCCGCGGTCCAGGGTGGTGATGTGGCCGTTGCTGAGAATGAGATCGGGCGTTGCCATGGACGTCTCCTGGGTGTGGCCGACCGCCAGGCTGGACAAGGCGGCGGTCACTGCCGATTGCAACAATTCGCGACGGGTCATGCGATGAACTCCAGGGCGGAGTGCACGCCCGATCCTCTGGCCGGGCTCGCAGAGGGCTTACTTGGCGGGGACCGGGGCCAGGGCCGAGTGGGCGCCGCGCGTGCGCTGCGGCGCTTTATGCACCATGGTATAGGCGTAGTCCACGCCCATGCCGTAGGCACCGGAGTGCTCCTGAACCAACTGGATCACGGCGTCATAAGTCTCCTTGCGGGCCCAGTCGCGCTGCCATTCCAGCAGCACTTGCTGCCAGGTGACGGGGATCACCCCGGCCTGGATCATGCGCTGCATGGCGTAGTCGTGAGCCTCCTTCGAGGTGCCGCCGGAGGCGTCGGCCACCATGTAAATTTCGTAGCCACCCTCCAGCATGGCGCTGAAAGCGAAGGTGTTGTTGCAGACCTCGGTCCAAAGCCCGGACACGACCACCTTCTTGCGGCCGTGGGCGGCCAGGGCATCGCGCACTTTCTGGTCGTCCCAGGAGTTCATGGAGGTGCGTTCCAGGAGCGTCTGGCCGGGGAAAACATCCAGCAGTTCCGGGTAGGTGTAACCGGAAAAGCCTTCCGTTTCGACGGTCGTCATGGTGGTGGGAATGTTGAAGATCTTCGCCGCCTTGGCCAGGGCCACGACGTTGTTCTTCAGGGCCTGTCGATCCATGGACTGCACGCCGAAGGCCATTTGCGGCTGGTGGTCGATGAAGATCAGTTGGCAATTCTGCGGGGTCAGCAGTTCCAGGGCGGTATTGGCCATGGTGGGAATCTCCTCATGAGTAGTGAAATCACGCGGCCCGCCAAGAGCCGGTCATATCAAACAGCAGGATCTCGGCGGCCTGAGCGCCGTCGAGGCGGAAACGCCCCGGTTCGTCGATGGCCAGCCCGTCGCCTTCACGGAGCGGCCGGCCGTCGACGCGCACGTCGCCCCGGGCCACTTGCATCCAGGCCAGGCGGCCGTCGCGTACTGCAAACTCCACGGCATCCGCGCCATCCAGCAGGGTGGCGTACACATCCACGTCCTGATGCAGCGACACCGAACCCTCGCGACCGTCGCGGGACGCGACCAGCCGCCACCGCCCGCGCTTTTCCACCGTGTCGAAGTATTTCTGCTCGTAACTGGGTGGATACCCGGCCCGATCCGGGACAATCCAGATTTGCAGGAAATGAACGGGTTCGGTAGGGGAATGATTGAACTCGCTATGCTGGATACCGGTGCCCGCGCTCATGCGTTGCACGTCGCCGGGGCGGATCGCCGACCCATTCCCCAAACTGTCCTTGTGCGCCAGCGCGCCCTCCAGGACATAGGAAATGATCTCCATATCCCGGTGGCCGTGCGCGCCAAAACCGGCGCCGGGAATAACGCGGTCGTCGTTGATCACCCGTAGGGGGCCGAAACCCATCTGTTGGGGGTCGTAGTAATGCGCGAACGAAAAGGTGTGCGCGCTGTCCAGCCAGCCCTGGTTCGAACGGCCACGGTCGGCGGCGGCTCTCAACGTTACCATGGTGTCTCCCGAGTAAAATGGTAGGAAATGGACTGCTTGTCGGCAAAGAATGGGCCATCCATTAATAAATAGATAAATCATTATGTTAGATGGTCTGAATGGAAAGTAGTGTTTCAATTGACGTTGCATTTGTTACGATTCGTTTCGGTTAATTGAAACGGTTGAAACGCCATGCCTGTTCCTCATTCTTTTGCGGCCCTGCGCGAGCGCGTCCGACCGCTGTTGGACGATTGGGTTTTGCCGGGTTTTCGGAAACAGTCGGGCCGGTTCGAGTTGGAAGACCAGCGGATGTTGCTGTTGCCCGCCCACGCCTTCGGCCAGTTGCAGTCGGAGCTGATTCGTTCGCTGGGCGCCGATCTGGCGCAAGGGGTGCTCAAGCGCTATGGCTATCAAACGGGGTTTCACGATGGCCACTGGCTTTGCCTGCGCCATCCGGGTTTGACCATCGAAGAACAAATACACTTGGGTATGCTCCTGCACGAGCGACAGGGGATGGCGCGCGTGGAAGCGCTGGCATCGACCGAGGTCGATGCCGAGCGGGGGATCTTGGCGCTCCAGGCCCGCTGGTACGATTCCATCGAGGCGGAACAGCATGTGGCCCTGCTCGGCAGCAGCCAGGAGCCGGTTTGCTGGTCGCTGGCCGGCTATGCGTCGGGGCATCTCAGCTACCTATTCCAACGCGAAGTCATCGCGGTCGAGACGGCCTGTCGCGGCCAGGGGCATCCCTGCTGCACCTTTGAAGCGGCCTTTCAGGAAACGATGGAAGACCGCTACCCCGGTTGTGGCGGCGATTACCAGCGCATCGACCTGCCGACCCTGTTCCGCCAGTTGAAAGAAACCGTCCAGGAGCAAAATCAGACGATCGGCCGGCTCCAGCAGCAACTACGATCGACCGGCCACGCCGAGGCGCGGCGCTTTCGGTCGGCTCGCCGGCCACAGTCCGGCCCTGCACGAGGCCATCGTCATCGCCCGCGCGGTCGCCAGCGTGGACAGCACGGTCCTGATTACGGGCGAGAGCGGCACCGGCAAGGAATTGATCGCCAGAGGGATCCATGAAACTTCGCTCCGCGCCAGCGCGCCGTTTGTGGCGATCAACTGCGCCACGCTGCCGGAAAGCTTGCAAAGTTCGGAATTGTTCGGACACGCCAAGGGCGCGTTCACCGGCGCCTTGCGAGACCGGCCGGGCCTGTTTGAGGCGGCCAACGGCGGCACGCTGTTTCTGGACGAAGTGGCGGAGCTGGTCCCCTCGGCGCAAGCGGCGCTGTTGCGGGCGTTGCAGGAAGGCGTGGTGACTCGTCTGGGCGAGCAGAAGGAACGCAAGGCGAACGCGCGCATCATCGCCGCCACCCATCGCGATCTCGACGCCGCCATCCAGACCGGCGCGTTTCGGGCCGATCTATTTTTCCGGTTGAACGTGGTCAATATTGCGATGCCGGCGCTGCGGGAGCGCGAACACGACGTGCTGTTATTGGCCCAACAGTTCATCGAGGAGTACCGTCTGAAGATGAACAAGCCGGTCATGGGCCTCAGCCCCGAGGTCAGCCGGTTGTTTGTCGAGTACGATTGGCCCGGCAACGTGCGCGAGTTGCGCAACGCCCTCGAACGCGCGGTGCTATTGTCACACGACCACTGGATCCGGATCACCGATCTACCGAGCTGTCTCATCAAGCGCGCGAGCGCGCGCGACGATGAAACGCCGCACTCCCATGCAAATCCTTCGAGCCAGCCCCCACGGAAAACCGAAATCATCGAGGCCCTGGCGAAATTCGGGGGCAACCGCGATCGAGCTGCCACGCTGCTCGGGATGAGCCGGACCACCCTGTGGCGCAAGATGAAGGGGCTAGGTCTGATCGCCGATGGATAGATCAGGTCTCGTGGATATGAATTTGGGGTTTTGGTATGAAATCCATGTCTGGAACACTACCGGCGGCCTCCAGCCATCCGATCTGCCGGATCATGTTTTAGCCCTAGACGCCGCGCCCCACGACTGGCTCTTTCCGCGGATGACGGCGGTGGTCCATCACGGCGGGGCGGGCAGCACGGCCGCCGGGTTCCGCGCCGGCATCCCCACGATCGTGATTCCCTTCATGATGGATCAACCGTTCTGGGCGCAACGCGTGCAGGAGTTAGGGGTCGGCCCCCGGCCGATCCCGCGCGGCCAGTTGACCGTGGAGCGGCTCGCGGCCGCGATGGTGACCGCCGTCAGCGATAGCGGGATGCGGCGCCGCGCGGCGGAATTGGGAGCGAACATTCGCCAAGAAGACGGCGTCGCCCAGGCGGTGGCTGGCATTCAACGGATTCTGACGACCGGAACCCTCTGAAGACCTGCGCGCAGGTTCAAGGATGCTATGGACATCAAACCGATCCGCACCACAGCCGACGATCGGGCGGCGCGGGCGGGCCGACCGCCCCGGCAGGCAGTCCATCCCTTTACCCGCCGACGCCGGGGAGGTCGTCGGGCATCCGCGCCTCTTGCGCGGGAACGGGGTGGTGAGTGTTTCACCAGTTGGGAGGGTTGGCAGCGCCGGACGCCGTGGACCCGGTCAGATCGGACCCACCGTGCTACGCTTTCCCAGGCCGAGGGGCGCCCGGTAGCGGCATCCTGCAACCGCCGGGGAGTCAACGAACGGTTGTTATCCATCTTAGGAGGGAGCCATGAGTTTTCCCGCGCCAGCCACAACCTGGATCAGGGCGCTCTATGCTCGCCGACAGGTTTTATTGTTGGTAACCCCGCTGGTTATGGCCATCAGCCTGCTGGCTTGCACCGGCCCGCCGCCGCGTCCGCAAGCGTTCGCGCGGGGTGCTACCCAGGCGGTCCAGGCTTACCTGCGGGAATTGATTGTGTATGAAATGCGGGAAAACAAAATTCAGGGACTCAGCATCGCCCTGGTGGATGGCCCAAAAATCATTTGGGCCGAAGGATTCGGCTACGCGGACGTCGCCAACTCAATCAAAGCGACACCCGATACCCTCTATCGCATCGGCTCGATCTCCAAGCTGTTCAACGCGGTGGCGGCCCTGCAACTGGCCGAGCAAGGTCAGTTGGACCTCGACCGGCCCATCCAGGACTATTTGCCGGATTTCGCGATTCGCTCGCGCTTTACCCCGCAACCGACCTTCACCGCCCGCCAGTTGATGACCCACCACTCCGGCTTGCCCGCCGACTATCTGAACGGCTGGAACAGCGAGGAACCCCTTCGCTACATGCGCCAGCAACTCCAGGACGAATACCTGGCTTATCCGCCCAACACCCTCTCGGCGTACTCCAACTTGGGCGCCACTGTGCTGGGGCACGTCGTCGAAACCCTCGCCGGCGAGCCTTACGCGGACTGGCTCAAGACCCGGGTGTTGTCGCCAATCGGCATGGAAAACTCCTACGTCGCGGCCAGGCTCAAACCCGACGCCCGCCTCGCCCGGCCCTACGACGACGCGGGAAAACTCACCGACTATGTCGTGATCCGCGATGTACCGGCGGGGGGCCTGGTGTCCAACGTGGTCGAACTCGGTCACTTCATGCGCACGGTGTTCAACCAGGGGCAAACCCCGACCGGCCAGACCCTGCTGCGCCCGGAAACCTTGGCGGACATGATGCAGCGACAAAACCGAGGGATACCCTTGGATTTTGACCTCGCCATGGGCCTCGGCTGGGCCATCGACCCGAGCTGGCCCGAACCGGCAGGTCCCCTGCTGGGGCACGGCGGGTCGGACGGCGCCTTCAACGCGCAATTGGCGGTGTTGCCCCAGCAGCAACTGGGCGTGGTGGTGCTGGCCAATTCGGCGGGCGCGCTGCCCGCCGTCCTGGAAGTCGCCAAAGCCGCCTTGCAGGCGCTCTTGCAGGCCAAAACCGGCATCGCCCTGCCCCCCGAGCGCGACGTGCGACAACGGCCTGCGATCACCCTCAGTCCGCAACAACTGCACCGGTACGCGGGCGCCTACGAAACCGCGTTCGGTTTTGTCGAAGTCGGCGTGGAAGGCCAGCGCTTGTGGGGCCAGTCGGGGTCGGATCGGGTGGAACTCGTGCCGATCGGCGAGGACGAGTGCCGTGTCGAGTACAAGCTGTTGGGCTTGATCCCCGCCGGCCCCAAGGAATGGCAAACCCATCACTTTCGCTACGTGCGGGTGGGTTCCGAGGAATTATTGCTCGCGGTGAGCGACCGAGGCGCCCGCCGATTGGTCGGAATCAAAATCCACCCCGTGCCGGTTCCGACGGCCTGGCGGGCGTGTCTGGGCCATTACGCCGTGCCCGACGCCCTGCAGAAAACCGTCAAGCGCATCGCCTTGCGGCAAGACGACCGGGGGTTTTTGTATCTCGAATTCGACGGCGAGCGCGGCGTGACCTTGCAGCCCCTTTCCGATGGGGAAGCGGTCATCGCCGGGTTGGGACGCGGCAAGCAGGAGACCGTCCGCGCCCAGGAGATCGAGGGCGTGACCCATGTGTATTACTCGGGCCTGGTCTCTACCAAACTCAAAGACTAAACCATATTGCCGGACGGTTTGGATGGGCGGGTCGTGGGGTGGACACGCCGCTCGACCCAGGCGGTCGCCCAGGTGGTCGAGGTGGCGGGCCACCCGGGACGAGGCCCCCTGGCAACGTATCAGTGACCCGGATGCCACAACCGTGGCAGATCTCTACCTACCCGATCAATGCCGGCCTTAGCGCTGCTCCCGCCGCTACGCTCCGAGTGGCGGCTTATGCACCATCCCGGTGGATAACTCCCGCTGGGATGGAGTAAACCCTTCACTACGCCGCGCACTTGGCGCAATTCTGCGAGTTGGTTAAAAAAGCAGCGCCAGCCTCTTACTGGTTGAATCTATCCATCAAAACAGTAAACTTGATGGATGCAACTTCCCAAGTTGAAGGTCCTGGCGGAGGCGGGGGCGGTGCGCGAGGTCGAGGTGGTTCACGACCAGGCCGCGGGCGGCTGGACGGTCTGGATCGCTTACGCCACCCGGACGGGCGAGCGGCGCGAAGTGCTGGAGCGCCAGCGGGGCGGGGTGCGCGGGTTCGCTACGCTGGACGCGGCGGCGCGCGCCCTGGCCGGGCTGGGGCTAACGGCGTTCCGGGTGGACGCAGCGGGGCTGACCGGGGAGGAATCACCATGAACCGGGGTCTGCTGCTGGTCCTGCTGTGGCCGGCGCTGGCCGGGGCCTGGGAAGAGGAACCCGCCCTGGCCTTCATCCTGGCCTACCATCCAGTGGTCCAGGCCCAGCGCCAGGCGACCGCCGCCTACCAGCCGCCGACTCTCACGCGCCGAGTGCTGGAGCATACGGCGTTCTACGTCCGGGCCGCATCCGGTACGAGCAGCACCGTGTCGGACAGCGGCGACACCACCACCAGCGACCCGATGACGGTCGGGATTCAGGTGAACATCCCACTGGCCTCGCCGAGGGAGCAACGCGAGTACGCCCAGCAGGCCCTGGCCGAAGCGACCCGGATTGACGAAGTGCGGGGCCGGGCGCTCACTGACCTGGGGAAACTGCGGGAGCTGGAAGCCGAGCGGGCCGCCGTGCGCGAGCGGCTGGACTTCCACCAATCGAAAGCCGACTGGGTGCAGGAGCGGCTCAAGCAGGGCTACGAGGGCGACGTGGAAAAGCTGTGGGAATCGGCGCAGAAGCAGAACACCGAAGCCGCCAGCGTCAAGCGGCTGGACCTGCTGATCGCCGCCCAGCGTCGCCAGGTGGCCCACTCCGCCGGGGAGCAATAGCAACTGTTGCTGGACTACCTGAGCGGCAAACTGAAACGTCTGCCGGAGAGTTGACCCGCGATGCAAGCCCTCACCGGGTTGATCGGGCGGGACGCCCTGGTCGAGAAAGCGGTCCAGGACGTGCGCAAGGGCCGCCACGTGCTGCTGACCGGGCCGGTCGGCGTGGGCAAGTCGGCGGTGCTGGCGGCCGTGATCGACCGGCTGGAGCGGCGGCGCGGCGAGCGGACGCCGGTCGAAGCCGACGCCGACGACCCGCCCGGCGCCGGGGGCGCGGACCCGCCGCCGACCGGCGAGCGGCGGACGCACCGCACCCGCACCGTGATCACCATCGCCGACCACCAGCCCAAGGCCCAGTTCGTGGACCTCGCCCGCCAGCTGCTGGCGGCGGGGCTGCTCGATCCGCTCACCCTGGAACTGCCCGAGCACTATCAGGATTTACCACCGGAGCTGATCGAGTGGGCGAAAATCAGGCGGCACGTCAACCGCCTCAGCATGAGGGACCTCACGGCGGCCATTATTCCGGCCCTGCACGACCACCACGGCCAGGTCCTCATCGCGGTGGACGACTTCACCCACCTGACGCCCACCCTGGTCGCGTTCTGGCTGGCGGTGTTCGAGGTGGCCCAGGTCATTGGCTGCGCCCGCCAGAAAAAGGCCAACGTCTCCAAACTGTGGTGGAAAATGACCGAGATCGACATTCCGCCGCTGACGCCAGAGGCCACGCGGGAAATCGTTCAAACCTACATCGCCAAACAAGGGATGCTGATCGAAGCGCCCGGCCTGTTCGTGGGCCACGTGGTGAAACAATCCGGCGGCAACCCGCAGGCCATCGCGGACATGCTCGATGACTCCAGCAAAGAGCGGCGGGTGGACAAGCGCAAGATTCGGGAGCTGCGCCACGCGGCGGGCGTGCGCTACCTGGATTTCACCCCGGTGCTGATCGTGGCGCTGGCCGCGGTGGTCGGCGCGCGCTATCTGGCCATCGGCACCGGCGACACCGAGCTGTACATCTTCGCCGGGATGCTGGCGGCGGTGGTCATTTCGATCCGCGTGTTCCTGTTTAGGGGCGCGGGGAAAGCGAATTAGCGCCGAACACCCGATCCGGCATACTGTCCATCATCGACAACCTTACCTGGAACGGAGCCGTCATCATGCCGGAAGAAGCCACCGCGACGCTTGAAATCCCGCAAGGGGTGTTGGACGCCGCCCAGATGAATACCCACGAACTGCGGCGTGAACTGGCGCTGGCGCTCTATGCCCAGGGGCGGCTGTCGCTCGGCAAGGCGCGCGAACTGGCCGACCTGAGCCTGTGGGAGTTTCGGCAGTGGCTGGGTCTGCGGCGCATCGAGGCGCACTACGATACGGCCGACGTGCAGGACGACATCGCCACCTTGCGCGCGCTGGGTCGCCTGCCGTGACCGTTCCGGTCAGCAATACCTCGCCGCTGACCAATCTGGCCGCCATCGGCCAGTTCGATCTGCTCCGACAACTGTACGGCGGATTGCTGATCCCCGAGGTGGTCTGGGCGGAGTTGAACGCCGGCGGCCGCGCCTGGCCGGGTCGCGATGAAGTGGCGGCGGCGGACTGGATCAGGCGGCGGGCGGCGGTCAATCGCCCCCTGGTGCTGGCCTTGCGGGAACGGCTCGATCCGGGCGAGGCGGAAACCATCGCCCTGGCGGTAGAATGTTCGCCGCCCTTCGTGCTGATGGACGAGCAGGAAGGCCGGCGCACGGCGCAACGCTTGGGGCTGAAAACGGTGGGCGTGGTGGGCGTGCTGATCGAAGCGAAAGCGCACGGCCTGATCGCCGAGGTCGGGCCGCTGCTGGAGCGGCTGCGCCAGGAGGCGGGCTTCTACCTGAGCGACCGGGTGATTCACAAGGCCCGCGCGTTCTGTGATGAATGACCTAGGCCATGACCCACCCTTCCAGTCGCTGGCCGCCCCTGCTGCTGACCCTCCTGGCCGGGTTGCTGCTGCTCAGTCATGCGCTCTGGGGCTGGATTCCCATTCTCGACAGCGCCAACCTGGCCTTTCATGAAGCAGGGCATCCGATTTTCGGCCTGCTGTCGGCCCGATTGAGCGTGTACGGCGGCACCCTGATGCAACTGCTGCTGCCCGCCGCCTGCGCCTGGGAGTTCCATCGCCGGGAACAGCGGTATGGCTTTTACGTCGGTCTGCTCTGGCTCGCCGAGAATGGGCTGAATATCGCCCGCTACGTGGCCGACGCCCGCGCGCACCAACTGCCGCTGGTCGGCGGCCTGGACCCCGAGGACTTCCACGACCGGACCGAAATCCTGAGCCGGTGGGGCCTGTTGAATCACGATACCGCACTGGCAGTTCTGATCCGGGTCGGCGCGGTCGCGCTGATGGCCTGGACAGTGAAGCAGGCATGGACTCGACCGGAGGACGAGGGATGACCCTCGGCACCCATCTCGCCTTCGCCTCCGTCCTCGACCTGGGCGGCGCGACCCGGTTCGGCTACCCACCCGACTGGGTTGGCTGACTGCTGGTGGGCTGTCGCCAGCCTGCTGCCGGACGTGGACCGGCCCCCTGCCAAAATCGGCCGGCTGTTCTGGTTCGTCGCCGTGCCCCTGGAACGGCGCTTTGGCCATCGCACCCTGACCCATTCCGCCGTCATGCTGCTGGCCGTCGCTGCCCTGGCCGCGCCGTTGTGGTGGGTCCAGCCGCTGTACTACTGGGCGGTGGTGGGCGGCACCTGGTCCCATCTGTGGCTGGACATGCTGAACGTGCGCGGAGTGGATCTGTTCTGGCCCTCCCCGCTGCGGGTGGTGACGCCCGGCAACCGCAACTGGCGGCTGCAAGTGGGCAGCAAGGGGGAGATGATCCTGCTGTCCGGGTTGCTGGTCGCGGCGGCAGCGCTGGTTCCGCTCAGTCAGATGGGCTTTCGGGATGGCTTGCAGGCCCTGCTCCAAAACTTCGACATCGCGCGGGAGCAATACCAGCGGGTGGCCGGGACCCATTGGTATGCGCTGGAATTGACCGCGACTGATAACCTCACCCTGCAAGCCGTTCAGGGCCGGTTCCCAGTGGTCGGGGTCTGGCAGAACGGGTTGATCTTGGAGCGGGACGGGGCGTTGCGGGCGGTGGGGCCGA
>Ga0209573_1000767_pt1 | contig 59536 bp, 40 predicted proteins | sample TNRBio252014_DNA_FD_185870 | JGI IMG/M metagenome (GOLD analysis project Ga0209573, IMG submission 185870) | Wastewater treatment Type I Accumulibacter community from EBPR Bioreactor in Madison, WI, USA - TNR Reactor_6/25/2014_ DNA (SPAdes)... | ecosystem: Engineered > Bioreactor > EBPR >...
CCGTAAAGGCTTTCGGGAATTTATTAGTGGATATTAAAAGTAAATTTCCGGCAACCAAAATCGTTTACGTGGATGGCGACCGATAGCGGAAAAGATTGCTCAAGAATTGGGATTTGAACTCCGAGTCGTCAAACGTAAACCCGATCAGGAAGGCTTTGAAGTCTTGAACAAACGATGGGTCGTTGAACGAACGTTCGGTTGGTTCCGTCATTTCCGAAGACTAAACCGCAAATATGAACATGCGATTGCCTCTGCGATCGCTACCGTCCAATGCGCCTCAATCGCCCTGATGCTTAATAGATTCTAATTTTTGAACAGCCTCTTAGGCAAGTGTTATTAGGCTTTAATTTTAACATTTATTAAAAATCTACTACCGTATCAAAAATTGCCGCACTTTTTTCAGCACCTCCTTCGGGTCAATCAGTAGGGCTTTCCACATATGATACAGTATGGGCAATTTACGGTTGCTGTGATGATAAAATGATCCGGCATAGATCATATGCAAGCGTGCCAAACATGCCCGATAAAAGGAATCCGACTCAAAGTAACCGGCTTTCCGTAATTTATCTATCGATATGAAACTGTATTTACGGTTACGTTCGATCTTATGACTCCCTCCGAACGGATGTACCCGATATTTAACCATCACTTGCGGGATGCCGGCTATGTGAAAATGTTTAACCATCCGTATCCAAAATTCCCAGTCTTCGGTAAAGATCAATGATTCATCCATAAGTCCAATCGTATCTAAAATCTTTCGCCGGAACAAAACAGCCGACGTTTGCGTAACCACCGACGGCACGTGATACAACAACTGCTTCAACGCATCCCCACTTTCGGGTAAGAGGTAACCCAAAACTTTCCCTGTATCAACTTCCGTTTTCTCGACTCCGCAAAATACCCCCGCCGCCTCGGGATGGGTATCCAAATAAGCGACCGTTTCCGCTAAAAAGTTCGGCAACCATAAGTCATCACAATCAAAAAAGGCGATGAACTCGCCCTGCGCGTGCTTCATGCCCGTATTTCGTGCCGCCGCTGCGCCCTGGTTCTGTGGATGGTGAAAGGCTCGGTATCGTTTACCGTCAGCGTAGGAGTCCAAGAGGGCTTGCGTGCCGTCGGTGCTGGCATCATTCACCATCAGCAGTTCCCAATCGGTAAAGGTTTGCCCCTGCACGGAAGCGATCCCTTCCGCCCAAAACCGTTCGGCATTGTAGCCGATCATTACGATACTTACTCGGGGTTGATGCCCTTCCATGAAATTTTATTTGGCTAACCGGACTTTCGCAGCTTCTAAGCCCTGCTGTGCCATCGGATTATTCGGATTTAGTTGTAAGGATTTAGCAAAGGCGGTTTCGGCTACGGCATATTCTTTGGCTTCAAAAGCGACCCCGCCGTAATTAAACCAATAGTCGGCATTGGAAGGACTTAAAGTCGTGGCTTTTTGGAAAAAGGGTAGGGCTTCCGCAAATTGGCGCATCCTGCCGTAAGCCATCGCCGTGATGTATGACGCATCGGGACTATTGGGATTAAAGCGTTGGGCTTTTTGGCAAAGTTCGATACATTTTTGAAAATCCGATTGATTGTAGGCTTTATTCGCTAATTCAACGTATTTTGAAGCCATCAACGAGAAGTGAGACTTCAGCACAGGATGATCGGCATCTAATTTTTCGGCTTGCAACCAAAATTTTTCTGCTAAATCCCAATTTTCTAAGCGGTAATGCGCCGCGCCGATATCCAAAGTCGCATCCACAAATCGGGGATGAATCTTGAGGGCTTCAGTATAAAATTCGATTGCCCGCTTAATCATCGGAATGCGGTTCGGATCGTTGGGCTGTAATAAATCCACTTGTTTGATGAGGACTTCGCCCGCTCCTTTTTGGGCTTTGGCACTACCGGGAACGGTCTTAACGTCCGTCATAAACAGCACGTCGTTATTTTTCCAATCTTGGTTGCGCTTCATCACCCATCCGCCGGCAAGGAGTAAAATTCCGACCATGCCGGCATATAAGATCGGTTTAACAGTTGGTGATTTTTTCAAGCCTTCACCGACCAAGTAAGCCATGACGATGCAGAAACCTAAAGAGGCTTGAAAGAGGAAGCGTTCGCCCAGAAATGCACCAATGTTGATGACAAAATTGGAGACAATGGAAATAGAAAACAGGTAAAACAGGATACCATAGGAAAGCAAATGCCGTTTCGGAAACAAGCGAATCGCAATCCCCAGCATCAACGCATGAATGAGTATCGAAAGCCATACCTGCCAGTCGCCAAAGGTTTTATAGGGGATTTGGGCATAAGAATAGTCAAACGAAAGCGGATAGGGGAAGAACATTAATGCCAAGTATTTGTTCAGCACATAGATTTTGGTGGCTAACTTTTCGGAAGTACTCGCCAGAATGTAGGGTTGATTCAACACATCTTGGCTTTTATCCTGTAAAGAAAAATTCGTTACACTGATACGAATCAAAAAATAGAACAGAAACACGCCGAAAAATACGCCTGCTGTTTGCCCGATGCCTTTCTTTTCGACCTTCGGTAGCAGAAAATAGACCGATAAGGGCAATATCCCCACAAATGTGATCGCATTTTCCTTAGAAAGTAAGGCTAAAAAGAATGCTATGCCCGCCATGAGCCACTTTTTACGGTACTTTTTAGTGAGGGCATCAAAGAGCCAATGGACGGTCAGCATCAAAAAGATGAAGCAAAGCAGTTCATCCCGCCCCTTGAGGTTGGCGACGGCTTCGGTATGAACCGGGTGGATGGCAAAGAGAAAAGTAGCCAAAAAGGCGAGGTCTGCCCCGTATTTTCGCCCGTAAAAGACGTATTTATACAGCCAATTTCCCGCCAAAAAGACGCAAACGGCATACAAAAGGGCGTTCCAACCGTGCGCCAATGCGGGATAGGAGTCCTTATCGCCGTAAAACTGCCACTCAATCGCATAGGTAATCAACGACAGCGGACGGTAACGCCCCCCTGCCAACACACTGGCATTCTCCCCGAAGATGCCTTCAAAACTGTCCCCTGACAGGATTTTGCCGATACCCTTGAAACCCTCTTTGGTGTAGTTGTTTTCAAGGATGACCATGCCGTCATCTAAGGCGAATTGGTTACTCGTTGTATTCAGATACAGTACAAAGGATAAGATCGCCAAGATGCCCACCGCTACCGTCCAGCTTTGGAACGGTAACCATTCAAAAAGGGGTAGGAGGCTTTCTTTTTTCATTCCCGCAGACGTTCCGAGGGGAGTCGCTTTTTTGGCGGAAGGATATTGCTTTGCCATAGCGCGAAATTAGCCTTTTTTAGCGGAAAAATGCGCGCACGGGGTTTATTTACAGGGTTCTTTGGTTTTGGCAGTGATCCTGAGTAAATAATTTTTGGACTGAACGGCTTGGGGGATGGCTTTACCACCGTCGGATTGGATGGCTCTCTTAAATAAGGTATGGGCTTTACACAGGTTTCCCGAATCATAATAGACGATGCCACAGGCTTCTAAGGCTTCGGTGTAGTCGGGTTCTAATTCGACGGCTTTGTCCAAATCCGTGAGGGCTTCGGCTAACTTTTTCTGCCGGTAGCGGGCTAATCCGCGATTGTAATGGGCTACGGCGCGTTCGTGTTGGGAACAGTTCTCCATATCGAGAGCGAAGTCGAATTTAGCGATGGCTTCGGGATACTTTTTCAATTCTAAATAATATTCGCCCAAGCTGATGTGTGCCATCGGTAAGTCGGGGTCGGTTTCGATACTTTTATTCAGGTTGAGGAGGGCTTGAGGATATTTTTTGAGTTTAAGGTAGCCGTAACCCAGATTGTTATACATCAGGGCTTTGGATTCTACACTATCTAATTTTAATGCACGTTCATAAATGCTAATCGCACTGGGTTCTTTTCCGATTCGGCTTAAAGAATAGCCGTAGTTGATCCACCCGTTGGGATTTTTGGGGTTGAGTTCAAAACATTTAGCATAAGCACCGACGGCTTGGTTATAATTTTTTAAGAAAACGCAGTGCAAGTTGCCCAACCGTTCATAGGCTACGTAGTCGTTGGCGATGAGGTTAACGGCTTGGGTGATGTATTTGAGGGCTTTATTATAGTCTTGGGTGGATTGATAGGTTTGACCGAGTGCCAGATTGAGGCTGTGGATGGCTTTGAGATGCTCGGAGCGGTAGCGAACGTTTGCCTTACTCTTATCATCATGGAGGGTTAAAGCACGGAGGTAAAAGTCAATCGCCCGCTCATGGTCGCCCATTTCGGCATAGATATTGCCGACTCCTTGCAGGGAATAGGGGTCATTATCTTTGAGGTCAATGGATTCGCGGATCAGTTTTTCGGCTTCGGCATTGCGCCCTAATCGGTTGAGGGTGAATACTTTTTGCAGTTTATAACGCCTATTGGTGATGTCTCGTTTGAGGGCGGAATCAATATCGGTGAGGGCTTGGGCATATTTTTTCTGAAAAAAGTGGACTTGATACCGGAGCGCATAACCGTCTGCATACTGGGGCAGGTATTTGATGTATTGTCCGGCATCTGTTTCGGCTTGGGGATATTGATCCATTTCCAAATGTGCCAGACAGCGAAAGCGGTATGCCTGCGGTGCATAGGGTATTTCGGCTAAGACTTTATCGGCATACTCAATCGTCTTTGGATATTGACCAATGAAATAGTAACAGACGGCAAGGGCATTATTAATGTCGGAGGCGGATTTATTGCCTTCGGATTTGAGGGAGGCTTTGAAATCCTTGATGGCGGAATTGAATCGGCGGAGGTCTATATAAGCCCATCCCCGCTCAAAATAAGCATCGTTGGTGGCACGGGCTTCGAGGGCTTTGGTAAAATAGCCGATCTTTTGGTGGGCATCGCGGGCATCCATCCCCGCCTGAAATTGGGTATCATATTGCGCCCAAAGCATGGTAGCATTAAAGAGCAACCCGAAGAGCAGTAAGCAAAGCCGTATTCGATTCATGGGCAATGATTGAGATGCAAAAAAAGGGAAAAATCATCTTCACCAATCACATTATTGAGTTATTATTGTAGTCAATGTATCCCTATACTTGAGAATTACTAATGCGTACCATAACACTTGTCCTACTATCCTTCATAGTAAGTCTAACTTGCGTAGCCCAAACCGTTCAGAATTTTGATGAACGCAATCTTCCTATGATGAAAGCCAAGAATCCTTATGCTAACCATGCACCTTTCACCCGTTGGTGGTGGTTCGCCGGAAATATTGATGAAAAGGACATTGTACACCAATTAGATTGGTTGAAGGCTCATAACTTCGGAGGCGTTGAAATAGCATGGTTGTATCCCCTCCATCGATATAACAGTTGGATGAAGCCGAAATATGATACGGTACGAACCCGTCCCGAATGGCTTTCACCCGACTGGCAAAAGGTGGTAACTTTTACTAAAAATTATGCCGACAAGATCGGGCTGGGATGTGATTTTACCTTTGGTACTTCATGGCCCGAGGGCGATAGTAAGGTATCTTGGAAAGACCGTACCCAAATCTGGGGTGATACCGCTTTCAAACAAACACTGACTTTCACATGGGAATATCCGACAATTGGTTTAGTCATCAACCATATGGATCGCGGAGCATTTTACCGTTTTGCGAATCGCTTTATGAATGGACTACGACCGGCTATTAATGGGAATCGGTCTGCACTGCTTTGTGAATCATGGGAAATTAAACTTAACGGAAAACATAAACTATGGACTCCGGGCTTTGAAAAGCAATTTCACCAACAATTCGGTTATGATATATTACCTTACATGCCTAAGCTCGATTCTTTTCCCGATGTGCGATACGACTACATGAAGTTGGTTGGCAAGTATGTCAACGAAGAATTTTATCAGCCTTTTGCAGATATATGCCGTAAAAATGGGATGTTGTCCCGTGCCGAGTGCTTAGGTGCGCCAACCGATGTGATGACGACCTACGCCATCGTGGACGTTCCCGAAACAGAATCCATGCTAAATGACCCAAATTTTGCCAAAATCGTGTCTTCATCGGGATGTTTAGCTCGAAAAAAGGTGATTAGCTCAGAAACTTTCACTTGCATGTATGGTTTTCCACGTACGCTGCATCAACAGGAACAAACCGCCGACCTGAAAATGGTTGCCGACGCGATGTTTGCACACGGCGTAAATCAAATCTTTTGGCACGGTATGCCCTATAATCCTGCGGGTGTTGACACTCAATATTTTTTTGCTACAGTTCACGTGGGAAAAAAAGGGGCGTTAACCTCTGATTTTGCAGACTTTAACCGATATATGCAAAAAGTCAGCTTCTATCTTCGGCAAGGCGTTACTTATTCGGATGTAGCGGTATATATTCCTTTTGAAGATGCGGTTATGAAAGGTCCTTTGCCCACTGAATTACAACGGGTATGGGTTTGGGGAGAATATGAATTAAGATACGCCAAAACACCCGATTTTTTGAAAGGCTATCATCCGCTTTGGATCAACGGAGATTTTTTGAAGCAAGCCAAAATTAAAAACGGGCGACTTGTGTGCGGCGATGCTTCGTTCAGATACCTGTACATTGATGTAAAGTATATAGACTATACGGTACTCAAAACACTCTACAAGATCGCCAAGAAGGGTTTTCCGATTACTTTAACCCAAACCGTTCAAGAACCCGGCTTGCGGAAGCACAAAGACTTTGCGGAATATTTGCAGAAATTGATACAGTTACCCAACGTAACAAATGTTCCGACTCAAATATTATCCGAAAAACCCTTGGTAACCGGCGACTCGCTACCTGACTTTTGGTGTCGTAAGGTTGGAGACGAACTCCTTTTATTTTTTGCAAACCCGAAATACCAAAACCTGAAGTACCCTATTTATTCGGGACAATCCTTTCAAAACGAGGTTATCAATCGCCATGTTTCCATTACCGTTAACGGTAAAACCACACCGATATTGTTAGCATTTCCACCCTATCAATCATTACTCTACCGAATCAAAACAGATGGGAGCATTCATCCGGTGGATATTAGCTATACGCCTCCCAAACCTATTATTCGTCCTAAAACGAAAGAAAAGATGAACTTTTAAATTTTTCTTATAAATTATCAAATTTTACACTCGCTTTGCTACGGATTATAAATTCTTGATAAGTGTAGTGTAAGTACGTTTATTTGAAATAAAATGTTAAATTACGATGTTCTAAGGCTTTACCCTTTGACAAATCCGAAACAGTGTATTATCTTTGTAGCTAAGGTAGGTTAAATCCGTAAAGAACCGAAACCTTATTAGTGATTTGGGCGTATTTATAGTTGAAATCATTAATCAAAAACTAAACATTTTTTCGCTAAAATGGTATGAAGAACCGGATACTATTAGTGTTATGGCTTGCCATGTTGCTCTCACCGTTTGTCTCGGTAGGTCAGGGTCGCTCCCTTCAGGTGGCGAATAAGACTAATTTTACCAAGCTGACGGCTCAAAATAACTTAGTCTGGGAGGCGCGTGCCGATATTCGCAACGTAGCTCCCGCCAATGCTTTCGTGTCAGTACGTGAAGTGGAAAAAAATCCCGCTTACGGACACAAAATCAGCTTTTGTTGGGGCGGCACGTGTGCGGACGGCGAAGCCACCAAAAGCGTTTTGCCCTTGAGTATCAATGCGAAAGAAAGCAATTCTACCTTCCGTGTGTACGTGAAAACCAGTGGTGTGGAAGGGCAAAGTACGATGACTTATCGTTTCTTTACCTTAAATAATACCGACTCGGTGGACGTTCAGTTTGTTTTTAATAACAAAACCAAGACCGTTACTCCCGTTAACGTAACCGGTGGGGGAAGTGCTATTGCTAAAGAAGTTGCCATCAGTGGTACGGTAGATGCTTTTCCAAACCCCGCTTCGCAACAAACGAGCATCGAATACAGTCTGTCGCAATCGTTCCAAAACGCTTACGTCAAAGTCTATGACCTGATGGGTAAAGAAATGGCACAATACGACTTAGACTCCGAAAACGGTACTATTCGCCTCAACCTCCGCAACTATACGGAAGGGATTTACTTCTATACCTTAGTAGCCGACGGAAAATCTATTGCCACCAAAAAGCTGGTTGTCAGCAAATGAACGCCTATTGAACGAAAACCTCTACTCTAAAATATATAACCAACTACCGAATGAACACTATTTCATTCGGTAGTTTTGTTTTGTAGATCACTGCCAAAATTGTGATAACCTACTGCTTCGATTAGATGCGGAACGATTTATTTCGTACATTTGTAACCGTTTTGCGGAAATTGGTGTGAAAATTGCGCACTGAAAAAAATACTTTTATATTCTAAAATGCCCATGTTATTAACCGCTACTACCTCAACTGTTCAAATCGGCGTAGACCGTGTGCTTGCCGCGCACCTCTTACGTTCCGGTCAAACGGTAGCCATCCCCACCGAGACGGTGTACGGCTTGGCAGGTAATGCCTATAATGCTTGGGCAGTGTATCAGATTTTTGAGGCTAAGCGTCGTCCGGGCTATGACCCGCTCATCGTCCATACCGATTGCTTGGAACGTGCCTCCGAATTTGTCCGCGAAATACCCTGCTTGGCTCAGGAATTAGCGCGATGTTTTTGTCCGGGTCCGATTACGTTTTTATTACCCCGTAAGGAAATTATACCCGACATCGTTACTTCGGGATTGGATACCGTAGCGGTGCGCATCCCGAATCATCCTACGGCATTAGCGTTGCTTTCGGAATTAGAATTCCCCCTCGCTGCGCCCAGTGCCAACCCCTTCGGATACATCAGCCCGACCACCGCCCTCCATGTGGCTCAGCAGTTAGGCGACCGAATACCTTATATAATAGACGGAGGAATGTGCAACGTCGGCATTGAATCTACCATCATCGGCTTCCCGAACGGTTTTCCGACCATCTACCGATTAGGCGGACTGTCCGTAGAAGCAATAGAAAACGTCATTGGTCCCGTCATCGTGCGGACGCATTCCACCTCCAACCCGGCGGCTCCGGGCTTGTTGTTGAGTCATTACGCCCCACGAACTCCGCTTCATATGGGCGCACTTCCCGCCGAAACGTATAACGTCGGCTACCTTTCTTTCAATCAATACGATCCCCGTATCCCCTTTGACCACCAAGTCCAGCTTAGTCCTTCGGGTTCGTTGGAAGATGCGGCGCATAACCTATACTCTGCCCTGCGCTATTTGGATGGATTGGGACTTTCCGCTATTTATGCCGAATGGATGCCGGCTTATGGCTTAGGCTTAGCGGTCAACGACCGCTTAAAACGCGCCTCCGCCAAGTAAATCTTGCCACACCTACTTTATTTAGAACGCTTCTAAAATAGCGGTCAAACCCTCATTTTTCTTAGGGAATTATTTGAAAATCGGTGCGAACTGCTTTATTTTGGCTTGCGTTTGAAAAAGTGTTAAAATAGGGGTTAATGCCTTGATATTCAAGGGATTATTAAAACGCTCGATTCTCCACTTTTTCCGCATAAATTGGCAGGGAGGAAATATTTTAAGTCCCGTTTGGGAACTTTGTTGTATTTTAGCCCTTTAATTTCCGGTAGCAGACCATTTATTTTACTCTATTTATACTCAATACAGTCGTTGATTTAACATGAACGCTATCTTGAATACGATTCGCAAGCGACTAAGCCATCCGCATCTGTGGTTAGGGGTTTTCTTAGTCCTGTTCGTTTGTTGTGTGCAGTTCGCTTGGGCGGATGATGCCGGTATCGGTGAGCAAGCCCGCCAGCGTGCCGAAGAAGTGGCAAAAGGCAAAAAAGAAATTTCTCTGAAGCAATTAGAGGAAGCGGAAGGCACGGTTAAGAAGTTAGCCGGCGCGCTTTTCATCTTGGTAACGATCCTCTTCATCTTAGGGGCAAGACTCATTAAGTTTGATCCCTTCAAAAGCATTAAAGCCAACCAAGCCAACGGGGCGATGTTCCTCTTATTCGGATTGCTTTTCTTCGGAGGCGTAGGCTATGAATTAATGCACCACGTATCGGCAGCAAACATTTTCAGCAAATCAGCTTCGGAACACGGCAAAGATATTGATAACCTGATGGTGATTACGATGGCGATTACGGGTTTTGTTTTTGTCATCGTACAGGCAGTCCTCTTTGCTTTTGCCTTTATGTACCGTTCTACGCCGGGCAAAAAAGCCATCTATTACCATGATAACAATAAATTAGAAACCATCTGGACGGTGATTCCGGCGATTGCAATCGCGGTGATGGTACTTTATGGCTTAACGATCTGGCAAAACGTGCATCATCCCAAAGTGGATGCCAATAAAGTGCTGAACATTGAGGTCGTCGGTGAGCAGTTCCAATGGAGACTCCGCTACCCGGGGCAAGATAACAAACTCGGCAAAGCCGGTTTCAAACTTCTGTCCACCGATAATCCCATCGGATTGGATGCCAAAGACCCTTCTGCTAAAGATGACCGCATTCCGGGTGTGAAAGAATTGCACGTTCCTATCGGCAGACCGGTTAAACTCAACATCCGCTCGAAAGACGTACTGCACGGCGTATATTTACCGCACTTCCGCGTGAATATCTATGCTGCGCCGGGTATGCCCACCGAGTTCAACTTTACGCCCATCAAAACGACGGAAGAAATGCGCAAAGAGCTGAACAATCCTAAGTTTAACTACGAGATGGCTTGTTCCCAGCTTTGCGGGATTTCGCACTACAACATGCGCGTGGTGGTCGTGGTAGAAAGTGAAGCCGACTATCAAAAGTGGCTCAATACCCAACCAATGGCTTTGGAAAGTATCTCCGCTACACCTGAAAAGAACTTAGCAGACGTAAAGCAGTAATATAACCTTACATCAACCTCATAACTTAACTCTCGATCCGTAATATATACTTTTTACTATGGCTCTCGAAACACACGGACATTCAGCGGCGGTAGCGGTAGATCATGGACACGGACATGACCACCACGATGACCACCACGACCATCACCAAACGTTTTGGTCCAAATACGTATTCAGTACCGACCATAAGATGATCGCCAAGCAGTTCCTCATCACGGGGATGATTATGGGTTTCATCGGTGGGATGATGTCGGTATTATTCCGGTTGCAGTTGGCATTTCCGGGCGTACCGATGCCGATTTTGGAAGCCCTTTTGGGCAAATGGGCAAAGGGGGGTATCTTAGATACCAACTTTTATATGGCGTTAGTAACCATTCACGGCACCATCATGGTGTTTTTCGTCTTGACGGCGGGCTTGAGTGGTACGTTTTCTAACCTATTGATTCCCTTACAGATTGGGGCGCGGGATATGGCTTCTCCATTCTTAAATATGCTTTCGTATTGGTTCTTCTTCCTTTCCAGTTTGGTGATGGTGATCTCTTTCTTCGTGGAAACGGGACCCGCCGCGCCGGGGTGGACGGTTTACCCTCCGCTTAGTGCCGTAGCAGAAGCGATGCCCGGCTCGGGTTTGGGGATGACGCTCTGGTTGATAAGTATGACGTTCTTTATTGTCTCCGCGTTGTTGGGGGCGTTGAATTATATCACCACCATCTTGAACATGCGTACCGAGGGGATGACCATGACGCGCTTACCGCTTACCATTTGGGCGTTTTTGTTAACGGCTATCTTAGGTGTGTTGTCGTTCCCGGTATTGGTTTCGGCGGTTGTGTTACTCATTTTTGATAGAAGTTTGGGGACGAGTTTCTACCTCTCCGAAATTTATATGAACGGTATGCAGTTACCCCACCAAGGCGGTAGCACGGTATTGTTTCAGCACTTATTCTGGTTTTTGGGACACCCCGAAGTATATATCATCTTGATGCCCGCACTCGGGATCACTTCTTCGGTTATTGCTACCGATGCGCGTAAACCTATCTTTGGTTATCGCGCGATGATTGGTTCGCTGTTGGGGATTTCGTTCTTATCGTTTATCGTGTGGGGACACCACATGTTCATTTCGGGGATGAACCCGTTTTTAGGGACGATCTTCATTGTGGCAACGGTTATCATTGCCGTTCCTTCGGCGGTAAAAACGTTCAACTATCTGGCAACCCTCTGGAAAGGTAACATTCAGTACACGCCTGCCATGCTGTTTGCGATTGGTTTGGTGTCGCTGTTTGTTTCCGGCGGTTTAACGGGTTTATATCTGGGTAATGGTCCGTTAGATATTCCGCTTCACAATACCTATTTCGTAGTAGCCCACTTCCATATCGTAATGGGTGCCGCTTCGATCTTCGGGATGTTTAGTGGGGTGTATCACTGGTATCCGCGCATGTTCGGTCGGATGATGAATAAGCAGTTAGGCTATATTCACTTCTGGCTGACTTTTGCTTCGGCGTATTTGGTATTCTTCCCGATGCACTTTATCGGCTTGGCGGGCGTACCGCGTCGCTACTATGCTTTCACGGAGTTTGAATTGGCGGCGCAATACATGGACTTAAACGTTGTCATCACTTACGGTGCTATCTTGGGTGTTGGCGCGCAGTTGATCTTCTTTTATAATTTCTTCTCCAATATTTTTTGGGGTGATCGCGCACCGAAAAATCCATGGAATTCGACGGGCTTGGAGTGGACAGCACCTGTGGAGCATTTACACGGTAACTGGCCCGGCGAGATTCCTGCCGTTCATCGTTGGCCCTACGATTATAGTAAGCCCGGCGCGCCCGTTGACTACGTTCCGCAAAACATTTCGGATGAAGATTTAGCGCGCGGTGTTCGGTATTGGGAAGATGAAGACCCGAATGACCATCACGGTGGCGGCGGCGGTCATCCCCAAACACCTACGGCTGATAATCCTGTTACCGATGCAACCGTAGAGCGCGTGCATCGCAAAGACGAAACGACGGATGAAAATCCATTATCATAAATACTACTTACAACCATATCAAAAGGGACTTTCAACCGAAGTCCCTTTTTCTTTTGCCCTTAACGATAATTATGGATTTTCCGATAGCAAGGATATGAAAATAAGTCATATATTAGCTTGTTAGAATATGTCGCCTTTTTTACTTTCCATCGCACTCCTTTGTTTGATCGGTATTTCGATACCGATAGCTATTCATTTGCTAAGGAGTAAAACTATTTCGGGCTTACGGGTATTGGGTGTTTGCGTCTTATCGTTAACGGCTTGGGCGGTGGGCTTATTTCAAGAGATCAACGCTGAAAGTCTGACCATTCGCTTCGTATTCTTTTACCAAAAGGAAGTCGCTTACGGCTTGGCGATGCCTTTATTTTTCTCTTTCGTCCGCCAATTTTCAAGGCAAACGGCACTCTGGACGCGGGTGCTGGAAGGATTAGCCTTTTGTTATCCCCCCTTCCTCTACTACAATCTGTGGCATAATATTGACCATAACCACCTGTTTGAATTAGTCCAAACGCCCACCGGTTTCAAGATCGAACCTTATGCACGCTATTATTTGCTTCGGAGTATTCCGATGTTTTTTGACGGAGTAGGGGTGGTATTACTTTTCTTACATTATCGCATTTCACTGCAACATCTCCGCTTTCAAACCGGAGTGATGATCTTGTTGTCCTTATTTGTGATCGGTGGGGAGGCATTAACGACCTTTGGAGGCATTGAGAACGGTTGGATGGCGATTGCTTTATTGATAGCGGGAGCGATATTCATCGCCGCCTATGTGAAATACGGCATATTATCGGCTCAACCTATCGGTCGGGATTCGATTATCGAAGCGATGCAGACCGGTATTTTGGTGATAGACGGGCAAAATCGCTTAGTGGAAATCAATACCCAAGCCTCGATTATCTTGCGCATCTATGCGCCGGATTATCTGGGTGAACCGGCGGAAAAGTGGTTGGCTGAGAAACTACACATCAGTACCCTGCATTTGATTCAACCCCAAAATCAACCCAATATTGAAACCTGTATTGATGATAAATGGTACAGTGTGAATGTGAAAATCATCAATGACCGGCGCGGGAATGACATCGGTAGGATCATTACTCTAACGGACATCAGTGATTCCATCCGCATCATTAAAGAACTGCAAGTGCAACAACAACGGTGGGCTTTTCACCTCTCCGAAACGCCTTTATCGTATATCGAATGGGATCAGGCGGGAAAAATTGTGGAATGGAATGCTACCAGTGAATCTGTTTTCGGATACTCGAAAGCAGAAGTTGTGGGTAAACCAGCCCTTACTCCTTTATCGGATGAAAAAAAGGTCGCTCGAACTGTGTTTGATGAATTACTGCAAATTGTAGTAGATCACCGTTCATCGGTTAATGCGATCAGTCCTGTCATCACCAAAAACGGCAAAGAACTATACTGTGATTGGTACATCACACCCCTTCTGGATGCTAACGGTGCGTTAGATGGTATCGCCGCTTTGGGCGTGGACGTAACGGAAGGGCAAAAAGCCATCGCCAACGTGCTGGATATGAACCAAGAACTGGAATCTATCTTCAAAGCACTGCCCGATATTTTCTTTCGTATTAACGTTGCGGGGGAAATATTAGATTATAAAGTCCCCATCACCGATGAGGTTTATTCGAAAAAGCATTTTGCAGAAGTCCTCACGATTCAAGTGGTTTTTTCGGACGGTGTGGCAGAGCGGTTGCTTCAAACGGTTCATGCCGCTATTGAGCGCAAAGAAATCCTTTCTTTGGAATATGATCTGTTCCAAAACGGCAAAAAATATTATTACGAAGCGCGCGTGGTAGCGGTGGATGACCGGCAGGCGATTGCTTTAGTCCGAAATATAACCGAACGGGTAGAATATACTGAAAAACTTCAACATAACAACGAAATCCTATCCAAATACAGTTCCAACCTGAGTATTATTCAAAAGATCGGGACGGAAAATATTGCCCGTTACAGTCGGCAGTATGAACCCCTATTTGTGGATTATTTGGAAGCCGGCAAGCGCATCTTCCATACCCAATCGGGGATCATTACCCGTGTAGTGGATGATAAGGTATGGATTTTTGCCGTCTCCTCCGATGAATTGTTGGAAATGGGAATGCGATTCGACATCAACGATACCTTTGAATCTTTGCTCCGGCATCTGAATAAGCCTTTCTATTTCACGGAAGGTAAAGGCTTACATATGCTTGAATTAAACAAGGAAGTTAATACCTTTATCGGTACACCGATCTTTGTAAACGGGCTTTATTTCGGTTCATTATCCTTTTTTAGTCATTATACCCGAAAAGAAACTTTTGAATCCTATGAAGTAGAAATCATCGAATTGATGGCGAAACTGATTGGTATCTTCATCTCTTTGCAAAAAGAAGAACAATTCCGCCAAAATGCAGAGCAGGAGCTGTATGCCAACCAAGAACGATACAAAGGTTTGATCGAAAGTCAGCATGACTTCATCATACGGACTGATCCTTTCTACCGGATTACCTTTGCTAACCAAGCCTTTTGTGAAACTTTTGGCATGGATCGGCAGGATGTGGAAGGGCGTTCGCTTTTCTCCATCATCAAAATAAGAGATCATGAATCGTTTGCCGAAAAGCTCTCCGGTCTGCAAGAACCGCCCTACCGCTTTGGATTGGAGTTGGAAGCCCTGACTGTTAACGGTTGGCAGTGGTTTTTATATGAAAGTGTAGCCATTCGGAATGAAGAAGGTGAGCTTCTGGAAATCCAATCCGTCGGGCGGGATATTCATGAGCGTGTGTTAATGGAAGTAGCTCTGCGTGATAATGAAGCCCGTTTTCGCAACCTGGCCGCGAACTCACCTGATTATATTCTGATCTATGATGTAGTGGATAATGAAGTCAGCCTGAATTACCTCAATCGGTCGGAGTTTTTAGGATACACAAAGGAGGAGATGATGGAATACGACTTTTGGGACCGCCTTGTAGACCCTGCTGATAAGGATTTTATTCTGGAGAATTGGTCGTATATCATGACCCAATCGGGAAATATTACCATCGAATTTCGCTTAAAACACAAAAACGGGCAGTGGGAATGGGTACAAAGCCGGCAACGGGCTTTGGAACATGATGTCGATGGAAAAGTTCGGCAGATATTGGTAACCAACGGCATCATCACCGAACGCAAAAAAGCCGAACAGCAAATCGTCTTTCAGGCATCAATGCTTAACCAAGTGAATAGCGGTGTCGTTGCCAATGATTTACAGGGCAGGATCATTTATTGGAATAAATCAGCCGAAGAGATGTTTCAATATTCCAGTGAAGAAGTCATCGGCAATAAATTTGTGGATTTAGTCGTACCGGATCAGCTCCGTAACGATTATTTCAGCCAAATCATCGAATTTGAACATCATGCCTACTATAACATCGAATTTGAGCTTCGCCGTAAAGACGGCACCTGCTTCCCGATTTGGAGTTCATTAACGTGGGTAAAAGATCAGTTCGGTAATCGGGTCGCCGCCGTCGGTATAATCGTAGACCAAACCGAACGCAAACATGCAGAGCAAGAATTAATCAACGCCATCGCCGCCGCCGAAGCCGCCACCAATGAGAAATCCAACTTCCTTGCCGTGATGAGCCACGAAATCCGTACCCCCATGAATACCGTCATTGGTTATGCGGATTTATTAGCGGAAACCACCCTGAATGACGAGCAAATTGATTATGTTTCTACCATTCGGAGCAGTGGGGAAAATTTGCTGGGACTGCTGAATAATATCTTAGACTTCTCTAAAATCGAACAAGGCAAGATGGAGTTGGCACTCCAGCCGATGGATTTAGGGGAAATCATGGAAGAGACGATGAGCCTTTTTTATCCCGAAGTGCGTAACAAGGGGCTGGAGATGATGCTTTTTGCTCCCCCAAACATTCCCAAAAACCTCATCGGCGATGAAACGCGCTTCAAACAGGTACTTACCAACTTATTAGGCAATGCCGTCAAATTTACCAAAGAAGGCTACGTATCCTTAATGGTATCAATAGCTCAGCAATCCAATCAACAGCTGACGCTCCGCTTTTCCATCAAAGATACAGGAATCGGTATCCCACCCGAAAAAATGGATCGTTTATTTAAGCCGTTTTCGCAAGCCGACCGTTTCACCACCCGCAAATACGGCGGTACAGGCTTGGGATTGGTGATTTGCGACCGCTTGGTTCATCTGATGGGTGGAAATATTTATGTGGAAAGCGATGTAGAACATGGGACTACCTTTCATTTTACTGTTCACTTTGACCTCGTCGCTGATAGTCAAAAATCCAATTATGAAGCCTTAGACCTTAAACAATTTAAGGCACTCTATTTGGATTCGTATCCGACGACGATTCATGTTTACGCCGAACAGTTTAGGCAGTGGGGATTGCAAGTTATTGCTGTTCCGCACATGAAGGAAGCCTTCAATCGCTTACGCATCGAACCGGAAATTTCGCTCTTGATAACCAATCATATTGACCCCTATGCCCGACCGTTCCTCAAAAGGATACGCCAAACATACCCTAACGTTAAAATTCTTTTCTTAAAGGACGGAAACCCACAACAGGTTTCCCGCCCCGACGATGCTTTATTTGACCTTAGCTTAGTGAAACCCGCCAAATTATCTCAACTGTATCAACAAATCGGTCAGCTTTTAGGGGCGAAAGCCATAGCGAAAACCGCCAAAACAAAAGATACTTCGGTCTTAGACCCGCAATTAGCGGAACGTTTTCCGTTAAATATTTTGGTGGCGGAAGATCACCCCGTTAACCAAAAGATGATAGAACTGGTCTTATCCAAGATGGGCTATACCGCAACTATCGTCGAAAATGGTGTTGAAGCCGTGGAAGCCGTGGAACGCGAAGAGTTCGACCTGATCTTCATGGATATGCAGATGCCTTTCATGGATGGTATCGAGGCTACCCGCTACATCAAATCCCAAGACCGATTTTCGCAAACGCCAATTATTGTAGCCATGACTGCCAACGCCATGAATGAAGACAAAGAAAATTGTTTCCAAGCCGGAATGCGGGATTTCATCTCTAAGCCTATCAAATTAGATCATGTTCGTAGCGTCATTGAACAATATGGTTCGGAAATCCATACCCGACATATGACGTAGCGACTTTTCATTCACAGCGTTTTCCTCGCATTTGCAATGGCGTGAGGTTCCGGTGGAGATACCACCATATTTTTGTAAGTCAGCCACTTTCCGGTGGAGGGCTTGAAAATACTTGCTTGTTTTTCATACGACAAAGATAATTTCTGCCGAAGCGTTTACCCACCCCGCGATGTAATTAATAATTATAAATGAATAGTTACATGATTATGAATTTATTTTTCTTGAATCACGATTGTTAATTTTTTCGCCATTTTACTTAAGATAATTAACTTTTATTAAAAAATTAAGCCGATTTAACGGAGCGTTCAAGTAGAAAATGTAACAGAACGACTGATCTTTCATGTGTGAATTTTAATAAATTATATTCTATAAAGTTGAAGAATGTAACGATAAATTGATTAAAAATCACTAAATATGTCATATTAGGCAAGATATATGAATAAATTAAAAATATAATATGGTTTATAATGGCGAAATTGAATCATCTCTGGATGATGTATGGATAACTTGATGTTTTTGTTTGAGTGAACCATTCGATGTGATGTGTGTTTATGTATGCACATTTAATACTTTTTCCACACAGCCTTCCGTTCCTATCCGAAAACACTAATTTTGCCCCATGAGTCATCCGGTTAAATATATCTTCGTTACGGGGGGGGTTGTGTCTTCATTGGGTAAGGGCATCGTAGCCGCGTCGCTGGCAAAACTGTTACAGTCAAGGGGTTGGCGGGTAACTATCCAGAAATTTGATCCTTATATCAACGTGGATCCGGGTACGCTCAACCCCTATGAGCATGGGGAGGTTTACGTTACCGAGGATGGCGCGGAAACCGATTTGGACTTAGGTCATTATGAACGATTCCTCAATAGCTCCACCTCCCAAGCCAACAATGTAACCACCGGACGTATCTATGAGACAGTCATCAAGCGCGAACGGCGTGGGGATTATAACGGCAAAACCGTCCAAGTTGTACCTCATATTACGGACGAAATCAAGCGTCGGATGATGCTTTTGGGGCAAAGTGGCGATTTTGACATCATTATCACGGAGATTGGTGGGACGGTCGGCGATATAGAATCCCTACCTTTCATCGAGGCGGCGCGCCAAATGCACTTCGAATTGGGGATGAATGATACCTTATTCATTCATCTCACACTTGTTCCATATGTTTCCGCCAGCGGAGAACTCAAAACCAAGCCTACCCAGCACTCCGTCAAGCACCTATTGGAATTGGGCGTACAACCCGACATCCTCGTTTGCCGAACCGAACACAAACTTTCCAAAGAACTGAAAGCCAAAATAGCCCTCTTTTGTAACGTACATCCCCACGCCGTCATCGAAGCGATGGATGTACCTACCATCTATGAAGTCCCCTTACGGTTAAAAAAAGAGAATTTTGACCAAGTAGTCTTAGAACTTTTAGCCCTCCCCACCGACCAAGAATCCGACTTAGAGGAATGGAAAGATTTTCTTCGCCGGCTTAAAAATCCTTTGGATGAGATCACGATTGGCTTGGTAGGTAAATATGTAGAACTCCCTGATGCGTATAAATCCATCTTGGAGGCGATTATCCATGCTTCCGCCGCGGATGAGATCAAGGTCAACGTTCGGCTGATTCATTCGGAAGATTTGCAGGAAGAGAATGTTACCCGCCTGATCCAAGATTTAGATGGGGTTATTGTGGCTCCGGGCTTTGGTTTCAGGGGGTTAGCGGGAAAAATATCAGCCATTCAATATTGTCGGATGAACGGAATACCCTTTTTCGGTATTTGTTTGGGGATGCAGATGGCTTGCGTTGAATTCGGGCGCAATGTACTTCATCTATCGGGCTGTAACACCACCGAAGTGGATGCCAAAGCCGAAAATCCTGTCATTACCTTGATGGAAGACCAAGAACACGTTACCCAACGCGGGGGAACGCTTCGGCTGGGATCATGGAAATGTGATCTGAAGGAGGGTTCATTAGCCCATCGTATTTACGGCAAAACGGAAATCAATGAACGCCACCGCCACCGTTACGAATTCAATAACGCTTACCGCAAAGCCTATGAAGGAGCGGGCATGGTTTTCGGCGGGATCAACACCGAACATGACTTAGTGGAAATCATTGAAATACCGAGTCATCCTTTTTTCATCGGTTGTCAATTTCACCCTGAATATAAAAGTACAGTTTTGCGTCCGCATCCGCTTTTTGTGGCTTTTCTGAAGGCTTGTTTAGCATATAAGGGTGGTCGGGGGACAGAAAGAGGGTAGGGGGTAGATAAAGGTAGTTACTAATAATACTGCACGAGTTTTGCTTGTGGATAACTTTTGTGAATAAATTCTGAAATTCTGAAATTCTGAAATTCTGAAATTCTATTTTTGCACAAAACTTAACTTAAAAAGTAAAACTCTATGAGAAAAATTGCTTTATTCCTGCTTTTGGGATGCTTCGCTCTACCTACAACTTCTTGTGACGAAGCCTGCCAAATTATAGACAAAGCGGATTTAGTTATGGAGAAGGTGGGCATGCTTACGGCAGTGATTCCTACCAATTCTTCGTTTGCTTTGGCATCAGTTATAAAGAATTTTGCAAGTCAGGCGTGTAGCACACGTACTGCGGGGAAGTCTATTACCGGTTATGGTGTACAATACCGCAAAAACAGCAGCGAAGTATGGAAACCAACTGCCTTTAATGTGGATGGGCAACAATTAAGTAACCTAAATCAACCGACAGACGAGATGAAGTCCAACAGTGGTGTTGAACTACAAAGTTCCTATAAATTTACTACTCCGGGTCAATACCGATTTGAGGTTGGTAGTGATGCCACTCAAATTATAGATGAACGTTCCGAAACAAATAATGCCGGCAGCAGCCCCGATGGGAGGATGGGAGACCGAGTACAAAGCAATCCAATGGATCATGCTTCGCAGTTTAACACTATAGTAACCGTTGTTCCTGGACCTGATTACAAACCCGGTGAAGGAGAATTTACCAAGGACGGCTTACCGGTTGTCAAATTTTTGGGCTATAAATCAACCGTAATCAAGTAATCACATGAAAAGTAATCTGTACCGGATTAATGTACTTTACTTGATTATTTGGGGAACTGTACTTCTATTTTTGGGATGTAAAAAAGAAGAAAAAACAGAACCTCGCCCTACCTCAACAACTAAAATTATTACTGATCCTATTTACGTAGGAGAGCAGGGGCAGAAACTTAAAATCAACGCTAAAGTAGATACGGTTATTAATATTAAAGCCAATTCCGCTCAAGCTTTGGGAGAAGCTACTCAAATAGACCCGGAAGACCCGATTACTGTACATGGTCATTGTTGGTCAATAGTTAATAAGTTACCGACCATCGGCGATTCCTCCTCACGGTTAGGAAAAAAGACGACTACCGGACGTTTTATTACAGAATTAACCCTGCTAAAACCTAAAACAACTTATTACATACGCTCTTACATCATCACCCAAAGTGGTATCGTAGCTTACTTGGAAAAAGCGTTTGTATTTACTACCCTCGATGGACAAGATCAGTCCTTGCCTTCCGTTGCCACCGGAATTGTTGTACCGAACAGCAACAGTGTAACGGTCAAGGGCGAGATTCAGTCTTTAGGAACAGAAAGTTCTATAACCGAGCATGGACACTGCTGGTCTGAAACAAACTCCAATCCAACGGTTTTAGATAATACAACCAAATTGGGTAGCACTGACCAAAAGAAAGCCTTTGAAAGTACCATTAACAACTTGGAAAAGGGTAAGAAATACTTTTTCAGAGCCTATGCCACCTCTAAAGTAGGAACGGCTTACGGGCAGTCCGTTAATTATACTGCCCCTGCTCCCGTTGTCTCGTTTGATAAGGCAACCCTTACCAATACAAGTGATGGCGACTTGATTGTAGAACCCAATGAAACCGTTACCTTATCCGTTGCGATAAGAAATACGGGTAGCGTTGCTGCCGAGGATGTTGTGGTAAATATCTCCGAATCATCGGGACATGCGTCCAATCTTTCGACCACAACCTTGAGCATTGGTACAATCAACGGGGGCGGTTCTAAAACAGGGCAGTTTACCTTTATCGTTAATTCCAACGCACCTCGGCTTAGCCGTTTACGTTTTCAGTTTGGGGTGAGAGATAATCAAACCACGTACAATAATGGTTCTGCGGAATTTGCCGTCATCGCCCCGATCATTATTACCAACAACCTGTTGCTCTACTATGATTTTGAAGACTTTAGTTTGCCTTATCTAAAAAATCAGGTCAGTGAACAGTTCCGCGCATTCTACGGAAAAGGGCTTACCAAAGGGACGAGTTCTCCTGATGGCAGTTCCGGTAGTGGTGCTTTTGATGGAACTCGTGATGCCTATGCCAACATTAATGAGGATGTAATTTATTCAGCCTCTCAAATTACCCTAAATACATGGTTTGGAGGTACTTCAAATTTTAGAATTGCTGAAACAATAAAAGACCAGTTTAGTCCTACATACTTATTATTTAGTGTTTGGGATGATTATATTTGGGTTATGGGTAACAAATCCAATGGAAGAGTTAATACTGTTTTGCTTGATAATCGTTGGCACATGCTTACGATGGCCTATGATAAAGGTACAAGATCGGTTAAATTATATATTGACGGTACATATTTCGATTCTATCAAAGATTTTAACCATACAGTCGCACAAACAAGTTTTAGAATTGGCAGTAGCGTTACCTATAATGGACCCTTATCAAAAGGCTCTTTAGATAATTTCCGAGTTTACAACCGCCTGTTATCGGACAGCGAGATTTTACAACTCTACCAAGCCAAACAGTAGACAGCCATTGGTGTATTCGTTATGATAACCCCCTGAGTAAACATATGACTCGGGGGATTGCGTTTATACATGAATTCTCTGCAAATGGAAGGCATTGGTACATACTATTCCAAGTGAAATTTGTAATTTTGTGTTTTCCCAAAATAACGAATGGTGTTTTCGGTTGATCGAACGCTGTGGCTCTTGCTGTGTTGTCTCTTCGGGCAGAATCTGTTGGCACAAACGCCGGCTACTCCGCCCGTCATCATTAACGAAGTGTACTATCATCCCGCTGGCGGTGTGGAAAATAATTCGACTTACGTGGTATCGCCCCCTTGTGCCGAAGCCATGCGCGCCAAAGAGTGGATCGAACTCTACAATCCCAGCCCCTGCCAAGCGGTGGACATCAGTTGTTACATCATCGGCTGTACTTTAGGGCAAACCGATACCACCAACTTTTCCTGTGATAACGGTACAGTTAACTTCGGTTGGTTTACCATTCCTTCTGGCACCACGATTCCCCCAATGGGCTATCTGACTATTGGCGGTAAAGATGCTGACGTTCCTGCAACCTTTGCTTTGGCTGATTATGCCGCCAATCGCTTCTTTGTCGGATCGCCCCGCTTTTTCTTAAATAGTTCACAGGGATATGTAGCCCTCTATCCGCCCGACGGTTTACGATTGATGGATGCCATCTTTTGGACGCTAACCGATCGTAACGAGTATCGCACCTCCCCTATCTTTAAGAGTAATTTCGTATTACCTCCCGTCTGCGGGCGACGTGGTAATATCACCATGCCCACGGGAGAAGCCCTCATCAACGCCAACCCCAACGTGATGCAATACGGCGGAAACAGTGGGGTAGAACAAGGATCATCCAACCCTGATCCCCGTTATCTGCAACGCCTGCCTGACGGAGCCTGTTGGACTCCTTCCAGAGATGCCCCGGGTACTCCCAAAGCGACCAACGCACGTTTTCCTTTACCGCAACGACCTTTTATTGAAACACCTTCGGGAGGGATTGCCTGTAACGGTAAAGCCTTTAGCTTAAGAACGAATTATAATCCGACATTTGATTGCCCGATCACCAGCACGGTCTATAATATTCGCTATCAGTGGTTCGGAAACGGGCGATTACTCGGTAGTCAAGCCACTTTTAGCGGGACGGCAACCGCAGGGATGCGCTATACTTTAGTCATTACTATCAACGGCTGTACCTTTACCGATACCGCGAAAGTACAGGTCATCACCGAACCACGTCCCAGCTTTGTCGTGAAACAGGATTTGAAATGTGAACGTCAAGAAATTGAATTTACCTACACGGGTGAAACCTACGACGGAGCTACTTATACATGGAATTTTGAAGGCGGAATACCCGCTACCGCTACGGGCATCGGTCCCCATAAAGTTATCTGGAAGACCGGTAGTAATAAAACACCCAAAAAGGTAAGCGTAACCATTCAAGCAGGCTCCAACTGCCAAGCCACCTTTAACGGAACGGTCATCGTGAATGAAGCTCCTAAAGGGCAACATGTATCGAACTTAAAAGAAGTCTGTCAGGGGGAACCCGTCATCATATCTGTTAAAGATTTAGACCCCAACGGCGAACTCTACGACTGGGATTTTGCCGGCGGACTGCCTACTGCTACCCCCGGTAAACCCAATACTTACAGCGTATTATGGTGGGAAGGAGGTATGAAGAAAATTACCGTTAAAGTTAGGAATCCGAATAATCCCTGCATCGGCTTACCCGATACCGTCTTTGTAGAAGTGAAACCTGTCCCCATCGCCGAAATGAGCGTTTTTACGCCACCACCCGGCGTTTGTGATGCCGTAACGATAGATTATTCAGGATTTGCTCCACCCGGCTCGCAGTATTTTTGGAATGTGAGCGGTGCAGAAGTTTATGATAGTGTACTGAAAAAAGTTGTTCCTAAGTTGGTCGGAGCAGGTCCGCATAAAATACGCTGGTATGATTTCGGACATAAAGACCTATCGGTTTATGTAGTAGCACGGGGCTGTACGTCTAATGTTTATAAAACGACGGTTGATTTCAATCCCTATTACCTCAACGTGGCTTTCATGGAAGTTCCCAATGCCTTTTCACCCAACGGGGACGGCAACAATGACTTTTATGAATTGGTCAACCTGCGGGGAGAATGTGCCAAATATTCAATGGAAATTTTTACCCGATGGGGTGATAAAATCTTTGAAATTCCACGTAATGCCGACCGGTGGGACGGAACAATATATGGACAACCCGCCGCAGAAGGCGCGTACACCTACAAGCTAACCATCGAAGTAATTGGCAACAAACCCGTTACCCGTTCAGGGACAATAACACTGATCCGGTAAAAATTGTAGGGGGACAGCTTTGTGAATCAAAGATAAAGCCTTAATTTTGCAGTCTCAATTTTTGCACGGGTGGTGAAATTGGTAAACACGCCGGTCTCAGAAGCCGGTGGGCGCAAGCCTTTGTCGGTTCAAGTCCGATCTCGTGCACCAATCGGTTTTATAGCTTCCATATGATACTACGGTAGATTTTGCCGTATGTTGTTGCCTTATGTCCTCCACACCGAGACCCCAAATCGCTTTACATTCCGCCGCGCTTATCGTCATTGCCAACATGATTGGCTCGGCGATCTTTTCCGTAACAGGTAATATGGCTTCCCAAACGCCTTCCCATTTCGCGCTGATGCTTTCTTGGCTCATTGGCGGGGTGATGGCATTGTGCGGGGCTTTATCGTATAGCGAACTGTCATCGCGTTATCCTCGCTCGGGTGGAGAATATCACTTCCTTAGTTTGATTTATCATCCGTCCATCGGTTTTGTGTCGGGTTTTGTGTCGTTGGTGGTTGGTTTTTCCGCCGCCATTGCCGCGAATGCCTACATTTTTGCCATCTATGCGCATTTATTGACACCGATACTGTCGGAAAAAGTCTTTGCCCTACTACTAATAACCGTTTTAACAGTCATTCATGCCACTAATATTCATTACGGGGTGGCGGTGCAAAACGTCTTTGCCCTCTTGAAGGTAGGTCTGATAGCTTTTTTCATCATCGCGGGCTTTGTGATCCCGACCGATAACCCCGTCAGCGTCAACCTCATCCCCACCAGTTCTGATTGGGATCAAGTGTTCAGTAAGACCTTTGCCGTCGGGATGATTAACGTTTTTTATGCCTATCTGGGGTGGAACGCGGCGGTGTACGTTACGGGTGAAATCAAAAATGCGCGTCGGAACGTGCCTTTAGCCCTCCTCATCGGTACGGGAACGGTTACCATCTTGTATTTATTAATCAACTTTGTTTTCTTAAAAACCGTACCTATTGAAGCTCTGCAAGGCAAAGTAGAAATCGGTGCACTGTCGGGTGAAGCCATTTTCGGGGTGAATATTGCCAAATTTTTGTCGTTTATGATCGCTTTTGCCCTCGTTTCCTCCACCAGTTCGATGATTATGGCAGGACCGCGCGTAACCGAAGCAATGGGCGAAGATTATCCTTTGTTCAAGTGGGTGGTAGTACGGAAAGGTTCGGGGGGACCTATGATCGCGTTAGGTTTGCAATGGGCAATCGCCACGACTTTGATTTTGACCTCTACTTTTTTTGATATTTTAAGCTATATCGGCTTTACTTTAAGTCTTTTTTCGGCATTAACGGTGGCAGGGGTCTATGTTTCCCGAATGAAGGACGGTGCGCCTGATGCCGGAGTAGCCAAAGTGATTGGTTACCCCGTTACACCCGCGATCTTTATTCTCTTGAGTCTGTGGATGGTCGTTAATACCGTCATTGATGATTTTACCCAGAATGCCTTCCCGAAAGTAACCTTAGCGGGTACGCTGACTTTAGCGGCGGGCTTTGCCCTCTATTTCTTCACCAAGCAGCAACAAAGCAAGGCATAAAGCCCTATTTTGGGTCTATAAGCCTAACTTACTTTTAACCCGATGCAGGACTTCAACGGCTACTTTTCGGGCTTTGGCTTCGCCTCCTTGGAGTAAAATTTCGATCTGTTCGGGCTTGGTAATCAGTTCATTATACTGAACTCGCTCGGTAGCGAAACGTTGCAAGATCAGTTCATAAAGACGATTTTTGGAATGTCCGTATCCAAAACCACCCTTGAGGTAGTCGGTGCGGAGTTCTGCCGTTTGTTCGGGCGTAGCGATGAGTGAAAATATGGCGTAAACGTTACAGGTATCAGGATTCTTAGGTTCTTCTAAGGGGGTGCTGTCCGTAACGATGGTGGAAACTACCTTTTTGAGTTCTTTTTCAGGCAAAAAGACGTTGATGTAGTTATTGTAGGATTTACTCATCTTGCGTCCATCCGTTCCCGGAACGGTCATCACTTGCTCCTGAATGAGGGCTTCGGGTATGACGAATGTATCAGGATACACTTGATTGAAGGCGGAGGCAATGTCTCTTGTCATCTCCAAATGCTGTTTTTGGTCTTTCCCGACTGGGACAACGTTCGTATCATATAGCAATATATCCGCCGCCATCAGCACGGGATAGGTGAAAAGCCCGGCGTTGACGTTGGACAGGTTTTCCGACTTATCTTTGAAGGAATGTGCATTGGCAAGCATCGGGAAGGGCGTAAAGCAGTTCAGTATCCACGCCAACTGACAGACCTCCGTAACCCGCGACTGCCGATAAAAAACATCCTTTTCGGTATCCAACCCGCAGGCTAACCACGATGCCGCCACATGAAGCGTATTTTCGGTTAAAATCTTGCCGTCCCGAATGGTGGTTAGGGCGTGGAGGTCGGCGATGAAGAAAAAGCCGGCTTCCTTTTGCCGTTGGGATGCTTCCAATGCCGGCGAGATTGCCCCTAATAGGTTACCCAAATGCGGTTTACCGGATGATTGAATACCCGTCAGTACACGAGTCATAGCGAAAAATGCTTTAATTTGATGGTGCGCAAAGTTACGTCATTTATCAATAGTTATGCCAAATGGGGCATCATCGGCTACCTTTTGTTTCGGATGGGATGTGGTTTAGGGTACGCAATTTGCTACAAAACCGGTGATGCTCAGGGCTTTTTCATCGCTACGCGGATGCTTCGGCAGGCTTTTGAGCATTCTTTCATGGAAGGTTGGCAACTGCTGTGGTATCCCTTCTATTCAGAAGAAACGTCGGTACGGGTGTTTTTTGACTACTATGAAATGCAACCCGAGATCAACTATTTTCGGCATTTGCATCATTATGCGGTGGTTCAGTTGCTCCTGCCCCTCCTTTTTTTAACGGCTGATAACTTTTACGGCATGAATATCGCCTGCGGATTGCTCTCGGGGTTGGGTGCAATGTACACGTATCGTTATTTTCAAAGGATTTATCCGCATCCCTATTGGTGGAAAGTGGTGGTATTATTCCTTCCCGTCAGCTGTTTTTGGGCATCAGGCATCAGTAAAGAGACGATTTGTTTTACGCTGATGATGGTCGCTATCGTATCGGTACATCGGATCATCTATTATAACAGATTTCGATGGAAAAATGTACTGATTATCAGCACTTGTTTGGGAATTATCGGAGCGATACGCTTGTATTTGGCGGCGGGTATCGGCACTATGCTACTATTATGGATTATTTCACACTTTTTCAATATAAAATATGTTCGTCGGTGGTGGATGTACGGCAGTTTAGCTGGAATTGCCTTGATAATCAGCACATTATGGGCCATAACTCAGACTGTTCGACTCCATCCACGGTACATTTGGGCGGAAATCCACTACAATCGGGAAGAACCGATGACCCGTCCACCACATTTACGCCCCCGCAGTCATTTTGATTTAGGGACGGATACTACTGCTTATGGGATGGTGAAAACCCTCCCGTCGGCGGTGAGTGCGGTGCTGATTCGACCCTTCCCCTGGGAGCTGAAAGGGCAACCCAAACCCGTAGGAATTGCCGCTTTAGACGGTATTTTTAGCTTTTTTTTAATCATTTGGGGTATATTATTGCGTCGAAAATACGCGCCAAGACTCCTACCCGAAGATGTCTTTTTCATCATGTTTCCCTTGTGTTACGGGGCTTTTTTGGGTTTATCGGTCGGAAATTGGGGTACGCTTTTTCGCTATAAAGTCTACGTCCTGCCCGTTTTATTGATGAGTGGAGGCTTCAAAAAGCCATTAAATAAATAAAATATCATTCGATTATGAATTAATATTAACTATTAATAACCGGCTGTTTCATACGATAAAATTAAAAAACAAACACATTAATATAATAAATATTTAGTGTTTATTTAGCAAGTAAATATTATTTTGTACTAAAATATAATGTCTTTTTTATTAAAATTAAGATTTGAAATTCATCCGTTTCGCACCTTTTTGGGTCGGAACGCTTCGTTAAATCGGCTTAATTTTTTGATAAAAATTGCCTATATTAAGTAAATAAACGGCGAAAAAATTAACAATCGTGATTCAAGAAAAATAAATTCATAGTCATGTAATTATTCATTCATAATTCTTAATTACATCCCGGGGTGGGGGTAAGTGTTCCGGCAGATGCTATCTTTGTCGTATGAAAGGAAAGTCCCCGCTTGCTATGGCATCAAATATACAGCCGTTTAAACAACTTCACGTCTCCACGGGAATAGATTGAAATTTATATTTTTGTATGATTTTAATTACGCGTGAATGCAAAATCATGTTCGTTACCACCAAATACTAATGACAGATTGCATGAAACCAAATTCATTGTTAATGAAATCAACGCCGATCAATCAAATTAATTGAAAAATAGTTGATACGTTAAGTAATTCTGCAACGTGAATCTAAAAATAATTGATCCGCTGTAAAGAATCCCAAACGTACATAACCAGTTTCGGGTCTAATAAGATGGTAATTACCGCCCCGGCAATCGCCCCCGCTAAGTGGGCGCGGTGTCCGATGTTGTCTACCCCCAAGCGATCTAATAATAAGCTGATACCAATAAAAAACAAGGGAAACATCCAAGTGGGCATTTCTATGTAAAACATGAAATAAACCTTTGCACCCGGATCAAAAGCGAGTGCATAAAGTGTTAATCCGAAAAGTATCCCAGAAACAGCACCCGAAGCCCCTAATGCGTTATAATGAACATTATTTCTAAATTTTATCAAATCCGGCACACATGACATCAACTGGCTTCCAACATATAAGATTGCAAAGTGAATTGAACCCATGTACCTTTCAAGTTGAAATGCTGCGAAATAAAATGTCATCATATTCAAAATGAGATGGAACGATCCCCCATGAATAAGGGAACAAGTCAGCAACCGATACCATTCTTTGCGGTGGAAGACCTGATAGGCGTTAAATATGAACTTAGTTTTGATGGGGGAGTTGGGATTTTCCGCCATGAAGCTGGTCAGCACCGTGATAATGAGGATAAAAAACGCCACCGGCGACTGAAGCATCTGTTCGATTTCACGCATGGATTGTCAGTTTAGGCTAAATAAACGCAATAGGTAGGGTTAATGTTCGCGGTTCATTAGGGGTTGCAACAGTTCTAAGAGTTGCCGAATGCCCGGAATGTCGGCTAAGGGGGCAATGGTTTGCATTGCTTCGGTATGATACTGCTGGATCAGCTTTTCGGTTTCATTTTGAATGCCTAAACGATCATAAATTTGACGAACGGATGCTAATTTTTGGGGCGACCGTTCCGTTTGGCTAAAAAGTCGTTTCAGTTCTGTTTGGTCTTTGGCACCGCCTTTTTCTAAGGCTTTCAGGTACAGGAAGTTACGTTTATTTTCGTAAATATCGCCACCCGTTTGTTTGCCAAACTTTTCCGCATCGGCATATAAGTCCAAAAGATCATCTTTCAGCTGAAAGGCGATGCCGATTTGTTGCCCAAAGGTATCTAAAATCTTTACATTATTCGTTTCCTCCCCGCTTGCCGTAGCTCCGATAGCCATTGCTCCGCCGATGAGTACCGCCGTCTTCTTGCGGATCATCTCTAAATAATCAGGGATGGAGACGGCATCGGTTTCGGCTTGTGCTAAATCCATCATTTGTCCCTCACAAACGCCTAAAACGACCTCATTATACAGTTTCATCACGGGCGCGAAGTAGGGATCATTGATTCGTTCCGCCAATAGTACATAAGTATAAGCAAACAGCGCATCCCCCGACAAGATGGCGATATTGGTATTCCATTTGACGTGAAGGGTGGGTTGTCCGCGTCGGTCAGGGGCATTATCCATAATATCATCATGTACTAAGGTGAAATTATGAAAAGCCTCAATGGCGGTCGCAAAAGGCATCGCTTTTTCTAAGGGCGCGTCGGTAAAGGCTTGATACGTTAATAATAACATCAAGGGTCGGATACGTTTTCCCCCCAAACCGAACAAATAGCGTAAGGGTTCGTACAGCGACTCGGGACGACGGTCTTCAAATTGAAGTTTGGCGAGGTGATCCTCTATCCATCGGCTGATTTCGACAGTGGACTTCATCAAAGTGTAGAATAGCCCCGCAAGATAGTATTTATCGTTGATTTTCAAGTCAATTTCTTTTTCATGCCGAACGAAAGCGCGTGATGCCTGTCCGAATTCATCTCGATTAGGCGAAATGTCGAAAAAATCGTAACTTCGTGCGATTTTGGGTGTAAAACGCCCTTAGTATGGATTCACCCCTGTTGAATCGTTGAGTTATGAAATTACTGTTTACGTTTCTGCTTCTATTATGGGGCTTTAGTTTACAAGCCCAACTCTTTTTCCGTGCCGGCGATACGAATGCGGACGCGGGGCGGGATGTCGTCCGCGACCAATTTGGCGATACTTATGTGGTGATGACCATCTCCGGCGGAACGGATGTGGAACTCAACCCCAAAGGCACTTCCGTCAAAGTACGTTCCAATGGTACCGCATCGGATATTGTTTTGGCGAAATACAGTGCCTCCGGTATCTTGTCTTGGCATCAAAAAATTGGCAATACCGGCGATGATGTGGTTCATGCCGTCGCCTTAGATGCCTTAGATCGGGTGATGATTGTGGGTTATTTCACGGGCGTGGTCTCATTTGACCCTGTCGGCGGTACATCCGGCTCACAAATGTTCAGTAACGGTCAGCGGGAAGGCTTCCTTGCCGCCTATGCCACAACTGACGGAGGCTTTATCTACGTCAACCCTATCGGCGGAATCGGAAATGATGAAGTATTAGATGTGGAAGCCGATAACTCCGGCAATATATTTGTTGTAGGTTCTTTCAGTGATGAAGTGGATTTCAACGCTTCTTCTCCCGGGAATGCAAGATTTGGCATGTCCTCCGGCGCGCGGGATTTCTTCCTTGCTAAATACGATGCCATCGGTGAAGCGCAATGGGTAGCTCCTTTGGGTGGAATCGAAGACGATCCGGGACAGCGGGGCAAAATCAGCCTGAAAGTGGATGCGCTGGGTGATCCCGTTGTGGCGGGAACGTTCCGCACAACCGTTGATTTTAATCCGACACCCGGCAATTCTTTCTTAACCTCCTTAGCGGAAGAAGATATATTCGTAGCCAAATACGTTTCGGACGGTAATCTGCGCTGGGTCAAAGGCGTGGGAACGCCCGCTACCGATTTTGCCACTTCCGTAACCATTGACAGTGATAATAACGTTATCGTAACGGGTTCGGTCGGGGGGACGGGTGAACGCATCTTAGCCTACACTGAATTCGACATACAAGGAAATATTCGTCCCTCCACCATCAGTAACGGAGACGTGTTTTTGGGTAAATTTGACCAAGCGGATGGTACGATGCTCTGGGCTGACATTATGGGCGGAACAGGTGTTGACTTCGGCACGGTAGTCTCCACCGGAAACGGTAATAACGTCTATCTCGGCGCAAACTTTCAAGGAACAATTGATGCCGACCCCTCTCCTGCATCCGCACCGTTGAGTTCTTTTGCATCGGGAGCCGATTTTGATTTCTTCCGCGCCAAATACAACACGGACGGTGAATATGAATGGGCTTTCCAATACGGTTCCGGCACGGGCGTTAACTCCAATCTCGGATGCTGGATGAATCCGAATGATGAGCATTGCATCATCACGGGTCGTTTCCATTCCTCCGTCGTTTTTGATCCGCCAATCAATGGGCAACAGTTAGCCTCTGCCGGCGATGCCGACATCTTCGTTGCCGAATACGATGCCAACGGTTTATTAAAAACAGCACAAAGCGGAAACTGCCCTGTTATCGGTAACGATTTAACGTTTACCAATATTTCCCCGACGCGGGCTACCTTCCAATTCAATGCTGTAGCGGGTCCCGAGACCTATACTTTACGTTACCGTCCTGTCGGTTCGCAGACGTTTATTGAATATGAAGGTATATTCACTACGCCCGATGCCATTGATGCACTAACGCCCAATACCCAATACGAAGCCTGCGTGGTGAGCGTTTGCGCGGGAGGCGATCAATCGGTTTGCTCGAATTTGGTTCGTTTCCAAACGTCTGCCCAACAAACCTGCGATGCCCCCGTCCTATCACTCGGAACGGTAACGGCTTCGACGGCGATGCTTTCATGGTTGCCCAATGACCTGACCGAATACGTATTGGAAATCAAACGTAACACCGGACCATTCACCCGCCAACCCGCACAATCGAATCCGTCGCCTTATACCTTACAAGGCTTATTTGCCAATACCAATTATGAAGTTCGGTTGGTGAAACTCTGCGGCGGGGGCTTGGAATCGTCTCCGTCCAATACGGTAGCCTTCCGCACGTTGGATGGCCAGCCGGTATGCCCTACGCCGACTGTTACTTCATCGGATATTACGGAAAATTCCGCTAAAATTTCATGGACATCCTCCAATATCGGCTACGAACTCCAAATCCGTGAAGAAGGCGAAACCACATTTAACCCATCAACAGGGACGGGCGGAACGGTTACTTTACAAGGATTGAATAAATCCACCACTTATGAAGTCCGCGTCCGCAATCAGTGTCCGAGCAATACGACATCGGAATTTTCTTTCATTCACATTTTCACAACCTTAGATAACGCTCCTTGTACGCCTCCCGCCTTTGGTTTGAAGACTGTTACCACCACGACGGCGGATATTTTCTGGTTGGATTCCACGCTGAAAAAGTATGAGTTAAGCTACAAGCGTAACGTCCCTACGGGCGACTGGATCACCTTTGCCAACGTGGACTTTGCCTCGCCGTTTAGGATTGAAACGCTTTTCCCGGGTGAAGAATACATGGTGCGGATGCGTCGCATTTGTCCGGGTGGTATAGTCTCCGAATATTCGGATACGCTGATTTTCACGACTTTTGGTATCCAATGCCGTCGCCCCGTCATCAAAATTGATACAACGGAAAATCGCGCGGTAGTGGTTTCATGGTCGCCCTCGTCGGTTTCTGCGGAAGTGCAGTACCGCTTCCCCAGCGAATTGGAATGGAATACTTTTACTGTTTCCAACCAAAATACGGCACGCATCACGGGTTTATTGCCGGGCGTAACGTATGAATTTCGTGTAAGAAACGTATGTGGCACGGCTGTTTCGGAATATTCCGAGCCGATTCGCACGATCACCGTTCCCTTCCTGCCCTGCCCCGTGCCACAAATTACGGTGGAAACGATTGGATCAACGTCCATCATCGTGAACTGGACTCCGAAAAATTTACCCTTCTACGAAATATCGTTCCGCGCCAACGGTGAGGAAGAATGGAATGAACTGGCAGATAATATCGAACCGCCCTTCGTCATCGAAGCCTTTGAACCGCTGACGGGTTATGAAATTCGGATGCGCGCCGTCTGTAATGACGATCAATTTTCGGACTATTCGGAGGTTAAGCGATTCGTTACTAAATCGGATAAACCCTGCAACGCACCGTTCTTAACAATTGACAGCGTTGCCACCAATGCCTTAATACTGAATTGGACACCTTCGGCTGATTTTGCGGAAATTCAATACCGTCCGATTAACGGTACGAATTGGTTATCGGTTTCTACTGACCACCGACCGCCCTTCGTGTTGGCTAATCTTTCGCCGAATACTACGTATTATGTACGGGTCAGAAACAGCTGTACAGGAGAAGTCTCCGAATTTTCCAACCAACGCCAAACCACGACCCTCGCCCTGCCCGTAGATTGTCCCGTTCCGGTGGTCAGCGTATCGGAAATAACCTTAACGACGGCGGAAATTTCATGGACACCCGCTACTGATATTTATGAAGTAACCTATCGTCCGTTGGGTTCGCTTCGGTGGGAACGCATCATCCGTAACAGTCCGCAACCCGTCATCTTAACCAACTTAATGGAAGGAAGAGAATACGAGGTGCGTGTGCGGAACTACTGCAATGAGAACGGTAAAGCCGGCTTCTCTGCGTATTCTAAGATTGATACCTTCGTAACGGTGTTCCCTGAACCTGTTTGCGAAACGCCTACTTTCACTATTAGTAATGTAGAAACGAATCGCTTTACGGTGAACGTCAACCCGACGGAAGGCAATATGGAAATCTATGTTCGCCCGAGAAACGGAGGTAACTGGCGCATCTTCTTCACCGATAAGCAAGCCTCCTACGTGGTGGAAAACCTATCCATTCAAACGGAGTACGAAGTGAAAGTACGTCGCTTCTGCGGGGAAATATTCTCTGACTTCGCGCCATCCCAATTCTTAACAACGAAAACACCGCCTCCGCCGCCTTGCAGTCGCCCGTTGGTAACCATTTCCGGCACACCAACTAATACCCGCGCGGCAATCAACTGGGTTCGCGGTACGGCAATGATCGAACTTTCTTACAAAGCTACGACGGATTCGGTATGGAAAACGGAGAACCTGAGCCGTCGCCCACCCTATACCTTGACGGAATTATTGCCCTGCACCAGCTACGAGGTTCGGATTCGCAACTACTGTTCGGGTGAATTTTCGGAGTACGCTACGGTTACCTTTAGAACCAACTGCCCACCTCCGCCGGATTGTTCTACCCCTACGATTGCTTTACGTTCCGTGAATCATGCCTCCATAACGGTAGGTTGGGACATCAGCATGAATTTCTATGAATACTCGATCCGTCCGAAAGGCGGTGCATGGTCAACCCGTTTTGCCAATGATACCGTGCAAGTATTCAATAACTTGATGCCCGAAACGGAATATGAAATCAGATTCCGCCAATATTGCGATAATGCAGAACTGTCGTTATATTCTAATGTATTAACGGCAACGACTTCCGCAAAACCGATTACCTGCCCCGTACCAACGGTTGAACCGATAACCAACATCACCGCGAAGACGGCTTTTGTGCAATGGAATCGCCCCGAAGGTGTAAAAACCTTCCGCATTTTGTATTGGACACCGGGCTTGGTAGCACGAACGACAGCCATCGTTACTAATGATTTTGTTTCGTTGGTCAACCTCCGTGCGGGAACGCGCTACGAATTCAGGGTGAAATCCATCTGTACTGACGGTTCGGAATCCGAATATTCGGAAATTACAGCCTTTACAACTTTGACTCCGAAGTCCGGTTTGGCGGAAGATGAAACGTATTTCAGCGTCTATCCCAATCCGAATAAAGGCTTATTCACCGTTCAACTGCAAGAAAGTACGCCGGCAACGCTGAAATTATATGACTTAAACGGAAAAACCGTTTGGTCATCGGTAACCCATGGCGAGCATGAAATCGCAGTAGCTTTAGATCAAATGACGACAGGTATCTATCTTCTTTCCGTTCAAACGGGAGCCGGTATCGAACGCCGAATGAAAGTCGTCATTGAATAGCATTCAATTAGTATTTATAAAAGTAGGCTGGTTACGATCAGCCTATTTTTTTTACGGTAAGGAATTAATTTTACGGCTGAAAACTTACATCATCATGCCTTTAACGATCTGGTTATTGCCGGCATTTCTGGTTGCGATCCCGCTTTACGCCCTGCTGGCGGTCTATGCCGAACGGAAAATTTCCGCCTTCATCCAAGACCGCTTAGGACCCATGGAGGTAGGCTATAAAGGACTGCTCCAAACGGCGGCGGACATCCTGAAATTACTTCAAAAGGAGATCATCATTCCCCGTTCTGCCGACCGAATCCTTTTTTTAGGTGCGCCCGTCATCATTTTCAGTTTTGTTTTTGCGGGTTTTGCGGTGATGCCTTTGGCTCCGGGCTTGGTGGGGGCTTCGCTTTCGGTGGGGATTTTATATCTGGTGGCTATTGTGTCGGTAGATGTTATCGGTTTATTGATGACGGGCTGGGGTTCTAATAACAAATATTCCCTCTTGGGGGCGATACGAGCAGTTGCGCAGATCGTTTCCTACGAAGTGCCGGCGGGATTGGCACTACTGGCGGGAGTGATGATGTACGGCACATTGCAAATGGATCAAATGGCATTTCAGCAGGGCATCCATGACCCGCAGGCGCATTATTTCTGGGGCATTTGGGCGGTACAGAACGTTGGCGGGGTTGCCTCTTGGGGCATCTTTCGCTATCCGCATCTGATGGGTGTATTTGTGATCTACTTTATCGCTTCTCTTGCGGAAGCCAACCGCGCACCTTTCGACATGCCCGAAGCCGAATCGGAATTGGTCGGTGGTTTTCATACCGAATACTCGGGATTCGGTTTTGCGGTCTTATTTTTGGCGGAATACGCGGCGATGCTTCTTTTAGCGATGGTGGCATCGGTTGTTTTTCTGGGGGGCTGGAATACGCCTTTTCCCAACTTAATTCCCTTAGCTAACGGTGCGCAATTATCCCTTTCGGAACAATTTACCAACTTGCAATTCGCCCATTTAACATCAGGAACGATTGGTACATGGTCGGGCTATGCTTGGGGAATGCTGTGGATGGTGCTAAAATCCTTAACCTTAGTGGCGGTGATGATGTGGATTCGCTGGACGTATCCTCGCTTGCGAAGCGATCAACTGCTTAGGCTTTGTTGGAAATATTTAACGCCCTTGGCGTTTATCGGGGTATTGATTTCCGCCATATGGAAGCTGGCAGAAGTATACGGGCATTTATAAAAAACGCCTTATTTAGGGTCTTCGGGTTTGACTCCGTTCAGGGTTTCTAAATATTGGACGCGGTGCTTCAGGGCTTTAAGGTCATCATAATAAACGTCCAAAAGTCCGTAAACAGGGTCAGTAGTTGTGGCGTGTTCCATGCCCGGGATGAGGTAGGATGCGGACTGCTGTTGCTGTAACTGGTCAATGATGGCGGTTAGGTTTTCGATTCGTTCCATGAGCATACGTTGTCCTTCCAAAATTTGTTTTTGAATGGTAGAAAAATCATCGTACATCTGTAAGATATTTTCGGAACGATCAATCACCCGTTGTTGGGACTTTGTTAAGTTAACGTGGGCTTGGGTCAAGTGCTGAATCGCTTGGGACTGTACGTCTAATTGCACCACCATTCTTCGGAGCAGTTCTACCAGAATATTCGCCATGGCTTAGTTGGAGTAAGGTTCGGAAATGTTTAATCCAACAGCTTCGCGGATACCGTTCACCAAACCTTCGGATGCTTGGGCTAAAGGTGGTCGAACGGTTAACCCGCACAGACCAATCACATTCAGCATGGCTTTGATACCGGTGGGATTGCCTTCCTTAAAGGCTAAACGGAATAGGGGCAACATGCTGTAATGAATCTGACGTGCGGCGACCCGATCAAAGTCATTGAGGGCAAAGCGCATCATGGAGGAAATCGGATTAGGAAAAGCATTCGCCAAAACCGATACACAACCTCTAAATCCGACAGATAATCCGGGCAGAGCAATCACATCATCCCCCGCTAATACTTGAAAATCTGACCGTACTCGGGAAATGATCTCCATACCTTGTTCCAAGCCTCCGGAGGCTTCCTTGACGCCGATGATATTCGGGAAATGATGACTGAGCTTAACGACCGTTTCCGGCAAAAGATTAACAGCCGTTCTGGGCGGAACGTTATACAATAAAATGGGCTTAGATGTGCTTTGGGCGATCAGTTTGTAATGCTCAAAGAGTCCGTTTTGGGAGGGTTTATTATAGTAGGGCGTAACGGACATATATCCGTCAAAAATAAACTTCGATTCGTAGGAAGCCATCTTACGGATGACCTCGTAAGTATTGTATCCGCCACAACCCACAAGAACGGGTTTACGTCCGGCATTCGTAGTTAAAATGGTGTAAAGGACGGCTTCTGTTTCGGCTTCCGATAAGGTTACGGATTCAGCCGTCGTACCCAAGGCGACCAGATAATCTACGTTACCGGCGATGACATGTTCGGTAATGCGTGCTAAAGCAGTGTGATCTACTGTACCGTCGGGCATAAAAGGGGTTACTAAGGCAACACCCGTACCTTGTAATGAAAGGGTTTCCATAAATGGCGTGTGATAACGGGTAAAATTACGAATAAAGTGTAATTTCGCTACACAAACACTTTCATTTAACGCCCCTTAAAGCATGAAAAAAAACGACTGGTTTATTTTTTAACGGGAGATTCGGAAGGTTGTACATTTTCACTGATCTCCTGCTCCTTTTTTCGGGGAATCAGGAGCGAAAGGACAATAGAACCGGCTAATAAAGATAAGATGATAATCAGTGAAAGTTGGGTACTGATCTTGAAATTATCCAAGGAAGCGATGAATGGAGAATTGAGCATTTGCCCAATGTCCTCAAACATATGGAGCATCATCTTAAAACCAATGAACATCAAGACCAATGATAAGCCTTTTTTCAGCAAATAGAATTTATCCAAGATGCCGGATAATAAAAAGAACATTGCCCGCAAACCCATGATGGCGAAGATATTGGAAGTATAAAGGATGAATTCATCCTGCGTAATGGAAAAGACCGCCGGTATCGAGTCAATGGCAAAGATCAAATCGGTGGATTCAATCAAGATGATAACCAAAAATAAGGGAGTAAAGTACAGCACGCCGTTTTGGCGGATATAGAATTTTTCGCCGTGATAGTCCTGCGTGAAGTTGAGGTACTTCCGTGCCAGCTTGATGACCGAGCTGTCATTAACGTTCACATCGTCATCGTCTTTGACGACCAGCATCTTGATACCCGTATAGAGTAGAAAAGCTCCGAAGAAGTATAAAATCCAGTGAAACTGATGGATCAGCGTAGCCCCTAAGAATATGAAGATTCCCCGCATGACCAATGCCCCCAATATCCCCCAAAAGAGAACCTTATGATGGTATTTTTCTTCGACGTGGAAATAGCGTAGGATGATGATAATCACAAAAATATTGTCCACCGAGAGGGCATATTCCGTTACGTATGCCGTAAAATACTGAAAGGCGGCATCCTGTCGGGTGATGACAGGCATTTTCGGTATTTGCGGTGGTTCATAGAAATAATAGATAAAGAACCCAAAAGCAACGGCAATCATCACCCATGATCCGGCTTGTAACAACGCAGAACGGGTAGATAACTTTTTCGGTGTTTTATTCAGGATGCCTAAATCCAAAATGAAAAAGGCAGTCATCAACACCGCAAAAACAACCCATAATACTAAATCTATGTTTATATTCATTTGTGTAGTACGTCAGCCTTTTCTAAATGGTACATGATCTTGCCGACATTTTCCTGTTACGACGGATGATTAAGGCTGAATTATCAGTTCTTACGGCATTTGTGTAAAGACGTTGCAAAAAAAACGATTATTAAGCAAAGTGTCAAACGATACTTTCAACTACAAAACAATCTTATCGTTTTTAATTCAACTACTCCTTGTACTATTACCATTTATTCGGCACGCAAGATAAGCCAATTATTTTACCATATCCGCAGTTTTTCGATGAAAAATTACACCTTCTCCCCTTTACTTCTCCAAACTTTGTAATGGTAGTTGTCTCTGAAAATTCTTTTTTCCACCGGAATTCCACACTTCACAATCCCCCGCCACGTGGATAACGTCCCTAATCATAACTCCTTGCTACAAATCAAGAAGCCCTGTCGTTACTTTGTACTTACAATTTTTCAGCGCATTGTGCCATGACGACCTTTGAATCATTACAGTCCTTAGAAATACGGAATCAACGCATCAGTGCCGGCATCACCCTCACTACGGGAGCTATTGTGGCAGTGGCACTCGCTTTGTGGATGATACCCACCATTCAAAATCCACCCCTTTTAGAAGAACCGAAAGAAGAAATTTTTGAGGTCGTGTCCGGTGGTGGCATGGACTACGGTAATTACACCAACGGTAGTGGAAACGTCAATAACTTCCAAGCACCCAGCGAAACGCCCCGCGATGCGCCTCCCAAAGCGGAACAAGCTGCCCCAAAGGCAACGGCATCCGCGCCGGCAGTGAAAGCTCCGCCCGTACAGGAACAAATGGCTACTACCGACGAACCCGCCGAAGTCTCCGCCCCGCCTCCTGCCCCAAAATCAACGCCAAAACCCGTCAAAAAGGAGGTTTCCGACCCTGCTCCCGTCAAAAAGGAAACCCGATTGGTACGGAAACCGAAGGCAAATGCCAGTAATTCCAATGCTTTATTTTCTAACGGAGGAGGTTCCAATCACGGGGACGGAACGGGCATCGGTAACAGAGGTACGCCCGAATCCAAAATCCTGAATGCCAAAGGGCTTTATTCGTTCGGAACGGGTAGCGGTAATGGCACAGGTGGCGAAGGAGAAGGCGGTTTGAACGGCAGAAGACTCATCTATCAGGTCGCGCCTAAGTATGACGCACAGGAAGAGGGGAGAATCCGCTTCAAAATCACGGTTAACTCCGAAGGAGAAGTGGTCGCCGTAAAAGCCGTCAATTATTCGGGACAGCTAAAACTGAAAAGGGCTGTGGAAGAAAGTTTACGCAAGTGGAAATTCAGCCCCAAAGCCGGCGGTGAAAATCAGGTGATCGTGGTTACGTACACTTTCAAACTTAAATAGATCAATTATTATCAATTTAATCAGGAGTTTTTTTCAAAGGGATAAGGGTGTAACCAACGCGTATACACCCTTTTTAGTATGACATTATTTGGTATTTTTTTTAGCAAAATATTTTCAATTATTAAAATAATACAGCGCATTATTTGTTAAAATTAATACTTTAATTTCATCCATTTCGCCCCTTTTTGGGTCGCAACGCTCCGTTAAGATAGTTTTATTTTTTGGTAAAAATTGCATTTTTTATCTTAAAAAGAATTTAATAAATTAACAATCTTGATTCAGAATAATCGATACATTATCACTGAATTATTAATTCATCATTCTTAATTCGATAGCGGATGTATGAATCATAAAACCGACAACCCAAGCCGATGAACCCGACAGTACAATATACGTTCGATATTCAATAAAAAAGCCCCGCTTCATGGGAAGGGGGCTTGGATATAAGTTGATATGACGTTTAATAGCGCGTCGCTCCGTTATGCAAAAATTATCTGCCCGTAACTTTGGCGGGTTTTGCCGTAGGGACGGCGACGGGTTGAGCCTGTTTCTTTTTCAAGCCGACTTTCATTTTTATCATGCCCAGAAAGTTAAACAAACGCATGAATATGAATGTGGGATCGAACTCAAACCATTTTACGCCGAAATTCGGTTTCAGCGGGAACTTATGATGATTATTTTGGAACAGTTCGCCCATCATCAAAAAGTCAAAGGCTAAGGTGTTCTTGGAATTGTCGTGGTTATCAAAGTTGGTGTAGCCGTGCATATGTCCGAACCAGTTTACAATCGCCCCTTGAATCGGAAGTAGCGCAAAATGAACCGGCAACAACAAAAACCACCAGTAATTGGGGGCAAGCCAGAAATACATTGCTGTATAGACTGCCATCCATAGGACGCGTGATAGCCACGATTCGGCAAACTGCTCTAAACCTTTCCATTCAGGATAACCGCCCAAGAATTGCTCCTCTACCTTAAACTTTTTGTCATAGATAGCGGAATAAACTTGCTTGGTTCGCCACATCATATCCCAAAAGTTTTTGGAGGCAACGGGTGAATGGGGGTCTTTATCCGTATCGCTGTACGTATGATGCATCCGGTGGAGGATGGCATAAGTACGTGGATTGAGGAAAGAAGCTCCCTGCGTAATGTAGGCACATAGGAAGAAGAAGCGTTCCCAAAATTTGGTCAGCTTAAACATCCGGTGGGCAGAGTAACGGTGGTGGAAAAACGTCTGAAAAAAGAGGGAGACGTACCAATGAATAATCAAAAATAATGGTATTGCCATGAAGGTGTTATATATATGAGGGTAAAAAAGTTTTTGTGTTTATTGGTTTAGGATTGAGTTTCTTCAGGGCAGTTAAAGTTAATCAATAACGAGGCAAGTGATTGCTTGACTGAACAAAGATAATAAACGAACGTTCGTTAGGTAAGGATTTGCTGATTATTTAACATTTATTTGCCGATTGCGTCAATAAAATCTTCCTCCGAAACGGTCGTGTATCCTTCGGGAATGCGGAAGGATTGGTCTTCTACCTTTTCGCTCGAAACTTGATGGGCAGTTACTTTAACGCGCATTCCTTCTTCGTCTTCCTCTTCATATTCCATCAGGAAACCCTTTATAGTTGGGAAATCTTGATTGTTAGCGGCGGGAAGGTCGCCCGTATACCATACGGTTGCTTCATGTTTCTGTCCCTCCATTTGATAGTTCACCAATGCTTTGGTACATTTGTAACCGGCAATGGTGCGTGTTTCCGACGTTTCACGGACGGACATGGATTGGAGTAAGGTATCGTTTTGCGCCTGAACGTCTTTGCCTTTTTGTTCTAAAGCTACTTTTTGTCCGGGTAAATCAAGGAGCGTGGTCATATCACCCGTGCTTGCATTGGTGATAATCACCAGCTTACCCATCTCTAAAGAAGTGATTTCGGTACGATTTTTACGATCCTTAAAATAAAGGGTGAAGGATTGGGGGAGCATCTTTTTTAATTCAGGATTCTCCTTGACTTCATCGGAATACGTTAAATATTCCATTTTGAATTGTACTTTGCCTTCCGTTAAGGTTTGCGCCATACCGGAGGACAACAAGGCAACCGCCCCTAAGCATCCTATTAATACCTGTATTAGTAATCGGATCATCACGAAATAGCCGTAAGAACTTTCAAAGTTAAGTAAAAAGTCCATTCGCAGACCTTTCTCGATTCAAAAAGTTCCCCAAAAATCAATAATTGTTTAATCGCTACGTGCCGAATGATGATTTTTGCGTGCTAAGGATTAAAATTTCATTCTTTTGTACTGCCATGATGGACTTATTACAATTAGCCCCAAGCAACGCCTTCTATATCGTAGACCAAACCGTTTTCGACCTGCACCGAACGAGTATCTTGGCATCCCTGCCCCATGAGTGGACTTTTCTGTTCCCTTCGGGCGAAAAAAATAAAAATCTGAACACCGTTTGCGCTGTCTGGGACTTCCTGACCGAACTTCAAGCCGACCGCTCTTGTGAAGGTTTCATCATTGGTGGCGGCGTTACGACGGATGCGGGCGCGTTTGCTTGCGCAACTTATAAACGGGGATTAAAATTTCACCTGATCCCTACGACCTTATTAGCGATGGTGGATGCAACCATCGGAGGCAAGACGGGTTTTAATTACCGGCACATTAAAAACAATATCGGTTTATTTGTTCAACCGGAAAGTATTATCGTTCATCGCCCGTTTTTGGATACTTTGCCGGAACGAATGCTTCGCTCGGGTTGGGCGGAAATGCTGAAACACGGGTTGGTGTATGACCGCGATCACTGGCAGATGCTCCAACAAACGGATTTTCATCAGGTTTCGGAAGGCATGATCCAGCGTTCCATGCAGATTAAGGAAAGTATCGTCAGCCAAGACCCCACCGAAAAGGGCATCCGCAAGATACTGAACTTTGGTCATACCATCGGACATGCGGTAGAAAGTATGCTCTTGGAAAGCGAAACCGAATGGTTACACGGCGAAGCGGTAGCCTTGGGAATGATTGCAGAGACGGCTTTGGCAGTGGAAGCGGGCATTGCCTCCCCTACCCTTTTGGATGAAATTTCTGCAACAATAACCCAAGCCGGTTTTCCGATGCAATTACCTTTTTGGGATGAAAAGGCGTTTATCGGTTTTTTGCTTCAAGACAAAAAGAATCAATCGGGGCGTGTTTCCATGAGTGTTAGCGCGGATGTTAGTCAGCCTGTTTTGGATTTTCAGCCCGAAATTTCAGCCGTACTCAAGGTCATGGAGCGTTTTTCTTGACCAATAGGGCGGTATCTTTTTTCATCACGATGGGATACCGGCAGGCTTTGGGATTCATCAACCAGCGTGCGATGGTGTCCGCCCACACCCGCGACGATGCCCATGTAGGGTGCGCGCCATCCCTTGCCCGCTCAAATTTGAGGTCTTTAGAGATAAAATAGCGTTTTTCACCCACGTTGGACAGGATTAATTCATTGATGCCTGTATCTTTCTTCCAATTCGGTGGACCGATCCAGACTAACTTACGCTTGCCGGCTTGTTTCAGTATTTTTTTGACGCAGGAATCGCGCTTTTCGATACCCCGAATAAAAAGTTCATTAGAGCCTAATGCTAAGATAATATAATCGGGATCATATTTATCAATAAGACCGGACAGCGTATCCGACTTGGAAAAAGAAAGCGTAGTGGAGCTATACACAGGAATACCCGTAAAATGATGCCCGTTTCGTTTACAATATTTGATAAAAGGGAACATCAACCCCTCCACCATCGAATCACCCGTTAGCAGGATGCGATGTTTGGCAGTATCTACAACGGGTAAGGCGGGTATCGTATCCTTTTTGACGGCAATTGATTTTTTTACCTTCGGACGCTGATTCAAATATGCCAGCATACCGGACGGCGTAATCGTTGTTGATTGGGGAAAGAATGCTTCCCAACACGTCAGTAATAGCAGAATACTAATAAGAATAAAGATAATTTCGTACAGCGGGGACTTCATCCGTGGCTACCTTTGCTCCAAAAGAGTCGCTATTTACGAAAAATGACCGTCGGAATGGCTATTTCAAAGAGCAATTTTACTCCATCCCTTGGGTTGGTTCATATTGTCGGAGGGCTTCCGAGTGGTTGTAATCGTATATTTTGTCCCGAGCCAAGTTGGGATTTTTTTTGAGCTTGATGGTAAATTAAATACAGAATATCTTGTACCTCTTGAGTTTCTACGATGGTATTCAATGTTTTTCTGAATTCTTGTTCATTATTCGCGTCAAATTCAATCGGATTATTGTTATTCATTAAAAAAACAAAACACTTTACCGGATAAAAAAAACCATTGGGTTCATTTTTCTCTAAATAAAGCATTGGGTAAGAATAATTAAATCCTTCACCGTAATAAATATTAAAAAATATCTTGTATTGATTCATTAGGCTATCCGTAGGTGAGAAAGTTATTGAAGTGGACATTAATCCATGAGAAGTGGAAATTATTTCGTTCCCTAATTCTTTCAACACTTCTACGGGAGGCTGATCTAATCTAATTAGAGTGCTGGTTTGGTAATTTGGGTCACTGAATCTCATAATAGCCGATGAAATTTATTCCAGCAAAGTTAACTACTCTAATGCAAATCGCAAAGGTAAATGATCTGAATATTGTTCAACATTCATTTTGCCGGTTTTTGAATCATAGAATATATGATTTTTCATTCTATCGATCAATTTGAACTCCTTACGTTGAAAGCTATTGATCGCCAAGTAGGAAAGAATTATTTGGTCAAACATCTGCCATGGTTGGTGATTTAAGTTGTTATAAATATTTTCATGATCGAAATAATGTGAAGCAGGGGGAGCAAAATTATTTTTTTGCTGAAAAAAATCTCCAAACAAAGCCCAAGTAGGGTTATAATTCCAATACAATTCAGACGAAGCCACAACATATTGTTCCATTGGCACAACATGATAGAGGGTTTGTTTCAATTCTAATTTTGTTTGTAAAGCGGTTAACCGATTAGGTGTTGTTCGCATCATGCTCACATCCAATAATTTGTCATCATAAGGGTGGATATTAAAATCACCTATGGCGACTATTGCGGATTTTTTTTGATGGTCTTTGATATAGGTATGGATGTGAAATAAATCTTTGTCAATTCTTTTAGCTTGTGTATAATTATTGATTCCTGCTTTACTTTTGAGATGTACGAGAAAGAATACCCATTCTTGATCCTCCTTTTTAACTAAAAGCTGGTCTGTGAATTCTAATACCGTTTCATTAAGTGTAAGTCTATTAACCGTAATTCTCTGCTGTGAAGAGAAAATCGTTAAAATCCTGTTATGGTGAGGATGAAAAAGAGAATAACCTTGAGGAAGTTCCCAACTGTTTAATAACTGATTTATGTTAAAATCTGCGAGAAACATAACATCTAATTTCCATTGCTTGAGCATGGTTTCAATAGCAGAACGAATATTAGAGTAATTCCCAGACTCTTTACTGATATTCCAAAATACTGCCTTCAACATAAGAATATATTTGTTGTGATATGATGTGTAAAAAACTACTCCACTCCCTGTGCGGGTTCATACTGGCGGAGGGCTTCCGATTTGTGGCGGATGATGTAGAGCGGGCGATCTTTGATATTGTCATTGATGCGGGCGATGTATTCCCCCAAAATGCCAATACCGATCAGCTGGATACCGCCCAGAAAGAGAACCGTTATCATCGTGGATGACCAACCCAACTGAACCGTTATATCAAAACTCCTGCCGAAGACCCGCACGAAGATCACCCACAAGATCATCAGAAATGCCAACCCGCTCGATAAAAAGCCCAATAACGACACTAATTTCAAAGGAACAGTTGAAAAACCGGTGATCCCATCTATCGCAAAGCGGAGCATCTTTCGGAAGGGATATTTCGTTTCTCCGGCGAAACGGGCATCCCGTTCATATTCTACAAAGGTCTGCCGGAAGCCGATCCAACTGATCTGCCCCCGTAAGAACTTATGTTTTTCGGGCATCTGACGGAGTACCCGCACGATGGACTGGCTCATGATCCGAAAATCGCCTGTATCCAATGGAATATCAATCGTAGCCCAGCGGTTCAGTATCCGGTAAAAGAGTTTCGCCGTAAAGAGTTTGAACCACGATTCGCCTTTGCGTTTTTTGCGCTTGGCATAAACGACTTCAAACCCCGATTGTAAGAGTTTATACATATCGGCGATGAGTTCGGGGGGGTCTTGCAGGTCGGCATCAATAATTACCACCGCATTCCCAAAAGCATGATCCAAACCCGCCGACACCGCAACCTGATGCCCAAAATTCCTTGAAAAATCAATGTATCGGACTTTTTTGTCTTTTTCGGCTAAGGTCATCACCTTGAGTAAGGTCTTGTCCCGACTGCCGTCATTCACGAATAAGAGTTCATAATCGGTGGTGATGGCGGAAAGGACTTGCGTCATGCGGGCGTAGAGCGCGTCCACATTGTCTTCTTCGTTGTAAACGGGGATGATGACCGAAATATCCATGCCTAAATGACCACATTAACGATTTTACCCTGAACGACGATGACTTTCTTAATCGGCTTTTCTCCAAGATATTTTTGTACCGCTTCGGAAGCCAAGACTTGTTTTTCTACCTCTGTCGGTTCACAATCTAAGGGGAAACTAATCTTGAGGCGTGTTTTTCCGTTAATCGAGATGGGGTATTCAAAGGTGCTTTCCACCAGAAATTCCTCTTTCCATTGCGGGAAAGATGCCTGTAAGATCGAACCTTCATTCCCTAAACGTTCCCATAATTCCTCCGTAATATGGGGAGCAAAGGGACATAAAACGATCAACAAAGGCTCTAAAATAGTACGCTTCCGGCATTTCAGACGGGAAAGTTCGTTCAGGCAGATCATAAATTGCGCCACCGTCGTGTTGAACGATAGGCGTTCGATATCTTCCTCCGTTTTCTTGATCGTCTGGTGGAGTATTTTCAGTTCTTCGGGGGTTGGGGATTCATCGGTAACGAGCAGTTCGTCATTTTCACCGATGTAGAAGTTATAAAACTTTCTCAGGAAGTTAAATACGCCCGTGATGCCCTTCGTACTCCAGGGTTTGGACTGCTCTATTGGACCTAAAAACATCTCGTACATGCGGAAGGCATCCACGCCGTATTGCGCGCACACATCATCAGGATTAACGACGTTGTGGAGGGATTTCGACATCTTCTCCACTTCAACATCACAGATGAATTTGCCTTCACTATTTAGGATAAATTCGGCATCTGAATAATCTTTCATCCATTCCTTGAAGCCAATGATGTCTAAAGTATCATCTTCTACCAAACGAACGTCCGCATGTATCGGTATATAACGATCTTCATTTTCGGACAAAGGCATCGTTTCAAACACATCCGCGTCTTTCCGCTTATAGATAATACTGCTCCGCCCCAAGATCATCCCTTGATTGATGAGCTTTTTGAAGGGTTCTTGCACGGAAACGTAGCCTTTATCGAATAAAAATTTCGTCCAGAAGCGGGCATACAATAAGTGTCCTACCGCATGTTCCGAACCACCCATATACAGGTCAACGGGCATCCAGTATTTCTCTAAATCCGTATTGACAAATTGAGTGGGATTATTCGGGTCTAAATAACGGAAGAAATACCAGCTTGATCCCGCCCAGCCCGGCATCGTGTCCGTCTCTCGGCGCGAACCATCGGGCAAGTTGACCCATTCATCTATCGCGGCGAGGGGGGACTCTCCTGTACCCGTTGTTTTGTAACTTTGCACATTGGGAAGCGATACAGGTAAGTCTTTTTCGGCAACACCTCGCGCGATACCATCTTTCCAAACGATGGGGAAGGGTTCGCCCCAGTATCTTTGGCGGGAAAAAGTAACGTCGCGTAATTTATAATTCGTTTGTGCCGAACCAATCCCACGATCTACGACGGCTTGAATGGCGGTGCGGATGGCATCCTTCACTTCCAAACCGTTCAAAAATTCGGAATTAGCCATCTTACCTTCTTTAGCGGGAAAGGCGTTAGCAGAAACGTCTGCCCCTTCGATCAGGGATTGAATCGGCAAATCAAACGTTTTAGCAAAGAGGTAGTCGCGTTCGTCGTGAGCGGGGACAGCCATAATCGCTCCTGTACCGTAACCGATCAGCACATAATCAGCAATCCAAATCGGAATTTTCGTTCGGGTAAAGGGATTCTGCGCGTAACTTCCCGTAAAAACGCCCGTTGCTTTCTTGCTTTCGGACTGCCGGTCGCGTTCGGAGCGAGACATTGCGGCTGTAACGTACTCATGCACCGTTTGGCGTTGCGCTGATGTGGTCAATTCCCCGACTAAGTGATGTTCCGGCGCGATGACCATAAAGGTACTGCCGAAGATGGTATCAGGTCGGGTCGTAAATATCTCTAACTTTTTATCCGAATCGGCAACGGGGAAAAATATCTTAGCTCCTTCCGATTTTCCGATCCAGTTTTTCTGCATTTCCACAAGGGACGGATTCCATTCCACCGTTTCCAATCCTTTTAACAGGCGTTCGGCATAGGCAGTGATCCGTAATTGCCATTGACGCATCAGCCGACGTTCGACGGGATAGCCTCCGCGTTCGGAAAGACCGTCTTTGACCTCTTCGTTAGCCAATACCGTACCGAGGGCTTCACACCAATTTACATAGGTATAGGCGGTGTAAGCCAATCGGTATTCCATCAAGATGTTTTCCTGAACAAGGGTTTCTAAGCCGTTCCATTCGTCCGCCGTGAAGTTCCCCACATGGGAAGTAGCGGCACGAAGTCCCTGATTACCGTTTTGTTGAAAGAAAGAAACGAGTTCTTCGATGGGTTCGGCGCGGTCGGTTGCTTGATTATACCACGAATTAAAGAGTTGGAGGAAAATCCACTGCGTCCATTTGTAGTATTCGGGGTCAGAGGTGCGAATTTCTCGTTCGGGGTCATAACCTAAGCCCAGCATTTCGATCTGCTCTTTGTAACGTTGGATATTTTTATCGGTCGTAACGGCGGGATGCGTACCCGTGAGGATGGCGTATTGCTCCGCCGGTAAGCCGAAGGAATCAAAACCCATCGGTCGGAGGACGTTAAAGCCTTTGAGTCGTTTGTATTGAGCAAGGATACCCGTTGATATGTAGCCTAACGGATGCCCGACGTGTAGTCCCGCTCCCGAAGGATAGGGAAACATATCCAAGATGTAATATTTGGGTTTCGTCGTTTCGTTCGTCGTATGGAAGATGTTATGCTCTTTCCAGAATTGTTGCCACCGCTTTTCGATGCGGAGAAAGTCGTATTGCGCCATAAATTAGTTCCGCAAAATTACGATAAAAAACTGCACGCTTTGCCGAAATCTTTTGCGCAAAAGGGAAAGTGTCGGGAACTCACAAGTACTGGTACAGGTAACTATTCGGATACCGTGCTACTAAAATTAAACGTCGGCAAGATTAGCGGAGGGAAGCCCGATAATAAGGTAATTTGAGTGATATACGCCCGAAAATATGGAAAGGCGATGGCAGCCGCGTTGGTTTTGAATATTTTTTCGGGGTCAACTTCTTGATTAAGATCGAAGTCGGTTTCAAAAAGGCAATCATAATCGGCTTTTAAGCTCATCCCCGCTTCTGAATGATAGGCATTGATCCGAAATCGAACCGTGGTTAGGTTGGTATTCGTAGCATCCCGCAGTATAAAAAGGTCAAGCCCTAAACGATTTTTATCTTCAGGGCTTGGATGTATGTTTTTTTCTAAAGTCAAAGAGGAACAGCCGAAAGACTTTAAAGTAATGAGTTTTTGATCTTTCATTACAACAAACTAAGCGGCAATTAATTGAGAATTACTTTGTAGGTCAGATATATCTGAAGAATTTTGCCCACATGAACCAAAAGTTTTCCCAAATTCTGGTTGATAGGGTGCAAAGATAGGTTCGGTATTCAAATCTAAGGATGAAACTGGTTGTTTTTTAAGATGGTCAAATGCACCTTGTTCGTCCATAAAGTCGAATAACTCGTCAGGTGTGAACTGGTCTAATAATGCTTGAGCAAAAGCAGTGAATTCTTCCGGTGTCATGATTAATCCCTTTCTTATCCAAGTTTTTTAATAGTTGTCTGAATACTTAGCTAGAGGAAATAAATTCTATTTGATCGTGCAAGATACAATAGTTATACCAAACAGACAATACGGTGCAGTTATTTAGTCTGCGGTTTACTCTTTTATAACCTCGCATATCCTCTTTAGTATTAAACGTCAGTTTGAAACAATAGTTACATTTGACTGCTTTATATGGCAAAGAATTACCACTAAATAAAATACCTCCTTCTTTAGCTTGTTGTAGTGTCTCTTTAGTTAATTGACCAACTCTTATAAAATTCATATAGAATCCTTCTACATCAGATAGGATTGCTTGAATTTCACTTCTATCAGTAATACCTAACTCGGATTGAAACTGATCAGTATGGATCAGTTTGGAGACGAATTTTTCAATTGCTGTATTAAAAGCCGTAAGCATCTTATCATCCGTCAAATCCCAGATATAATTTTCTTCTAAGTTAATGGGTACTTTGAGTGCTAACCAATCGGCGGTATCTTTACAATGTAATTTTGCCCATTGAAGTGAATGGTCTCTAGGATCACCGATCCCATCCGTAAAAAAGTAAACACCGTCTCCCAACCATTGACGCATTCCTGTGCTAATATTAAAATTAGCTGATTTAATTTTCTCGCCTGCTTCCTTGGTCGTTCCGTGCCAACCCATAATTTGATTTTTCATACAATCTTGCTTTTGAAGACAAAGATAAAATGAATCCTCAAAAATAAAAACAGGATACATTTCCTACAACATACCAAACCGCTTCCGTACCACCCACTCGATACTCAAGAGGGTGAGGGCTAAAATCAGCGGCCACAGGAATCGGTGCATGGCTTGGGTGGACTTTTTCAGTTCTACCAACGGCTTAACGGTCGGCTTTCGGATGATGGCATCGCCGAGCGTGAGTAGGTCTTTAGCGAAAACAAACTGTCCGTCCGTGCGGAGGGCTAACTGTTGCATCGTCGTCGCGTCGGCACGGAGGTTCACAAACTCAATCGCCGAACGTCCCACCGAGAATTGCCCTGCATCGCCACCGAGATTCTGCCCGTTTTTAGTGCCGGAAGCCGTATAGCTATACGTCCCCTCCTCAAAGTTGGATAATTCTAAGGAATAAGCACCCGCTTGGGCTTCTTTCAGCGTGTAATCGAATTTTTTGCCCTGCGGGTCAGTAACTTGGAGTTTGATTTCCGCACCGGAGATCGGTTTATAGGAATCATCAAAGGCTTGTCCCTTAAAGATGATGCGTTCGTCCCCCGTATATAGGTTTTTGGATGGAAAGACGCGGAAACGCCGATTATCCGATTTGGTCGTCAGCCATTGGATCAAATTATACGTCCATTCATCGAAAAGGTCGAAATTCTCAAAGGTTAAATAATTATGACTGCGGAGTCTCCAGAAATTTTCGCCGACCCAAACCATATTCTTCATGCCATTACTTTCTTGCAAACCGAAAATCGGATAATCTAAGGCAATGCCCTTGATTTTGGCTTTGGCGAAGACTTCCGTGCCGGGTTTGGCGCGCCATTCGGAGTCGTTCCGCTGGAGGGGCGGAGCTGAATTGATCCATTCCCGAAATTTCGCTTCGTCATCAAAGCGGTAGGTGGAGTGATTCTTATACGATGCCTGCAAATTAATAAACGCATCGGAGGCAGTAGTGGAGGTACGTTCCGCTGTAATGCCCATAAAATCCTTCTGGCGGGGATGAATATTCATCCGTAAACCCGAACCGACAAAGTGCATGATCGGTACTTTGCGTCGGTCGCATTCAGCGTAAATTTTATCTAAAATCGGGCGGTCATTGACGCTGGCGGGGAAATTTTGGAAAATAAATATATCCGCCTGTGAAAAATCAGCCGAAACAGGGTTATTTTCGTAAAATTCGCTCTCACTTTTACGGATGTAAGGCGTTACAAGGTAGCGATTATCCTTCAAGAGCGTCTTTTTCAGTGCGCCCACGTCGGGATGGGGACCACCGGCAAACAAGGCCACCTTCAGCCTTGTTTCCAATACACGGATAAAAATATACTGGTGATTATTTTGGTATGAAATTTCATTTGGAATTTGATTGAGGTGAATTTCGTACTGCTGGATACCCACCTGATCTAATTTTACGTTAAAATTCACCTTTGCCGTTGGATTGCCCGGCGAAAGGGTAATGTTTTGCGTGGCAATCGTTTTACCGCGCTGAGCTAAGGTAACGCTCACATTTTCAGCAGTAATCCCTTGCCCCCGAACGTTCACCTGAATGGGTGATTCGGTATTCAGGTATGAGATTTCGTTGTATAGAACGGACTCTATAATCAGGTCGCGGGCGCGGGTCGTATCACCGATCAGGGCGGTAAAAATGGGGACTTTGATCTGTTCGGTCAAGTTGATAGGGTTTTTTCCTTCGGTGGAAATACCGTCGGATGCCACGATAATCGCCGCTAAATTCTGGTTGGCGTACTGCTCAGTGATTTGCTCCAAAGCTGCGGCAAGGTCCGACCCCGACTTCTTATAGTCCACAGAATCAATGCTTTTCAGGCGTTTTACGTCCCCTGCTCCGAAGACGAAGGGCTGTACCCGGATGTCCGCCCCTTCCAGTTTAGCGGAAAGTTGGTTGAAAATTTGGGGGTATTGCTTTTTCAGCCACGCGGAATCCTTCTGGGCAGTCATACTTTCCGTCCCGTCTTGCAGAACAACGACGATAGGCGGATTCTTCTCTTCGGTGATCGCCGTCCAGAGTGGCTCCAAAAACAGTAAGAGTATCACAAAGATCGTGATAAATCGGAGGGCATTTAAGCCCCACCGGAGGGCATTGGGGATCGCAATCTTCACGTTGCGGTACATCCAATAGGACAGACCTCCCGCCAGTGCCAAACACAATAAAATATATAACGGAGAATACGTAAAGTCTAAGGAGACCATCTATACCAAGTTCAGCTAAAACGCTTTTCGTCAATTTTGAACCGCAATATCCGCCAAAATGGTGCAAATGCGTTCAAACAAAAGCAAAAGAGTCGCAATTTAAGATAAAATACGGGGATGAGGCGTACAGGAGCAGAATTCTTACCCCAAATGAACTTCCAATCAGCACGAGTCCCCTGCTTTTTCGATAGCACTCACAAATGAATATTTATTGCACTACATTACTCGGGGGTAAATAATTATTCTGATTAAATATTATTTTGAAAATAAATCATTAGCTTTGTCGCGTAATTGAATGACCATGACCCGTACCGACTGGTGGGCAATTTGTGAAACGAATGCCTTTACGCCCCGTACCCTCTGCTTGATTGCCGATTTATTCGCGGACATTCCGATTCAATCCGCCCAAGAACTGATTGATTTAACGATTCCCCACGCCCTTTACCGTTCCGCTTTGACGAAAGATGCCGTCTACGAAGCCTACGAACGCGCCTCCCGACAGCTTTTTGACTGTGAAAAGCAGGGTATTCAAACGCTGGCGATCACTGATGCTGACTTTCCCGCCCGCTTAAAGGCTATTCCTGACCCGCCGCTACGCTTGTATATTCGGGGGAACATAGATTTATTACATACGACTAACGGTGTTGCACTCATCGGCACACGTAAACCCACCGATCATGGGCAGGAACTCGCTTACCAATACGGGCAAGCATTGGCACAAGCCCAAAAAGTCGTCGTCAGTGGGTTAGCTCTGGGATGCGATACGGGTGGGCATCAAGGCTGTCTGGAAGTCAAAAACGGTAGGACGGTCGCCTTTTTGCCCGGCAGTGTAGTCCATATTTATCCCGCAGAAAATAGAAATTTAGCAGAAAACATATTAGCATCCGACGGGGTATTGGTCTCCGAATATCCGCCGGATACGTCGGGATTATTACCCGTACATCATTTCATAGATAGAGATCGTTTACAGGCGGGCTTAGCGCAGGCAATCTTGGTTATAGAAACGGATGTAAAGGGTGGTTCGATGCACACAGTACGCTTCGCTGAAAAGCAGGGTAATCGCCCCATCGCCGTAGCGGATAGCCATCCCGACCACCTGCGCCATGAAAAACAGGTCAGCGGTAATAGATTGCTCCTGCGCCACAACCGCGCCACCCCCATTTATAATGATAAAGACCTGAAAAAGTGGCTCAAGACCATCCCCCAATTCAAAAGTAGTAAGCAGGGGAAGTTGTATGTTTTGTAAAAAAACTATTTATGCGAAATTATTTAATATTGAAAATATTATATCTTTCTGATAGATTTACTTTTTTGATGTCTTGCTTTCAATCTCTCGGAATAGGCAATATCCGATGCTCCTTTATCATCAATTCCCATTTTCTTTTTTGTGATCCCGCGATTATAGTACGCCCTTTCATTTTGCGGGTTAAGCCGAATGGTGTGATCAAAGTCCGCTAATGCTTCTTGGTATAAGCCTAATCTGGCTTTGGCAATACCTCTATGAGCAAAGGTTTTGAAATCATTAGGATTTAATTGGATGGCTTGGTTAAAATCAACTATTGCTTCCTCCAGAAGACCTAACATCATTTTCTCGGAGCCTCTGTTAAAGTAGGCTTCTTCATAAGCAGGGTTAACCGAAATGGCTTGGTCAAAATCCGCTAAAGCTTCTTCACTTTGCCCTAATGCCGATTTCAAATTACCGCGACTATTGTAGGCATAATCATAATTCGGGTCGAGTTGAATCGCATGATTATAGTCCGCCATTGCTTCGTTATGCTTTCCTAATTTACTGTGGACTAAGCCGCGATTATTGTAAGCATAAGGGTCGGTCGGAGCATATTGAATGGCAAGGCTGTAATCGTCAATAGCTTCTTGCAAAAGTCCAAGGTCTTCTTTTGCCAAGCCCCTATTAAGATACGCATATGAATACTCGGGTTTTAATTTTATAGCATGGTTATAATCGTATATCGCTTCATGGAAATTTCTTAATTCCCATTGAGCTAATCCCCGAATATTGTAATAGATTTCGTTGCTGTTATTTAATTGAATTGCCTTAGTAAAATCGTCAATAGCTTCCGCCAAATTCTTGAGATTATATTTTGCCAACCCGCGCTTGTAATAAAGGTCAGCGTCTGACGGATTGGCATCTATCAGCGTAGTATATTCTGTAATTTGGCTGTTTAATTGTTCGGCGTTAGTCATTTTTATGATTTTATTTATTAATAACTATCCCCAAGAATCAAATAGAATAAAATTCTTGGGGACAGCTATGGATTTATTTCTTACTAAAACAGCGATACTTGGTTTTCATCCTCGGGATTATCGTTCGCGGGCGTTTCAGCAGAAGGATTAGCGTTCTCCTCATCGTCTTTTTCCGCTAACTTAGCCACGGCGGCGATTCGGTCATTCTCCCGAATCTTGATTAATCGCACGCCCTGCGTATTCCGTCCCGCGATGCGAATATCTTTCACTGCAAAGCGGATGGCGATACCTTCCTGCGTGATAATCATCAGGTCGTCCGATTCTTCCACGATGCTTACAGCTACGAGTTGCCCCGTTTTGTCGGTGAGGTTCATGGTGCGCACGCCCTTCGTACCCCGCGCGTGGGGCGTATATTCTTTCACCCGACTGCGTTTACCGAAGCCTTTTTCGGAAAGCACCATCACTTGGGCATCCTGATTTTCCTCCAAGATGAGCATACCAATCACTTGATCGCCCGCCCCGAGTTTGATGCCGATCACGCCCGTAGCCCCGCGTCCCATCTCGCGGAGTTCTTCGCCGATGTTGAAACGGTTGGTTAAGCCCGAACGAGTCGCCAAGAAGGCATCACTGCTATCGGTAGCCAAGCCCACGCTGACGAGTTCGTCGCCCTCTTTGATGTTGATGGCGATGATGCCTCCCGCACGCGGATTACTGAACGCATCCAAAGGAGAACGCTTAATAATGCCGTTACGGGTACACATCACGATGGAATGGTTCTCCAAAAATTCACCGGCGGAGAGCGTTTCTACTTTAATGTAGCCTAAAACCTTATCGTCGGAGGGGATTTGGATCAAATTCTGGATGGCTCTGCCTTTGGTGGCTTTACCGGACTCGGGAATTTCGTAGGTCTTCAACCAATAACATTTCCCTTTCTCGGTAAAGAGCAGAATATAATTGTGCGTTTTGGCGGAAAAGAGGTGTTCTACAAAGTCTTCTTCTTTCGTACCGGCACCTTTTTGTCCGACCCCGCCGCGTCCCTGCCGTTTGTATTCGGTGAGGACTGTCCGTTTGATGTAGCCCGCGTGGGAAATGGTGATGATGACCTCCTCATTAGCGATGATGTCCTCGATGGTGATGTCCTCCGCCGAATAGACGATTTGAGTGCGTCGGTTATCGCCGAATTTGTCGCTGATCTTTTGGAGTTCCTCTTTGATGATGCTCATGCGGAGTTCCTCGCTACTCAGGATGCGCTCGTAATATTCGATCTCGGCTAAGACTTTTTGGTATTCCGCACGGATTTTCTCGATTTCCAGACCCGTCAAGCGTTGCAGGCGCATATCCAAGATGGCTTTTGCCTGTATCTCCGACAAGCCGAAGTTGGACATCAAGCCTTCTCGTGCAACTTCCACATTGGAAGATGAACGGATTAATTGAATCACCGCATCTAAATTGTCTAAGGCGATGATTAAACCCTCTAAGATGTGGGCGCGTTCCTTTGCCTGACGCAGGTCATACTGGGTGCGCCGAACGACGATCTCGTGGCGGTGATCCACATAGTAGCGGATCAAATCCTTGAGGTTCAGCCGTTGCGGGCGACCTTTCACCAACGCAATGTTATTGACGTTGAAGCTGACCTGTAACTGCGTTTGTTTGTATAAATTATTGAGGATGACGTTGGCGTTGGCATCTTTTTTCAATTCGATGACGATGCGCACGCCGTCGCGGTCGGATTCATCGCGGGGAATGTCCGCCAAGCCGTCCAATTTATTATTCCGCCGGAGTTCATCTATCGTCTTAACCAAGTTGGCTTTATTTACTTGGTAGGGAACTTCGGTGATGATGATGCGGTCTTTACCCCCTTTGGTACTTTCGATGTGGGTTACTGCGCGGAGGATAATCTTCCCTTTTCCCGTATTAAAAGCATCCTTCACGCCTTCATATCCATAGATGATGCCACCCGTTGGGAAGTCGGGGGCTTTGATATGCTTGCGGAGTTCTTCTATGGTAATGTTGTTGTTATCAATATAGGCGATGATGCCCGCAATACACTCCCGCAGGTTGTGGGGAGCCATATTGGTTGCCATACCGACGGCGATACCGCTTGCTCCGTTCACCAACAGGTTGGGGAAGGCGGAGGGCATGACGCTCGGCTCGGTCAGCGAATCATCGAAATTAGGCGTAAAGTCAACGGTTTCCTTGTTGATGTCCACCATCATCTGCTCGGCGATAGCGGTCAGGCGGGCTTCGGTATAACGCATGGCGGCGGGATTATCCCCATCCATCGAGCCGAAGTTACCCTGCCCGTCCACCAAGGTATAGCGGAGCGACCACCACTGCGCCATCCGAACCATCGTGTCATAGACCGAAGCATCGCCGTGGGGGTGATATTTACCTAAAACTTCACCGACCACACGGGCGGACTTTTTATGGGGACGGTTGGACACCAAGCCCAAATCACTCATCCCGTACAGGACTCTTCGGTGAACGGGCTTGAGACCGTCCCGAACGTCCGGTAAAGCACGCGAAACAATGACCGACATAGAGTAGTCAATGTACGCGGTACGCATTTCGTCCTCTATTGGGCGGACGACGACCCTTTCTTCCGTTTCAAACATAGCGAAATGTGGGTCAAAAGTACGAAAAATGTCTTAGCTTAAAAAAGGAATGATGACCGAACTTAGCGGCTGGTCAAATAACTGATTTTCTTGTAGAAAACATTGTCGTAACTTCATCCGCCGCTTTTGAAGAAGGGGCGACCAAGCGCAATAAACCTTGATAATCAATAAAAAAGCCCCTCTCCGCACGGAGAGGGGAGGGTAGAAGTTAAAACTCCCAATAATAGTTACCGCACTTTTCAATTTTGAGCGTGGTATT
>Ga0209573_1000768_pt1 | contig 59533 bp, 51 predicted proteins | sample TNRBio252014_DNA_FD_185870 | JGI IMG/M metagenome (GOLD analysis project Ga0209573, IMG submission 185870) | Wastewater treatment Type I Accumulibacter community from EBPR Bioreactor in Madison, WI, USA - TNR Reactor_6/25/2014_ DNA (SPAdes)... | ecosystem: Engineered > Bioreactor > EBPR >...
TGGACGGTCGGCCCCAGGTCAAGAATCTCCAGCAAATTCTCGAAGAATGGTTGCGCTACCGGGTGATCACCGTGCGGCGGCGGCTGGAATTTCGCCTGAGTCAGGTTGAGCAACGCCTGCATATTCTCGATGGCCTGCTCATCGCCTATCTCAATCTGGATGAAGTCATCCGCATTCTGCGCACCGAGGAAAAACCCAAACCGGTGCTGATCGCCCGCTTCCATCTGTCTGATATTCAGGCCGAGGCGATTTTGGAAACCAAATTGCGGCATTTGGCCCGACTCGAAGAGATGAAACTGCGTGGCGAGCAGGAGCAGTTACGCAAAGAGCAGGAGCAGTTGCAGCAGTTACTCCGTTCCGAACAGCGGTTGAAAACGCTCATTCGCAAGGAAATCCAGGAGGACGCCAAGCGCTATGCCGATCCCCGCCGTTGTCCCCTGGTGGAGCGGCGACCCGCGCAGGCGCTGGATGAGGCGAGTCTGACGCCGAGCGAGCCCATGGTGGTGGTATTGTCGCAAAAGGGTTGGGTCCGGGCCGCAAAAGGTCGCGAAATCGATGCCTCGGCGCTCAGCTACAGGTCCGGCGACAGTTTCCTGGCCCAGGCGCAAGGCCGCAGCAATCAATCCGCTATTTTTCTGGATACGACCGGACGCGCCTACACCCTGCCGGTGGCGAATCTGGCTTCAGCACGGGGTTACGGCGAACCGCTGACTGGCAAGCTCAGTCCCCCGGATGGCGCCCATTTTATCCATGTATTGATGGGCAATCCCGAAGACCTCTATCTCCTGGCCACCGACGCGGGCTATGGCTTCATCTGCGCTTTTGATGATTTGCTGAGCCGCAACAAAGCCGGCAAACTGGTGTTGACCGTTCCCGAAGGGGCGGAAATTTTGCCGCTGTTACCGATCACCAATCCAGAAACCGACCGGTTGGCGGCAGTGGGCAGCGGTGGCCGATTGCTACTGTTCCCGGTGAAAGACCTACCGCGCCTGCCCAGGGGCAAGGGCAACAAGATGATCGACCTGCCCGGCGAAGAACGACTGACGACGCTGACGCTCCTCGCGCTGAACCAAAGCCTGATCCTGACGGCTGGCAAACGGGATATGAAGCTTAAAGCCGCTGATCTGGAAAGCTATACGGGTGAGCGAGGCCGGCGAGGCAAGCCGCTGCCACGCGGTTTTCAGCGGGTGGAACGGATGACGGCGGGAGAGTGATTCAGTCGTAAAAAACAGGATCAGCGTCGCGCAACGCCCATAAAAAAAGCCGGAATCATTAATTGATCCGGCTAAAGAACCACCAAAGGAAGGTGTGGAGAAGAACAACATCTGAACGATATTGAGTATAGTTTAGTCGCAATGTTGCACTGCGTCAAGCGTGTTGGCCGGGATATGCGTTTTTTTGCGGCGCAATAAAAAAACGCCGGGACTATCGCTAAACCCGGCGAAAAACCACCAAAGGAGGACTTGGAGGACAACATTCTGGATGAATGTTGCAGTGCAGTATAAAGATAATGCTGCACTGCGTCAAGCCTGGCCTACTCATTATGCTGCAGCACGATTTTGCCCAACTGTTCAGCAGTCAGCAGCCGTTGATGAGCAGCAACCGCCTCATCCAGTGAAAAAATCTGATCAATCGCCGGTTCGATGCGGTGTTCTACAACAAAGCGCAGCATGGCCGCAAATTCCTCCGGCGACCCCATGGTCGAGCCGATGAGGCGCACCTGCCGGAAAAACAGCCGCACCATGTCCAGACCGGGTGGATTACCCGCTGTTGCGCCATACGCCACCAGCCGGCCCGCCGGCTTCAGCACCGAGAAGCACCCTTTGAAAGCCGGGCCGCCCGCGCCATCAATCACCACATCCACGCCACCCGTCAGCTTGGCCAATTGCCTATCCCAGTCGTCAGCACGGTAATTGACGCCGCCTGCCGCGCCCATTTGCCGGGCCTGCTCGAGCTTGGCCTCATCGCCGCTGGTGACAAAGACCCGCGCCCCCAGCGCTACGGCCCACTTCAAGGCGAAGGTCGCCACCCCGCCGCCAATGCCCGTCACCAGCACCGTTTCCCCCGATTGCGCCGCCGCCTGGGTCATCAGCGCCCGCCAGGCCGTCAGTCCAGCCAATGGAATCGCCGCCGCCTGTCGCCAGTTCAAATGGGCCGGCTTGGCGAATACATGGCCGACGGGAACGCATAGATACTCAGCAAAGGTTCCCGGATCAGGCATGCCCAACACCCGGAAAGTCGGGCTGGGAAAGCGTGAATCATCGCCCCAGTCATAGGCCGGATAAATCATCACGGCCTGACCGAGCAGATCCACTGGCGCTTCCGGCCCGACTTGGTCGACGACGCCCGCGCCGTCAGAACCCATGATGCAGGGCAAGCGAATGCCAGGATATTGGCCGAGGGTGATCCAGACATCGCGGCGATTGAGCGCCGAAGCATGAAGTCGAATGCGCGCCTGGCCTGGACCGGGCTCCGGCGTAGCGACGTCTTCAACGGTCAACTGTTCCGGGCCGCCAAGCTGGCGGAGCAGGATAGCTTTCATGGGCGAAAATCCTCGCTGGGGGTTCAAAGAATGCAGAGCATAGCGCGTGCGGTTATTCACTTCCCGTCAAAATGGTCTACGTTTAGTGGGACAAGTTTAGCTTGGCTGACCGAGCGTCGCCGGCGGCTTCGATCAAGATATTGGAGAACGACCGCAATGGGCGGCGCCAAGTACTGCTAGATCGAGTCCGTTCCCTCCTGGACGGCCGGTGATCCCTAACCACCAGATGATGAGAAACACAATGACTGACACGCCTGATATTAATATGACGCGCCCGTTGGACCTGACGCATGAAAAGCACAACGTTGGCCCGCAGCGCATCCAACGACCGATTTACGCGGATCTGCTGCCGACTTGCAACAACGCCTGTCCAGCGGGTGAGAACATCCAGGCCTGGCTGACCCACGCCCAGGCGGGCCGCTTCAAGGAAGCCTGGCAGAGTCTGACCGAAAATAACCCCATGCCTGCAATCCATGGCCGGGTGTGTTACCACCCCTGCGAAACCGCCTGCAACCGGAGCAAGCTGGATTCCTCGGTCAGCATCCACGCCGTAGAGCGTTTCCTGGGCGATTTGGCTTTGCAGGAAAACTGGCAGTTTGAAGTGACCGCCCAATCCACCGGCAAGCGCGTGCTGATCGTCGGCGCCGGCCCCAGCGGGCTGTCCGCCGCCTATCACCTGGCCCGGATGGGTCACGAGGTCGAAATCCACGAAGCCGGACCGATGGCCGGCGGCATGATGCATTTTGGCATTCCCTCCTACCGGTTGCCACGCGACGTACTGGACGCCGAAGTCAAGCGTATCGAGAACATGGGTGTTAAGTTCATCCTCAATCATCGGGTCGACGACCTGTTGGCTGAAAAGCGAGAAGGCGATTTCGACGCTATCTTTGTCGCGGTCGGCGCGCACATCAGCAAGCGCACTGACATCCCATCGCGCGACGCCGGCAAGATGTTCGACGCCATCAGCTTCCTCAAGGATGTCGAGACCGGCAACGCGCCGAAACTGGGCCGGCGGGTCGCCATTTACGGCGGCGGCAACACGGCCATGGACGCCGCCCGCGTCGCCAAGCGGTTGGGCTATGAACCGCTGATCATCTATCGCCGCGACCGCGAACACATGCCCGCCCACGATTTCGAGGCGACCGAGGCGCTGGAAGAAGGGGTGAAAATCCACTGGCTGCGCACCATCAAGAACATCGACGAAACGACATTCACCGTAGAAGTCATGGAAGTCGACGAAAAGGGCCGGCCGCGTCCCACCGGGCAGTTTGAGACGCTGGAAGCCGACGCGCTGATTATGGCGCTGGGTCAGGACGTCGACACCAGCTTCATGCACAAGGTGCCTGGGGTGCAGTTCAAGGCGGACGGCGTGGTCATCGTCAACGAGCAGATGATGACCGGCAGTCCAGGTCTGTTCGCCGGCGGCGATATGGTCCCGTCCGACCGCACCGTGACGATTGGCGTGGGGCATGGCAAGAAAGCCGCCCGCCACATAGACGCCTGGTTGCGCGGCGAAGCCTACGCCAGTCCACCCAAGCATGATCTGGCGACCTTCGACAAGCTGCATGTCTGGTACTACACCGACGCCGCCCAACGCCCGCAGGGTCATTTGGACATTAAAGGCCGCCAGAGCAGTTTCGAGGAAGTCGTGGCGGGCCTGACCTCTAAGGAGGCCCTGTATGAAGCCAAGCGCTGCCTATCCTGCGGCAATTGCTATGAATGCGACGGCTGCTTCGGCGCCTGCCCGGAAGACGCCGTTATCAAACTGGGACCGGGTAAGCGTTATCGCTACAACTACGATCTCTGCACCGGTTGCGCGGTGTGCTTCGAGCAGTGCCCCTGCCACGCCATTGAGATGATCCCCGAACCGTCGGAAGCGTAATCATTAAAATCCATTCCCTCACCCCCGACCCCTCTCCTACTAATGGGAGCGGGGAGCGCACGGTGACCAAAAACCCCCTGTCCGCGCCATCCACCGCGGACTCAGCGAGAACCACGACATGACTGAACGGCAAGTGACCACTATTGACGGTAATGAAGCGGCGGCTTACGTCGCTTACCGGGTCAATGAAGTTTGCACCATTTATCCGATCACGCCCTCCTCGACCATGGCCGAACTGGCGGATCAGTGGGCGTCGGAAGGCGTCAAGAATATCTGGGGCAGCATCCCTCTGGTTATGGAAATGCAGAGCGAAGGCGGCGCTGCGGGCGCGGCGCACGGCGCGTTGCAGAGCGGGGCGTTGACCACGACCTTTACCGCTTCACAGGGGCTCATGCTGATGATCCCCAACATGTACAAGATCGCCGGCGAACTGACCTCGGCGGTGTTCCACGTCGCCGCCCGTTCGCTGGCGACGCAGGGCCTGTCGATTTTCGGCGATCATCAGGACGTGATGGCGGTGCGCGCCACAGGTTTCTGCCTGTTGGCCTCTGGTTCGGTGCAGGAAGCGCATGACATGGCGCTGATCGCTCAGGCCGCCACACTGGAAGCGCGGGTGCCATTCATCCATTTCTTCGACGGTTTCCGCACCTCGCACGAAGTCAATAAGCTCACGCTGCTGACCGATGACGAAATCCGGGCAATGATCCGCGACGATCTGGTGCTGGCCCACCGCGCCCGGGCGCTGAGTCCCGACCGGCCGTTCATTCGCGGCACCGCCCAGAATCCCGATGTCTATTTCCAAAGCCGCGAAACCGTTAACCCGTTCTACGCCAAGGTGCCGGGCATTGTGCAAGCCGCCATGGATAAATTCGCCGGCATCACCGGTCGTCGTTACAACCTGTTCGATTACTTCGGCGATCCGCTGGCTGAGCGGGTGGTGATCCTGATGGGTTCCGGCGCCGAAACCGCGTGCGAAACGGCTGAATATCTGAATCAGCGCGGCGAGCGGATCGGCGTGCTGCAAGTGCGTTTATACCAGCCGCTGTCGGCCAGCCATTTCCTGGCGGCGCTGCCGGCTAGCGTCAAATCCATCGCCGTCCTTGAACGCACCAAGGAACCCGGCACCAGCGGCGAGCCGATGTATCTGGAAGTCGTCAATACGCTGGTCGAAGCACAGACCGCCGGGACCTTGCCCGGGGGGACCATGCCGCGGATCATCGGCGGTCGCTATGGGCTGTCGTCCAAGGAATTCACCCCGGCCATGTGCAAGGCGGTGTTCGACGAACTGAGCAAGGAGCGGCCCAAGAACCATTTCACGGTGGGCATCATCGACGATGTGATGCACACCAGCCTGAATGTTGATACGAGCTTCATCATTGAGTCCGATAAAGTGGTGCGGGCCATGTTTTACGGGCTGGGCGCGGACGGCACGGTCGGCGCAAACAAGAACTCGATTAAGATTATCGGTGATGACCCGGAGTTTTACGCCCAAGGCTATTTCGTTTACGACTCTAAAAAGTCCGGCTCGCAAACCGTCTCTCATCTACGCTTCGGCCCCGATCCGATCCGCGCGCCCTACCTGGTGCAATCCGCCAACTTCATCGGTTGCCACCAGTTCAACTTCCTGGATCGCGGCGATGTGCTCAAGCATGCCGCGCCGGGCGCAGTCTTCCTGTTGAACACCAGTCCCCACGAGCCAGAGGAGGGATGGAATCGACTCCCACGTCCGGTGCAGGAAGAGATCATCGCCAAGAAGCTGAAAGTTTACGGGATCAACGCCGAAAAAGTGGCCCTTGACAACGGGATGGGGACGCGGATCAACACGATCATGCAAACCTGTTTCTTCGCCATTTCCGGGGTGCTGCCGCGTGATAAAGCGATTGAGAAGATCAAGTACTCAATCAAGAAGAGCTACACCCGTAAGGGTGAAGAAGTGGTGCGCAAGAACTTCGAGGCTGTGGATAACACTCTGATCAATCTGCGCGAGATCCCGGTTCCAGATCGGGCCACCAGCACCCGCGAATTGCCATTGGTCGTACCCGCGAATGCGCCGGAGTTTGTGCAGAATGTGACAGCGATGATGATGGCCGGGCGCGGTGATGAACTGCCCGTCAGCGCCCTGCCCATCGATGGCACCTATCCCAGCGCCACCACCCAGTGGGAGAAGCGCAACATCTCCACCTTTGTTCCAATCTGGGAGCCGGATATCTGCATTCAGTGCGGCAATTGCAGCATGGTCTGCCCACACGGCGTGATCCGCTCCAAGTTCTACAACGAAGCCAGTCTGGAAACCGCCCCTAAGGCGTTTAAGACCGCGCCGATTGACGCCCGGGGCTTCCCGGACATCCGTTACACCCTGCAAGTGTATTTGGAAGACTGCACCGGTTGTGGACTCTGCGTCGAAGTCTGCCCGGCCAAGAGCAAGGAGCAAACCGGGCGCAAAGCGATCAATATGTCGCTCAAGGAGCCGGTGCTGGACAATGAACGAGCCAATATCGGTTTCTTCGAGACCCTGCCAGAAGTAGATCGTGGTCGAGTGGATTTCTCCACGGTGCGCGGGGTGCAGTTCCTGCCGCCGCTGTTTGAATTCTCTGGAGCCTGCTCGGGATGTGGCGAGACGCCCTATGTCAAATTGCTTTCGCAACTGTTCGGCGACCGGTTGCTGGTCGCTAATGCAACCGGTTGTTCTTCAATCTACGGCGGCAATCTACCCACCACGCCTTGGGCGGTCAACAGCGAAGGGCGCGGCCCGGCTTGGTCCAACTCGCTGTTTGAGGACAACGCTGAGTTCGGTTTGGGCTTCCGCCTGACCGCCGACAAGCATTTGGAATACGCCGGTGAATTGCTCAAGGCGTTAGCAGGACAGATCGGTGAGGAATTGGTGGACGATATCCTGAACGCCGAGCAGACCACCGAAATCGACATTCGCCGGCAGCGCGGACGGATGGCTGAACTCAAGCAGCGGTTGCGGGAAATCGACGACCCACGGGCCGCGCAGTTATTGTCGGTGGCTGACCAGTTGGTTCGGCGCAGCGTGTGGATCGTCGGCGGCGATGGTTGGGCCTACGACATCGGCTCTTCCGGCGTCGATCACGTCTTGTCCAGTGGCCGTGATGTGAACATTCTGGTCATGGATACCGAGGTGTATTCCAACACGGGCGGCCAGATGTCCAAATCCACTCCCATGGGCGCTGTAGCCAAGTTTGCCGCCGCCGGCAAGCAGGGGGGCAAAAAGGATGTGGCGTTGCAGGCGATTTCCTACGGCAATGTGTATGTTGCCCGCATCGCGATGGGTGCTAATCCGCAGCAGGCGTTGCTGGCGTTCCGCGAGGCCGAAGCCTATAAGGGGCCGTCGCTGATTCTGGCGTATAGCCACTGCATTGCGCACGGCATCAACATGCAGCGCGGACTGGATCAGCAACATCTGGCGGTGGAATGTGGGCACTGGCCGCTGTTCCGCTACAACCCGGCAGTACGCGATTCTAACGAAAACCCGTTTGTTCTCGACTCCGGACGGCCAAAAATCCCGCTCAAGAAGTATGCCTACAATGAGGTGCGCTACAAGGTGCTGGCGCATACCAACCCCGCCGAGGCCGAGCGTCTGATGGAGATGGCCCAACAGGGCATCAACCGGCGTTGGTCGGTGTACGAGGACATGGCGACTCGCGACGGCGGCACGTTCGTTCCGAAATTCAAGTAATCAAGTCAGGGATCGGGCGCTGGCGTCAGGTTGGGAAATTAGAGCCTGATACCGGCATCCTGAAACCTCATTCCGGTATGCAGAAGGAATTATCATGGATTTAACAACTACTTATATGGGGATGAAACTCAAACATCCCATCATTGCGTCGTCCTCGCCGCTGTCGGGGAGCGTGGCGGGCGTCAAGCGCCTGGAAGACGCCGGCGCATCCGCTGTGGTTCTGTTTTCGCTGTTCGAGGAACAGTTGAAGCATGAAAGCGCGGCGTTGGAGCACCTGATGATGGCTGGCACGGAGAGTTTCGCCGAATCGCTGAGCTATTTGCCGGAGATCGACGACTACACGGTTGGACCCGACACCTACCTGGATTTGTTGCGGCGGTCGTCCGAGGCGGTCGATATTCCGGTCATCGGCAGCCTGAACGGCATTACCAATTCCGGGTGGATCGAGTATGCCCAGTTGATGCAGCAGGCTGGCGCCAAGGGCATCGAACTGAATATCTATTACATCCCCGCTGATCTGACCACCAGTGGCCGGGCGGTCGAGGAGCGGTATATCGAGATTGTCAAGGCGGTCAAAGCCTCAGTCACGATTCCAGTCGCCGTCAAGCTGAGCCCGTTTTTCAGCGCCATCGGCTCCATGGCCAGGGCGCTGGACGATGCAGGGACCGACGCGCTGGTGTTGTTCAACCGTTTCTATCAGCCGGATTTTGATCTGGAAAAGCTGGAAGTCGCGCCGAATCTGAACCTGAGCACTGCGGATGAAATCCGCCTGCCGCTGCTGTGGATTGCGGTGTTGTACGGGAAATTGCGGGCTTCATTGGGCGCGACCCGTGGGGTGCATACGCCGATTGAGATTGTGAAGTATCTGATGGCGGGCGCGGATGCGGTGATGACTACTTCGGCCCTGCTGAAAAATGGCATTGATTACCTGGGCACTCTGCGCAACGGATTGCAGACGTGGATGGAAATGAACCAGTACCACTCCGTCACGCAGATGAAAGGGTCAATGAGCCAGCAGAATGTAGCCGATCCAACCGCTTTCGAGCGCGCCAACTATATCAAGACGCTCGAAAGCTATAAAAGTGATTACATTTAGCTGCTCAGTCTGATCTTCAGTCTGATTGACCCCGGTATCGCTTGGGTGTCTTCGGGGATTGCGGGAATGCAATCCCCTTTTTACGTCGCCTCCAGCTTCAGCGCCGCCGAGTTGATGCAATAGCGCAATCCGGTCGGCTGCGGGCCATCGTCGAACACATGGCCCAGATGCACCCCACAATCGGTGCAGAGAACCTCGGTTCGGCGCATGAACAGGCTCGGGTCATCGGCGGTAGCCACGCTGTCCGCCGCCATCGGCTGCCAAAAACTCGGCCAGCCGCTGCCGGAATCGAACTTGGTTGCCGCATCGAACAGCGGCGCACCGCAACAGGCGCAACGATAAACGCCCGGATCGTGGCAATCATGATATGCGCCGGTGAACGCCGGTTCAGTCCCCTTCTGGCGGCAGATGCGATACTGCTCCGGGGTCAATTGTGAACGCCATTCGGCGTCTGTTTTAACAATCTTGTTGCTCATGGTCGTTTCTCGCAATGGTCTGTTCCCGATAGACCGCGCACGCAGGCGGAAGTGTCAAATCACGGTGCTTTCCGCCCTGGATTCAACCCGCTTCTGCAAAGCTTCCCAAACATGTTCAGCCAACCCGACGCCCACTTCATTGAAGGCCAGAAACGTCATATCCGCGCCCGCCGATTTGAGCGCCCTTTCTTCTTCGGGATAACTGCTGACCGCGCCGATCAACCCGGTAAACCCCCGCCGCCGCAACTGCCGGCTGGCGATACACTTCGCTTCTGCATCGGGCATTGCCAGCATGACCGCTTTAATACCCTCCAGCCGCACCCGGTGCCAAAAGCCCGGATCCTCAGCGTCAGCGTACACCACCCGACGCCCCTCATGCACATGCCACTCGACCTTGGTTAAATCCGAGTCGATGCCCGACACCATCAGCATCTTGTGCGGATGCTCCGGCACGTTCTGGCGCTTTTTGAGGAAATCATAGGCCGAGGTTCCCGCATGACCCATGCCGACAATCAGAATCTGGGTGCTGCCCAACGACACCGGCTGTTCATCGGGATGGTGGTCGGGAAGTTCGAAGGGCGTCAGCCGCTCCTCGAACTGCTCGTACAGGGTATGGGCGAAACGGTTGAGCGGCGCCGCGATCACGAAAGACAAGGCCACAGCAATCGCCAGCAAAACGAGCCAACTCGCCTCGATTTGGCCGTTATTGACCATAAATTGCACCACGATCAAGGTAAATTCGCTATAACTGATCAACGCCAGCGCTGTCAGGAAAGCTGTGCGCGCACGCAGACGGAAGTGGATCAGGATGAAGAAAAACAGTGCAGCCTTGACTGGCAGCAACAGCGCCAATAGCGCCGCGCCGCCCAGAATCGCCAGACTCGGCCAGCCCATCAAGCCGATTTGCAGGAAAAAGCCGACCAGCAGCACTTCCTTAAGCGACCACACGGCGCGGGACAACTCCATGGCCTTGGGATGGCCAACCAACAACACGCCCAGCAGCAGCGCGCCCAGTTCCGAGCTGAGGCCGAGATGTTCAAAGCCCAGCCCACCGACCACCAGCGCCAATGCCAGTCCATAGAGCGTCAACAGTTCATCGTGACCGCTCCAATCCAAAAACCGGGTCACTAGCGGTCGCAATAACGGCAAGCCGAGCACCAGCAGCGCCCACGGCGAGGGCGCTGCCGCCCCGGCAAACGCCATCAGCGCCAGCGCCGCCAAATCCTGAATAATCAAAATACCGATGGCTAACCGGCCATGAAAGGCGCGTAATTCGGCCTTCTCCTCCAGCGACTTGGCCGCCAGCACCGTGCTGGAAAAACCTAGGGTGGTCGCCAGCACCAGCGCCTGCCAGGCGGGCAAGGTCACGACCGCCAGAAAACCCAGACATAACAACCCGCTGCTGATCGTCAGATGCAACAGTCCACCGCCCCAGACTTCGGGGCGCGTCAGACTCTTGATCCGCAGTTTCAACCCAACGCTGAACAGTAACAACAATACGCCGGCATGGGCGATATGATCGAGTAATTTGCTGCCCTGCTGATCCAGAGCGTTCAGGACAAAGCCAGCGGCCAAATAGCCGACCAGCGCCGGCAAGCCGAGGTAACGCGAGAACAGGCCCAACAAAAAAGCCAACGCAAGCCAAAGCGCATCCATGGGTCAGTAAAACTCCCGGCGATGATGAATGAGTGAATTGAATAGCCTGGATGCTCTACGCTTTCTTCAATACCTGAACCACATATAACAACACCATTGCACCCACCGTCGCCGTAATCAGATGGCCGATCAGCCCCACCGCTGTGAAACCTAACAGCCGGAACAGGAACCCGCCGACCAAAGCGCCAATCACGCCAATCACCAGATTCCCCACCAACCCCATGCCACTGCCGCGCATGAAGTTCGTGGCGATCCAGCCAGCGATCAGGCCAATCAATAAAAAACCGATTAAATCCATTATCTTTTACCCATGCATTGTTAATTCGATGCTGGCGATGATACTGAATATCAGCCCCAACCGGAAACCACCCGTCATGACATTGCTCGATAAAGCAGGTCAAAGCAGATTCGACACTACGTCCCTGGAGAGCTTCTGATGACAACGACTCCGATGAAAGCTGTGCGCATTCACGCCTACGGCGGTCCCGAGATGCTGCACTATGAAGACAATGTTCCCCAGCCCGCGCTCAGACCTGATGATCTGCTCATCCGCGTGCGGGCGGCGGCGGTCAATCCCGTAGACTGGAAAATCCGTGAGGGTTGGCTGCAAGGGTTGCTTCACCATACCCTGCCGCTCACCCTTGGCTGGGACATTTCCGGCGAAGTGGTTGAGGTCGGTCCAGAGGTCAGCGGATTCACGGTCGGCGACGAGGTGTACGCCCGCCCCGACATTGAACGTGACGGAGCCTATGCCGAATACATCGCCGTCAAGGCCAGCGACGTCGCCCACAAACCGACGATTCTGGATCACGTTCACGCCGCCGCCATGCCGCTTACCGCCCTGACTGCCTGGCAGGTTCTGATAGACGCTGCCCAGTTGCAAGCTGGTCAAACCGTGCTGATTCACGCCGCTGCTGGCGGCGTGGGCAGTCTGGCTGTGCAACTGGCCAAGGCGCGTGGCGCACGAGTCATCGCCACTGCGTCAGCAGTGAACACCGGGCTGGTCACGGAACTGGGCGCTGATCAGTTTATCGATTATACCCAAACCCGTTTCGAGGAGGTGGCGAAAGACGTCGATGTGGTGTTTGACACGCTCGGCGGCGACACCCAGGAGCGCTCCTGGCAAGTGTTGAAACCTGGCGGCATTCTGGTCTCAGTGGTCAGCCCACCCTCGGAAGCCGTCGCTACTGGACGCGGCGTCCGCAGCGCCTTCGTCTTCATCCACCCCAGCGGCGAGCAGTTAACGGCCATCGCTCGACTGATCAACGAGGGCCGGATAAAGCCGCTCATTCATACGGTACTGCCGCTCAGCGAGGTTCGCCAGGCGCATACCATCAGTCAGGGCGGCCACGCCCGGGGCAAGATCGTCCTGCGTGTCGCCGATTGAGCGCGGGTTTCATCAGGCGCCAAAACCCGGCGCACGGCTTCACGCCGTGGCCGCGCATTGCCGATGCTCCAGTCCACCAAACCGTCTGGAAAACCGTTTTAATACTCCCGACGGATCAATTGCTCAATGAGCGGCTGCAAAATGAGTTCCATCGCAAACCCCATCTTGCCGCCCGGAACCACGATGGTGTTGCGGCGTGACATAAAGGAATCATGGATCATGTGCAACAGGTAGGTAAAATCTGGATGAGTCTTGCGCGGTTCCCGGAAGCGGATCACCACAAAGCTCTCATCCAGGGTCGGGATATCGCGGGCGGCGAAGGGATTAGAGGTATCCACAGTCGGCACTCGCTGGAAATTGATGTCCGTGCGCGAGAACTGCGGCACGATGTAATGGGTGTAGTCATGCATCCGCCGCAGGATAGTATCGGTCACGGCTTCAGTACTGTAGCCGCGCTCGGCGGTATCGCGGTGGATTTTCTGAATCCATTCCAGATTGACGATGGGGACGACCCCAATCAGCAGATCCACATAGCGAGCGACATTCACTTTGTCGGTCACTACCCCGCCATGCAAACCTTCGTAGAACAGCAAATCAGTTCCTGAAGGCAGTTGCGCCCAAGGCGTGAACGTACCCGGCTCCTGACCATAACGCCTGGCTTCTTCCAGGTCATGGAGATAGTGGCGTTGCAGTCCGGTGCCCCGCTCGCTGTACTCCATAAACAACGCCTCCAGTCGGTCAAACAGGTTACCTTCTGGTCCGAAATGGCTAAGATGGCGACCTTCCCGCAGCGCTTGTTCTACCTGCCCTTGCATTTCCAGACGGTCATAACGATGAAAGCTGTCGCCTTCAACGGTGAAAGCGTTGATCCCGTCGCGCCGAAAGATATGTTCCATCGCCACGCGAACCGTCGAAGTACCGGCCCCGGAGGAACCCGTAATAGCAATGATAGGATATTGTTTGGACATGACCGCCTCATCAACTCAGCTAAAAGCGGTCTTACTATACACTGTTTTATATTGCAGTGCAGCAAAAGAACTCAACCGTCTTCAGAAATCAGAATTCCAGACACAACGACTTCAGCGCTTCGACTTTACGAACTGTCTACTCACCTTTCCATCTTTATTATGAAAAACAACGGCATATTTCACAGTTCCGTCCCTTGAACCCCCACTCGTCCGGCCTGTTCCAGCAACCGCCGTAACTGATAGCGATAGATAAACCCCGGCAGGGCGCTGACCGCAAACAGGCACAGCGTCACGGCATAAAACTCCCAATCCTGGGCATGAACCACACCGGTAGTCTTATATTCAAACCCGAGCCCCATCCCGACGATCAGGCCATACAACAGACCCCATTCGATCAGTCGCAGCCAAAACGGCTTCGCCCGCCGATCAGGGCGGGCGAAGATCAATAACCAGCGTTCGCTTAACCAAGGCAGGTTAGCGGCGACGACCGCTAACCCTAGCCATAGGCCAATCACCAGGCTCTGAGACATATCCGCTAAATCGGCCTCAGTTCAACAGCGCCGCCGCGCACCAAGTCATCAACGCAGTTGGATACAGGCCCAGCGCCACCAGCAGCAACCCGTTAGCGCTGATCACGATTTCCGTATCCCGGCTGATCTCAATAGCTTCGCTCTGCTCCGGCTTATCAAAGTACATGCATTTCACCACCCGCAGATAGTAGAACGCGCCGATCACCGAGAATACTACGCCAACGATCGCCAGCCAGACCAGGCCAATATTGACGACCGACTGCAACACCACCCACTTGGCGTAGAACCCAACCAGGAACGGTACACCGGCCATCGACATCATGATCATCATCATCAGGAAGGCCAACCACGGGCTTCGGTCATTCAACCCCTTGAAGTCATCAATATTCTCCGCTTCAAAACCAGCCCGGCTCAGCATGATGACCACGCCGAAGGCGCCAACCGCCATCAGGACATAAACAATGGTGTAAAACATCGATGCTGCATAGCCTTCCGGGGCGCCGGACAGGATGCCCAGCAACAGGAAACCCACATGGGAAATCGTCGAGTAGGCCAGCATTCGCTTGATGTTAGTCTGCGCAATCGCCACCAGATTGCCTAAGACGATAGACAGCACCGCCAAAATAATCAGCATCTGCTGCCAGTCTCCCTGCAACGTACCGAGACCATCCACCAGAATCCGCATGATCAGCGCAAACGCCGCCAGCTTAGGCGCTGAACCGATGTACAGCGTCACCGAGGTCGGCGCACCCTGGTAAACATCCGGCACCCACATGTGGAACGGCACGGCACCCAGCTTGAACGCTAGACCAACCACCAGAAACACTAGGCCAAACACCAGCACCAGATTATCCGGACCCTGTTGCGCCACGGCGTCCGCCACGACCTGCAAATCCACGCTGCCGGTAGCGCCGTAGATCATCGAGATGCCATACAGCAACATGCCGGACGCCAGCGAACCCAACACAAAATATTTCATAGCTGCTTCGGAAGCGACGGGCGAATCGCGGTCGGTCGCCACCAGCGCATACAACGACAGCGATAGCAGCTCCAACCCCAAATACACACTGAGCAGGCTATGGGCGGAAACCATGATCATCATGCCCAACACGCCAAACAGGCCTAGCACATAGTACTCGCCCTTGAATAGATTGCGCTGGCGCAGATAGTCGCGGGAGTACAGAAACACCGCAGCGGAGGCCAGATAGATGAACAGCTTGAGCAGATCACCCATGGCATCCTTGATGTAGTGACCGAACATCGTGGTCACCGGCGCCTGAGAGTAAGTCAGCAACGTCAGCAACGCTGCGCCTAGCAGGGTCAACTGCGCCAGCCCATAGGTAATATGGCGCTGCCGCTGTTCCAGGAACACGTCGATGACCAGGATCAGGCATGTCAAGGTCAGGACGAAAATCTCCGGCAGGACCGGCATGAAATCAGGGGCGACAAAGTTCATGAGTTATTATCCGATTCTTTCCGCCAGAAGCCCTTAAAGCAACTTGGAGGTAACAACGTGCTGTACCAGATTATCCACCGAAGCATGCATCACCGAAGTGAGCGGATCGGGCCAGATGCCCAGCAACAGCACCGCCGCCGCCAGCAGACTCAGCATGATGACTTCCCGGGTATTCACATCTTTCAGTTCAGCGACATGACTGTTGCCAATTTCGCCGAAAATGACCCGTTTGATCAGCCACAGGGTATAGGCCGCACCCAGAATCAAAGTAGCGGACGCCAGGAAGGCAATCCAGAAACTCGCCTTGAAGCTGCTCAGGATAACCATAAACTCGCCTACAAACCCGGAGGTGCCCGGCAAACCCGCATTGGCCATACCGAATAGCACCATGAACGCGGCGAAAATCGGCATGGTATTGACCACGCCGCCGTAGTCCTTGATCTGGCGGGAATGCACCCGATCGTACAATACGCCCACGCACAGGAAGAGCGCGCCAGCAATGAAGCCATGCGACACCATCTGCACCATGCCGCCCTCTATGCCCATCACTGCGCCATTTAAGCTGCCGGTTTGACGCTCAATGCCAAACACGATGAAAAAGCCCAAGGTCACAAAGCCCATGTGGGCGATGGAGGAATAGGCAATCAACTTTTTCATGTCCTGCTGGATCAGGGCGACCAGACCGATATAGACCACCGCCACCAGTGACATCGTGATAATCAGCCAGTCCAGCATGGCGGAAGCGTCCGGGGTAATCGGCAGAGCAAACCGCAAGAAGCCGTAACCGCCAATTTTCAGGGTTATCGCCGCCAGAATCACGGAACCGCCGGTAGGCGCTTCGACGTGGGCGTCCGGCAACCAGGTATGCACCGGCCACATTGGCACCTTGACCGCAAACCCGAGCAGGAAGGCAAAGAAAATCAGCACCTGTTCGGTCAGATTCAACGGCAGCTTGTGGAAATCCAGAATCTCGAAGCTACTGGCCTGGCTGTACATATAGATCAGGGCGATCAACATGAATACTGAACCGAGGAAGGTATACAGGAAGAACTTAATCGTCGCATACACCCGGCGCGGCCCGCCCCAGATGCCGATGATCAGAAACATCGGAATCAGCATCGCCTCGAAAAACACATAAAACAGGATAGCGTCCAGTGCGGCGAACACACCAATCATCAGCCCTTCCATAATCAGGAAGGCGGCCATGTATTGGGCAATTCGGTACTGAATCACTTCCCAGCCAGCGATTACCACTAGCACGGTCATGAATGCAGTGAGCAGGATCAACGGCATCGAGAAGCCGTCTACCCCCAAATGATAATTAACGCTGAATGCGGGAATCCAGGGGACGAACTCCTGGAATTGCATCGCTGCGGTGGTCGCGTCAAAGGACGAGTACAGCGGGACGCTGATCAGGAAGCTCAGAATCGCTACCGTCAAGGCCAGCGCCTTGGCGCGGCCAGGATTTTCGTCGCCCACGAACAGCACCGCGATGCCGCCGAGGATCGGGAACCAGATGACAAGACTCAGCAAAGGCAGTTCCGACAGCATGGTTTTTCTTCTTCCAGGTTAGCGGGCAACGAACCAAGTCAGCAGGATCAGCAGGCCGATGATCATAGCAAACGCATAGGTATACAAATAACCAGTCTGCACATGCCGGGTAATGGCGGCAAACCAGCCGACCAACCGCGCAGCGCCGTTTACCATGACGCCGTCAATCAAGCCAGCGTCGCCATATTTCCACAGCGCTGTACCCAGATTCCGGCTACCGCGCATGAAGACTGACTGGTAAATCTCGTCAAACAGATACTTACGCACCATAATGTCGTACAGGCCGGCGAATTTCTGCTGAATCATCTCCGGCAGTTCTGGCTTCACCATGTACAGATAGAATGCTGAACCAAACCCGGCCAGCACCAGAATGAACGGCAGACCGGTCAACCCATGTAGCGCAAAGCTCATCGCTCCATGAAAGTGCTCACCGAGTTGCTTCAATACGTCATGCGCTGGAGCCACGGCGATAACGCCTTTGAACACGTCGCCGAACAGCAACGGTTCAATGGTCATCGCGCCAATCACCACAGAGGGAATAGCTAACAGGACCAACGGGATGGTTACCACCCATGGAGTCTCATGCAGATGTTCCTTCGTATGATGATCCATCCGCTCCTTGCCATGGAACACCAGGAAATACAGCCGGAACGAATAGAATGAGGTCACGAACACACCCACAATCACCGCAAAGTAGGCAAAACCGGCCCCGGCGATATTGGAATAATGCACCGCTTCCAGAATGCTGTCCTTAGAGTAGAACCCGGCAAAGCCTGGCGTGCCAATCAGCGCCAGCGTCCCGAGCAAAAAGGTGATCCAGGTAATCGGCATATACTTCCACAACCCGCCCATCTTGCGGATATCCTGCTCATGGTGCATCGCAATAATCACTGAACCCGCGCCCAGGAACAACAGGGCCTTGAAGAACGCATGGGTCATCAGGTGAAAGAACGCGGCGGAATACGCGGACACGCCCAATGCAACTGTCATATAACCGAGCTGCGAAAGCGTTGAATAGGCCACCACCCGCTTGATGTCATTCTGGACGATGCCCAGAAAACCCATGAACAGCGCGGTAATCGAACCAATAATCAGCACGAAACTCAGCGCCGTTTCCGACAACTCAAACAGCGGCGACATCCGGGCCACCATAAAGATGCCCGCTGTCACCATGGTCGCCGCGTGAATCAGCGCCGAGATCGGGGTAGGGCCTTCCATCGAATCCGGCAGCCACACATGCAGCGGCACTTGCGCCGACTTGCCCATCGCGCCAATAAACAACAGGATGCAAATCAGGGTCATCAACGACCAATCAACGCCGGGAATCACTTGCACGGTCACATTGGCCATCAGCGGGGCGGCGGCGAACACATCCGCGTAATCGATGCTGTTGAAGGTCATCAAGACGGCGGCAATACCGAGCAGGAAGCCAAAATCGCCAACCCGGTTGACCAGGAAGGCTTTCAGGCCAGCGAAAATAGCGCTCTCTCGTTTATACCAGAAGCCGATGAGCAGATAGGACACCAGACCTACGCCTTCCCAACCGAAGAACAATTGCAGGAAGTTGTTAGCCATGACCAGCATCAGCATGGCGAAAGTGAATAAGGCGATGTAGCAGAAGAAACGCTGGTAGCCGTCATCATCGTGCATATAACCGATCGTGTAGATATGCACCATTAGCGACACGAAGGTCACGGTAGAAATCATCACCGCTGTCAGATTATCGACCAAAAAGCCGATTTCGAAGCGGATGCCTTCCACCACCATCCAGGTGTACACCGACCCATTATACGGATCAGCGCCGTTCAGAACGTGGTGGCGCAACGCCACCAACGACAGCAGGAAGGAAATCGCTACGCCGATAATTGTAACCCAGTGAGCGCCAGCGCGCCCAATCTTGCGGCCAAACAGACCGGCGATAATGGCACCGAACAGCGGCGCAAGCACAATCCCGAGATAGACGTTTTGCATGGGGCTAACCCTTCAGCGTGTCGAGGTCGGCGACGTTGATCGTGCGGCGGTTGCGGAACAGCACCACCAGAAGGGCCAGGCCAATAGCCGATTCAGCCGCAGCCACCGTCAGGATGAAAAAGACGAAAACCTGGCCGATGGTGTCGCCAAGGAACTGCGAAAAAGCGATGAAGTTGAAATTCACCGCCAGCAGCATCAACTCAATCGACATCAGCAAAATGATGACATTCTTCCGGTTTAGAAAGATGCCGGCCACGCTGAGACAAAAGAGGATCGCTCCCAGCACGAGATAATCAGTCAGCGCGATCATCTATCCCCCGCTTTGATGTTGTGCATGGTTGGAAATCCGTTCGAAATCACTTTATGGGTTCGGCGTTCCCGCTAAACCGGCTGAAAGCTGGCCCAACGGTCATAACTTATTATACGCCATCAGCTTTTCTTTTCCGACGCCAAGCGCACCAGCCGCACCCGGTCATCTCTCGACACCCGTACCTGCTTGCTCGGATTTTGAGTCTTGACGCCTTCGCCTTCCCGGCGGCGCATCGTCAACGAAATAGCAGCGACGATCGCAACCAGCAAAATCACCGAAGCAATCTCGAATGGATAGACGTAGAAGGTATACAAGACGCTGCCCAGCTCCTTGGTATTGCTGTAATCCGCAGCATGAGCGGTCAGGCTGTACTGATCACCACTAAAATAGCTGGAGCTCACGACCAGCCCCATCTCGATGACGATGAGCAGGGCCACCGTTGCGCCGACCGGCAGATATTTGATGAAGCCTTCTCGCACCGGATCGACATTGATGTCCAGCATCATGATCACAAACAGGAACAACACCATTACCGCGCCGACATAAACAAGCACCAGGGCAATGGCCAGGAACTCGGCCTCAATCAACAGCCAAAGAGCGGCGCTGGTGAAAAACGCCAGCACCAGAAACAACGCGGCGTGAACCGGGTTGCGCACCGTAATCACCCTGACGGCGGCGAAGATCAGAATCAGGGCGAAGACGTAGAACAGAAACTTTTCAAATCCCATGAGCGGACCTGTCTTTATTCGTTATCGGGCAACGGAGGCCGGACTAGCGGTAGGCTGCATCAGCGGCCCGGTCAGCGGCGATCTGCGCCTCGCAACGATCGCCATGGGCCAGCAGTTTCTCCTTGGTCATGATCTGCTCGCCGCGCTTCTCGAAATGATACTCAAACATCCGGGTCTCGACGATGGCGTCGACCGGACAGGCTTCTTCGCAGAACCCGCAGAAAATGCACTTGAACAGATCGATATCATAGCGGGTCGTGCGGCGGCCGCCGTCGGCCCGCTGCTCTGACTCAATCGTTATCGCCAGCGCCGGGCAAACCGCTTCGCACAATTTGCAGGCGATGCAACGTTCTTCACCGTTAGGATAGCGGCGTTGAGCGTGCAGACCGCGAAACCGGTGCGACAGGGGGGTCAGCTCTTCCGGGTACTGCACCGTGATCTTCTTGGAGAACAGGTAGCGGCCTGTCAACCGCAGACCCAGCAGCAACTCCCAAAGCATGAAGCTCTTGAAGTAGTACCGAATGGAGTTCAGGGTATTCATTGCTCACTTTCTCCGCATCAATCGAACCACGGACCGACCTGGCCCAATACGCCTAGCCCGACCACGAACAACCAGACTAACGTGACCGGAATGAACACTTTCCAGCCCAGTCGCATGATCTGATCGTAGCGATAACGCGGGAAGGTGGCGCGGAACCATAGGAACAACAGTAACATCAACGAAATTTTGATAACCAGCCAGATTGCGCCAGGGACAAAAGCAAAGAGTTCGCCCAGCACCGGGACGCCCTGGAACGGCGACAGCCAGCCGCCCAGGAACATGGTCGCAGCCAGCGCCGCCACCAGAATCATGTTGGCGTATTCCGCCAAGAAAAACACCGCGAAGGCCATGCCTGAATATTCCACATGAAAGCCCGCCACGATTTCTGACTCGCCTTCCGCCACGTCAAAGGGGGCGCGATTGGTCTCAGCGACCCCAGAAATGAAGTAAACCACAAACAGCGGAAGCAGCGGCAACCAGAACCAATGCAACAAACTGCCCTGCTGCGCCAGCACGATCTGATTCAGATTCAGACTGCCCGCCGCCATCAGGACGCCAACCAGCGCAAAGCCCATGGCGATTTCATAGGAAACGATCTGCGCCGCCGAGCGCATCGCGCCCAAGAAGGCGTATTTGGAGTTCGACGCCCAACCGGAGATGATCACGCCGTACACGCCTAGCGAGGTTAACGCCAGCAGATACAGCAGACCCGCGTCTAAATGGGAAATCATCATGCCATCGCCGAACGGCACGACCGCCCAAGCCGCCAGCGCCGGCCCGAAAGAGATGACGGGCGCCAGAACGAACAGGAAACGATTCGCCCGGCTCGGCAAGATGATTTCCTTGAACATCAGCTTCATAGCGTCGGCGATGGGCTGGAGCCAGCCCTTGGGGCCGACTCGGTTTGGACCCAGGCGAACCTGCATGTAGCCGATGATCTTGCGTTCAGCAAAGGTCAGATACGCCACAGACACCAACAACGGCACCAGCAAGGCGACGATTTTCAGGAGGATGAAGATGACCGTCAGCAAGGTTTCCATGATCCCATCCTGGTTGTTATTGAATAGCCACGGGGCCGACCGCTGGACCGAGCGCCACACTGGCGTTCAATCCTGCCGGGATCCAGGCGCAGCCCTGGGGAATGCTTTCGTCCAGCACCAGCGGTAAATCAACCGCGATGCCGTTCTGACGCACCTGCACCTGCTCCCGCCCGGCTACACCCAACTCATGGGCCATTTCGGGATGTAAACGCACTTCAGCGGGCCGCGCCAGCGGACTCGCCTGGAGTGAAGGCGCGCGCCGCACCAGAGAGTCGCTCGCGTAGATCGGCACATCCGCCACGCGCAGCAGCCCATCGGCCCGAAACGGCGCAAACGATTGACTAAAATCCGGCGTATTGTCGGGTTTCACCTGAGCACAGGACTTTTGCGCTTCGGCCAGCACTTCTTCGGAACTGGTGTAGTCGAAACCACCAACCCCGCACAGATTGCCCAGCACCCGCAGCACCTTCCAGGCTGGACGCGACTCGCCAAATGGCTTGCTGGCGCCCTGGAAGTTCTGCCAGCGCCCTTCGGCGTTGACATAGGCCCCGGAAGTCTCCGCGAACGTCGCCACGGGCAAAATCATCTGTGCCTGGCTCTTGCCCGCCAGCCCAGCATACGGACTGAGCGAGAGCACCAGTTCAGCGCCCTGCAACGCTTTCAGCGCTGCGGCGCTATCCCAGCAGTCCAGTTCCGGTTCAACGCCCAGCAACACATAGGCCTTGCGCGGTGAATCCAGCATCGCCCGCGCATCCAAACCAATTTTTGGCGCCTTCTGGCTGCCTGGGCCACGATGCGGCAATGCCCCGGTCAACCAACCGCCCGCCGAATTAGCCGCTTCCGGCAAATAACCTAGTTGCGCGCCGCTGTGAAAAGCCACGAAGCCGGCCAGCGCCCGCAATTGCGTGAAAGCCGGATGAGAAATCGCCAGATTGCCCAACAGTACGGTCGCTGGCGTGTTATTCGCCAAGTGAACAGCCATGGCGCGTTCGGCATCGCCGGGAACGCTAGTCACGAGACTGGCCAGATTCGTCGGCAGAGCAGCGCCCTTCAATTCCGCGACGGCCTGAGCGACGCCCGCCAGCGCTGTTACCATACCCGCAGGGCTGGCGGCGACTTTTGCGGCGACCGGGAAACGAAACTCGAAATCACGCGGATTGATGAACATGACCTGGCCGCCAGCCAGCGCAGCCTTCCGCAAGCGATGACCGGCTAACGGCTGTTCCATGCGGACATTAGAGCCAATCAGCAACGCCGCCTTGACCTTTTCCAGGTCTTCAAGCGCTTGTCCAAGCCAGGGGAACGCCGGGGCGCTATCCTGATCGCTGAAATCGGCCTGCCGCAGGCGATGGTCGATATTCGCCACGCCCAGACCTCGCGCCAGTTTCTGCGCCAGATACAGTTCTTCAACCGTAGCGGTGGGCGATAACAGGAACCCAACTGATTCCGCGCCATGCCGGGCAATGATGTCCTTGAGACCACTGGCGGCGGCTTCCAGCGCTGCCTCCCATCCGGTTTCGACGCCCTTGATCAGTGGTTTGGCTAATCGATCAGCGCTGTAGATGCCTTCGTAGCTAAACCGGTCGCGGTCGGAAATCCAGGTTTCATTGACCCACTCATTCTCGCGTGGTACGACCCGCATGACCTGGCCGCGCAGGGTGTGGATAAAGATATTCGAACCAATGGAATCATGTGGCGCCACCGCAGCGTGTTGCACATACTCCCAAGAACGGCCCTTGTAACGGGATGGTTTGGCGGTCAGCGCCCCGACTGGGCACAGGTCAATCACGTTGCCCGACAATTCCGAAACCACAGACTTGGAAACGTAGGTGCCGATTTCCATATCCTCGCCCCGCCCTGTGGCCCCCAACTCACGCAAGCCAGCGATTTCCTCGCCGAAGCGCACACAGCGAGTGCAATGGATGCAACGGGTCATTTCGGTAGCGATCAATGGACCAATATCCTTGTCCTGCACCACCCGCTTGCGCTCGGCGAAGCGCGACACGTCGCCGCCATAACCCAGCGCCACATCCTGTAATTCACACTCGCCACCCTGATCACAGATCGGGCAGTCCAGCGGATGATTGATCAGCAGGAACTCCATGGTCCCCTTCTGTGCGGCGCGAGCCTTGGGCGATTCGGTATAAACCTTCATACCCTCCATCACCGGCGTCGCGCAGGCTGGCAGTGGCTTGGGCGCTTTTTCCACCTCGACCAGACACATCCGGCAACTGGCGGCAATGGACAGTTTCTTGTGGTAACAGAAACGGGGGATCGGGATACCCGCCCCATCGGTGATCTCGATGAGCATCGCGCCCTTGCGCGCCTTCAGCGGGATGCCGTTGACTTCGATGTTGACCTGTTCCTCGCTCATCTTTTACCCACTGCTGCAACCGTGTTGGGGGTTTCGCGGCTCACGCGGCCGCGCCGGCGACCATGCTGCGCTTGTGTTCGATGTAGTACGCGAATTCATGGCGGTAATGCTTGACGAAACTGCGCACCGGCATGGCGGCGGCGTCGCCCAGGGCACAGATCGTGCGTCCTTCAATCTTGCTGGCCACGCTGTCGAGCAGCTCCAGATCTTCAGGCCGCCCCTTACCCTCGACAATGCGGGTCACGACCCGGTACAGCCAGCCTGTGCCTTCGCGGCAGGGCGTACATTGTCCGCAGGATTCAGAGAAGTAAAACCGGGAGATGCGTTGCAAGGTCTTGACCATGTCCGTGGTTTCGTCCATGACGATCACCGCCCCGGAACCGAGCATCGAACCGGCGACCTTAGACACGGAATCGTAGTCCATATTGGCTTTGAGCATGAGATCGCCCGGCACCACTGGCACCGAGGAGCCGCCGGGAATCACCGCCTTAAGCTGGCGTCCCTTCCAGACCCCGCCAGCCAACGCCAGCAGTTCGGCAAACGGGATGCCTAGCGAGACTTCAAAGTTACCCGGCTTCTCGACATGCCCGGACACCGAGAAAATCTTCGAGCCGCCCGCGTTGGCTGTACCGAGACTGGCGAACCATTCGCCGCCATTACGGATGATCGACGGCACCGAGGAAAATGATTCCGTATTATTGATCGTGGTTGGACGCCCGTATAAACCGTAACTGGCCGGGAACGGCGGCTTGAAGCGCGGTTGGCCTTTCTTGCCTTCCAGCGACTCCAGCAGCGCAGTTTCCTCACCACAGATGTAGGCGCCAGCGCCCAAAGTCGGATAAAGATCGAAGTCAATCCCGGTTCCCTGGATATTCTTGCCCAACAGGCCAGCCGCATAGGCTTCCTTGACCGCGTCTTCAAAGCGCTGGTAAGGCTCGTCCATGAATTCGCCGCGCATGTAGTTGTAGCCGACCGTCGAACCAGTGGCGAACCCGGCGATAGCCATGCCCTCGACCAGCGCGTGCGGGTTGAAGCGCAGAATATCGCGGTCTTTGCAAGTCCCCGGTTCCGACTCGTCGGAATTGCAGACCATGTATTTCTGCGCTGTCGTATTGCGCGGCATGAAAGTCCACTTCAGGCCAGTCGGAAAACCGGCGCCGCCGCGTCCACGCAGACCAGATTTCTTGACCTCATCGATCACCTGATCAGGCGTCAGTTGACCGGCCAGGATGTTCTTCCAAGCCTCATAACCGCCCACGCTCATGTAGGTCTCGATAGACCAAGGCTGGTCCAGACCCAGCGTCCGGTAACACACCTCATTGGCCATCAGGCATTACTCCAGGCTATCAAGCACCTGATCCACCTTTTCCGGGGTCAGATGCTCGTAATAGACATGATCGACCTGCATCATCGGCGCTCCGCAGCAGGCGGCCAGACATTCTTCTTCCCGCTTCAGGTAAAACTTGCCATCCGGGGTGCTCTCGCCGAGCTTGATGCCCAATTTCTTCTCGATGTGCGCCAGCACAGCGTCACCGCCACGCAACATACAGGAGATATTAGTGCAGACTGCGATGTTATGCCGACCTACTGGCCTGGTTTCAAACATCGAGTAAAAAGTGGCCACTTCGTAAACCGCAATCGGCGGCAGATCAAGATAGTCAGCCACCGCATCCATCAATTCCGTGGTGAGATAGCCGCCGTTCTCATGCTGCGCCTCGCGCAGGGCCGCTAATACAGCGGACTGCTTGCGGTCAGCGGGATAGCGGGTCAACCAGTGATCGATTTCCGCACGGGCGTGCGCGGACAACAGATCGCTTTTGCGTGCGCTCATTAGCGGTCAACCTCTCCGAAAACGATATCCTGGGTGCCGATGACCGCCACAACGTCGGCCAGCATGTGGCCGCGCGTCATTTCGTCCATGGACGAGAGATGCGTGAAACCCGCCGCCCGGACCTTGACCCGATAAGGTTTGTTAGCGCCATCGGAAATCAAATAGATGCCGTACTCGCCCTTGGGATGCTCAGTGGCGACATAAACCTCGCCTTCGGGGACGCAGTAGCCTTCCGTGAACAGCTTGAAATGGTGAATCAGGGCTTCCATGTCCTCTTTCATCTTCTCCCGGGGCGGCGGCGCGACTTTGTGATCATCGACGATCACCGGGCCGGGATTTTCCTTCAGCCACTTGATACACTGGCGGATGATGCGGTTGGACTGGCGCATTTCCTCGACCCGCACCAGATAGCGGTCGTAGCAGTCGCCGTTGACTCCGACCGGAATGTCGAAATCCAGTTGATCGTAAACATCGTAAGGCTGCTTCTTTCGCAAGTCCCAGGCAAAGCCCGAGCCGCGCAACATCGGCCCGGAAAAGCCCAGTTGCAGCGCCCGCTCCGGCGTGACCACACCGATACCCACCGTCCGCTGTTTCCAGATACGGTTATCGGTCAGCAGAGTTTCGTACTCATCGACTTTCTGCGGAAACCGTTCGGTAAATGCTTCAAGGAAATCGAGCAGCGTTCCCTGCCGGGTCGCGTTCTGCTCATCAATGTCCTTTTTGCTGTGGAACCGCGCATTCTGATACTCATATTTCGGCATCGTCTTCGGCAGGTCGCGATAAACGCCGCCGGGCCGAAAATAGGCGGCATGGAACCGGGCGCCGGACACCGCTTCGTAGCAGTCAACCAAGTCTTCGCGCTCGCGGAAAGCGTAGAGAAAAATGGTCATGGCGCCGATGTCCAGACCATGCGCGCCGATCCACAGCAGATGATTCAGAATGCGGGTGATTTCTGCGTACATCACCCGAATGTATTGTCCCCGCACCGGCGGTTCAATGCCCAGCAGTTTCTCGATGGCCAGCACATAAGCGTGTTCATTACACATCGCCGACATGTAATCGAGCCGGTCCATGTAACCGATGCTTTGGTTGAATGGCTTGCTTTCGGCCAGCTTCTCAGTACCGCGATGTAACAGGCCAATATGTGGATCAGCACGCTGCACCACTTCGCCGTCCAGTTCCAGCACCAGGCGCAGCACGCCATGGGCAGCCGGATGCTGCGGCCCGAAGTTCAAAGTGTAATTGCGAATCTCAGGCATCGCAGCTTCCTTCAGTGAGGCTCGGACAGGTAGCGGTTATCCTTGCGAATAACGCGAGGCACCAGTACGCGCGGTTCGATGCTAACCGGTTCATACACCACTCGGCCACGTTCGGGATCGTAGCGCATTTCGACATTACCGATCAGCGGGAAGTCCTTACGGAATGGGTGGCCGACAAAGCCATAGTCCGTGAGAATCCGCCGCAAATCCGGATGGCCTTCAAACACAATGCCATACAGGTCGAACGCCTCGCGCTCGAACCAGCTGACCGAGGACCATAGATCAATGACCGAGGGCACCACCGGCAATTCGTCATCCGGCGCGAATACCCGCACCCGCAACCGTTGGTTACGGGACACCGAGAGCAGTTGATAAACAGCAGCGAAACGGCCCTTGCCGGCGAACGTTCTACCTGCCGCCTGTTGAACCGCTGCTGGACCGCGACCGGGCGCTCGTTCCATGACGCCGCGGCTAAAACCCAGGTCTGTGGATTCATTGGTCGCCCACTCCACATCGCCATAGGCCGCGTAATCCACGCCGCAGACATCCATTGCCTGCTCAAAGGCGAAATCTGGCTCATCCCGCAGGGCAGTGAAAATCTCAATCGCCTGGGCAGGCGGAATTTCGATGGTCACCTCACCACGGTCCAACTTGCATTCCAGCAGAGCGTCGCCGAAACGCGCCTGCAATTTTTCCACGAGAGTCTGAGCGTCAGCCATGGAGCATTCTCTCAACGGGCTATGGTGTTAGTGCGCCGGATTTTATTCTGGAGCTGGAGGATGCCGTAAATCAGCGCTTCCGCAGTCGGCGGGCAACCGGGCACATAGATGTCTACCGGCACAATACGGTCGCAACCGCGCACCACTGCGTAGGAATAGTGGTAATAGCCGCCGCCGTTGGCGCAAGACCCCATGGAGATCACCCAGCGCGGTTCAGCCATCTGATCATAAACCTTGCGCAGCGCTGGCCCCATCTTGTTGCACAGGGTGCCGGCGACGATCATCACATCGGATTGGCGGGGACTGGGCCGGAACACAATGCCAAACCGGTCAAGATCGTAGCGGGACGCGCCGGCGTGCATCATTTCCACGGCGCAGCAGGCCAAACCAAAGGTCATCGGCCACATTGAACCGGTGCGCGCCCAGTTAATGAGTTTATCGGCAGTGGTCGTCACCATGCCTTTTTCAAGAATGCCTTCTATTCCCATTCCAAGGCTCCTTTCTTCCACTCGTAGACGAAACCGATCACCAGAATACCAAGAAAGATGGCCATCGCCCCAAAGCCAAACAGGCCAATTTGGTCGAGGACAATCGCCCAGGGAAACAGGAACGCAATTTCCAGATCGAAGATGATGAACAAGATGGCTACGAGATAGTAGCGGACATCAAATTTCATCCGGGAATCCTCGAAGGCTTCGAAACCGCACTCGTAGGGCGACAGTTTCTCATCATCGGGGCGGCGGGGGCCGAGGACAAAGCCGAGGCCGATCACGACCGTCGCCATCACCAAGGCGATGATCACGAACATCAAAACAGGAAGGTAATTGGACAACATAAGAGTCACACCTTCGACATGGCAGACCGGGAGAAATGGCTATACGGGCCGAGTCTTGAACAGGGGACGAAACAGGTCGACTGAACTAGCAGCCGGGCCAAAACCCACGGAACGGGACGGAACAGCAGAGACCATCGGGCGTATGGGTTGTTATCGTTAAAACGCCGCACGGAAACGGAAACCTCATCAATTGGCTGCACTTAATATTATTCTGAGTTGTTTATTTCCCGGCATTCCCGGAAAACGCCGAACATTTCGAGGGTAATTTCGAGATGCCCGATCTTAATTGTTTGGTGCCGATGGCCGGACTCGAACCGGCACGGCTTGCGCCACTAACCCCTCAAGCTAGCGTGTCTACCAGTTCCACCACATCGGCGATCATTCATCGAAAAACGGTTTCTACTGCTTTGACGGTAGCTGCGGCACATCCACTGGGCGACCGGACTCGACTGGCGCTGGAACCTCGGTCGATACCCGCTCAATCACGCTGACCGGCGCCGAGGTCTGGGTCGCAAAGTAAGCCAGCGTTAAGCTGGTCAAAAAGAACCCAGTCGCCAGGATCGCAGTCGTCCGGCTTAGAAAAGACGCCGAACCCTGCGAACCGAACATCGTTGCAGAAGCCCCGCTGCCAAACGCCGCTCCGGCGTCCGCGCCCTTGCCCTGCTGTAACAGCACCAGAGCGATCAGTGCGACGGCAATCACCACATGCGCAACGAGAAAGAGGGTATACGCCATGGCCGCAGTTTAACAGCCTGCCCGGGCAATCGCCAAAAACTCCTTGGCTTCGAGCGAAGCGCCGCCGATCAGGCCGCCGTCGATGTCAGCCATGGCCAGCAGTTCCTTGGCATTGGCGGCCTTCATGCTACCGCCATACAGGATACGGGTTTTCGCTGCGACTGCCGGGTTCTGCTCAGCCAACCGAGCGCGGATAAAGGCATGAACATCTTGGGCCTGCTGAGGAGTCGCAGTCCGACCCGTGCCAATCGCCCAAACGGGTTCATAGGCAATCACAGCATCGTTGAACGCTTCGACGCCTTCCATATCCAGCACCGCTTTGAGCTGCCGCGCAACGACCGATTCGGTGACGCCCTGATCGCGTTCTTCCAGGGTCTCGCCTACGCAGAGGATGGGTTTGATGCCGATCTTACGAGCAGCAGCGAACTTGCGGGCCACGGCATCATCGTTTTCGCCGTACAAAGTGCGGCGCTCGGAATGGCCGACGATCACATAGGCGCAATGAAAATCATTTAGCATCGACCCCGCGACTTCGCCCGTATAGGCGCCAGAGGTCTGTTCGGAGAGAGTCTGCGTCCCCCAGGCGATGGTCGTACCCGATAATTGCTGTTCAACCAAACCGAGGTAGACGAACGGAGGAAAAACCGCCAGTTCGACGGCAGCCACTTCCGCAGCGCCCTCCTTAATGCCCTGCAACAGCGTGCGGGTGCTCTCCAACGAGCCATTCATCTTCCAATTTCCGGCCACCAGTTTACGGCGCATAGTTCTTATCTCCTGACTTTAAAAAGCTGGCAAAGCTTACGGATTTCGCGCCGGGAAATCAATCATACTGATAGAGTATCCCGCAGGACGCCCGCCAACTCGCGAGCATGTCGCTCAACCTGCCCAGCGTCGGGGCTTTCCACCATCACCCGCACCACGGGTTCAGTGCCGGAAGGACGCAGCAATACCCGGCCCTGATCGCCCAACTGACTTTCGACTGCACGAACGGCATCCTGGATCGACGGCTGGTTCAGATCGACCACGCCGCTGACCGCAACATTGATCAGGACTTGTGGATATTTAGTCATGCCAGCCTTGAGGTCATGCAGGTTCTTTTCCGAGTGCAGCATCGCCGCCAATACCTGCAATGCGGAAATAATGCCATCGCCGGTAGTGGTGCGATCCAGGCAAATAATGTGGCCGGAATTCTCGCCGCCCAGAATCAGATGTTCGGCCAGCAGTCTCTCCAGCACATAACGGTCGCCCACTTTGACCCGGTGCAGATCCAGACCCAGCGCTCGTAACGCCATTTCCAGGCCCAGATTGGTCATCAGCGTACCGACGATGGCGTTGAACCGACTGCCAGTACGCAACCGATCGCGGGCGATAATAAACAACAGATCATCGCCATCCAGAATCTCGCCCCGGTGATCGACCATGATCACCCGGTCGCCGTCGCCATCGAGGGCGATGCCGAGATCAGCGCCCTGCTCTTTGACTGCATCACATAACAGCGCCGGCGTGGTGGAGCCGCAGTTCAGATTGATATTCAGGCCATCGGGCGTGACGCCAATAGGGACGACTGTCGCGCCCAGTTCGCTTAACACACTGGGGGCGACGTGATAGGTCGCGCCGTGGGCGCAGTCCACGACGATTTTCAACCCGGTCAGACTGGTATTCGCGGGAATAGTGCTTTTGCAGAATTCGATGTAGCGACCCGAGGCGTCGACAATGCGTTCGGCTTTGCCCAACGCATCCGGCTCGACCGTCTCCAGTGGACGATCCAGCAATTCCTCGATGCGCTCCTCGACCTCATCAGGCAACTTCTGGCCGTCGCGGGAAAAGAATTTGATACCGTTGTCATAGTAGGGATTGTGCGAAGCGCTGACCACAATACCGGCGCAGGCGTGCAAAGTGCGGGTCAGATAGGCAATGCCCGGCGTTGGCATGGGCCCCAACAGGGCGATGTTGACCCCGGCGGCGGATAATCCGGCTTCCAGAGCGGACTCGAACATGTAACCGGAAATGCGGGTATCCTTGCCAATCACGACTTTGTTGAACCCCCGGGTCTGCAACACCCGGCCGACCGCCCAACCGAGTTTCAACACGAATTCAGGGGTAATGGGATACTCCCCGACCCGCCCGCGAATGCCGTCCGTACCAAAGTAACGTTTGCCCATCATCATACCCCCTCACCTGATATGGCCGGGGATTATAGCGACGCCAAGGCGCGGCGCATACCAGAAACGGGTTTGTCAGCCAGCAGCCCGCACAGCAGCGCCTACGCGCAAGGCCTGAACCGTTTCTCGCACATCATGCGCGCGAATCACGCAAGCGCCCTGCCAGGCGGCGATGACCGCCGCCGCCAAACTGCCCGTCAACCGTTCACCGACCGGCGCATCCAGTAACAATCCAATCATGCTCTTGCGGGAGACGCCGGCTAGTACGCCCGCCGCAAGATCGGTGAAGCGGTCCAGATGCCGCAATAGGGACAGATTGTGATCCAGCGTCTTGCCGAAGCCAAAACCGGGGTCAACCAAAATCCGTTCGCGGGAAATGCCCGCCGCCTCGCAAACCCGCACCCGTTCCGCCAGAAACGACTGAATCTCAGCCACCACATCGACATAGCAAGGTTCCCGCTGCATAGTTGTTGGTTCGCCCAGCATGTGCATCAGGCAGACGGGTAGACCGCTAGCCGCCGCCGCTTCCAGCGCACCCGGCTGACGCAAGGCCCACACATCGTTGATCATTCCAGCGCCTGCTCTGGCCGCTTCACGCATCACCCCAGGTTTGCTAGTGTCTATCGAGACAGGAATTGGCATTTCCCGCGCCAGCCGTTCCACGACCGGCAACACCCGATCCAACTCCTCCTGAATCGACACCGGCGGAGCGCCGGGACGAGTGGATTCGCCGCCGACATCGATAATCGCCGCACCCTGAGCGACCATCATTTCAGCGTGGCGTAAAACCGCGTCCAAAGACCCATAACGCCCGCCGTCAGAAAACGAATCAGGGGTGACGTTCAACACCCCCATGACTGCCGGTTGGCGTAAATCAAGCGTCTTTCCTGCGCAATTCATCAGCATCGCTGAAAAACTCCCAACAAAAACCCCTCTTCCCCTGGATACGGGGAAGAGGGGCCAAGTTTACAAGGCAGTCGACCGATCAATGCTGCTGGGCTGGCCCGCCAATCGGCTTTTTGCTTCGCCGATCCTTGTCGAGGTTGATCGAAGAGCCTGTCGAAGGCGGTTCAGCGTCGGTGCTGGAATCCGCTGGTTCGCGCGGCGGTCGTCCAGCCATAATGTCGTCGATCTGATCGGAATCAATAGTCTCGTACTTGATCAGCGCATCGGCCATGTCATGCAGCTTATCGAGGTTATCCCGCAACAACTGCTCGGAACGCCGATAATTACGGTCGATCACTGAGCGAATTTCCTCGTCGATAACGTGGGCGGTTTCGTCCGAAACATGCTTGTGCCGGGTCACGCTGCGGCCCAGAAACACCTCGCCGTCGTTCTCACTGTAAGTCTGCGGCCCCAGTCGGTCGGACAGTCCCCATTTAGTGACCATGTTGCGTGCGATCTCGGTGGCCCGCTCGATGTCGTTCTGCGCGCCAGTGGTGACATAATCCGCCCCGAAAATAATGGACTCGGCGATTCGTCCGCCAAACAAGCTGGAAATCTGACTTTCCAGCCGCTGCTTGCTGAAGCTGTAGCGGTCGCCTTCGGGCAGGAACATGGTCACGCCCAGCGCCCGCCCGCGTGGGATGATGCTGACCTTGTAGACTGGATCATGCGCCGGCACCAACCGCCCGACGATGGCATGGCCGGCCTCGTGATAAGCGGTGAGCTTCTTTTCCTCCTCGCTCATCACCATCGACTTGCGCTCGGCACCCATCATGATCTTGTCCTTGGCTTTCTCGAAATCGTCCATGTCCACGTCGCGCTTGTTGGAGCGGGCGGCGAACAGCGCTGACTCATTGACCAGATTGGCCAGATCAGCGCCGGAGAAACCCGGCGTACCGCGCGCAATGACCGCCGGCTTGACATTATCCGCCAACGGCACCTTGCGCATGTGGACTTTGAGAATCTGCTCACGGCCACGAACATCCGGCAACGGCACGACGACCTGGCGGTCGAAGCGGCCCGGACGCAGCAATGCCGGGTCAAGGACATCCGGGCGGTTGGTCGCCGCGATGACGATAATGCCCTCGTTGCCTTCAAAGCCGTCCATTTCCACCAGCAACTGATTCAGGGTTTGCTCGCGCTCGTCGTGGCCGCCGCCCAACCCCGCGCCGCGATGGCGGCCAACTGCGTCAATTTCGTCGATGAAGATAATGCAGGGCGCATGTTTCTTGGCTTGTTCAAACATATCGCGCACCCGGGATGCGCCAACGCCGACGAACATTTCCACAAAGTCTGAACCGGAAATTGAGAAGAACGGCACCTTCGCTTCACCGGCAATGGCCTTGGCTAGCAGCGTTTTACCCGTACCCGGCGAACCGACCATCAACACCCCGCGTGGAATTTTGCCGCCGAGCTTCTGGAACTTGCCAGGATCGCGGAGGAATTCCACCAATTCAGCCACTTCTTCCTTAGCCTCATCGACGCCCGCGACATCGGCGAATGTGATCTTGATCTGATCTTCACTCATCATCCGGGCGCGGGATTTGCCGAAGGACATGGCTCCCCGTCCAGCGCCGCCGCCTTGCATCTGCCGTAGAAAGAACACCCAGATACCGATCAGCAGCAACATCGGGAACCAGGAAATGAAGATTTGCATCAGCAAACCCTGCTTCTCCGGCGGTTGACCTTCGATGTCCACGCCGTTATTGAGCAACTCGCCGATCATTGCGCTGTTGTCGGTTTCCGGGCTGTAAGTGGTAAAGCGTTCGCCGCCACTGGTGCGGCCCAGAATGGCGCGGCCATCAATGCTCACCTGCGCGATCCGCCCCTGCTTGGCTTCCTGCAGGAACTGCGAGTAGGACATCTGGGCGGAGGGCGCTACTTTCGGTCCAAAGCTGTTGAAAACAGACATCAGCACGACCGCAATCACGACCCACAAAAGGATGTTTTTAACCATATCGTTCAAGGCAGATACCTCGGCAAACCAGGACGGGAGGATTTAGGAGTGTTGTTAACTATGGGGGCAATTCGCCGTTTTTCCAGCGCACCGCCTGAAAAATGACGATTTTTTAGACCCGATCACCCGCGATAGTTCCGGGCTAGCAGATACTGCTCGGCGCTGCGGGCGCGCGAGGCGCGAGGCTTGCGGGGCGCGACGGTGGCGAAAGCGGCGCGCAATGCCTTGAGATAGGCGTCAAAACCCTCGCCCTGAAACGCTTTCACCAGAAAATCGCCGCCGGGACGCAAGCGCTGGCGGGCGAAATCCAGCGCCAATTCGGCCAGGTACATGACGGAAGGTTGGTCCACCGCTTTGATGCCGCTGGTATTGGGCGCCATGTCGGATAACACCACATCCACCACCCGACCGTCCAGCGCCGCCAGCAACTGGTCGAGCACTGCCGACTCGCGAAAATCGCCTTCGATAAACTCGACGCCCGGCAATGGCTCCATTGACAGAATATCCAGCGCCATCACCCGGCCCTGCCCGCCCACTAACCGGGCTGACAGTTGCGACCAGCCGCCCGGCGCCGCGCCCAAATCCACCACAGTCAACCCGGGCCGCAATAAGCGATCCTTTTCATGAATTTCCAATAGCTTATAAACGGCTCGGGAGCGATAGCCATCCTGCTGGGCGCGTTTGACATATTCATCAGTGAAGTGCTCCCGCAGCCAGCGGGCGCTGCTTTTACTGCGGGCCATTCAACGATCGCTCACGTTCGCGGGCGATGCGAGCCATGATGCGGCGCGTGCGCGCCACGATCCAGAGCATGCCTAATAGACTATAACTCGCCAAGAGCAGCAATTGCAGCAACAAGCTGTCCAGCACCCGCCCTTGCACCAAGAGTAGCACCACGCCCACAGTCAGAATGACGCCTAAATCCAGTTTAACCTCATTCAATGGGCTGGGCGCTACCGTCAACCCCTTACGTCCGGTTACACTGCCCGCACCTTTCGCCATGTCTGGTTCTCTCTCCATGCTCACGCTGACTCATCCGCAAAAACGTCACCTCAAGGCTCTGGCCCACGCTCGCAAGCCAATCATCATCATCGGGGACAAAGGCATGACCCCGGCGGTTCTACACGAAATTCTGCTAGCGCTGGATCATCATGAATTGATCAAAATCCGGGTCAACGCCGAGGATCGCATGGCGCGCGAAGCAATGATCGAGGAGTTATGCGCGACATCTGGCGCGACGCTGGTGCAACGGATCGGTCATATCGCCACACTGTTCCGGCGCAATCCCGAAGCGCCGCGCATCGAATGGCCCTGATTCATGGATGGTGCTGGTGGTGGGACTCGAACCCACAAGCCCGGTTGAGGGCGCAAGATTTTAAGTCTTGTGTGTATACCATTCCACCACACCAGCGTGGCGTGAGGATAAACCTTTTGGGAAAAAACGGTCGCTAGGATAGCCCAAAAACGCCCAGTACGCCACTTTCTGAATTTCACCATGCCCTCAGGAAGGTCACCATGCTGATCGATTATGACCTGCCGCTTTGGCGCCCGCCGTCCGAAGCCGATAGTTTTATCCTGCAAGCCACCCTGGGTTGCAGCTTCAACCATTGCAGCTTCTGCTCAATGTATCGCACCAAGCCATTCGCCATCCGACCGCTGCAATCGGTTCAGGCCGATATTCAAACGATGGCGCGGGCCTGTCCCGGAACGCGGCGCGTCTTTCTGGCGGATGGCGACGCCCTGGCCGCGCCGACGGATCAACTGCTCACGATTCTGGAAAATCTGCGCGCCGCCTTTCCCCGGCTGGAGCGCGTCTCCAGTTACGCTCTGCCCGCTAATCTGCTGAAGAAATCGGCGGAAGAATTAACACAATTGCGGGAAAGCGGCCTGACTCTGTTGTATTACGGCATTGAAACCGGATCGGCGGACCTGCTCAAGCGCATCACCAAGGGCGCAACGCCGGAAGCGATGATCACCGGGTTGACCAAAGCCAAACAGGCCAGTTTGAAAATCTCTGCAACCGTCATTCTCGGCCTTGGCGGCCAAACGTACTGGCGGGAACACATCGACGCCACCGCCGAGTTGGTCAATCAGGTCCAGCTCGATTATCTGTCTACTTTACAACTGATGATCGATCCGATGATTGACGAAGAATTTCACCGCAAATTCCGCGAGCCGTTCCAGGAACAGGATGACCCGGCGCTGTTGGCGGAACAGGCCCGGCTGATTGAGCGCCTGAATCCGCCCGCGCCGCTGACATTCCGTTCCAATCACGCCTCCAACGCCCTGGCGCTGGCCGGCGAATTACCTAAAGACCGCGAACGGCTGCTGGCGCAACTGGAATTGGCCCTGGCCGGCGGAGTGCGGCTGCGCCCCGAGTGGCTGCGGGGCTATTGACAGGCTGGCGGATGAGAATCAAAGCCCGCCGTTGCAAGCCTGTTGTTCATGCGTCTTCAGGCGTCCTGCGGCTATGACGAACGGCGTCGACAATCTGATCTTCCAATTCGATGCGCGCCGCCAGCGACTCGCCCAGCCGCGATAACTCCTCATCCAGCCGGGCCAGCGCCGGGTCGGACAAATCTCCGTCATAACGGTCATGGAAAGCCAAAGCCGCCTGGGTCGTGCGGGCAATGTGGGCATAGAGTTGCCGGGCCAGTTGACGCGCTTGCCGATACGGCGAATCCGCCGGTTGCTCCTCCAGCGCCTGAAAGACCTCGAACGGCCCCAGCGCCAGATAGTCCACCAGTGTCTGCCGGAAGCGCCGCAACTGATGGCGCACCGGATCAACGACGGTAAAAGGTTTCAGCGCCGCCAGCCGGTGATACAGCACCAGACTCTCCTGACGCGCCGCCAGCAATTTGGCGACCAGATCAGGCAGCGCCTTGCTATGAACAGAATCAGCAATGATCGTGGCGTTCATTGGCACATCCTCCAGGCAGTCAATGCTGCTTTCATTGTTTTATTCACTATCAACATAATAGCTTATCGCGAATGCCGCATTAATGCCAAAACTCTCGACTCCCATCTCCCCATTCACGACTTCCCGATGACCCGATCCCGCAAATAGACCGGCAATGCCTGTTCAGCAGCGACCCATGCACCGCGCCAGGAAGGGTCCGCCGCCAGCCGGGCAATATCGCCCGCATGAGGATACCGCTCGCCCAGCCAGCCGCTGACCATCAACCGTTGCGACAACGCTTCAGCGTACACCCTCCAGCCGCTGCCCGCGCCGAACCATGCGCCGTGAGGCGCAGTCGCCAGGGCTGGTGCGCACACCCGCTCTTCCCCCAGCAACGCCACCGTTTCGCCAGACGCTCCCCAGGTTCCCCAGTAAACCTCCCCCATGCGGGCGTCCAGCGCCGTCGCAATCCGCGTCTGCCCGGTTTCCCGCGTTGCGCCCAGCGCCAGCGCTGCCAAAGTGGATATTGGAATGACCGGCAAATCCACAGCGAACGCCAGCCCCTGCGCGACGCCAATCGCGATCCGCACTCCAGTAAACGCGCCTGGCCCGCGCCCGATGGCAATCGCATCTAACTGGTTCATCGTTAATTCAGCCTCGGCCAATACAGACTCAATCATTGGCAAAATCAGCGCGGCATGGCGGCGCGGCGCCAGTTCGTAGCGTTCCAGCACGGCGCCATCCACCCAAATGGCGGCGGAACAAGCCTCGGTCGCGGTATCGAGCGCCAGCAATTTCATGACAGAACCTCGCAAAACAACAATGTGATGGCAAATGGTTATAATGCCTGAAGCAAATCTTCTCCTGAATCCGCCAAGACCGACAAAACAATTATGAACCTCGAAAAAGTCATCTTCGGTTTCTTTATCGTCCTGGCCGCCACGTTAAATTTTGGTTTTTTCATCGGCGATCTGGACAACCCAATTCATCACGATGTTTATGAACTGTTCGCCGCTATCGTGGTGAACCTGATCGCCACCGTGCTCAAGTTCGGCGACCGCACCCATATTGGCGCCATACACCTCTCCACCAGCCTGGTTGCTGACTTGCAACTCATCGCGGCGGCGATGGTGTGGAGCTATGGCGCGCATGTGACCGACGCGGGCGTGACCCCCGAAATCATCGCCAAGGTGGTATCGCTCTCCGGCGGCGCGCTGTTCGCCAACGTGGTGTCAGTGGTTATTCTGATTGCCGAAACGATCATGCAAAAGCGATGAACCCCGAAGCCTACGAGAGCACCTTTTTTCTGGCGCTGCGGCGGTTGCGGGTGCCGCTGATTACACTCATCCTGATCTACGCGGTCTCGATCCTGGGTCTGACGCTGGTTCCCGGTCTGGATGCGGAAGGCAACCCTAGCCGGATGAATTTCCTTCATGCTTTCTACTTCATCAGTTATACCGCCACCACCATCGGCTTCGGCGAAATCCCCAACGCCTTTTCCGAACCGCAGCGGATGTGGGTGACCTTCTGCATTTATCTGTCGGTGATTGGCTGGGCCTATTCCATCGGCGCGTTGCTCGCCCTGTTGCAAGATCAGAATTTCCGCAACGCAGTGCGCCTGCAACGCTTCGGTCAGGCGGTGCGCGACATGAGGGAACCGTTTTATCTGGTGTGCGGCTATGGAGAAACCGGGCAGCTTATTTGCCGCGCCCTCGACCAACTCGGCCTACGGGCGGTGGTCATCGAGATTGACGACCGCCGAGTCAGCCAACTGGACCTGCACGGTCATTCCGCCGATATCCCGGCGCTGACCGCCAACGCCCGGCAACCGGAAATCCTCAAGCTAGCCGGACTGACCCATCAGTACTGTCGGGGCGTCATCGCCCTGACCAATGACGATGGCGCTAATCTGGCCATCGCTATTTCCGCCCGACTGCTGGCCCCTGAGTTGCCGGCGCTTTGCCGCGCCGAAACGGTGGAAACGGCCGCAAACATGGCGTCCTTCGGCACCCGGCATATTATCAATCCATTTGACAAGTTTGGCCGCTACCTGGCGCTGGCCCTGCACGCGCCGGCGGCCTATCACCTACTGGAATGGCTGACAGCCGTTCCCGGCACGATGGTCGAACCGCATCGCGATCCACCGCGTGGCCATTGGATTTTGTGTGGTTATGGCCGATTCGGCAAAGTGCTGGTGTCCGCTCTGGAGCAAGAGAACATCCCGGTTACGATCATCGATCATGCGCCGCCCCCCGGAGAAAGCCAGCGGCGCTGGGTGCGCGGCGACGGCAGCAGCGCGCCGGCGCTGCTGGAAGCCCGCATTCAGGACGCCGTCGGCATCGTTGCCTCGACCAATGATGATGTAAACAATCTGTCCATTGTCGTCACCGCTCGGGAACTGAATCCCCGGCTTTTCGTGGTGTTGCGGCAAAATCTGCAAGCCAATCAAGCACTATTCAACGCCTTTGAATCTGATTTCACTGTAGTGCCCAGCCAGATCGTCGCCCGGGAATGCCTGGCGATTCTTACTACGCCGCTCCTGGAGCCGTTTCTGTGGCAAATCAAGCAGCGCGGCGAATCCTGGGCCAGCACCCTGCTGGATCAGTTGACCGGGAGTTTCGGCTGGCAAGCGCCAACGGTTTGGAGCGTGCATATTGGCGCTGTTGAAGCGCCGGCGCTGATGGATTGGCTGGGATTCGCTCATGCCCCGGCGCCGCTGGGCGATTTGTTGCGCAACCCGCATGACCGGACTGAGGAATTGCAATGCCGGATGCTGTATCTGGCCCGCGAGGATCAATCAACGGTTATGCTGCCGCATCGACACACGCCCGTTCAAGCCGGCGATCAACTCCTACTCGTCGGTTGCCGCACAGCGCGCAACGATCTGGCTCTGACCCTGAGTAATGAAAATACGCTGGAGTATGTGTTGCAGGGCCGGGAAATTCCTGGCGGCTGGGTTTGGGAGCAGTTCGCCCAACTGTGCGCCAGGTTGCCCCGATCTGAAGGGTAGAACCAGCCTCTGGATTCAAGCCCTGTTAAGAATTACGAATCAACTGCCGGACGCACCGGACGCTTCCGCTCCTTACGTTCCGCCGACCGCTCCCGATCTCCAGCCGCCCGCTCCGTTCGGGGCCGTGCGGGCCGCGTCCGCTCCGGTTCGGCCCCATCGAGGCGGGTGATATTCAACATCTGCTGCCGCACCCGCACCCGTTTCAGATGCTGGAAAATCTCTGGCGGCATCTGATCGGGCAAATCCACCGTGCTGTAATCGTCGTGAATCTCAATACGGCCAATGTAGCGGCCTTCAATGCCCGCTTCGTTGGCAATCGCGCCCATGATGTTCTGCGGCGTCGCACCGTGTTCGCGGCCCACATCAATCCGGTAGCGCACTTTATCCAAGTCGCTGGAATGTCCTGCATAATCCCGCGATGGCCGTTCTCCTCCCCGCGTTGGGCGTCCCTCGCGATCAGGCCGCGCTGACGTCCTGTCCCGATCTCGCTCTCTCTCCCGCTCGGCATCCTTGGGGATGGTGTCCTCAAACTGGAGTGGCCGATCGCGCTGCGCCAGATAGGCCAACGCCGCCGCAATGTCGTGAGGGCTGGTTTCCTGTTCCCGCTCGATTTCGGCAACCAGTTGCTGGAAAAACTCCAGTTCCTGCGATGTCAGAACTTCGCCGACTTGCTGTTTGAACTGCGCCAGCCGGTGGCCGGTAATGGTTTCCTGGGTCGGCAGTGGCATCCGCTCCACCGGCTGACGAGTGGCTTTCTCAATCGTCCGCAACATGCGCAGTTCGCGGGGGGCCACAAACAGGATAGCGTCGCCCGCCCGCCCGGCTCGCCCAGTGCGGCCAATGCGATGGATATAGGCTTCAGGATCGTAGGGAATGTCGTAATTGATGACGTGGCTGATCCGTTGCACATCCAACCCACGCGCCGCCACATCGGTCGCAACCAGAATATCCAGGCCGCCGTTGCGTAATTGATCAATCGTTTTTTCACGCAACGCCTGGGTCATATCGCCATGCAGGGCGGCGCTGGGATAACCACGCGCTTCCAGTCGTTCCGCCAATTCCGTCGCGGCCACCTTGGTGCGCACGAAGATCAACATTGCATCGGCATCCTCGACCTCCAGCACACGGGTCAGGGCGTCGAGCTTATGCTGGACGCCGACCTGGCAATAACGCTGCCGGACTGTAGCGACCGTGGCTGTGCGGGTTTCACCTCACGAGGATCGTGCAAATGACGCCGCGCCACCCGGCGAATCAGATCCGGCATGGTGGCGGAGAACAGCGCAACCTGCTTTTCCGTCGGGGTCTGTTCCAGAATCCAGTCCACATCATCGATGAAACCCATCCGCAACATTTCATCCGCTTCGTCCAGCACCACCGTGCGCAGGGCGGACAAGGATAGGGTTTCCCGGCGCAGATGATCCATGACCCGACCGGGCGTGCCGACAACGACATGCACCCCACGCCGCAGATGGCGCAATTGCAGGGTCATGCTCTGGCCACCGTAGATGGGCAGAACGTGAAAACCGGGCAGATGGCGGGCGTAGCTTTGAAAGGCTTCGGCGACCTGAATCGCCAGTTCACGAGTGGGGGTCAATACCAGCGCTTGCGTCTGCCGGTCGTTCCAATCCAGTTTTTCCAGGATCGGTAAAGCAAAGGCCGCCGTTTTACCGGTGCCGGTCTGGGCCTGGCCCAGGACATCACAACCCTCCAGCATCGGGGGAATGGTGGCCGCCTGGATCGGCGTTGGCGCTTCGTAGCCAAGTTCCTGAAGAGTTTCCAGCAGGGCGGGAGACAGCGCGAGTTGTTCAAAATGTTCGATGGGGGATGACATACTAGACATTACCTAAATGAAAATCACTTGCAACGGGTCAGATTATCATGGACCCGAACAAAAGCGAAGAGTGGTGAAAACCGCCGTCCAGTTCGATGCTTCAGCCCGAAACGGCCGCCACCCGGCGGCGGCGAAACTTGTTGATAATGTGCCTGCGCCAGAGCACATCGGCGATGACGAAGGTGGCGGCACTGGCCAGCGCTCCGGTCGTGAGCGAACCCACCAACAACGGCCAACCCAGATCGCCCGCCTGCTTCAGAAACCAGTCCAGCGTAGGCTCATACGCCCAATCCAGAGGGGGCATACCCAACAGCCAGGCGCCAAATCGGTAACAGGCGTAGAAGATCGGCGGAATCGTCACCGGATTGGTGATCCAGACCATGGCCACCGCCACTGGCATATTGAAGCGCAGCAGGGCAGCGGCAATCGCCGCCAGCACCATTTGCCAGGGAACCGGCACAAAGGCGAAAAACATGCCGGCGGCCAGTCCCCGCACCGTCGAACGGCGTCCGAAATGCCAAAGGCGAGGATCGTGCAGCACCTCACCGAGAAAGCGCAGGTTCTTGTGCGAACGCAGTTGATGGGAATCCGGCAGATGACGTTGTAAAAACCGCTTCATGGCAGTGTTCAGGGGAATCGACAAAATGCTAGGCGTTCAGACTGTGAAATCGCCTGAAAATTCAGGTGATAATTGCTTTGGCCAAATATACCCGAACTGTTCGGCAATAGTATCGCTCCGAAAAATTAAATTTTGGTTACCGGTCGTGAACAGCCACAGCGTATTCCCGAAGTCTAACCGCCCCTCATGGAGGGTTTATATTGCTCATTCGTAAAAAACTTCCCTACCCGGTCGCCCCACTCGCAACAGGGCTTTTCTTTGCCTTCGCCCTTTTCCCTTTACGCCATGGCGTTCAGTGGTTAGATTGACCGCCCGAAGCCAACCACCCGACCAAAGAACCGTCATGGCCCAATACATCTACACTATGAACCGCGTGGGCAAAATCGTGCCGCCCAAGCGGGAAATCCTCAAGAATATCTCACTGTCGTTCTTCCCCGGCGCCAAAATCGGCGTCCTCGGCCTGAACGGCTCGGGCAAATCCACCCTGCTGCGCATCATGGCCGGCCTGGATACGGACATCCTCGGCGAGGCCCGTCCGCAGGCTGGCATCAAGATCGGTTTTCTGACCCAGGAGCCGCAACTCGACCCGGCCAAAGACGTGCGCGGCAATGTTGAAGAAGCGGTCGAACCGATCAAGGCCGCGCAAGCCCGGTTGGATGAAGTGTACGCCGCCTATGCGGATCCCGACGCCGATTTCGAGAAACTGGCTGCCGAACAAGGCGATCTGGAGGCGTATCTGCAAGCAGCCGATGGCCATAACCTGGACCGCACGCTGGATGTCGCCGCTGATGCTCTCCGTCTGCCGCCCTGGGATGCCGACGTAACCCCACTCTCCGGCGGCGAGAAACGCCGCGTCGCGCTCTGCCGGCTATTACTCTCCAAGCCCGACATGCTGCTGCTGGACGAACCGACCAATCATCTCGACGCTGAATCGGTCGCCTGGCTAGAGCGCTTCCTCAAGGATTACCCCGGCACGGTGATCGCCGTCACCCATGATCGCTACTTCCTCGACAATGTCGCCGGCTGGATTCTGGAACTGGATCGTGGCCAGGGCATCCCGTGGGAAGGCAACTATTCGTCGTGGCTGGAGCAGAAGGAAAAGCGGCTGGAAAGCGAGGAGAAACAGGAAACCGCTCATATTAAGGCGATGAAGGCGGAACTGGAATGGGTGCGCGCCAATCCCAAGGGTCGCCACGCCAAGAGCAAAGCTCGCCTGGCCCGATTTGATGAGCTGGAATCGCAGGAATTCCAGAAGCGCAATGAAACCCAGGAACTGTACATCCCACCGGGGCCGCGCCTGGGCGAGTTGGTGGTGGAAGCCACACAACTCCGCAAAGGCTTCGGCGACCGGCTATTGATCGACGGTCTCGACTTCAAGCTGCCCAAGGGCGGCATCGTCGGCGTCATCGGTCCAAACGGCGCCGGTAAAACCACCCTGTTTCGGATGCTGGTCGGGCAGGAGCAACCGGATGGCGGGACGCTGCGAATCGGCGATACCGTCAAGTTGGCCTACGTCGATCAGTCGCGGGACAGCCTGGATGGCAACAAAACAGTCTGGCAGGAGATTTCCGATGGGCTGGACTTGATCGCTATTGGCGGCTATCAGACTAATTCGCGGGCCTACGTCGGCCGCTTCAACTTCAAAGGGCAGGATCAGCAAAAATTCATCAAGGACTTGTCCGGCGGCGAGCGCAATCGGGTGCATCTGGCCAAGCTGTTGAAAAGCGGCGGCAACGTGCTGCTGCTGGACGAACCGACCAATGATTTGGACGTAGAAACCTTGCGGGCGCTGGAAGAGGCGTTGCTGGCCTTCGCCGGTTGTGCGGTGATTATCTCCCACGATCGCTGGTTTCTGGATCGCGTCGCCACGCATATTCTGGCGTTTGAGGGCGATTCGCAGGTCGTGTGGTTCGAGGGCAACTACGCCGATTATGAAGCCGACCGCAAACGCCGGTTGGGCGTCGAGGCGGATCAGCCACACCGGATCAAGTATCGCAAGCTGGCCTAAATCGCCCGGTCCGCAACGACGCGCCGGGGCTTCACCGATAAGCGATAATGCGCACATCGCTGCTCCAGTCGCCGAAAAAGGGTTCACCCTCGGTGCGGAGCAGCAACTGCCGGTCTCTGGGCATCGGCAACCAGACGTTATCGGAATTGTAGGCCCAGCCCGGCTGTGGCTGACCGATGGCGTGCAGGTAAAAAGCCGCCTCCCGCCCCCGTTCCAGCCGCACGGCAATCCGAAAGCGATGCGCCCCGCCCTTGACATAGCCCGTCGCCACCTGCGCATAGATCAGGATTTCCCGCGCCTTGTTCGGCACTTGCGCCGGAATCGGGCGAGCCTCGTAATCCTGGCCGCCATTCGGCAACTGGCCCATGGGGATGTCCACCGCCTGGAAATCCACCAGTTTCGCCGCCTTCTCACCCAGACGCGCCATTACTGCGGTGTGTTGCGCCGCCCACTGCTTCTGCATACGGGCCAGCGCCGCCTGCGTGTGGCGCGTTTCCTGGCGCAGGCTGGCCAATGATTGCTGTAACTGTTGCTCCTGCTGTCCCCGCTGCTCCTGGTCACGCAGGTCCGCCAGCGTCTGTTCGATGCGCTCCAGCCGGTGGCCCATGGCGTCCAGTCTGGATTGCACAGCGGATAGCGTCGGGTCGATTTGCGCCGCCTCCGACGGATCGGCAGGCGGCGCCAGAAGCTCAGGACGCCCGGCGCAACCCGGCGTCAATGCCACGGTCAACATCAGTATCCCCATCAATCCGCGCAATCTCATCTCTATCTCCCCAATTCGCCCCAACCCCGGCCCAAGCCGGCGTCAAGCCAGCGTGAACGGTTGCTCGACCGGCATTATAGCGGCCCATCGCCGGCGTGATTTCACGGATTCAGGTAATATTTACCGTATTTGCGCCTGCGCCTCCCAAGAGGATCGACTGAATGCACGAACCCCATATTTCCCAACAAACGCCCTTCAGCGTGGATTTCAGCGTCGCCGAATTTGCGGATAACCCGGAGCCGCGTTGCCCCTGCGTGCTGCTGCTGGATAATTCCTGGTCGATGAACGGCCAACCCATTACCGAGCTCAATCAGGGTCTAGCCCTGTTCAAGGAGGAATTGCTGGCCGACAGCTTGGCCGCCAAGCGGGTCGAGATCGCCATTGTCAGCTTCGGCCCGGTCGAAGTGGTCAATGAATTCCAGACTGCCGACCAGTTCACCCCACCGCATCTGACTGCGCAAAAAGATACGCCGATGGGTATGGCGATCCTGCGAGGGCTGGAATTGTTGAACCAGCGCAAACGGTTATATCGGGAGAACGGTGTCCCTTTTTTCCGCCCCTGGGTGTTCCTGATCACCGATGGCAGCCCCACCGATGATTGGAAAGCCGCCGCCGCCGAGGTGCGGGCGGGCGAGGAAAGTCGCGCCTTTGCCTTTTTCGCCGTTGGCGTCGAGGGGGCGAATCTGGACATTTTGCAACAACTGGCCGTGCGCCAACCCTTGCGCTTGAAGGGCCTGCGTTTCCGGGAGCTGTTCCAGTGGCTGTCCAACTCGATGCGCTCGGTATCACGCTCTGTGCCGGGAACGGAAGTGCCGCTGAGCAACCCCACGACGCCCGATGGCTGGGCCTCGATATGAAAGAAGCCGGCGACTGGCGCTGGGTGCAGGCCGCCGTCACCGGCGTCGCGCATCAAATCAGCGGCAGCGCCTGTCAGGACGCCTGCGCCACGCAATGCCTGATATTGCCAGACGGTTCGCCGGCGCTGGCGCTGGCCGCAGCGGATGGCGCCGGCAGTGCAGCCCGATCGCGGGAGGGCGCGGAACAGGCGTGCCAAACCCTGCTGGCTGAATGCACGGCCTGGCTGGCGCAAGCGACCGAGGAGGATTGGACGCCCGCTGTCGCCGAATCCTGGTTGCGGAGCGTCCAAACGGCGCTGATCCAGCAAGCTACTGAAGCGGAACTGCCGATTCGGGAATTCGCCTGCACCCTGCTGGGCGCGGTGATCGCCGCTAATCGGGCGTTATTCCTGCAAATCGGCGATGGGGCTATCGTCATCCATACCGGGGACCGTTATCAGCCCGTGTTTTGGCCACAGGGCGGTGAATATCCCAATGAAACCTTTTTCGTGACCGCCGCCGACGCCGCCCGCAGTCTGGAATGCACGGTGCTCGTCGAACCGATCGCTGAAATCGCCCTGCTGACCGATGGCCTGCAACCGCTGGCGTTGCATTATCAAAGCCGCCAGGCGTATGCGCCATTTTTTCAGCCCCTGTTTCAATGCCTGCGCGATTATCCGAAAACCGGTTGCCCGCTGGAGTTGGCGGCGGCGCTGGAGCGGTTTCTCGACAGTCCGCCGATCAACCAGCGCACCCATGATGATAAGACCCTGATTCTGGCCAGCCGGCGCCCGGCGCAAACACCCCTCCCTCTGGCGGATGAGGGTCAGGATCGGGACGCCGATCAGGAAGTCCCCGGTGCCGAAACTGTATAACGGCGCTGGCCAGTGGATCGAACCGGGCCAGGTCATTGGCCGTGGCGGCGAAGGCGTCGTGCATGAGATTCCCGGTCGTCCGGGTTTCGTCGCCAAGGTCTACCACCAACCGACCCATCCCGACAAAGCGCTGAAGCTGGAAAACATGGCCCGGCTGGCGCATCCCGCCCTGCTGGACATCGCCGCCTGGCCGGTGGACGTGCTGCGTGTCGATGTAGGCGGTCCGGTGCAGGGATTCATCATGCCGCGCGTCACTAGCTATCAGGAAATCCACAGTCTGTATGGCCCCTCCCACCGCAAGCGGACTTTCCCTCATGCGGACTGGTCATTTCTGGCGCACGCCGCCCGCAATCTGGCCAGCGCCTTCGAGGTCGTTCACGCCCGGGGCCATGTCATTGGCGATGTCAACCCCGGCAATGTCGTGGTCTCCGCTCAGGCGCTGGTCAAGCTGATCGACTGCGACTCGTTCCAGATCAGCGCCGGCGACCGGCTGTTCCCCTGCGATGTCGGCGTCCCGCAATTCACCGCGCCGGAATTGCAGGGCCGGTCATTTCACGGCCTGCGCCGCACCCCGGATCATGATGCTTTCGGCCTGGCGCTGCTCTGCTTTCATTTACTGTTCATGGGTCGGCACCCCTTCGCGGGCCGCTACCAGGGCCGGGGCGACATGCCCATCGAACGGGCGATCAAGGAGCATCGCTTTGCGTTCGGCCAACAGTCCGCCGCCTGGCTCATGAAACCGCCGCCCCATACCTTGCCGTTCACCGTGCTGCCCCGGCCCGTTGCCAATCTGTTTGAGCAGGCCTTTATACCACTGGCTCTCGGTCAACGCCGGCCTGCGCCCCGGGAATGGGTGACGGCGCTGGAGCGGCTCAATCGGGAATTGCGGCCCTGCGGGCGGAATGTCCTGCATAAATATCCGCGCCTGCTGCTGGCCTGTCCGTGGTGCGAACTGGAGCAGGCCAGCGGCGCCACGTTCTTTATCGCCCCACGCCCTACCCCTCTCGCCCACTCCCTGGCCGATCATCCCGCTTTCGATGTGGAACGGGCCTGGAAACGGATTGTAGCGGTCGCACCGCCCAGCCATGACGCCCTGCCTCATCCCGAACCGCCAACGCCGATCACCCCTACACCGCTGCCAGAATCCTTGCAACGCGCCCGGCGCCGCAACCTCATCAAAGCCGCAACTTGCGCCGGTTCTGCTCTGGCGGCGGCGCTGCTCCATCCAGCGTTGATCTGGCTGTGGCTGCCTCTCGCCGCCATGCTCTGGTCCCTGCTGCGCGACGGCGCCGTGCGCCGCGAATATCAGCGCCGCCGGCTGGCCCTGTTCGCCGCCCGCCGGGAACGGGCGGACCTGCACACCGCCTGGCGGCAACAAGCCAGCGAACAGCCTTTCCTGAACGCGCTGCGCGCGCTGGAGACGTTGCATGATCGCTATCGTCGCCTGCCGGACGAATTGCAGCAGGATTTGCAGCGGCTGGAAGCCGATCAGCATCAGGCACAATTGCAAACTTTCCTGGAAGGTTACTTCGTCGACGCCGCCCGGATTCCCGGCATTGGCGTTACGGACCGGATGGCGCTGGAATCCTACGGCATCGAAACCGCCGCCGATGTGACCCCGGAGGCGTTGCAGGTCGTGCCGGGATTCGGTCAGCGCCTCGGTCGTCAGCGAACAGCAGCACTGCTCGGTTGGCGGCGGGCGTTGGAACAACAGTTCCGTTACGACCCCCGGCAAGGGGTCAATCCCGCTACCCTCGCCGATCTCCGCCAGCAACACGCCCAACAGCGTTGGGCGATTGAACAGGAATTACTGGCAGGGCCGGATGAACTGACTAAAATCAGAGTGGAAATTCTCAAACAGCGCGCCCAACTGAATATCGCTCTGATTCGTCAGGCGGTGCGGGAGGCGCAGGCCCAGGCCGATCTGCGGATTTTCTATCTCCATTCCGCCGGAAGCTTCTGGCCGCGCCGCCGGGTTTAGCCGCTGCAACCAAATCGGGAACCCTATGGGTAGACGCAACGAACACACACGCGAAGAACTGCGGGAAATCGCCCTGCAAGCTGCTGAGGCGCTGGTTATCGAACAGGGGCTGGCCGGCTTGAGCGCCCGCAAGATTGTCAAACGCATCGGTTATACGGTGGGTAGCCTGTACATGGTTTTTCGCAATATTGACGACCTGATCGCCCAGATGAACGAACGAACGCTGAACGATTTGCAGGCGCAAATGATCGCCGCTATTGCCCATCAGCCCCCGCCGACCGTTGCGATCCGGGCGCTGGCCCAGTCCTATATCCGTTTCGCGCTGACCGAGACCCGCCGCTGGCTGGCCATCTACCAGCACCGCCTGCCGGAGGGTGAATCGCCGCCGGATTCGTTCACGGAGAAGGTTTCGCAAATGTTTGAACTGGTGCAGCAACAATTAGCGCAGATCAGTCCCTGGCGCTCGCCGGAAGACATTGCCCTAGCGGCGCGGGCCTTGTGGAGCAGCATTCACGGCGTCTGCATTCTGGGCTTCGACCAGAAACTGGAGGTCGCTGGCGGGCGGCCTGTTCAAGATGTCGCCGATTCGTTGCTGGAGCATTATCTAGCGGGGTTTATCCATCGATCCCCACCCATGCCTTCCGCGCCATCGAAGGCTGCGCCACAATAACCCGCCTTCCCAAACCACGGCCAAGACGGGTTGAAATACCCGTCCTCACCCTTGCCGCACTTTTCCCCACTGCTCATCCAATCGCTTGACCGACACCGGCGCAATGGTTTTCAGTTCCTGAGCAAATTGCGACACCCGCAATTCTTCCAGCAGCCAGCGGAAACGCATCAACTCCGGATCGCACTGCTCCCGCTCGGCGTTCCGTTCCAACAGCCGCTGGCAACCCTGCCAGAGGCGGATAATGTCGCCGCTGCGCTGCCGATCCTTGTCCGGGGACTGCCGAAGCTTGTTCAGTCGCACCGCGATCGCCCGCAAATAACGCGGTAAATGCGGCAACCATTCCGGCGGGGTCTGACTGAGAAAACCGGGATAAATCAAACGCGCCAACTGGTCGCGGATATCGGTCAACGCTTCGGCCCAGACAGGCGATGAGGCGCTGCTTAAAGACCGCCGGACTTCGTGGTAAACCGTCAAAACTTCCGCAGCAATCTTACCGATGTCCGTCCGCGCCGCCGGCAACCGGGTTCGTCCGCGCTCCAGCAGCGCCTCAAACGCCGCCCGGTCGCGCGGCAATCGTTCATTCACCAGAAACGCCTGGTCGAGAATAGCGTCCAGCATATCTTCCCGTAACTGTTCCTGCGTACCCAAACCGAGATAATGCAGGGTCATCTGCTGCATGTGCGGCAGATCGCGCGCCAGCGCCTTGAACGCCGGCCCCAGCCGCCAGCCAATCAGCCGGCGCAATCCAGCCCGCGTCGCTGCCTCCGCCCGTGCGGGCGCATCCAACACCCGCAGCGCCAGCGTCCCATCCGCTTCGGCGACCAGCGCCGGATAGCCGCGTAACTGAACGCCATTGCGGGTAAAGCTGACTTCTTCCGGCAAGTCGCCAAAATCCCAGTCGCGCACCCCTTCCCGCTCGAACTCCGGGGTTGGCAACGCGGCGAAACTGCGCCGGGCCGCGCTGCGTAATTGCGCCTGAATCGCCGCCCAGTCGCGCCCGACCGCCAACTCCTGATCGTCAATGTCCACCACCCGAAAACGCATTTGCAAATGATCGGGAACCGCGTCGGGATTCCATGCTTCTTCGGGAATCGCCACGCCGGTGATGCGCTGCAATTGCTCGGTCATCGCCCCGGTCAGCGACTGTTCGCCCGGCTCAATCGCCTCCAGCAACGCCCGCACATAATTGGGGACAGGAACAAAATGGCGTCGCAAGGCTTTCGGCAGCGACTTCAACAGCGCCGCCATCCGCTCGGCCCGCCAGCCCGGCACCAGCCAGTCCAGCCGTTTCGGATCGACCTGATTCACCGCCGCCAGCGGAACGGTTAGCGTAACTCCATCGTCGTCCTCGCCCGGCGCGAACCGGTAACCCAACGGCAGCTTCAGTCCGGAAAGATCGAGATGGTCAGGATAATGTTCACCATCCGCCGCCGGTCCGGCGTCTGCTAACAATGCCTGCCGGTCGAGAAACAGCCAGCGGGGATTTTCGCGTTCCGCCTTTTTTCGCCAGGTCTCGAAACCCGGCCCGCTGTAAATGCCTTCGGGAATCCGCTCATCGTAAAAGCAATACAACGCTTCCTCGTCAGCCGCCAAATCGCGGCGGGCGCGGGTTTCCAGCTCCGCCAGTTCTTCGAGCACTTGCCGGTTGTGCTGAAAAAAGGGCGCCTTGCAGTGAAAAGCGCCATCCACCAGCGCCTGGCGAATGAAAATCTCCCGGGCCAGCGCCGGGTCCAGGGGACCGTAATTGATCCGGCGCCCGGCGATAATTGGCAGGCCATACAACGTCACCCGCTCGGCAGCGGCGACCTGGGCGCTGCGCTTCTCCCAGTGCGGTTCCGTATAACTGCGCTTGAGCAACGGCCCGGCCAGTCCTTCCACCCATTCCGGCTCAATCCGCGCCACGGTGCGGGCGTACAACCGGCTGGTTTCCACCACTTCGGCGGCCATCACCCAGCGCGGGCGCTTTTTAAACAACCCAGAGCCGGGGAACAGGTAAAACTGCCGCCCGCGTGCGCCGAGATAGGCGTGTTCCTCCTGTTTCAAGCCCAGATGCCCGAGCAGGCCGGTCAGCAGCGCCCGATGCAGGCTGTCATAGGTCGCCGGTGCGTCATTCAGCCGCATCCCCATTTCCGTCACTCGCCCGAGCAATTCCTGATGCAGGTCATGCCATTCGCGCATCCGCACGAAGGATAGAAAATCGGTCTGACAGAGATTGCGCAACTGATTTTTGGAGAGTTGCCGGGCCTGCTCATGGTAGTAGTCCCACAGTTTCAGCAGGGCCAGAAAATCGGACTGTTCATCGCGAAACCGGCGGTGTTTCTCATCCGCCGCCTGCTGCTTGTCCAGCGGCCGCTCACGGGGGTCCTGAATCGCCAGCGCCGCGACGATGATGAGCGCCTCGCGTAAAACTCCTTCCTGTTGCGCCGCCAGCAACATCCGTCCCAGGCGGGGATCGACCGGCAATTTCGCCAACTGCCGACCCAGTTCCGTGACGCCGCGCTGTTCATTGACCGCCTGCAACTCGAATAACAGCCGGAAACCGTCACTGATCTGCCGTGAATCCGGAGGCTCCACAAAAGGGAAATCCTCCGGGCGGCCCAGATTCAGGGCGCTCATCTGCAAAATCACCGCCGCCAGATGGGTGCGCAGAATTTCCGGATCGGTGAAGGCGGGTCGAGCCTGAAAATCCTCTTCGGCATACAAGCGGATGCACACGCCGGCGCTCACTCGCCCGCAACGCCCGGCCCGTTGTTGAGCGCTGGCCTGGGAAATTTTCTCCACAGGCAAGCGCTGGATTTTGCTGCGTGGGCTGTAGCGGCTGATGCGCGCCATCCCGGGATCGATCACATAGCGGATGCCCGGCACGGTCAACGAAGTTTCCGCAACATTCGTCGCCAGCACGATGCGCGGCCGGCCATGCGGCTGAAACACCCGGTTCTGCTCCGTCGCCGAGAGGCGGGCGTACAGCGGCAGAATTTCGGTATTCGGCGGATGGTGTTTACGCAAGCTCTCCGCCGTCTCGCGGATTTCCCGCTCGCCGGACAGAAAGATGAGAATATCGCCCGGCCCCTGCCGCCACACCTCATCCACGGCGTCCAAAACCGCCTGTGGCAAATCGCGGTCGCGTTCGTCCTCTTCCGCCGCCAGCAACGGCCGATAGCACACCTCCACCGGATAGGTTCGCCCGGAAACTTCAATGATCGGCGCATGATCGAAATGCCGGGAAAAGCGCTCCGGGTCGATGGTCGCCGAGGTGATAATGACTTTCAGATCAGGTCGGCGCGGCAGCAAGCGCTTCAAATAACCCAGCAGAAAATCAATATTCAGACTCCGCTCATGGGCTTCATCAATGATGATAACCTCGTACTGATCTAGCCACCGGTCACTTTGGGTTTCCGCCAACAAAATGCCGTCAGTCATCAGTTTTACCAGCGTCTCCGGCCCGATCCGGTCAGAGAAGCGCACCTTATAACCGACCTGCCCGCCCAGCGGAGTTCCCAGTTCCGCCGCAATGCGCGCAGCCACGGAGCGGGCGGCGATCCGGCGCGGCTGGGTATGCCCGATCAGTCCCGCCGCGCCCAATCCGAGCGAGAGGCAGATTTTCGGCAACTGGGTCGTTTTACCGGAGCCGGTTTCACCGCACAGTACGATCACCTGATGTTGGCGGATCGCTGCGGCAATTGCCTCACGATGGGCGTTGATGGGCAAGCGGTCATCGAACATCGGATTGGGCAACGTGGCGCGGCGTTCGCGCAAACGAGCAGCGGCGGCGTCCAGTTCAACGGTCAACTGTTCCAGAGCGCGATCAAACGGCTGGCCTTCGCGCCACCGGCGGCGCAAGCTCTGAAGGCGGCGGGTCAGCGCGGCGCGGTCACGAATCGGACATTCAAGAAGCCGGTTGTGCAAGGAAACGAGGGTTTTTTCCACGAAAATAAGTAAGATTTTGTTTGGAAAGATTTAGTTTTTCAGGCACCGAAAACAGCCAGTATTTTCGCATGAGTGTTGCGCCAGCGCCGACAAAATTGGCTTGCGGAAGCTAGGGCTTTCCAGTACTTTCCGCTTTGGGTGAAGGTCGCGAACCTTCAAAGACCCAGCGTCGGCATCCGGGTTCGTCTATTCTCTCGCTGGAATTGGGCAGTCCGCATGGACCGGCAAAAAGGAAAATTTCGGCTTTGAGGTTTTACTCCTAATGCGTACCGGTACTATAAAGTGGTTTGACGAAGCTAAGGGCTTCGGATTCATCGCCCCCGAGGATGGCAGCAGCGACGTGTTTGTTCATTACTCGGTGATCGAAGGCAAGGGATTCCGTACCTTGGCGGAAAACCAGAAAGTCGAGTTCGAATTCAAAGTCGGGCCTAAAGGTCCGCAAGCCACCCTGGTCAAGAAATTCGCGGCTCCAGCAGCAAAATAACAATTTTCCACCTGACCTATCCAGCCAAAGCCCCGCCTTATGCGGGGCTTTGTCGTTTTCTTCGCTATAATGCCGCGCCTTATCCTGCCCGATAGCCACCCAGCGTGATTAAACAGTGATTGAAAAACTTCGCAACATCGCCATTATCGCCCACGTCGACCACGGCAAGACCACGCTGGTAGACAAATTGCTGCAACAATCCGGCACGCTCAGCGAACGGGGCGCTCCCGTTGAACGGCTTATGGACTCCAACGACCTGGAGAAGGAACGCGGCATCACCATTCTCGCCAAAAATACCTCCCTGCGCTGGCGCGACTACCGAATCAATATTGTTGATACGCCTGGCCATGCCGATTTTGGCGGCGAAGTGGAACGGGTGCTGTCGATGGTTGATTCCGTGCTGCTGTTGGTCGATGCCGTAGATGGGCCGATGCCGCAAACCCGCTTTGTCACCCAAAAAGCCTTCGCCATGGGCTTCAAACCGATCGTGGTGATCAACAAAGTCGACCGGCCCGGCTCCCGCGCCCAGTGGGTGCTGGACCGCACGTTCGACCTGTTCGACCGGTTGGGCGCTACGGATGAGCAACTGGATTTCCCGGTCATCTACGCCTCGGCGCTGCACGGCTACGCCGGACTCGATGAAACCGTGCGTTCCGGCGCCATGGATCCGCTGTTCGAGACGATCATTGAACATGTCTCCCCGCCGGATGTGGACCTGGAAGGTCCGTTTCAGTTACAAGTCAGTTCACTGGACTACAACAGCTACGTCGGCGTCATCGGCATTGGCCGCATTCGCCGGGGCCGGGTCAAAACCAACACTCCGGTGGCGATCCTGGATCGGCACGGTCACCGCCGCAACGGACGGATTTTGCAAATTCTCGGCTTTCAGGGCATTGAGCGCATCGAATTCCCGGAAGCGGCCGCCGGCGACATCATCGCTTTCACTGGCATCGACAAACTGGGCATTTCCGATGTGATCTGCGATCCGAACGCCGTCGAGCCGTTGCCGCCGCTCAAAGTCGACGAGCCGACCATGAGCATGACCTTCCAGGTCAACACGTCCCCCTTTGCGGGCCGCGAAGGCAAGTATGTCACCAGTCGCCAAGTGCGCGAGCGGCTCCAGCGGGAACTGATTCACAACGTGGCGCTGCGGATCGAGGACAGCAACGATCCTGATAAATTCAAGGTGTCCGGGCGCGGCGAATTGCATCTGTCGATCCTGATCGAAAACATGCGCCGCGAGGGCTACGAACTGGCCGTCTCCCGCCCGGAAGTGATCATCCGCGAGATCGACGGCGAACTGTGCGAACCTTATGAACAACTGACAGTGGACGTGGAGGAGCAACACCAGGGCGCGATTATGGAGAAGCTGGGCGAGCGGCGCGGCGATCTGTTGGACATGCAGCCCGACGGCAAGGGCCGGGTGCGGCTCGACTATCTCATTCCGGCGCGGGGCTTGATCGGCTTCCAGACCGAGTTCCTGACCACTACCTCTGGAACGGGCCTGATTTACCATGTCTTCGACCGCTACGGGCCGGTCAAAAAAGGCGCGATTGGCGCACGGCTCAATGGGGTGCTGATCGCTAACGCCACCGGCAAGGCGTTGGCCTACGCCCTGTTCAATCTTCAGGAACGCGGACGGATGATGGTCGGCCCCGGCGACGAAGTGTATGAAGGCATGATCGTCGGCATTCACTCCCGCGACAATGATCTGGTGGTCAACCCGCTCAAGGCCAAGCAACTGACTAATATCCGCGCCGCCGGCTCTGACGAGAACATTCTGCTGACCCCGCCGGTGCGGTTAAGTTTGGAACAGGCGCTGGAGTTCATCGACGATGATGAACTGGTCGAAGTCACTCCCAAATCCATTCGCTTACGCAAGAAATTTTTGCTGGAGCACGAGCGCAAGCGGGCGGCGCGCAAGGAAGTTTGACGCAGTTTTTCCAAAAACGAAGCTGCCAGGCTTCAAATCTGGAAAATCCCCTCTATATTCGCTATAGGCTGCTCCAGACGCTATCTTGCTGATTGCGGCAACTACGCCCGGCGGGCCTGAAAAATTCATCAATGAGGTTAAAAAAATGGCAGAACAAAAACTTGGAAATCCGGCCGTCGTCGGTCTGGCCGGTTTTGGCTTGACCACTTTGGTCTTGCAATTCCATAACGTCGGCTGGATGCCCAGTATCGGTCCGGTAGTCTGGCTGGGGCTGATGTTCGGGGGGACAGCCCAGTTGATCGCCGGCTTGCAGGAAATGAAGACCGGCAATAACTTCGGCTACTGCGCTTTCACATCTTACGGCGCATTCTGGATTGCCCTGTGCCTCATGTTGCTGGGCAATAAATTCGACGTCTTCAAGGCAGGCACCGAAGACGTCGGCTGGTTTCTGGTGGCCTGGACTCTGTTCACCGCCATCCTGTGGGTGGGTTCGCTGCGCATTCACGGCGCGATGGCCTTCACCTTCACCACACTACTCATCGGCTTTATCCTGCTTGATCTGGCGCACTTCGGCTATCCTGGCCTGACGGTGGTCGCCGGTTATGAACTCATGATCTGTGCGCTGGCGGCCTGGTACATGATGGCGCGCATCATCCTGAATGAAATCTACGGGAGGGAAATTCTGCCCGCTGGCAAACCCTGGGTTGCCTGAGCGCTTTGGCGCTTCCCACTTTTACTGAATTCTGGAGGATTCCCACCATGCGCAAAACTGCGCTTTTCACCAGTCTGGCCCTGATTCTGGGCACCGCACCGGCGCTGGCCGCCGATGATCCTAACGCCGCGACTCCCGATGAAGTCGTCACCAAGGTCAGCGAAGCCGTTCAATATCTGAACGCCAAAGGTCTGGCCGGCTTCTCCGACTTCAACAACAACAAGGATGCCCGCTGGGTCTGGAAAGACAGCTATGTGTTCGTTTATAGCTGCCGGGATAACGTGATGCTCGGTCATCCGCTGCGTCCAGACATGGTCGGCAAGCCGATCTTGCAGATGAAGGATGACAAGGATCATCTGCTGTTCCAAGATATGTGCAAGGTTGGCGCTAATCAAGACGGCGGATGGGTTGAATACTGGTGGCCGAAACCTGGCGAAGCCAAGGCGTCGCGCAAGATTTCTTACGTCCACAGCGCCGAGGTGTCCTTCAAACCAGATATCCAGGTCGGCGCCGGGATTTACGACGATACGCTGAGCGTCGAGGAGCTGAACAAGAAGGCCGCCCAGATCAAGCAACCTAAGAAAGACGCGCCTTAGTCCCGTTCCATCCTCCCCCGGTGGGGGAGGGTTGATGTGGGGGAAATTCGCCGCTACTGACCTTTTCACTTTGGTGGCAGGACATCCAATGACCCAAAATGCCCTGCACAACATCGAACAACTCGAATCCAGCCTCTGGGAGGCCGCCGACCAGCTTCGCGCCAACTCCAAGCTGACCTCCAGCGAATACTGCATGCCGGTGCTGGGGGTGATCTTCCTCCGCCACGCCAGCAACCGCTACCAGGCCGCGCTGAAGCAGATTGAAGCTGATCAGGCTGCCGGCAGAATGCCCCGGCGTCCGCTGGTCAAGGGCGATTTCCTCAAGCGCCGGGCCTTGATGCTCCCCGAACCAGCGCGGTATGACATGCTGATGAAGCGGCCCAAGGACGGCAAGCTGGGCGCGGTGCTGGTCGAGGCGATGAACGCCGTTGAAGATGAGTTTGAGCCGTTGCGCAGCCAGTTGCCGAAGGATTACGACCGGTTCGAAAACGATTTACTCGAAGACCTGCTGCGCGCTTTCGACCGCGAAGTGCTGCGCAGCGCCAGCGGCGACGTGTTCGGCCGTATCTACGAATACTTCCTGATGAAGTTTGCGATGCAGGGGGCGCAGGACAATGGTGAGTTCTTTACCCCGCCATCGCTGGTCCAAACCATTGTCAATGTCATCGAACCGGATCACGGCATCGTCTTCGATCCCGCTTGCGGTTCTGGCGGTATGTTCGTGCAATCCAGCCACTTCATCGAGCGGCGGGGACAGGACACCAGCCATAAAGTCACCTTCTACGGGCAGGAAAAGACCGCGACCACCATTCGCCTGGCCAAGATGAATCTGGCCGTGCATGGGCTGGAGGGTGACATCCGCGAGGCCAACACCTTCTACCAGGACGAGCACAGCCTGTTCGGCCGCTGCGATTTCGTCATGGCCAATCCGCCGTTCAATGTGGATATGGTAGACGCCGAGAAGGTGAAGAGCGACCGCAGACTGCCGTTCGGATTACCGGGTACCACCAAAGGCGCGGGCAAGAAGAAGGAAGGGGACGCCAACAGGAACAAAGAGACCGTTTCCAACGGCAACTACCTGTGGATTTCCTATTTCCATAGCTACCTGGGACCGAAGGGCCGGGCCGGTTTTGTGATGTCCTCGCAGGCGTCCAGCGCCGGCCATGGCGAGGCGGAGGTGCGCCGCAAAATCGTGGAAACCGGCGACGTGGACGTGATGATCGCCATCCGCTCCAACTTCTTCTACACCCGCACCGTGCCGTGCGAATTGTGGCACTTCGACAAGGGCAAGAAATGGCTTCCCTCCCCCCTGGCGGGGGAGGGTCAGGGTGGGGGGGCGAGAAGCGCTGACACCGTTCTGATGCTCGACGCGCGCAACATCTACCGCAAGGTCACCCGCAAGATTTACGACTTCAGCCCGGAGCAACTCGCCAACCTGACCGCCATCGTCTGGCTGTATCGGGGTCAGCAGCCGCGTTTCCTGGCGCTGGTGCGGGACTATTGCGCCACCATCTGCCAGGAAGCCGCCGCCGTTCCCGGCGAACTGGAACGCTTCGAGGCGACTTTCAAGGCGCTGCAAATCCAGCTTGCAGAGTTCATGGAGCGGGTTAACGCGCTGGCTGCCCTCATGCCGGAGCAGAAACAGCCGCTGGCCGATGGATTGGCGGAACTCGCCGAAGCCCTGCCAGCGTATGATGCCGACCGCGCCGCGCTGCTTCGGGAACTGGCCGCTTTCCGC